>Ga0105246_10000344_pt1 | contig 24772 bp, 22 predicted proteins | sample KBSM64metaG_FD_99694 | JGI IMG/M metagenome (GOLD analysis project Ga0105246, IMG submission 99694) | Miscanthus rhizosphere microbial communities from Kellogg Biological Station, Michigan, USA - KBS M6-4 metaG | ecosystem: Host-associated > Plants > Roots > Rhizosphere > Soil | place... | reverse complement strand
TCTTTGTCGATTTCGTATTTGATCGGCGCGTGGTTGGCCGGAATTTCGATGGCGACGTAGATGTCGTTCGGCAGGTCTTTGCCAGCCGGAATCTTGCTGTAGCTCATTGGGCGTTGCCCCCGTTAGTTGGCCATGTGACATGGCCGGATTGGCCTAAAAGTGGCGGCGATTATAGGCATATTCTGACGCCGATGCCATGCGCCAAGCGTCGTACGGTCATTCGCCCTGCGGCTGGTAGCGCGGGTCGCGGGCTTGCAGTTGGGTCAGGCGGGCCAGGGGATCCTGGCGGTAAAAGCGGCTGAGTTGGGCGTACACCTGTGGATAACTATTGACCAGCAAGTCCGGGGCACTGAAGAAATATTCGCTGGTGACGGCAAAGAATTCCGCCGGGTTTTCGGCGGCGTAGGGGTCGATCTCGGTTTCAGCGTCGGGGTTGGCGTCCAGTTGGCGATTGAGGTCGTCAAAGGCGCTCTGCATTACACTGGCCCAGTCCTGCACGCGCATGTCGTTGTGCAGCGGTGGCAGGCCGTTGGCGTCGCCGTTGAGCATGTCCAGTTTGTGCGCCAACTCGTGGATGACCAGGTTGTAGCCTTCCCATTGACCGCTGGCCAGTACCCCGGGCCACGCGAGTATCACCGGGCCCTGCTGCCAGGCTTCGCCGCTGTGTTCGCCGTCCCACTCGTGTTCCACGCCGCTGGCATCGCGATGGCGCTGCGGGCTGAGAAAGTCGTCGGGGTACAGCACGATTTCATGGAAGCCCTGATACCAGTCGAGGTCGCCCAGGTTCATCAGCGGCAGTTGCGCCTGGGCGGCGAGCAGCAGGCGTTGTTCCTGGTGCAGTTCGACGCCGGGCAGGGCGGTGAGGTGTTTTTCGGCAAGGAACAGCACACAGGCTTCGCGCAGCCACTGGTCTTGCTCGGCTGTGAGGCCGTCGAGGAAGGTCAGGTGGTTGCGCACCCGCTGCCAGGTGTCATCGGCAATCGGGTGCTTGGCCAGCAGGCGCCGGCGACGCCAGGCGCTGAGGGACCACATGGGCAATCAGTGTGGGTTGGCTTCGGAGGAGGTGCGGCCAAAGCGGCTGCGCACCACGCCGATGATCATTGGCACCAGGGACAGCAGGATGATGAACACGACGAGCAACGACAGGTTCTTCTTGATGAACGGCACGTTGCCGAAGAAATAGCCCAGGGTCACCAGGCCGCCGACCCAAAGGATGGTGCCGAGCACGCTGAACCCGAAGAAACGCGGGTAGGGCATTTTCGCGATGCCGGCGACGAACGGCGCGAAGGTGCGCAGGATCGGCAGGAAGCGCGCCAGGGTCACGGTTTTGCCGCCGTGCTTGTCGTAGAAGTCGTGGGTTTTCTGCAGGTAGTCGCGACGGAAGATTTTCGAGTTCGGGTTGCTGAACAAGCGTTCACCCACCGTTCGCCCGATCACGTAGTTGGTGCTGTCGCCGAGTATGGCCGCCAGCATCAGCAGGCCGCCCAGCAATACGGGGTCCATGCCGCCGCCTGCGGCAACGGCACCGGCGATGAACAGCAACGAATCGCCCGGCAAGAACGGCATGACCACCAGGCCGGTCTCGCAGAAAATCACCAGGAACAGAATGGCGTAGATCCACGGACCGTAATTGGTTACCAGCATGTCGAGGTAAACATCGAGATGCAGGATAAGGTCAAGCGGGTTGAAATCCATGGATGGCACCTGTGTGAATGGCCCGGCTCAGCAGGCCAGTGCGGGAACGACGGGAAATAAGGCTACACGTGTATGTCGAGATTCTTACGACCCTGAGAGGTGCGCATTATACGGATTGAATGGTGAAAAGCGTGTGGCTTTTGTAGCGGGGAGTGTCGTGAAAGTGTGAAGCGGTGGGGCTCGGTTTGAAAATGTGGGGAGACTTGCTCCGATGGCGGTGGGGCAGTGACATGCCTATTGGCTGGCACACCGCTATCGGGGGCAAGCCTTCTCCCACAGGGGATTTTGGTGTTTGAGGGTCAGTCCTCGCTGATCGGCAGCACGTAGTTCTTGAATTCGGTGTCTTCGCGAAAGCCGATGGACTCATAGGTCTTCTGCGCCACGTCATTATCGCTGCTGGTCGATACCCGCAGCCGCACCGCGTGGGTTTCCTTGGCCATTTTCTTCGCTGTGCGCATCAGGTTATCGGCGACCAGTTGCCGGCGCGCGTCCTCTGCCACATAGATGTCGTTGAGGATCCACACCCGTTTGAGCGACAGCGAAGAGAAGCTCGGATACAACTGGCAGAACCCCAGCAACCGCTTGTCATCATCATCGGCCAGTGCCAGGTAGATCACCGATTCCTTGCGGCGCAGGCGCTTTTCCAGGAAGGCCCGCGACGAGTCCGGGAACGGCAGGGCCCCATAGAATTCGCGGTATTTGACGAACAGCGGGGTGAGCAGGTCCAGGTGTTCCAGGGTCGCTTGAGTAATCCGCATGCCAGGCCTCAACTTCCAAATGGGTATGACCACGCGCGCGGTCGTCGCTTGATGCTGCCTAAAGCCACGAAAAAGCGCAATCGTGCGGCGATCAGTCTACGGGTGGGCTGAGCAGGAAATTGCCCTTCATCAAGTCCGGGTCATCTGATTCAATTGTCTGCAACTGCGCCTCGTCCTTGAGATTGACCCCGGACAATTGCCGCCGGCAGGCCTCGCGCATCAGGTACAGCAGGCGATGGGCTGCCATGCCGTAGCTCAGGCCTTCCAGGCGCACATTGGAGATACAGTTGCGGTAGGCGTCAGTGAGGCCGACCTTGGGGTTGTAGGTGAAATACAGCCCCAGGCTGTCCGGCGAACTGAGCCCCGGCCGTTCGCCGATCAGGATCACCACCATTTTGGCGCCGAGCAGTTGCCCGATTTCGTCGGCCACTGCCACGCGGCCCTGTTCTACCAGGATGACCGGTGACAAGGACCAGCCTTCAGCGTGGGTCTGTTCTTCCAGGCGTGTCAGAAAGGGCGCGGTGTGTTTATGCACGGCCAGCGCCGACAGGCCATCGGCTACTACGATCGCCAGGTCCATCCCATTCGGATGGGCTGCCGCATAGTCGCGCAGGGTCTGGGCCGATTCATCACTCAAGCGGCGTCCAAGATCGGGGCGTTGCAGGTAGGTATGCCGGTCGGTGGCGGCGCTGTGCAGCAACAGGCTGTCGCGGCCGCGTTCGGCACATTGGCGGCTCAGCCCTTCATGATCGAAGGGCAGGTGCACCGCGTCCCGCGCCTGGGCGTGGGCGAACTGGAAGTCCAGTTGCGCGCCCGTAGGAATGCTGGTGCCGGTGCGGCCCAGGGCAATGCGCGCCGGGGTCAGGCGGCGCAGTTGCAGCCATGGGTTGTCAGGCAATTCTGGTTGCACGGTCGGCTCCTTCATCCCAATTGCGCCAGAGCGTGGCGAAACGCCGGTGGCAGGCTGTTACCAAAGCGTACCTTGCCACCTTCTTGCGTAAAGATGCCCATTTTCGCCAGCCATTGTTCAAACTCCGGCGCCGGTTTCAATCCCAGTGTCTGGCGCGCGTATAGCGCGTCGTGAAATGAGGTGGTCTGGTAATTGAGCATGATGTCGTCGGAGCCGGGGATGCCCATGATGAAATTGATCCCGGCCACGCCGAGCAGGGTCAGCAGGGTGTCCATGTCGTCCTGGTCGGCTTCGGCGTGGTTGGTGTAGCAGATGTCGCAACCCATCGGCACGCCGAGCAACTTGCCGCAGAAGTGGTCTTCGAGACCGGCACGGATGATCTGTTTGCCGTTGTACAGGTACTCGGGGCCGATAAAGCCGACCACGGTGTTGACCAGAAACGGTTTGAAGTGCCGGGCCACCGCGTAGGCGCGGGTTTCACAGGTTTGCTGGTCGACGCCAAAGTGCGCGTTGGCCGACAAGGCGCTGCCCTGGCCGGTTTCGAAATACATCAGGTTCTGGCCCAGGGTGCCGCGATTGAGGCTCAGGCCCGCGTCGTAACCTTCCTGCAGCAGGCTCAGGCTGATGCCGAAGCTGGCGTTGGCCGCCTCGGTGCCGGCGATCGACTGGAACACCAGGTCCAGCGGCACGCCACGGTTGATCGCCTCGATGGAGGTGGTGACGTGGGTCAGCACGCAGGCCTGGGTGGGAATGTCGTAGCGCTGGATGATGGCGTCGAGCATCTCGAGCATGGCGCAGATCGAGGCGATGCTGTCGGTGGCCGGGTTGATGCCGATCATGGCGTCGCCGTTGCCGTAGAGCAGGCCATCGAGAATGCTCGCGGCGATGCCCGCCGGTTCGTCGGTGGGGTGGTTGGGCTGCAGGCGCGTGGACAGACGCCCGCGCAAGCCCAGGGTGCCGCGAAACCGGGTGACCACGCGGATTTTCTGCGCCACCAGTACCAGGTCCTGCACGCGCATGATCTTGGACACGGCGGCGGCCATTTCCGGTGTCAGCCCCGGTGCCAATAAACGCAGGGACTGTTCGTCAGCCGCGTCGCTGAGCAGCCAGTCGCGCAGGCCGCCGACGGTGAGGTGGCTGACCGGTGCAAACGCCTGTTTATCGTGGGTGTCGATGATCAATCGGGTGACTTCATCGCTCTCGTAAGGAATCAGCGCCTCCTGCAGGAAGTGCTTGAGCGGGATATTCGCCAGCGCCATCTGCGCGGCCACCCGTTCGCCGTCATTCTGTGCGGCAACACCGGCGAGGAAATCCCCGGAACGCGCCGGGCTGGCCTTGGCCATCACATCCTTGAGGCTGTCGAAGCGGTAGGTGTGTGCACCCACAGCGTGGGAAAAGCTTGCTATACAGTGTCTCCTGAATGACGCGGGCGAACCTGGAAACGCCGCCCGCGTCGAGGTTTTCGGCAATCAGTGCAAGGCGGCCTCTGCGGCCTGGATCGCCGCAAACTCTTCTTCCGGCGTGCCTGCTACCAAGTGATGCCGGCTGTAGAAAGCAAAGTAAGCAATTAATACTCCATAGATGATCGCAGCGCCAATCACCACCCGTGGATCCACCAGAAAGCCCGCCACCACGGCCACGCAGGCCAGTACCAGCGCCACGCCCGAGGTGAAGATGCCGCCCGGCGTGCGGTACGGGCGATCCATTTTGGGGCGACGGATGCGCAGGGTGATGTGGGCGGCCATCATCAACACGTAGGAAATGGTCGCGCCGAACACCGCCACCAGAATCAGCAGATCGCCCTGGCCGGTCAGCGACAGGCCAAAGCCGATAATCCCGGGAATCACCAACGCCAATACCGGTGCCTTGCTCTTGTTGGTCTGGGACAGTTTGCGCGGCAGGTAGCCAGCACGGGACAAGGCGAATATCTGCCGCGAATAGGCATAGATGATCGAGAAAAAGCTGGCGATCAAGCCGGCCAGGCCTACCAGGTTGACGAAACCGCCCATCCAGGTCGAACCGCCGTAGGCCAGGGCCAGGGCTTCCACCAGCGGGTTGCCGGATTTGATCAGCGCGTAAGTGCCCGCACCGCCGGGCGCGATCACCAGGATCAACAGGGCAAAACTGGTCAGCACCACAATCGCGCCGATCAACCCGCGTGGCAGGTCGCGCTTGGGGTTCTTGGTTTCTTCCGCAGCCAGTGGCACGCCTTCTACCGCGAGGAAAAACCAGATCGCATAGGGGATCGCCGCCCACACGCCAACGTAGCCGAACGGCAGGAAGCTGCTGGCGCCCTTGGCGTCGCTCAGCGGGATATCCAGCAGATTGGCGACGTTGAAGTGCGGCACCATCGCTACCAGGAACACACCCAGCGCGATGGCCGCGATGGCGGTAATCACGAACATCAATTTCAACGCTTCACCCACGCCAAAGATGTGGATGCCGATAAAGATGATGTAGAACGCCAAATAGATCATCCAGCCGCCAATACCGAACAGCGACTCGCAATACGCGCCGATAAATACCGCGATGGCGGCGGGGGCGATGGCGTATTCGATCAGGATCGCCGTGCCCGTCAGGAACCCGCCCCAGGGGCCGAACGCGCTGCGGGCAAAACCGTAGCCACCGCCGGCGGTGGGGATCATTGAGGACAGTTCGGCCAGGGAAAAGCACATGCACAGGTACATGGTGGCCATCAGCAGTGTGGCGAGGAACATCCCGCCCCAACCGCCCTGGGCCAGGCCGAAGTTCCAGCCGGCGTAGTCGCCGGAGATGACATAGGCGACGCCAAGTCCAACCAGTAACACCCAGCCGGCGGCGCCTTTTTTAAGTTCGCGTTGTTGGAAGTATTGGGAGTCGACTTTTTCGAAGTCGACGGAAGAATTTGTGGGTTCGCTGGGCATGGGAAGTACCTTTCATTCTTATTGTTTTAACTCGGCCTCTGTGTGCCGAATGCGCATCGCAAATACTTATGCAGATCCAAAATGTGGGAGGGGGCTTGCCCCCGATGGCGGTGTGTCAATCAATTCAGTGTTGGCTGATCCACTGCAATCGGGGGCAAGCCCCCTCCCACCTTTGATTGCATTGCAAAGGTGGGAGGGTGTTGTGGGTTAGAAGAAACCCAGCGGGTTAATGTCGTAGCTCACCAGCAAGTTTTTGGTCTGCTGGTAGTGATCCAACATCATCTTGTGCGTCTCGCGCCCTACACCGGACTTCTTGTAACCGCCAAACGCGGCATGGGCCGGGTACAGGTGGTAGCAGTTGGTCCACACGCGGCCGGCCTTGATCGCGCGGCCCATGCGGTAGGCGCGGTTGATATCGCGGGTCCACAGGCCGGCGCCCAGGCCGAACTCGGTGTCGTTGGCAATCGCCAGGGCTTCGGCTTCGTCCTTGAAGGTGGTGATGCTCACCACCGGGCCGAAGATTTCTTCCTGGAACACGCGCATTTCGTTGGTGCCCTTGAGCAGGGTCGGCTGGATGTAATAGCCGGTGGCCAGGTCACCGCTGAGCTTCTCCACCTTGCCGCCGGTGAGCAGTTGCGCGCCTTCGCCCTTGGCGATTTCCAGGTAGGACAGGATCTTGTCGAACTGCTGCTCGGACGCCTGGGCGCCGACCATGGTGTCGGTGTCCAGCGGGTCGCCCCGTTTGATCGACTCGACTTTCTTCATGACCACTTTCATGAAGTCGTCGTAGATCGACTCTTCCACCAGCGCGCGGGATGGGCAGGTGCACACTTCGCCCTGGTTGAAGAACGCCAGCACCAGGCCTTCGGCGGCTTTTTCGATGAATTGCGGTTCGGCTTTCATGATGTCGGCGAAGAAAATGTTCGGCGACTTGCCGCCCAGCTCAACGGTAGACGGAATGATGTTCTCGGCCGCTGCATGCATGATGTGCGAACCCACTGGCGTGGAGCCGGTGAACGCGATCTTGGCGATGCGCTTGCTGGTGGCCAGGGCTTCGCCAGCTTCTTTGCCGAAGCCGTGCACGACGTTGAGTACACCGGGCGGCAGCAGGTCGCCGATCAGTTCCATCAGCACGTTGATGCCCAGCGGCGTTTGCTCGGCCGGCTTGAGCACTACGCAGTTACCGGCGGCCAGGGCCGGGGCGAGTTTCCAGGCGGCCATCAGCAAGGGGAAGTTCCACGGGATGATCTGGCCGACCACGCCCAGCGGCTCGTGGAAGTGATAGGCAGCGGTGAGTTCGTTGATTTCGGCGCTGCTGCCTTCCTGGGCGCGAATGCAACCGGCGAAGTAGCGAAAGTGGTCGGCGGCCAGCGGGATGTCGGCGTTGAGGGTTTCGCGCACGGCCTTGCCGTTGTCCCAGGTTTCGGTGATGGCCAGCAGTTCGAGGTTCTGTTCGATGCGATCGGCGATTTTCAGCAGTACCAGCGAGCGGTCCTGGGCGCTGGTTTTGCCCCAGGCGTCAGCGGCGGCATGGGCGGCGTCCAGCGCCTTGTCGATGTCCTTGGCGGTGGAGCGCGGGAAGTCTGCGATGGGCTTGCCGTTGACCGGCGAAGTGTTGGTGAAGTAATTGCCATCGACCGGCGCAACGAATTCGCCACCGATGTAGTTGCCGTACTTGGCCTTGAACGAAACGATGGCGCCTTCAGTACCGGGGTGTGCATAACGCATGGTGGGCATCTCCTGCTTTTATGTTTATCGGAGTCAGAGCGGCAAGCGCTTTATAAAGCGTAGAGCAAAGGTCGGGCCACTGGGTGCGGGCCAGATAAATCAAGGGTTTGGTTTTGTTTACAAGGCATGACTGTGGCCGGATCGATACAGGCGGGTGACAGTGTGTGCCATAAACGGTACAGCCAGTGACCGATGGGTCGGCGCGGGATTGCAATGGCCGGGTGCCTGAGGGATGCTGGGCGTTCTCACGCAGGGAGGATAATAAGAACATGCACAACGATCATTTCAGTCGCCATGCCCAGCAGGTTCTCACCGTCACCCGTGGGCAAGAGCCGCCTCACGGACCGGGCAGCGACCCGTCCATCGCCCGCTCCTGGTTGCGTTGCCTGGAGGACTACCACCTCGACCCTGCGCTGACCGTCGCCCCCACCGTGCTTGAGCATGACCGCTTGCTGGAAAGCCGCGAACGCCTGCGCCAAGTCTTGCACATCGCCGGCACCGAAATGAACAGCCTGCACCAGCAGCTCTCGGGGGCGGGCCACGCGGTGCTGCTCACCGATGCGCGTGGGGTGATCCTCAACTGCGTCACGGCCCCCTCCGAACGCAGGATTTTCGAGCGTGCCGGGCTGTGGTTGGGCGCTGATTGGAGCGAAGCCTGCGAAGGCACCAATGGCATCGGCACCTGCCTGGTCGAGCGCCAATCCCTGACCATCCACCGTGACGAGCACTTTCGCGGTCGCCATACCGGGCTGACCTGTTCGGCGAGCCCGGTGTTCGACCCCCATGGTGAGTTGCTGGCGGTATTGGATGTGTCGTCGGCCTGCGAAGCCGTGTCGCGCCAGAGTCAGTTCCACACCATGGCGCTGGTCAACCTGTCGGCCAAGATGATTGAAAGCTGCTACTTTTTGCGCCACTTCGAACAGCACTGGTTGTTGCGCTTTCATCTGCAGGCGGAGTCGGTCGGCTTGTTCAGTGAAGGGCTGTTGGCGTTTGATGGCGAAGGGCGCATCTGTGCGCTCAACCAGAGCGCACTGAACCTGTTGGGGCAGTTGCGTGGCGGCTTGTTGGGCCAGCCGGTGGAAGCGGTTTTCGACTGCTCCCTGGATCAGTTGCTGGGGCGCGCCAGCGCCAACCCCACGGCCGGCTGGCCGTTGCGTACCCGTGATGGCCGCCAGTTGTTCGCGGCGTTACGCGGACAGGGGCGCCCGGCCCCGACGCCCAGCGCCAAGCCGACTGTTCCCGGCCGTTCGCGCTTGCCCGGCGTCTGCCTGGATGACCCGGCGCTGCGGCTGGCTTTCAGCCAGTCTGTACGGGTGTTCGAGCGTGACGTGCCGTTACTGGTTAATGGGGAAACCGGTTCGGGCAAGGAAGCCTTTGCCAAGGCGGTCCATCTGGCCAGCCAGCGTGCCGACAAACCCTTCGTTGCCCTCAACTGCGCCGCTATCCCGGAAAACCTGATCGAGAGCGAATTGTTCGGCTATCGCGGCGGCAGTTTTACCGGCGCGCGCAAGGAGGGCATGCAAGGCAAGCTGCAGCAGGCCGATGGCGGCACGCTGTTTCTTGACGAGATCGGCGACATGCCCCTGGCCTTGCAGACGCGACTGCTCAGGGTGCTGGAAGACCGCCTGGTGGTGCCGATCGGTGGTGAACCCCGAGCCGTAAATGTCAGGATTATCAGTGCTACCCACCGCAACCTACTGGCCCGGGTAGAGGACGGCGGCTTCCGCGAGGATTTGTATTATCGGCTCAATGGCCTGGAAGTTGCGCTACCGGCGTTGCGTCAGCGCACTGACAAATCACAGCTGCTGGACCTGCTGCTGGCACAGGAAGCCGGTGATCAGGCTGTCTACCTGGAGCCGGCTGCGCGCGACGCGTTGTTGGCGTTTGCCTGGCCGGGCAACGTCCGACAGTTGCGTACGGTATTGCGCACGCTGGTCGCGCTGTGCGAAAACGGAAAGGTCGCTGCGGAAAATTTACCGCCGATGATCCGTCACACACCTACCCATGACGCTCCATCAAGTGTTTCTTCGCTGTCCCCCTTTGAAGAAGCCGAGCGGTCAACCCTGTTGGCCGCGCTGGAGCAACAGCACTGGCATATGAGCCATGCGGCAATGCACTTGGGCGTCAGCCGTAACACGTTGTACCGCAAGTTGCGCAAGTATGAAATTTCACGAGGTTCGGTCGTTTAGCCTACAGTGATTTTGAAGTTTTACAGGCGCCCTGGTTAATAAGTAAATGGGGGTGTGTAAGTTGTTGGGTTCAGCAATATTATGTCGATTTTAAATGTCGCGTATTTTGCATGTTTGTCCCACTTATTGAGTACATTGAAGCTTCGGTTGTTTAGAAGCTTGAACACTGTATTCAGGGTGGATGATGAGTATTCCAATGACGTATGCGTGCCCAATAAAAGCGTCCTTCAGTTCACTGACTGAACAAGGCGAAGTCCATGCAAGTCACCTGGGCGGCGCCGCGATTGATAAAGACTGTCCCGCGACTCAAGCAAGTGAAACGCCTTCGACAAGTCGCGCCGAGGCCGATGCCGAGGTCGCCAGCTCATTCGCCTCATTATTGCTCGACGGCGGTTATAGAACGTCAGTCCGGCCACCCGATGTGCAGGTCCCGCCGCACTCGACGGTAGCGCTCTGGTATGCCCAACTGGACAGTGCATTTAAAAGCGAAGGGTTTTCAGCCTGGGCTCAACAGCAGGGTCTGGATATGCGCGCTTTGACGCTGATTCCTGCGCGCGGGGAAATAAAAGGTTATGTAGACGGTCGGCCCAAAACCTTTTATCTGTCAGACGATTCAGGCTGGTCTGATGTCTCCCGTACGCTCCTGGCCCTGGGCAGGGTATTTGCCCCTGAACACGGTCAAGCGGTGCGATACCCAGGGAGCGGACAGGGCGGCGTGTCGATGCCGCTGGTCGCGCAATTCTACAAGGAGCCTGATCTTTTTGACGGCGGCCAAGCCAGCGTTCGCCGCAAACAGTTCACGGATAATCCCGGCTTCAATCTGGATGAGCGTCACCTGTCGACCCACTCCGACGCGGCGCTGGCGGCGCATCGGCAGGCGCTGGGCGATGAGGCCAATCGGCACAGGCTGATGAGCGCATTGAACGCTTTGGTCGATGACGCTGAGGGGCGTGTCGACCTGGAGCAGAGCAACGTGCCCATCGATCCTCGCTCTGCATTGTTTGATCGAGAGCCCAGCAAAACGTTGAGCCTTGCCCGGATGCTCAAGCTGGACGGCTACAAAATGCCCGCGAACAGTGCCCAGGCTCATGCGTTGGCCTCGGCACTGTCCTTTGACCTGGCACACAGGGCGCCGGGCGTGGACTCAGGTGGCGTAAGGCACATCGGGCAGGGGCTGTCGTCTACTTCGCTGCGCAAGATGGGAAAGCTTGTAAAGGCGCAGATCGCGCCAGGTACGGCGAACGAGCCTGGAACGGACAGCCTCTTGAGTCGCTTGATCAGTCATCTTCCAGCCAACCTCAGAAAGGCCATGGCTGATTATCCGTTAATCGCCCTCGACCAGCTCCTGCGCACACCCGAGGCCCTGCGGCTGGGCAAGTTGATTCGGGAGGTGCTCAAGGTTGTCGACACCCCCACGAGCGCGATTGAAAGTCTTGGCGTGGCCCTGGTTCAGGAACTCGATCCTGGCTTGGGCAAGTCGCGGTTCAACCTGGCGGGCTACAACCTGTATAGCGTTGATAACGCGGGCGCGTCTTCGGCAGAGATCGTCAAGCGCTTTACGGCGCACCTCGCCGGCCGGGTCGGCAACGAGGCCGCCGCTGTCGCCGCACGGGTTTTATTATCGGCGGCAGCCCCTGAGTTTGTGGTGAAAGACATCCCGCCCAATTTGCTCTACGGCTCCCACACCTGGGCGAATTTTTGTATAGAGGTGGCGCGCATAGAGCAGCAAGTGCCTGGCGCGACCGCAAACATGACCTTCAGCCAGGTGATGGCTTTCGGTAATACGCCGCCAGTGTCCACCGAGGATGAGGATCAACTGAAGTTCGCCGCACGCGATTCGATCATTGCCTGGGGCATTGCCAACCGTGTTATCGACACCAGCCCGACGCACACTTATTCGGATGCGCAGGCCGAGCAGGCGCAACAGGCACTCAACAAGCAGCAAAAAGAACTTCGCTGGGCGAGTAATGCCATGAAAACGCCGCCGACGACACGACGGGAATTGGCGCTGGCAGAGTTGAAACGGGTATTTCCGGACGTGGACCCGACGCTCGAGGTGATGCAGCAGGCCTCCGTGAAGCATAAGCCGATATCGTTGTTGGATATTTATATGACGGGGCCCATTCAACCGGGCTATTGGATATCCAGGGATGAGCAGCGTTTTCCCTATGAGCGTTTGAAGTCGCGTCTGTCTGAATTGACCCCTGACATCAATAAAGTGTTTAAAGCGAAATTTCAGGAGTATCGCAAGGTCCAGGAAAGTGCCTGGGCTATCCAGTTCAAATATCAGCTGTCACTGCTGCCCATGGCGGACAGGGTGCGTATCAGCCAATCGGACGTCAGTTTTTTTGAGGTGTCCCGCGCCTATACCAAGAGCGGGCCTTGTACTTCCGGGTTGTTCACCCCCAGGGAATGCCTGCCTCCAACGCCCACGGCGCAGGAACTTGAAGCGCTCAAGGGCAGGCACGGGTTGCTGATGAAAGTGGTGGAGCCTGACGGCACTGTCAGCGCCTACAGTTACTTTCCCGCCGAAGGCAAGATCGTTAAGGAGGACGGCTTTCCGGGCGGGCGGATCGACCTGGATGATCGCTCTTATTTTGGCGGGGGGAGCGAAGGTTACATTCCGGGTTTGCCGCATACCTACAAGCAATATGGGCTAACGGATAAAACGCGCGACTCGCCTGCACCCGATGGGAAAAACCAGGGTGACTACTTTTCTGATAAACCGGCGGCACTCGCGCACCTGGCGGGTGGTTATTTCACCCAGGATTATGGTGGCCTGCAGAAGGAGGCGGCGGGCGTCACCGAGATTGAAAAAGGGCGTGCTTACGATGAAGAACTGAAGGGTTTTTTTCTGAGCCTCGTGCCTTTTTATGACGGTGTTCAAGACGCGATCAAAGGTGATGTAGGCGGGGCGATATTCAATCTCGGCTTCGACATTCTCGGCTTTGTCATTCCCGGTGCGAATGCCGCGCGCAAAGCCGCCAAGGCGGGCAGAGGTGTTCTGAATACAATTAAAAGCGCTGTCGTGGCGGGTGTGGGTGCGTCCGTAGGCTATACCGACTCAGTCGATATTGCGAAGAACTTAAATAAAGGTGCACGCGCCGGTTATAAGGATACGAAGTACCTGGTTGAAAAGGGTCATGATGTGTTGTCACGTTTAAGAGGCCATTACGGAAGTTATGATGTCACTAAAATCTATAAGGAGGGCGATGTTGTAAAAGGTTTTTTTTACGCAGCTGAGGAAAATGTATGGCGACCCGCAGTGGCCGTCTTCAAGAAAGGCGCCTGGTATGCCTATAACGTTGTCACTAAAACGCCGTTCGGTGTTCAGTTGGCACAATTTGGCGCGGTGAGTGCATTGCAACGCTGATACACGGATGTGTTCAGATAGTCAGGGTTTCCATTATTTAATATTCATTCGACAGGGACTGTGAATGATTTGTATCTATCCCAACTAAGGTGAATGACGATGAAACGTTCAACAACAATAACAACGGCGTTACTTCCTGTCCGCACTTCGATTGTATTCAAAGGGCGTATCAATCATAAAAAATCGTATCGAACGATAAAGTGTTCAAAAGTAGGTGAGGTCATTGGCGGCCTTCTGAGGGGCGCTTCCAGAGAGAGTATGCCGAGCCCGACACGGGTTGACGCGCCCAACCTCGCAGGCACCACACGCAGTGGCTTGGAGACAGGCCACCAAAAGTTCGATCAAGGCTTTGTGGACGCCAAAGTGAACGGGTTCGACGGCCCAGGGCACGCCAGTGGCACCCGGCAGGCGGGAGACGCCGCCTCAGGCGCCGGGCAAACGCCCGAAATGGTCGCGTATGTCGAAAAACAACGAAAAGCCTGGCAAGCCTCCAGGGATGCGCACATCCGCGACCAGCTGTTCGGTCAGCCCAGTCCGGGCCGTGTCAATGGGCAGGATGTCGAGCCTTTTTCTGCGCTAACCCTTGAAGAGAATGCCAAGACGGCGGTCAAGGCCATAGAGACTGCGCTGCCGCCGACCAACAGGACCCTGCTCAAGACCGCAGCGATCACGACGGCGATCAGCGTACCTGTGACGTCGATCGGCATGGTCGTTGTCGGGAGTGTCAACGAAGCGCTCAAGCCATTGATCAATCCGGCGCCTGCACCCGTAACACAGGATAGCATCGAAGAAGGGCGGCTCGTCGATTACGTGCAGAACGCAACTTTTCTGTTGGTCAACACCTTGTCGACACTGCGTGGAGAGCAGCTTGTCGAGCCGAACCTGCAATGGGTGATGCAAACCAGGGACGAGCGCCTCGACTCGCTTGAAGCCATGATTGGTTATGTCGAGAGGGAGCTGGGTAAAGAGGCCAAGGTCCGGAAAATTGATTTTCAACCGGCGTCCACGGGGCCTGAAAAAGACGACATCAAGGCGCGTGTGATCGATTTGGAGAGCCGCATGGCAGCGCTTTCTGCCTTGCTGGGCGCCATCAGCAGCGCACCCGCACCTGAGTCCAGTACCGAGGTGTTGCCGATAGAACATGCTCCGCGGCGGTTGGAGGCTATCCAATAGCCCTGGGCGGTCGACGCCAAGTCAACCCAGCCTGCGCGCCCGTCGTATCCCCGCGACGGGCGTTTCGCCCTCAGCTAAAGCGTGCGAACTTTCCCACCCTACGCTAACCTGCCTCGATGTTTACGAGGTCAACTATGCACATTCATATTCTGGGTATCTGCGGCACGTTCATGGGTTCGATGGCGGTTCTGGCCAAAGAGCTGGGCCATCACGTTACTGGCTCCGATGCCAATGTTTATCCACCGATGAGCACGCAATTGCAGGCGCAAGGGATTGAACTGACTCAGGGTTACGATCCTTCGCAGTTCGACCCGGTGCCGGATCTGGTGGTGATTGGCAATGCCATGTCGCGTGGCAACCCGGCGGTCGAATACGTGCTGAACAAGGGCTTGCCTTACGTTTCAGGTCCCCAGTGGCTGGCCGATCACGTGCTGCAGGGCCGCTGGGTGTTGGCCGTCGCCGGCACCCACGGCAAGACCACCACCAGCAGCATGCTGGCCTGGGTGCTGGAGCACGCGGGCATGAGCCCCGGCTTTCTGATCGGCGGCGTTCCGCAGAATTTCTCGGTGTCGGCGCGCCTTGGCGACACACCGTTTTTCGTGATTGAGGCCGATGAATACGACAGCGCCTTTTTCGACAAGCGCTCCAAGTTCGTCCACTACCGTCCACGCACGGCGATCCTGAACAACCTGGAGTTCGATCACGCCGACATCTTTCCCGATCTGCCGGCCATTGAGCGGCAATTCCATCATCTGGTACGCACCATTCCCAGCGAAGGCCTGGTGATCCATCCGACCACCGAACCGGCGTTGCAGCGTGTGATCGACATGGGCTGCTGGACCCCGGTGCAAACCACTGGCGTCGGCGGGCAATGGCAGGTCAAGTTGCTCAGTGACGACGGCTCCCGATTTGAAGTGCTGTTCGAAGGCGTGGGCCAAGGCGTGGTCGATTGGGGCATGACCGGTCAGCATAACGTCGCCAATGCCCTGGTGACCCTGGCGGCCGCGCGGCATGTGGGCGTGACGCCGGTCGTGGGTATCGAAGCATTGAGTGCATTCAAAAGCGTGAAGCGCCGTATGGAAAAGGTCGCCGACGTGAACGGGATTACTATCTACGACGACTTTGCCCACCACCCCACGGCGATTGCCACCACCCTGGATGGCCTGCGCAAACGCGTCGGTGATGCGCAAATCATTGCCATCGTCGAGCCGCGCTCCAATTCCATGAAGCTGGGGGCGCACCGCGATGGCCTGCCTGAAAGCGTGAATGATGCCGACCAAGTGGTGTGGTACGCGCCCGCCAACCTCGGCTGGGATCTGCCGGCTATCGCCGCACTGTGCACCGTGCCTTCGAAGGTATGCGACTCGCTGGAGGGCATCATCGAGCACGTCAAACACGTGGCCAGGCCGGGCACCCACGTGGTGATCATGAGCAATGGCGGCTTCGGTGGCCTGCACGGCAAACTGGCTGAGGCGCTCCAGTGAGCGGCCCGGAACGTGTCACCCTGGCGATGACCGGCGCGTCCGGCGCGCCGTATGGCCTGCGCCTGCTCGATTGCCTGGTGCGTGAAGACCGTGAGGTGCACTTCCTGATCTCCAAGGCGGCGCAGTTGGTGCTGGCGACCGAGACCGACGTGGAGTTGCCGGCCAAAGTGCAGATGATGCAAGCCTTCCTCACCGAATACACCGGCGCGGCGGCGGGGCAGATCAAGGTGTACGGCAAAGAGGACTGGATGTCGCCGGTCGCTTCCGGCTCCGGTGCGCCGGCGGCGATGGTGGTGGTGCCATGCTCCACCGGCACCCTGTCGGCGATTGCCACCGGCGCGTGCAACAACTTGATCGAGCGCGCGGCGGACGTCACCTTGAAGGAGCGGCGCCAGTTGATCCTGGTGCCACGCGAGGCGCCTTATTCCAGCATTCACCTGGAGCACATGCTCAAGTTGTCGAACATGGGGGTGACCATTTTGCCCGCATCGCCGGGTTTCTATCATCAGCCGCAAACCATCGATGACCTGGTGGACTTTGTGGTGGCGCGTATTCTCAACCTGCTCAATATCCCCCAGGACATGCTGCCGCGTTGGGGCGAGCATCACTTGAGTGGCGATGAATAAGGCACTGTGGGTTGTGCTGGTGCTGCAGCTGACCGGCTGCGCCACCGCACGCACGCTGGATGCGGCGCAACCGGGCGCGCCAGTGGTGTACGCCGGGACCCGGCTGGATATGTACGCGATCAACGGCGGCTGCTGTGCCAGGGACAGGTTTGGCGCCGAGGCTCCCACCTATCCCCATATCGACCTGCCCGCCAGCGCGTTGCTCGATACGCTGCTGTTGCCACTGTCGTTGTTGACCGTGCTGGGCGTCGGCTTCAACGCCACCGGCGGCCTGTAACGCAATTCTCAACAACACCATAAAACCAATGTGGGAGGGGGCTTGCCCCCGACGGCGGTAGTCCAGTCAATATCTTCAGCGACTGACACTCCGCTATCGGGGGCAAGCCCCCTCCCACATGGGGTTCCGTGTTCGTCTTTATTTATTTACCGAGCTTGCGCAGCTCGTCCGACTCCACCACCCGCACGCCATCCTGTTCTTCCAGCGCCAGGCGCCACAGCGCGCGGGCCAGTTCGCACACTTCGATACCGTGGTACTTGCCCGGAATCAACCGAGACAACGGCCCGGCCAGTTGTTCGGCCAGGCGCGGTTCGAGTCGTTCACCCAACAACAACGATGGCCGTGCGATGGTCAGTTGCGGCCAATCCTGGGCTCGCAATGCCTGTTCCATTTCCCCTTTGACCCGGTTGTAGAACACCGAGGATTTCGTGTCGGCGCCAATCGCGCTGATCACGATCAGGTGACGCGCGCCCAATTCCCGAGCGCGCTTGGCGAAGGCCACCACCATGTCCAGGTCGACCGCACGAAACGCCGCTTCGGAACCGGCCTTCTTGATCGTGGTACCCAAACAGCAGAAGGCGATATCCACCCGGCCGCTCAGTTGAGGCAGGAACACTGCAGGGTCGCCTACCGGGTTTTCCAGGCGTGGGTGTTCAGCCAGTGGTTTACGGCTGGGTGCCAGGACGCGGGTGACGGTGGGTTCGTTGAGCAGGCGGTCCAGCAAGTGTTCGCCGGTGAGGCCGGAAGCACCGGCCAGTAAGATATGCTGCGGTGTCAGGTACATGGTGTTTCCCCCTTGTTACACGTTACAGCTTAGTTGCCTTTGGCTTCCTTGCTATTCATTGAGACGCTTTCTAGCGCCTTTCGTGCCTGCTGTTTACGTAATAGTTGCCAGTGGGCGATCACGCCCTTGGGGGCCCAGATCTGCGGTTCGGAGGCTTCGAAATTGTCCGCCTGTTCGCGTTCGGCCACGTGCAGTTGTGCCAGTTTGAAGGCCTGTTGCAAATCGTCCGTTTGGTTGAAAGCCTGTGCGAAAAGGGCATCACCGAAGTAGGTAAAGTCTGCTTCTTCCGAGCAGCCGAACGACACGCGATCCGCGCGTGAGGCGGTCATGATCAGCGTGCGCTCATCTTTCAATGCCGGGATGAAGCCGCCGGAGTAGCAGGCGGAAATCACGATGATCTTGTCGCGGTTTTTCAGTGGCGCGAGCACCGCGGCCAGTTCATCGGCCGGCAGGTCGGCCAGTTCCATGCGCGGCTGGTCAAGCACCAGTTCGTGTTCGTGGGTGCCGTGGCTGGTCATGTAGATGAACACCAGGTCCTCCGGCCCGCTGCGCTCGGCCAGGGTTTGCACGGCCCGGCGCAGGTTTTCGCGGGTGGCCATGGGCCGGTCGGCAATATGGTCGCGGTGGTTGACCAGGCGAATCTGCCCATGGGCACCGAAGCGGGTGGCGAGCATGTTGCTGACGTAATCGGCTTCGCGCAGGAACACGCTTTGCTTACCGTCGCCGGCCAATGCCAGGGTGTACAGCTCGACGGCGGGCGTGGACGCGGGGACGGCGGCGAGGGCTTCGGCCAGCAGTTGGCCCTGGGCCAATACGCCGATTTCCAGTGGGTCGGGCAGCAGCTTGCCCTCGGCGTCGCGCACGCGCATGCCGTTGACCCAGGTGCCGGCCTGTACCGTACCGTCGGTCAGCACCAGCGTGCCGCGACCCTGGTAGCTGTCGCTGTCAAAGCCGCCGATATAGAAGCTGCCATCGGTAAGGTTCAAGCGACCTTCGCCGCTGAAGCGCCAGTCGCTGAACTGGCCGACGTAATGGCTGCCATCGACGCCGATCAGTTCGCCTTTGCCGCTCAGGGCGCCTTCCTTGAACTGGCCGATCCAGACGTCGCCGTCGGCGTTTTCATAGCGTCCCTTGCCGTTGAGCTGGTTCTGTTGGAACTGGCCGACGTAGATATCGCCATCCGCGCTGTTGAACGTGCCGTTGCCTTCCAGCTGGCCATCGACGAAGTGGCCGCTGAACTGATTGCCGCTGTCGTCGTTGCGCTGGCCTTCGCCATTGGGTTTGCCGTGGGCGAATTGGCCCTGGTATTGGCTGCCGTCGGCCAGTTCCAGGCGCCCGAGGCCGGAATACTGGTCGTCCTTGAATTCGCCGCGATAGGTCATCTGCCCCTCTTTGAGGGTGCCTTCGCCGTTGCGTCGACCGTTCTTGAACCCGCCCACGTAACTGCTGCCCGCCGTGGTCAGGCTGCCCTGGCCATCGAACAGGCCTTGCTTGAATTGACCTTTGTAGACTTCGCCGTTGCTGCCATGCCATTCGCCCTGACCATGCCACTGGCCTTTATGGAACTCGCCGGCGTACCAACTGCCGTTGGGGTAGTCGACGCGCCCCTGGCCTTGCAGCAAGCCGTCGACCACATCGCCCCGGTAGCGGCCGCCATCGGGCAGGCGCGCATCGGGCGGCAACAGCGATTCGCCATCTCCGCAAGCGGTGAGCAACAGGGCAAGGGCAAGGGGAGCGAGTTGGCGCATAGCGGGATCCGGATAATTGAGCGCCGAGTATGCCGCAGCTGCGCGTTTCATACATAAATTTACATACACTGTGGCAAGGTTTGTTGCCTCGCCACAGGCAACGTCCTACACGAAACAGAGTGACAATGACTCAGCGATGTAAGCCGGTTTTTCCTGACCTTCGATTTCCAGGGTGGCGGTGGCCTTAAATAGCCATTGGCCAGGTTTTTTCTCGTGGACGTCGGTGAGGGTGACGTTCAGGCGCACCCTGGAGTCGACCTTCACCGGCTGTATGAAGCGCACGCTGTCCAGGCCGTAGTTGATGGCCATCTTCAGGCCCTCGGGCATGATCAGGATGTCCTCCATCAGCTTGGGCATCAGCGACAGCGACAGGAACCCATGGGCGATGGTGCTGCCGAACGGGGTTTGCGCGGCCTTGGCCGGGTCGACGTGGATAAACTGATGATCGCCGGTGGCCTCTGCGAACAGGTTGATGCGCGCCTGGTCGATGGTGAGCCATTCGGAACGTCCCAGTTCCTTGCCGACATAATCGTTGAGCTGCGCTACGGGTACATAGGGCATTGCGTTTCTCCTGGGTTCATCATTTTTATCCCCGCTGACGAGGGGTTTTTTATGGGATACAGAGAACCAATGTAGATCATCATGGGCAATCGGCCCGGTCAACCCAACATGCTTTTGGCGAATGCCGGTGCATAGGGCGGGCGTGCTTATAATGCGCACGAACTTTGAGGGGGCAGAGAGGATGTTGTTACGTGGCCTGACCTGGCTGGTGCTGTTTCAATTGATCGGCACTGCGCTCAACCATCTGCTGTTGCCGGTATTGCCGGGGCCGATCATCGGCCTGCTGCTGATGCTCGGCTTCCTGATCTGGCGCGGCGAAGTCAGCGAGCCGCTGAGCCTGGCGGCCGGCAGCCTGCTGCGCTATTTGCCGTTGCTGCTGGTGCCGCCGGCCGTGGGCGTGATGGTGTATGCCAGGGACATCGTTGCCGACTTCTGGGCTATCGTCGGCGCGCTGCTGCTGTCGCTGGTCATCGCGATGGCGGTTGTCGGCGTGCTGATGGAACGGTTGGTCCGGCGCAAGGAGAAGGAACAATGATGTTCGACTGGCAAGGCGCCTGGACGGCCGTCATTCATCACCCCTTGTTCGGCATCGGCATTACCCTGGGCGCTTATCAACTGGTGTTGGCGGCTTTCGAGAAAACCCGCTGGATCTTCCTGCAGCCGGTGCTGGTCTCCATGTTGCTGGTGATTGGCGTGTTGCTGATCTGCGGCCTGGACTACACCGAATACCGCAAGAGCACCGAGATCATGGGCATTCTGCTGGGGCCGGCGACGGTGGCTCTGGCGGTGCCGCTTTATTTGAACCTGCGACGGATTCGCCAATTGTTCTGGCCGATTTTTACTACGCTGGTGGTAGGTGGCGTGTTGGCCACCGGCCTGTGCGTGTGGTTGGGCTGGTGGTTCGGTGCCGAACACCGGGTGCTGATGACCATGGCGCCCAAGTCGGTGACGTCGCCGATTGCGATGCTGGTGGCCGAGCAGATCGGTGGGGTGGCGGCATTGGCTGCGGTGTTCGTGCTGATCACCGGGGTGGCCGGCGCGATGATCGGCCCGGCGTTCCTGTCGCGCCTGGGTGTCTACAGCCCCGAGGCGCGCGGCATGGCCCTGGGCATGACGGCCCACGCGGTCGGCACCTCGGTGGCCCTGCAGGAAAGCGAAGAATGCGGCGCCTTTGCGGCGCTGGCCATGAGTTTGATGGGCGTGGCCACGGCAGTGTTCCTGCCGCTGGCCGTGTCCGTGATCGTTTAAACCGGGTTTAAGGAAACCTTTATGAGTCTGGCGCTGTTTCCACTCAACACCGTGCTGTTCCCTGGGTGCACTCTTGACTTGCAGCTGTTCGAGGCGCGTTACCTGGACATGATCAGTCGCTGCATGAAAAAGGGCGAAAGCTTCGGTGTGGTGTGCATCCTCGATGGCAAGGAAGTCGGCCTGGCCCCGGATGGCTATGCGCTGATCGGCTGTGAAGCGCTGATCCGCGACTTTAAACAACAGGACAATGGCCTGCTGGGCATTCGTGTCGAGGGCGGGCGGCGTTTTCGCGTGCGCGATGCCGAGGTCCAGAAGGACCAGTTGTTGGTGGCCCAGGTGCAATGGCTGGAGGAATTGCCGGACCAGCCGCTGGAAGAAGAGGACGCCGACCTGCTGGCGCTGCTGCAGGCGTTGGCCGAGCACCCGATGGTCGCGTCGCTGGATATGGACGCCCATGCCGAGGGGCAGCAGGCCCTGAGTCATCAGCTGGCGTACCTGCTGCCGTTCACCGAGGCGGATAAAGTCGACCTGTTGCAACTCGACGATCCGCAGCAGCGGCTGGATGCGATCCAGATGTTGCTGGATGAATTGCAGGGTGAATTGTTCACCTGAAATTCGGACTTTCCTGGCGGGGTTTTCAGACTTTGTTTGGTCGCTTCCTGGGCCCCCGACCCGCACTATTTTCCGATCACACCCCAATGATCGGAGATGACCATGCTTCAGCTGACACCCTCGGAACAAGTCGCCTGGGACGCGTATTTTGTCAGCGTGACCACCCATCTGCTCCAGCACGATGCAACGCGTGGTGCGCAATACATTGCCGAACGCGCCGCCGACCTTGCCGATGAAATGCTGTTGGAACGACGCGAGCGGTGTGTTGAACGGCGCAGCGCGTCGGTGGACTGGATCGGCCCGGCCAAGGGTCAGTAGGCGTACCTGAGCAACGCGTGGGACGTGCCGGTAAAGGCGATAAAGCCAAGCACCGCCACGATCACCGGCAATACCAGCCACCAGGCTTTTTGCGTCATCGGCGGCAACGGGCTGCGGTATTGAATGAGGGTGAGGCTCAATGCGCACACGCTCATCGCCAGGAGCGTGCCGGCCAGGATGTCCGTGGGCCAGTGAGCGCCCAGGTACACCCGCGACAACGCAATGAACGCCGCAGGTATGCAGCCCAGCAGCAGCCAAGTCAGGCGCAGTCGCGTGGGTTGGCCTCGGCCGGCCAGTACCGCCAGGGCCAGGAAGAACGCAAACGCGCCGGAGGCATGGCCGCTGGGCATGCTGAAACTGGTGAGCGGGTCGGTCAGGATTTCCGGGCGGCCGCGGGCGAAGAAGAGCTTGGTGCCAGTATTGATCACGGCGGCGCCCGCCAGCGTGGCGCCGACGAATATGGCATGACGCCACTGTCGCGCCAGCAACAACAGGCCGGTAAACACCGCGCTGGCGACGAACATTTTCTTGAATTCGCCCAGCTGGGTGATCCGTACCATCACCTCGTCGAGCCACGGACTGCGATGTTCCTGCACCAGTGCGCTCAGGCCCTGGTCGAAATCGTTGAGATGCGGGTAGCCGATAAACAGTGCGACCAGCAACGTCAGGCTGGCGCAGCCGATCCACAGGGTGGCGCGACGATGGCCGCGCAGGCTGCTGTTCAAGCTCAGCCCCAGCAGTGCCGCCAGGCAGGCCGCGACAATCGCCGCTTCCGGCCAGAAACCTTCGGGCAGGGGCAAGCGGAACGCCGCACCGGCAGCCCAGCCCGGCAACAGATACGCCACTGACCAGCCTGCCGCCGCGATAACGCTGACGATCGCGAAGCGCGGGAACGGCATGTCGCACATGCCGGCGACCATCGGCAGCATGGGCCGTAACGGCCCGATGAAACGCCCGACCAGCAGGCTGGCGATGCCGTACTTATGAAAGTAGGTTTCCGCACCATTCATCCACTCGGGATGATGGCGCAGGCCGGGCAGGCGCCGGATGTTCTGGTGGAAATGCCGGCCCAGGTAGTAGGACACCCCGTCGCCCAGTAAACCGCCGAGGAAGCCCAGCAACAGGGTCTCACTCAACGACAACGCGCCGCTGCCGGCCAGCGCGGCAATCGCAAACAGCAGCACCGTGCCCGGCACGATCAGCCCGGCGATGGCCAGGCATTCCACGCACGCGACGATAAACACCGCCACTGCCAGCCATTGTGGGTTAAGGGTCAGCCAGCCGGTGATGCTATCGAGCCATTGGCCCATACAATCCACTCCATCAAGTGTGGGAGGGGGCGCTTGCCCCCTCCCACATTAAAATCTCTGTGCGCCAGGTATCGATTCCAGCCGGTTCAGTCTGTTCAAATCAAAAAATAATCGCGGCCTTCGACCTGCCCGCGCCGCAGCGGGTTCCGTGTGCAATAAGGCGCATAGCCAGCATCGACGAAGCGGTACATCAAGTGCTCATCGCGCCCGCTGGGAATGCCCAGCCGTGTGGTCTGGATAATCTGCGTGGGCACCTGGCCCACGTCCTCGACATACAGCAATTCCTGATCGAAGCGCTTGGCATCCCACATCGGCACCTTCAGGCCGAGTGCCTTGCACAGCAGCGTCTGGCCCGCACAGAGTTTCTGCGAAGGACGCGGGCTGCCGTCGGGGTTGGGGTTGTTCAACAGCATGTGCGCCAGGCTCGCCGGCCCGGACCTCTCATCGACCCAGGGATAGGCCGATTTGATCAGCACGGCATTGCCCGGGCCATGGGCGCTGAAGTTCAGCGAATCACCGCCACGGGCGTAGTACATGTAGATGTGCCCACCATCCAGAAACAAAGCCTTACGTTTTTCTGTGTAACCGAGTGAGGCGTGACTGCCTTTTTCGGCCACGTAATAGGCTTCGGTTTCAATAATCCGCGCTGAAAGCCAGGTTTGGCCGACACGATGACGAATGACTTTGCCGAGCAGTTCTTGCGCGAGCAGCTGGGCGTCGCGGTCGAAGAAGCTGTCGGGGAGGGCGCTGGCGGGGCGTTCGGGCGTGATGATGGGCATAACGTTCAGGGTTATTACGGCTAAATGTGACGGAATCATAACAACTCTCACCTTAATTACCGCTGAACCCCAGGTTTTTACAGTTCATTTCGACCATCCGCCCCTCACCGCTGTCAGTCAGGCGGCGTCACAGCTATAATCTGCCGCTTTCCTCTTTGCCAAGACTTCCTGACCCATGACTGAGTCCGTTCTTGACTACATGACCCGCCTGGGTCGCGCTGCCCGTCAGGCCTCGCGGTTGATCGCCCGTGCGAGCACCGCGCAGAAGAACCGTGCCCTGCTGGCCGCCGCCGATG
>Ga0105246_10000343_pt1 | contig 24779 bp, 25 predicted proteins | sample KBSM64metaG_FD_99694 | JGI IMG/M metagenome (GOLD analysis project Ga0105246, IMG submission 99694) | Miscanthus rhizosphere microbial communities from Kellogg Biological Station, Michigan, USA - KBS M6-4 metaG | ecosystem: Host-associated > Plants > Roots > Rhizosphere > Soil | place... | reverse complement strand
GCAGAGCCCGTCAGTACGGTCGCCCCGATGGCCACCTCGGCGGCAGCCTACCGTCGTCGCGAGCTCAACCCGGTCGCCGGAGCACTGCCGAGCGACGGCGCCGCGGTCGACCTGCCGGCGGAGGCGCCTCAGGACTACGAAGCCCGCAACGCGCTGTTCGAGCGGATGGTCGACGCCCGACCCGACAAGGCCAACCCGTTCACCGACCGCCGTCAGCGGATGAAGCGCGCACGGCTGATTATGCAGTCGCTCGGCACGACCTTCGAGCGCGAGCCGCGCATCGACCTCAGCCAGTACCCGAACAATTGGCCGGAGCTGAGGCGGCAATACCACAAGGCGGCGTAACGTTTCTACGCCGTAACAGGGAAGGGTGGCCCCGTCCGGCCACCCTTTCTTTATGTCAGCCCCGCTCGCCCGGAGAGACGGAGTTGCCGTCTTCTGACCGCGCGACGCACTTCCAGTTCGAGGGAACGTTCGGATCGCCGCCGCCGGCGTAGTGCGCGACCTTGGGCCAGGCGCAGTCGAGCCGGGTGAGCGACTTGTCGCGTTTGCTGGCTACCACGCTCTCCGGTGCCGTGCCGGTGTGGACCCAGGCGTCGATCGTCTCGGCCAGCGGCAGCACGTCCGCGCCGGGCCCGCCACCGCAGTGGCCGACGCCGGGGGCGAGGAACACGCGGAACTGCTGCGCCGCGCGTGGGTTCTGCGCCATCAACTGAGTGGCATAGTCGAGCGTGCCGGTCGGGCTCGGGCCGGGGTCGCTCTCGCCGTGCCACACCAGCAGCTTGCCCCCCCGCGCGAAGAATTTCGCCAGGTTGGGATCCTTCGCCTCATACATTCGCGCAAAGGCACTACTTCTCACCACGGGCGCGTCGGTCACCGCCGAGAAGTGCGCCCAATCGACTTCGCGGTCCGGGAAGATCAGCGGCTTAAGCCCGAGCAGGCCCCCGCCGCCGGTGGTGTCGGGCTTGCCGTTGGTGCCGATGAAGAAGCTCCAGCCAGTCTCGCCGCCCCGGCTGATCGGCCACATCGCCCATTGACCGTCGGGCGACTTGATCCCGTCGTAGAGCGATTTGAGCGCGGTGACCTGCGGCGCGGCAAGGCAGCTGGCGGTCTTGGTGCCGGAGCACTGGACCGTCGCCGGGTCCCAGTGGCACGAGCGCGGGTCGTTGATCAGCCCGTCCTTGAGCCCGTCGTTGGCATCGCACTGGGCAAGGGCCGAATCCTGCGCCAGCTTGAGGTCATCGGCGCTGAACGCAGCGCCGGGCGCGCCGAACATGTTGGTGCGCATCAGCCCGGTGGTCTGGGTCTGCAGGGTATAGACCGGTGCGCCGGCGACGATCGCGTCGTAATCGTCGGGGAAGCGCTGCGCTTCCATCAGCCCCATGCGCCCGCCGGTCGAGCAGCCGACGTAATAGGCGTTGTCGAGCCTGCGTCCGTAATAGCTGGCGGCGACCTGTTTGCCGGCGACGGTCATCTCATGGATTGCGCGGTAGCTGAAGTCCTTGGCCTTGTCGGGATCGGCCGCCCAGGCGTTGTCCCACACGTTGCCGATCGGGTGGCCGCCGTCCGTCTGCATGCTGGCATAGCCCTGCTGCAGCGCGTCGGTCGCGCCCTGGAGCGACACGTTGCCGATCCAGCCGCCTCCGCCGATGCCATAGACCTTGCCGTTCCAGTCGTCCGGCAGGCGATAGACTACCCCGACGTTGGAGGCGGGCACGGGATGCAGCGTGCCCGTGACCTCGCAATGGCCCGGCAGGTTCTTGCTTGGGTCCGCGGCCTTGTAGCTCGCGGCCGCGCCGGCCAGGCCGAGCTTCGAGGCATCGAACGCCATGCACGACGCGGCACCGGCCGAGGCGGCGGCACCGGTGGCGGCGCTGCTGCTGGGGGTGGTCGTTGTGCAACCGCAAGCCAGCAGCGCCAGCCCGGCGATCAGTGCGTAACGCATAATCTGTCTCCCTATTGCGACCTCAAACCAGGCGCAGGCTCTCGATGGCCCAACCGTCCTCGCCCTTTACGTATTCGGCGACCAGCACCCGTGGCTCGTCGTGGCGATGCATCCCCTGGCCCTGCAGCCGGTGCATCTGTTCGAGCGTCGTGGTGCCGATGAAATCGGTGCGGAAGCTCGCCATGCAGGCGCGGCGGCATGTGGCGCGCTTCCCATCCTCGGCGAAGGCGATCTGCAGCTCGTGCGCCGGATCGTCGGCGAGGCCGGTGAGGCCCTCCGCCAGATTGCGCTCGCGGCGATTGACCTGCCGCACCACGTCGCGGTGCAGCGCCTGGATCGCCTTCTCGTCCTCGAGCCGCACTAGCCTCGTCTTGCTGCCGTCGTCCGCGACCGCCGTGGCCGGGCCGAGGGCGACGAATGGCGCCGCGACGATGGCCCCGGTCTTGAGGAAGCTCCTGCGGTCGGTTGAAGCCTTGCTCATCGTCATCTCCCCTCGCGCTTCGGGAAGAAGCGCTCGACGTCGAACTTGCCCGCGTGGCGCGAAGGGGCGCCCACCGCGCTCATGCTCAGGCCGCCCTGCTTGCCGCAGTGGTAGCCGATGCCCGCATCGTGCATCGTGCGCATGTTGATCAGCACGGTGCCGAGCGTACCGTTGCACGCCTCCTCCTGCCAGCGGCCGAAATAGAGCTGGTCGCGGATCTTCACGAAATCGCCGCTGCCGCACCATTCGGTGGCGAAATGGCCGTCGGGCGTCGGGATAATCCAGGAAGTGGTCCAGGGCGTCGAGTACAAGTGCATCGAGTTCAGCCCGGGCGAATATTCCCAGGTGAACGCCCGCCCCAGCATGTCGCGGGTGCGTTCGTGACGCTTCCGGCCGGGATCGGGAATTCCCTGGCCGACCACCCTGCCGAACAGCGTCTCGCACCCCGCCTCGTTGGCGAAATAGGGCGTGTTGAGATAGCCGTGGTAGTTCGTGGCCATGCCGTTCTGCAGGTCGACGACGACAATGTGCCCGTCGTGGTTCGGCGTGCCTTCGAGCAGGTGCCCGAAGATGAACGCGCCCGGCATCATCTCCCACGCGTTGTAGCGCGCGGGCACGACGTCTCCGCCGTTGATCGACCATTGCAGCGTGTCGGGCCCGGTGAAGCGGTATTCCATCCGCGGCCCGCCGTCGTATTCGATCGCGAACTTCTTCCCGGCGAGCGCCCCGCTCGGTGCCGTGCCATTGCCGGCCATCGGGCTCGGCCTGTCGAACACGTGGACACCCTTCGCCACCACCGCGTCGACCTCTTCGCGGGTCATCTTGTCCATCGTCGCCAGCGGACGGTAGACGCGCCGCTCGCCCTTCTTGCCATTGGGGATCGGCAACGGGTCGGCCGAGAAATCGCCGAGCTTCTCGAACCGGGCGATCTGGCCGAGCCATTCGCCGGTGCCCCGGAACATGTAGAATTCGAGCGCATCGGCGCCGTTGAAGCCGAAGCGCAGCCCCACCTGCTGCAGCCGGTTCACGTCGGTGAGGTACATCTGCAGCAGCCCGGAGAACTCGGCCTCGATTCGCGCGACGGCGTAGACCTCCTCGGTCAGCTGGACGTAGTCGGTCGGCGCGGAATAGCCGCGGTAGTCCTTCAGCCGGTCTAGCTCGACCCAATGGCTGTAGGTCGAGCTGGGATAGTACTCGATCGTGCGATTGCCCGTGTCTTCCTGCCACTGGAAGGCGCGTCCCTCGAGCCGCAGCGTGCGCCGGTGCGGCTCCTTCGTCGCGTGATCCAGCCCGGCCATCGTGCCGAAATGGACGTCGCGGTTGAGTTCGCGCGCCCGCGGGGCGGGGCCGCCGCCGAACCAAAGTTCGAACACCGTCGCCGCGCTGCTGAGGCGATCCCACGCAACCGCATAGGCCGTGGTGGTGCCGGGCACGATGTGCGCGAACAGCGTCAGGTGATCGAGATCGAGCGAGCCGTAGCCGGCTTCCTTGCCCGCGAAGGTCACCCGATTGCCCGCGCCGAAGGTCCACGAAAGCTTGCCGCCGTTGTCTCCGGCGAAACTGAGCACCTTGCCCGATAGATTATTGTCGAGGCTCTTGCCTGCAGGTCCCACCCGCGCTGCAACCGCAAGCTTGGCGGCGATCTGCGCGTGCCGGAGATCGGTGTACGGGTACCGGAACAGCGGCACATCCGGATAGGCCTGCAAGGCCATGGCTCCCCCCTTGCGTCTATCGTTGACTTTATCCTGCCACAGCGAGGGACGAGTGCAAGGGCGGAGTTGGCCCATGGTGGGGCTTAGTGCGGGACAGCGTCCGCCGGAGGGTGTATGCTGCGCCAGGGTCGTGCGCGTTCTCTGGGGGAGAACCAATCATGACGCGCTTCGTCTTCGGCTTGGCCGCGGGCTGCATCCTCGGTGCCGCCGTGCCCGCTTTCGCCACCAATACGCTTGCAGAACACCTGACCGGCTGGACGGTCTGGGAAGGCCGCGTCCTCTTGTGCAAGGACCCGGTGGCACGGCAAGGGGTAAATGAAATCCGCTGCCCGTCAAACGACTCGGCCGGTGATTGAGCGACGGGAGCGACGCGGGACCGCGCTGGCACTGGCCCTTGTCCTCGTCACAATGCCCGCCGCCGCGGCAATTGCGGGCACCCCGGCGCCGGACGACGACCGTCGCATCGCCGCCGGGCCGGGCGACAGCGGCCGAAGGGCCGACCCCCAGCGAGGCGATTCGCGCGCTTCCGCTCCGCAGCGCCTTGCTTACGTGAGCAGCGAAGGGAAACGCAGAACCGCGGACCCATCTGAGGCCGGCGCGGCCGAACAAAGGGATTCGCCGCAGGGCGACACCGGGAAGCGCGAGGGCCGCGGCGACTCGGGTGGGTGACGGCTGGGGCGTTGCTTCTCCGACCAGCTACCCGGAATGACCCGTCATCGCTTTCATCGAAGCCAGCCACCAAGTCTGGTGGAACAGCCAATCGGCAAGCGCTTCGTTGGCGAAGATCCACAGGGCGGCGGCGATATACGCCGGGTGCAGCCGGCGCCGCGTGGCGAGGTCGTAGGCCCCGACCGCGATCACCAGCATCAAGGTGCCGAGGTAAGTCGAGAAGTAGAAGGGCACGTAACCTTCGCCCAGGTGCGCCTCGAGAAAAGGCGCCCAGATGCGGCCGAAACCCGGCTCCGTCAGCGCGATCGTGCCCATCAACATCAGCCGTTTGTGGGCTGGGGGATCGCGCCGCATCACGAAACCGGCGCCAAGGAGAACGATGGAGCCGGCCGCGTTGGTATAGTTTACGCTGAGCCAGGAAATCCATTTATCCGGCATGTAGGGGTTATTGGCGACGCCGTAGAAGGCCGTCGCCGGCCCGAGCACCAGCATAACCGGCAGTAGGAAAAGCGCCGCGAAGCCCAGGCGCCGGTGCACGGCCGCGCGCCCGCTCCGCACCAGCCAGACCTGTGCCGTTAGCAACACGAGCCAGCCGGTGTAGGCAACTGCGTGCAGATGGACGATCAGCGGGAAATTCAGCGCATCGATTTGGGCGCGCCGGACGATATCGAGGCCGAAGCCTACCACGATCGTCAGCCAGACCGCGAAAACCGCCGCCGCAATCATCGTTCGGTCGCGCCGGTGATGCGGCGCGAAGGCGCCGGCTGCCGGTGTCCTGCTGGCCATGCTTGGTCCCCCTTGTCGTCCCCGCACTGGGACCGGTTACGGCGCCGATTGTCAACGTCCGGTCGTAGTCCTCCGGCTGGATTTGAACGGCAAAACGACTCGGCGCTTGCGCGCGCGCGCCGCATCCGCAAGAGCGCGCGCGATGATTGACGAGACTCTGATTGCCGCCGCCCGCGTGTCCAAGGCCTGGCCGTTCCAGGAGGCGATGAAGCTCGTCAAACGCTATCCCGACGGCAAGCCCGGCGGAGTCCCGGTGCTGTTCGAGACCGGCTATGGCCCCTCGGGCCTGCCGCATATTGGCACGTTCCAGGAAGTGCTGCGCACCACTCTCGTCCGCCGTGCCTACGAGGTCGTTTCGGGCGGCGCGCCGACGCGGCTGGTGGCGTTCAGCGACGACATGGACGGGCTGCGCAAGGTGCCCGACAACGTGCCCAATCATGAGCTGCTGGCCGCGAACCTCGGCAAGCCCCTGACGCGCATCCCCGACCCGTTCAACGCCGGGTTCGAAAGCTTCGCGCATCACAACAACGCGATGCTGCGCAGCTTCCTCGACCGGTTCGATTTCGACTACGAGTTCGTCTCGGCCAGCGACCGCTACAACTCCGGCGCCTTCGACGCAGCCTTGCGCAACGTGCTGCGGCACTTCGACGCGATCATGGAGATCATGCTGCCGACGCTGCGCGAAGAGCGTCGAAAGACCTATTCGCCGGTGCTGCCGGTCAGCCCGACGAGCGGCGTGGTGCTGCAGGTCCCGGTCGAGGTGATCGATGCCGACGCGGGCACAATCCGTTTTGAGGACGAGAATGGCAGCGTGGTCGAGCAATCGGCCTTCGGTGGGCAATCCAAGCTGCAATGGAAGGTCGACTGGGCGATGCGCTGGTACGCGCTAGGCGTCGATTACGAAATGTGCGGCAAGGACCTCACCGACAGCGTCACCCAGTCGGCCCGGATCGTCAAAGTGCTCGGCGGCCGCCGCCCGGAAGGACTGATCTACGAGCTTTTCCTCGACGAGAAGGGCGAGAAGATTTCCAAATCGAAGGGCAACGGCCTGACGATCGAGGAATGGCTGACCTATGGCACCGAGGAAAGCCTGGGCTTTTACATCTTTCGCGAGCCGAAGAGCGCCAAGAGCCTGCACATCGGGGTGATCCCCAAGGCGGTTGACGAATACTGGCAGTTCCGCGCGAAGATTCCCGAGCAGCCGCTCGAGCAGCAACTCGGCAACCCCGCCTGGCACTTGCTGCGCGCTAACGGCTATCATGGCGGCGACGGCGATACCCTGCCGGTGACCTTCGGCCTGCTGCTCAACCTTGTCGGCGTGCTCGGCACCCATGCCACGTACGAGCAGGTGTGGACCTATCTCGGCAATTACGTTCCCGAGCTCGATCCGGCGCATCGCCCGGCGCTCGAAGCGCTGATCGATCGCGCTCTGGCTTATAACCGCGATTTCGTCGCCCCGACGCTGCACCGCCGCGCGCCGGAACCCGATGAGATGCAAGCGCTTATGGCTCTTGACGCAATGCTTGCCGATGTTTCCCACGATGCGCCCGCCGAGGTGCTGCAAACGGCGATCTACGAGATCGGCAAGAACGAGGCCTATGGCTTCGAAAGCCTGCGCGACTGGTTCCGAGCGCTTTACGAAACGCTTCTCGGCAGCTCGCAGGGGCCGCGCATGGGCAGTTTCATTGCGCTCTACGGCGTGGCCAACACCCGCAAGTTGATCGCCGAGGCGCTGGCCCGGTGATCCGCCCGAGCGATCCGGCCAACCTAGCGCGCGAGCTGCTTGGCCGCGACCTCGACGAGCTGGATTGCGAAGAGCAGACGGTGCTCGAACACGTCGCGGCCGGCAGGTACATCGGCATCGACGCAGCGGAAGCGGCGCAGCTGAACATGAGCTTCGGCGACCGCCTGGCCGACAGGGTCGCGGCGGTGGGCGGCAGCTGGGGCTTCATAATCGCTTTCGGCGTGGTGCTGTTCGGCTGGATGCTGCTTAACAGTGGTGTCTTGCAGGCCGCCGGCGTGAAGCCGTTCGATGCCTATCCGTTCATTTTCCTCAACCTGATGCTGTCCATGCTCGCCGCGATCCAGGCGCCCGTGATCATGATGAGCCAGAACCGCCAGGCCAAGAAGGATCGGGTGACCGCGCGGCACGATTACGAAGTCAATTTGCGCACCCAGTTGGAGATTCTGCGCCTTTCTCGCCGGCTCGACCGCTTCACCCACATGATGCTGCGCGCCACGCGCAAGGGCGAGGAGGACGCGCAGCTGGCCGAGGACCTCCAGGCGCTGATCCGCGAACTGGGCGATTAAGGAGGGGCGCGGTGACGCTCCCGGAGCAAGGCTCCGCAACGGGAAGCGAGCCTACGCTCAACCACGCGGCGGTTCGGGCGAAGCGTACCATTCAGCTGGGTATCGGCCGTCTCGGCCCGGGTCTGATCACTGGCGCGGCCGATGACGATCCCAGCGGGATCGCCACCTACTCGCAGGCCGGGGCACAGTTCGGCATCAACATGCTTTGGACGCTGGTGATCACCTATCCGCTGATGGTGGCGGTGCAGATGATCAGCGCCCGCATCGGACGGGTGACCGGCAAGGGGCTTGCCGCGAACCTCTTGGAGATGATGCCGCAATCGGTGGTTGTCACGCTGACGCTGCTGCTGTTCGCAGCCAACGCGATCAATATCGGCGCCGACGTCGCCGCGATGGGCGCCGCTGCGCAGCTGCTTGCGGGAGGGGGCGCGGTGCCGTTCACGATCGCCGCGGCAGCGATCTCGCTGCTGCTCCAGGTTTGGATTCCCTATCACCGCTACGTTCGCTACCTGAAGTGGTGCACGCTTGTGCTGTTCACTTATGTCGGCGTGGTCTTTTCGGTGCAGATCGACTGGCTCGACGTGGCACAGCGGGTGGTCAGGCCAAAGGTCGACTTCTCGGCCGCGTGGATCACCGTCGTCGTCGCCATCTTCGGCACCACGATCAGCCCATATCTCTTCTTCTGGCAAACGGCCGAGGAAGTCGAGGACATGGAGCTGAAGGATCGACCCGACCTTAAACACACCAATCAGGCTGCGGCACGGCTCGAGCTTCGGCGGATGGCCGTCGACACGTTCACCGGGATGACGATATCGAACCTGGTCGCCTTCTTCATCATCCTGACGGCGGCGGTGACACTCTATAGCTCGGGTGTGACGCATATCGAGACGTCGGCCCAAGCGGCCGAAGCGTTGCGACCGATCGCCGGGCCGTTCGCCTTCCTGATGTTCAGCCTCGGCATCATCGGCACCGGTTTCCTCGCGTTACCGGTGCTGGCCGGATCGGCCGCCTACGCCGTGGCCGAGGCCTTCGGGCTGCCCAAGGGCCTGGAGAGGAAACCTGCCGAAGCGAAGGCGTTTTACGGGGTCATCGTGGCGATCATGGTGATCGCGACCGGAGCGATTTTCCTGCGACTCGATCCGATCAAGATGCTGTTCTGGTCTGCGGTGATAAACGGTGTGATCTCGGTGCCGATTCTCGGCGTCATGATGGTGTTGGCGCGGCGGCACCGGCAAATGGGCGCTTATGTCGCCAACACTTGGCAGCATCTCCTGGGCTGGGCAGCGACTCTCGTCATGGCGTTGGCCGTCGCGGGGATGTTCGCCTTCAGTTGAGTGCCGAAGCAGACCGGCGGCGGCTCAGCTCCACTTGCGCGTGCGGTACCACTTGGTGATGATGTACTTGACCCCGGCGGTGACCTGCGTGCCCGAATGGATCGTCCAGCGGTTCGGCACGCCTTCCAAGTCGGAGTTGTTCCAGATCAGGATGGCGCCGGGCTTGGGCTCGATCGACAGTCCGACCTGGGTGAAGTCGGTCGAGCCGCCGGCCTCGACGGGATTCAAATAGACCATCGCCGTCCAGCTGCGCTGCCCGCCTCGCTCCGCCTCCCTCGGCCAGTATGCGGCCTCGGTGAAGAACCAGTCGCAATGCGGCTTGAACTGCTGGCCGGGCAGGTAGCGCTGGCCCTGGATCGTCTCGCCCCAGGAGGGGTCGATCCCGAGCAAGTCGTCGATCCGCCGGCCGATCTTCTTGACGAAGGGATCGTGTGGATCGACGTCGCCCGAATAGGAAGTGCGGTACTCGGCACCGTAGTCGACATCGAAAACCGAGCTCGGCCGCGCCACCTGGTCGATCATCGCGACCATTCGCCCGCATTCCTCGGCGTTCATGAAATCGCCCATTGCGAAGATCTCGGCCTTGTCGGTCGGCAGCGTGTAGATGGCCTTGTTGGCCAGCAGCCGCTTGCGGACCTGCTCACCGGTCCGTTTGAGCGCCCCCTGGTCCGGCACCTCGGGCTGCTTCTTCCTGCGCGACATAAAGCTGGCCATGACTGGGGCTTATCCATTCTCGCATCGTCGATGCAAGGCCAACTCTTGCCCGCCGCGACTTCGCCGCTAGGTTGCCCGGCGAGAGGAAGCCGTATGCCGACGAAACGCTATTCGATAGGGGCGATGATCCTGCATTGGGCGATCGCCGTTGCCGTGATCTGGGACTGGCGCCTGGCCGAGACGGCCGAGCACGCCCCGCGGGAGCAGCATTTCGCGGTGCTCCAGCCGCATTTCGCACTGGGTATGGCGATTCTGGCCCTCACGCTCGTCAGGCTGCTGTGGCGCCTGGTCCATCGCCCGCCGCCCTTCTCGACCGAGCTGGCCGCGTGGGAGCGCATCCTGGCGAAGACCGTGCACGTCATCTTCTACGTGTTGCTGGTCGGCCTGCCGCTGATGGCGTGGATCGGCACCTCGATGTGGAATCAGCCGACGGACTTCTTCGGTTGGTTCACGATCCCGAACCTGCCGTTCGGCGAAAACCGCGGGTTCGGGCACGAGCTGCAGGAGCTGCACGGCACGCTCGGCGAGGTGATGCTGTACCTGATCGCGCTGCACGTCGTCGGCGCGCTGAAGCACCAGTTCTGGGACAAAGACGGTAACCTTTACCGGATGCTGCCGTGGGGCAAACCGAAGCCCTAAAGACGCCCTGAAATGCAGAAACCCCCGACCTTGCGGGTCGGGGGCTTCGCTTGTGCCGGCCACTCTATCCGGCAGCAAGGCTGTTCGGGCGGCTTACCAGAAGAAGTCGTAGATCACGTCGACCACTTCGCCGCTGTAGATATCCACCAGAAGCGCGTCGTCGTAATAACGGACCCAGCGGTAGGGGCCGTAGGCTTCCGGCAGGCGGTACTGCCACGGGTCGTTGATCCAGTACCGGCTCGAATAGAACAGCGAATCGAGGCCGAAGCCGATGCTCAGGCGGCGATAGCTGTAGTTCCGGTACGGCGAGTAGTAGCGGCCGATGTGGTATGCGTTGCGGTTGGTCGAACGATACCGCTGCCAGTCATAGCGATTGTCGTTGCGCCAGGTGCGGTTCCACTGCCGGCCGTCGCGATTGCCGTCGCGCCAGTTGCGGTCGCTGTCCCGACGTCCATCGCGCCAGTTCCGATCGGTGTTACGATATGTGGTCGTTCGGTCACGGTCGGCATAGGTGCGATTGCGCTCGGTGCGCTGCGCGTCGCCGCCCCACCGTTGCGCCTGCTGCGTTTGCGTCCAATTGCGCTGCGGCTGCTGCGGCCGGTCCTCTCGCGACCAGGTGCGCTGCTGTTGCGGGGCTTCCCGTGACCAGTTGCGCTGCTGCTGTTGCGGGCGATCCTGGCGCGACCAGCTGCGCTGCTGTTCACCGCGAGCCTGCGGAGCGTAAGTGCGCGGAGTCTGGGCCTGCGGCGCCGCGCGGTCCGGACGAGCAGTCGGCTGATCGCGGCCGCCCCAGCGCTGAACACGCTGGCCGGAATCGCCGCTTTCCTGGTGGTGTCGGCCGTGGTTTTCATGACGGTCGGCTTCGGCGGCACTCGCCGGGGCGGCGGTGAGGGCGAGGGCGGCGGCCAATGCGGCCAGTGCCCCGCCGGTGGTAAAACTGAATTTCATCTGCGGTGTCTCCCGGTTTGCCGCAGAGTGGGGCGGCGCGTCGTGACATCGATTTAAGCGAGTCGCGCTGTCCGATGGCTGAACTGGCTATATGGCCTGCCGTTCATGTTGGTGGCCGGTAAGCTGAATTTCCCGGCAAGCTAGACCGCACCACGTTAGGGGGTCGGCTGGCGTCGCATCCGCTGCGGGCCGAAGAAAGCCGCTCTACGTGACTGAATGGCGAGATCCCTAAGAATGAAGGTTACGCAAACCTGCCTTCGCCGTTGAGCATATCTTCAGTTTCGCCGGCTATGCCCCGTGTTCGCGCCACCTGGCGGATTGCAAGCAATGGACCGGATTCATGAACATTCGCACTAAGATTCTGCTGCTTTTCGACAACAACGGCAATGAATATGTCTCACGGATTCAGGAGGGGGCGAGCCGTTTCGGCCGCTCTTCCGGTTTCGCCGTGCAGGCCGAGAACCTGTTCCACAGCCGCAAGCCGATAACCGAGTTCCTCGAATCGGATAGCTGGGCAGGGGTGGTGCTCACACCGCCTTTGTCGGACGATCGCCACGTGCTGGGATTGATCGAAGAGCGCAGGCTACCCTTCGTGCGGATCGCCCCGTTGCTCGACATGGACCGCGGCTCCACCGTGGTGATGGACGAATACGATGCCGCCCGGGCGATAACCGATCTCCTGCTCCGCAAAGGCCACCGCCGGATCGGTTTCGTGCGCGGCCCGAACCAGCACCTGGTCAGCATGCGCCGCTACAACGGCTACGCCAACGCGCTTGGCGGCAAGGGCCTGCGGATCGATCCCGCCCTGATCGTGCAGGGGGATTTCTCGCGCCAGTCCGGCCGCGAGCAGGCCGCCAGGCTCTTCGCCGCCAAGCCCACGGCAATCTTTGCCAGCAACGACGAAATGGCCGTCGGTGTGATCGAGGCTGCCAACGCCGCGGGCATCTCAGTGCCGGGAGAAATCTCGATCGCCGGGTTCGACGACAACGCTATCGCCCGCACGGTGCGGCCGCGCCTGTCTTCGGTGCGCCAGCCGCTCGAGGAAATGGGCGAAGCCGCCTGCCAATTGATCGTCGACCGCCTGCGCCATGCTGCGCGCGGCAACCAGCATATGCAGGTCCCGTTTCAGGTGGTGGAGCGGGAGTCGGTCGTCGAATACGCGGCGTGAGGGGTGCGCCTACGACTGGCCATTCCCACCACTGGGACGTCAGTTGATGATTTCGCCCTTCGCGTTCTTCAGCTTCTCGCGCCAGGCGCGTAGGTCGTCCGGGGCCAATCGGTTCCAGTCGGCTACCTCGCCGACGACCCTCAGCGGCGCGCTGCTGCGATAGGAGCGCGTGGGATTGCCGGGAAATTTCTTGTCGGTGACGTTGGGATCGTTCTCGAACTCTCCAGTCGGCTCGACGATATAAACCCGTTCCTCACCCCGACCTGACGCAAGCGCGGCCGCCAGCCCCGCGCCGTTGACGAGCGCGGTGAAGTAGATGTGGTTCATCACGATCTCCGACCGATAATTCGATCGGAAGCCGGGCGTCAGGAGATCGCCGATTTTCAGGTCGGCCCTCGTGCCATGATAGAATGGGCCCTCGTCGAGGACATCCGCCATCGCGTGCGTCTCAGCGCGTCAGCTTCTTGTACGCCAACCGCGTCGGCCGATCAGCCGCATCGCCGAGCCGACGCCGCTTGTCTTCCTCGTAGCTCTCGAAGTTGCCTTCGAACCACTCGACGTGGCTATCGCCTTCGAACGCCAGGATGTGGGTGGCCAGGCGGTCGAGGAAGAAGCGGTCGTGGCTGATCACCACGGCGCAGCCGGCGAAGTTCTCGATCGCGTCTTCGAGCGCGGCAAGGGTCTCCACATCGAGGTCGTTGGTCGGTTCGTCGAGTAGCAGCACGTTGCCGCCGGTCTTGAGCATCTTGGCCATGTGGACCCGGTTGCGCTCGCCGCCGGACAGCTTGCCGACGTTCTTCTGCTGGTCCTGGCCCTTGAAGTTGAACGCGCCGACATAGGCCCGGGTCGACATGTCCATGCCGTTGACCTTCATGTAGTCGAGCCCGTCCGAGATCTCCTCCCACACGTTGTGCTTGGGATCGAGGTGGTCGCGGCTCTGGTCGACGAAGCCGAGGCGCACGGTCTCGCCGATGTCGATCGCGCCACTGTCCGGCTGCTCCTTGCCGGTGATCAGCTTGAACAGCGTCGACTTGCCAGCGCCGTTCGGGCCGATCACGCCGACGATGCCGCCGGGGGGAAGGGTGAAGCTCAGGTCCTCGAACAGCAGCTTGTCGCCGTAAGCCTTGGAGACGCCCTTTACCTCGATGACCTTGCCGCCGAGGCGTTCGGGCACCTGGATGACGATCTGCGCCTTGCCCGGCTTGCGGTCGTTCTGCGATTCCTGCAGCTGGTCGAACTTGCGGATGCGCGCCTTGCTCTTGGTCTGGCGCGCGGCCGGAGTCTGCCGGATCCATTCGAGCTCGCGGTTGAGGGCCTTCTGGCGGCCGCTTTCCTCGCGCTCTTCCTGGGCGAGGCGCTTGGCCTTCTTCTCGAGGTAGGTCGAGTAGTTGCCCTCGTAGGGGAAGTACTTTCCGCGATCCAGCTCGAGGATCCAGTCGACGACGTGATCGAGGAAGTAGCGGTCGTGGGTGATCATCAGCACCGCGCCGGCATATTCCTTGAGGTGGTTTTCGAGCCATTCGACGGATTCGGCATCGAGGTGGTTGGTCGGTTCGTCGAGCAGCAGGATGCCGGGCTTCTGGATCAGAAGCCGGGTCAGCGCGACGCGGCGCTTCTCGCCGCCGGAGAGATTGTCGACCGGCGAATCCCCCGGCGGGCAGCGCAGCGCTTCCATGGCGATCTCGAGCTGGTTGTCGAGCGTCCAGCCGTCGACCGCGTCGATCTTTTCCTGCAGTTCGCCCATCTCGGCGCCCAGCGCGTCGAAGTCGGCGCCGTCTTCACCCATCTCCATGCCGATCGCGTTGAAGCGCTCAACCATGTCGGCAATCTCGCGCGCGCCGTCCTTGACGTTCTCGAGCACCGTCTTCGAGGTGTCGAGCTCGGGCTCCTGCGCCAGGTAGCCGACGGTGATGTACTCGCCCGGCCACGCCTCGCCGGTGAAGTCTGTGTCGATCCCGCCCATGATCTTCATCAGCGTCGACTTGCCGACACCGTTGGGGCCGACGATGCCGATCTTGGCGCCCTGGTAGAATTGCAGGTTGATGTTGCTGAGCACCGGCTTCTGCGCGCCGGGGAAAGTCTTCGTCATGTTCTTCATGACGTATGCGTACTGGGCGGCCATCGGGGGTCCTTGAGGCAATCGGTGGTGTCAGGAGTTGCCGCGCAGATAGGACTTGCGGCGGCAAGGGGCAAGCGCATGGCGCGGCGACGCGGACGAACTTCGCCGGCGGGACCCGGAACCTTTGCCGCCACCTTCGATTGGCCAACCAAGACGGGACTTTGGCCGAGGAAAACTTCGATGAAACCCAAGTTAATTCCTGTGCTTGCATTGGCCGGCGGCCTCAGCCTGGCGATGGCGACTTGCTCGGGCAACGACAGCGCGACTGACACCAATGCGACGGCGACCGGCACCGCAACACCCGCGGCCGCCGCTACGCCCGATCACGCCAGCCAATTCCTCACCGACGTGATCCAGACCAACAACGCCGAGATCAAGTTCGGCCAAGCGGCGCAAAGCACGGGCTCGACGCAGGCCGTCAGGGACTTCGGCAAGATGCTGGTCGACGATCACACCAAAGCGAACGCTCAGGCGTCGGAGATCGCCAAGGCGTTGAATGTGATCGTGCCGACCAGCATCAAGCCCGACGATATGGCCACGTACAACATGGTCACCGGCATGAAGGGCGCCGGCTTCGACAAGGATTTCGCCGACGCGATGGTCAAGGGTCACCAGAACGCGATCGACAAGTTCCGGAAAGAGGCGGACAGCGGCGATCCGGCGCAAGTGACCGACTTCGCCAAGCAGACGCTGCCGACGCTGAAGAAGCATCTCGAAACGGCGAAGTCGCTGCAGAAATAGCTCGACCGCCGCGGCTCGCCGGGCGGGCGGAAAACGGGCAGGCAGGTGACGAAAATTTCACGTGCCTGTCAGCACCTCGACGGATCGGTGCGTCTAATTCCGGGGCTGCGGCTCATTCGGCCGCGACCTGGAGAGAACACCATGAATGCACGTATGATCCTCGCTTCGGCCGCCGGCGCGATGCTGCTCGTCAGCCCGATGGTCGTTTCGGCCAAGACCGCCAAGGACAGCAAGCCGGCTGCGACGGCCCCGGCGAAGCCCGCCAAGGCCAAAAAGATGCACAAGACTGCCAAGACGGTGGCCGCGAAGAAGACCGAAACGTCCGCGAAGTAGCTCCCCGAGCGCTTCTGAAGAGCGCGCGCGAGGCGCTGCGGGTGCTCCCGTTTCCGCATCCCTGGCGTGCTTGAAACATGGGCTTCAAGTGAGGCTCGTGCGGACCTTCGGAACGGCGCACGGCGGTTCCCCCTGGTGGCTCAACCCCAAGGGCCCATACCGGGGGGAACCGGTCGCGCCATGGACCAGGTCAGGCGTTCGCCTGCCCTGACGCTTCGGCCAAGCCAGTCGCAGGCAGGATGACGCGCACCAGCAGGCCTGGTCCGGCGTCAGCCAGTTCCACCCGCCCTCCATGCAACCGGGCGGTAGCTTCCACAAGCGAGAGCCCGAGCCCGTGTCCGCTCGCATGGCGCGAGGGATCGAGCCTGCCGAAGCGCCGCAGCGCCTCCTGCCGGCGATCGCCGGTGATTCCGGGGCCGTCATCGACGACCGAGATGACGACGGCATCGTGCTCGCGCGCCGCCCCCAGTCGGATGTGCGTTCCTCCCTCGGCATGACGGAGCGCATTTTCGACCAGGTTGCCGAGCGCCTGTCCCAGCAGTTCGCGGTGGACGGGCAGAACATTGCCGGGCGGAGCATCCGCCGACAGCGCGAACCCGCTCTCTTCCGCGGCCGGCCCATAAATCTCGACCAAGTCGGCAAGTACGACTCCCAGATCGGCTTTCTCGAAACGGTCGCGGCCGATCCCGGCCTCGGCGCGGCTGATCTGCAGCGCTGTGGTCAGCATCGACTGCAACGCCGCGGCTTCCTGCTGGGCGGATTCCAGGGCTGCACGCGCACCGCTGTCCTTGACGACGGCGGTCGCCCGTTCGACCACCGATTGCAGCCGGGTAATCGGCGAGCGCAAGTCGTGCGCGAGGCCATCCGTCACCAGCCGCAACTCGAGCACCAGGGCCTCGATCTTGTCAAGCATGCCGTTGAACCCGCGACCTAGTCGCGCGAAAGCGTCGTTACCGTCCCCCGCGTCCACGCGCCGGGAGAGGTCACCTTCGCCGACGCGTTCGGCGATCCCCGCGATGCGCGACACGCGCCGCTCGATGATCCGCAGAAGCCCGAACACGAGCCCCAGCGCCAACGGGGCGGCGATCGCCAGGGCCAGCAGGAAGGCCCAGCGGTTGGCGTCGCGCAGTTCCCGGCCGCCGCTGACGACGTAGCCGGTCAGGAGCCGTGAACCGTCAGGCAGAGGTGTGAGCAGCAAAAGTACGGGATGCGCCAGGCGGTCGCCAGAGCGCCGCATGTTGGCCTCGCGCCAGCGAGCCCGTTCCCCGAAACCGCCAGGCCAAACCGGCAGATTGCCCGCAACGATAGCTCCCTTGCGATCGGCATAGGAAATCACCTCTTCCCCAAGCGGATTGAACTTCACCCGATCGCGGATCGCCGATGTCAGCCCGCGAGGGCCGGCGCCGACATATTCGGCCGTCAGTTCGTCGCGCAACTCGGTCACGAGCGACGAGCGCTCGATTGCGAGGGCGCGCGTGCTGGCGAAATTCATGAAGCCCAGCATTGCCAGGGTGGGCAGGAAAATGGCCGCGAACAGCAGCGCTGCGAGCTGGCGCGCCATTTAGGACGTTGAGCCGAGGCGATAACCGGCGCCGCGCACGGTGTGCAGGATCGGTTCGGGGTAGCCCTCGTCGATCTTCTTGCGCAAACGGCTGATGTGCACGTCGATCACGTTGCTGCCCGGATCGAAGTGATAGTCCCACACTCCCTCCAGCAACATCGTTCGCGTGACCACCTGGCCGTTGTGCCGCAAAAGGTATTCCAGCAGGCGGAACTCGCGCGGTTGCAACTCGATCGACTTCCCCGCGCGCCGGACCTGGCGCGTGAGCAAGTTCATCTCCAGGTCCCCGCAAACGAGCTCGGTCATGGCGCGGGCTCCGCCGCCGCTCCTGCGCATCAACAGCCGCAGGCGGGCGAGCAACTCGGCGAAGGCGAAAGGCTTGACGAGGTAATCGTCACAACCGGCATTCAGGCCATCGATTCGGTCGTCCGCGGTACCAAGCGCCGAAAGAATGATCACCGGCGTTTCGATCCCGGCAGCTCGCAGGGCGCTCAGTACTGCCATTCCGTCCATCTGCGGCAACATGCGATCGAGAACGATCGCGTCGTACGAGCTGTCGTCGGTCGCCAGGAACAGACCGTCGCGACCGTTGATCGCGCGATCGACCACGAAGCCATGCTCGTCGAGACCGCGGGCGATGAACGATCCCGTGGTCGCGTCGTCCTCGATAACCAGGATCTTTCGGCCCATCGCGCCTCCAACGCACGATCTGCCGCACGCTACCTTGCGGAATACTGACCGATTCCTGACTTGTCTGTCAGGTTCTGGGCGAGATTTCCCAAACGCCGTTGCCGGTCGGGAATCCGTGGCGGAAACGGCCCAGGCTGCGGGTACCTTCGCGCAGCTCGACGGTGCGGCGGCCGATGGTCTTGCGGGATTTTTCGAGGGCGAGCCACGGGTTCGGCGCGACGCAGTCTATCTGTGCAGCCTCCGTGTCATTCTCAGGGGTAAACAGCAGCGTGTATCTCGGCATCGCCAGAGCTCCTCCTTCGATTCGCCCCCTCTCGCGGCGCGACCATACACCCGCGGCGTGCCGGAGTTAACTAGTCCGTGTTTGGAATGGCGTTGGGCGAACCGCCTCCCGCGCCGTCGCTTGGGAACATTTCGGCAGGAAAGGTGCCCCGGACCTTTCCCTGTCCGAAGAATTGGTCGGGGAGACAGGATTCGAACCTGCGACCCTCTGCTCCCAAAGCAGATGCGCTACCAGGCTGCGCCACTCCCCGACCCTTGTCGTCGCGCCGCGGTGGTGGGCCCGGCAGGATTCGAACCTACGACCTAGCCGTTATGAGCGGCCAGCTCTAACCGCTGAGCTACAGGCCCGGCCGCTTGCGCGCGGCGGCGACTACCCTTCGCGCGGGGCGATGACAAGCCGCTCAGTGTTCCACCGCCTGCATGATCCCTGCCACGCTGGTCGGCTTTATCCCGCGCATCTCGCAATAGATGAACACGCGTCGCCACCAGTCATACAGCCCATCGAGGGCCTCGTCGCTACGCACGTAAGGCGTGAGGCCGGGCCGCAGCGAGGGGCTGTGGAAGGAGAACACCAGCAGCGGCAGACCGTCGTCTAGCGCGATGTCGATGCCGCGGATCGCCTCGTCTACGCTGACCCCTTCTGGCGTCAGCGGGATGCGCTCGAGCAGGCCGAGGTACGCCAGCAGCCCGCGCAGTCTGGGCACCCGTCCCGCGGCCGGGTGGAGCCAATTCCCCTGTCGCCGCAGCATGCCCCAGAACACTGTAGTCAGGGGCAACTCGAGCAGGCGGCGCTCGTCGTCGAGCCAGTACGGCTCGAGCGGGTGGCGGCGAAAGTCCGGCCCGCCGCCGGCAGAGTAATCGAAATTGGCGCGTACGGAGGTGTCGATCGCCAAGCCGCACTCCGCCAGCATCTCGGCGGTGTGGGACCCGACGCCATAGCGGCCCGCGCGATAGATCAGCGGGGCGGCGCCGAACTTCTCCTCAATCATGTCGCGCAAGTTCCTGAACTTGGCCGCTTCCAGCTCCGGCGGCAGGTTCCCAGCGAACGAGTTGCGGGGCGTCACCTCTTCGTCGAACGGCGGGTTGACCCAAGGGTGCAGTTGCACGCCGATCTCGGCGCGCCCGGCTTCGACCGCCGGGCGCAGAATCTTGGCGGCGAGCGACGACGTCGCGATCGGCCAATCCACCAAGTAGAGCGGGACGACCCCATGGCCTTCACAGAACTCCTGGAACTTGTCGATCCGCGGCACGTGGTTGAGCCCGTGACCTTCGCGCGCAAGCGGCTTGCCCCAGTCGAACTCCTCCTCAGTGTCGACGGTGACGATGAAGCGGCAACCGAACTCCGGAGCGAAGCGCGCCCTGCGGCCGGGCGGCGGCGGATCGGAAAATGCCGTCATCGCCGCATCCTGTCTGCCATCCCTAGCCCGCGGCAGAAGCGCCGTCTTCGCCATCATGGCTATGGTCGGGGATCGCGCCGGTCAAGCCGGGGAGCGACAGCGCGAGCCTTTCTCCCCGCAGCAAGAGCGAGCCGCCGGCGGCCTCGGCCTCGGCGCGCGCCAGCCGCAATGTGAAGCCGATGCCGAACATGCCCGACGTTACCGTCGGCGCTTCGCTAAGCGCAGCGGCGGCGAAGAGATCCTGCTCACCCGCGAGAGCGTGCGGGAGCTCGGCTTCCAGCTCGATCCCGCGGTTACTGCCGCGCAACGTCACCTCGACCACCTCGCCCGGCGCGAGCGAACCCGCGAGCGAGGCCAGCAGTCGCCAAGCGAGCAGCGCGCCGTCGTCCTCACCCAGCTCGACGGAAAACGGTCCGCCCGAAGTTAGCAGGCGCAGATGGGCGCTGCGCGGGCGCGTCACGCCTTCGAGGCGGCGCAGCGCGCCCTCGACCACCACGCGGAAGTTGCAGCCGCCGCCCGATAGCGTGAGCGCCGCGCTTTCGAGCCGCGCCAGCCGGTCGATCTCGTCGAATCCGGCGAGCAGCCGGGCAGCGTCGACGCCGATCCCTCCGGCCAGAGCGCGGTAGGCATTGGGGGCGGGGCCGAACAGCTGTTGCTGGATGATTTCGGCGAACCCCTGGATCGCGTTCACCGGCGTGCGCAGCTCGTGCAGCACCTGGCGCATGCGCTCCCCCGCGCTCTCGGGAGGCGTTTTGCCTGCAGCTGGCGGGTACGGGCGCCGCATCCGCCCGGCATGCCCGCGGAAGATGCCGGTCTCGGGGTCGAACCGCGGCGTCGCGTCGAGCCGCCAGGTGCCGGCCACCGCTTCCGCCCCCGGCAGCTCGACATGTCCCGCACGCACGACACCGCGGCGGAGCAGCGCTCTCGCGGTCGCCGGGTCGCTCAGCGGCCCGGTAATGTCGCCGCCGACCAGGCGCAGCCCCACGACCAACGGGGCGACCGGCGGTTCGGCCCAGTCGATCCGTCCTGTCGCGTCGGTCGAGAAATCGAAGGCGCCCGGCAGCATGGTCTCGGCCATCAACTCGCCGATATCGTGCGGCGGGCGCGGGGTGGTCGCGACGCTGTCGCGACGGGCCTTCTGGAACGCCTCGATCCGGCGCACGAGCGCGCCGATGCCGCCACTCGCGCCGCCTTCGATTGCTGGTGGGGGCGGCGCCTCGGCGGCGGGAGGCAGGACGTTCTGCGGCTCCGGCAACGCCAGGTCGCGCACGCCGAGCCGGGCGAGCAGGCGCCGCGCCCCATCCGGCAAGTCGCGGCGGTGGCGCAGGAATCCGCGGGCCGTCACCGGCAGGACCGGGATCAGCTCGAGCCAATCGTTTTCGCCGAGACGGGCGGCGGCCATGGCGGCCGCGGCCACTTGCGGCTCCGCTTGCGCGAGATGCGCGACCAGCCGCCGGTTGCGCAGCCTCTGCCCGGGTTCGCGCAGGATGCGCGACTGCTCAGCCGCGGGGAGCGCGTCGAATATCTCGCCAAGCCGGGCGTAAGCCGCTTCCACCAGGGGGCTGCCGGCATGCGGCGGAGCGCTGCCGAGCAAATCGAGCAATTGGCGAAACTGGGTGCGCGCCGCACGCTCGCCCGCAGCGCCGGAACGCAGCACGGTAGCAAGGCGGTCGTCGAACTGCATCGGGTCTCCGGCACTCGCGCGAACGGGCGCAGGGATAGGGGCGCGAGCCTGTCCCATACGCCTTGGGCCGAATGGCGGAATCGGAAGCTGGGCACCGTTGCAAACCGGGACAATTGCTTCCATACCTAATAATGTTACCTTGAGCGGTCCGATTTTGTCGCTTAGTTACGGGTTTACGGCGTTGACGAGTGGGGGTTGCGAGGAAGAATGGCATCGCTCGATACGATCGATCGGCGACTTCTCGCCGAATTGCAGGCCGAAGGCCGGGTCACCAACGTCGAACTGGCGCAACGCGTCGGCCTCACCGCGCCGCCCTGCCTCCGCCGAGTCCGCGCGCTTGAGGAAGCCGGCGTCATCAAGGGCTACCACGCCGAGCTGGACGCCTCGAAGCTCGGCTTCGCCATCACCGTTTTCGCCATGGTCAGCCTGAAGAGCCAGGCCGAAGAAGACCTGCGCGCGTTCGAAGCCCACGTGCAGACGCTGCCCGAGGTGCGCGAATGTCACATGCTCAACGGCGAGATCGACTTCATCCTGAAGATCGTCAGCCAGGACCTGCAGAGCTTCCAGGAATTGCTCACCAGCAAGCTGACCCCGGCGCCGAACGTCGCCAGCGTGAAGACGTCGCTGACGATCCGGACGTCGAAGCACGAGCCGGGCGTGCCGTTGGAGTAAGTCTACGCCAGGCTTGGCAAGCAGGCTTCAGCCGGGAGACCTTCGAGAAATGCTCGCGTTCCTCAAGGGTCGGCGGGGGACGATTTTGGTTGCCGTCCTGCTCGTCGTCCAGGCCGCTCTGCTGTTGTTGAGCCTGGATGCCGGTCCAATTTTCTACAGGATTTCGTTTTTTTTGCACAGGTCCGGCATCCAGCAAGTTGGGCTTGCTATTCGGCTTACTGCATCTGCTGTTTCTTGGTTTGCTGCCCGTCGGGATAGTGTCGTTCAGCGTTGTGCGGCTGCGCTCGGTCTACACCGGAGTACTGGTTGCCGCCCTCTTGATGCTTCCGGTTCAGGCTGCCCTCGTGTCCAGTGGCCGATTGTCATGTGACTCTCCTTGATCGGCCAGATCCCCAATGGGGCCAGATCAGCCGCTCACCCCCCGCTTCGCCATCCAATCCTCGAGCCACTTGATCGAATAGTCGCCGTTGAGCACGTCCGGCTCCTCGAGCAGCGCGCAGTGGAGGGGGATCGAGGTCTTGACGCCGTCGACGACCATCTCCTCGAGCGCGCGCTTCAGGCGCATGATGCAGCCCTCACGAGTGCGGCCGTAAACTATCAGTTTGGCGATCATCGAATCGTAATACGGCGGGATACGGTACCCGGCGTAGAGACCGCTATCGACGCGCACGTGCATGCCGCCGGGCGCGTGGTAGGCGTTGATCAGGCCGGGCGAGGGGGCGAACGTCCACGGGTCCTCGGCGTTGATCCGGCATTCGATGGCATGGCCCTTGAACTCGATATCGTCCTGCTTGACCGACAGCGGCTTGCCGTCGGCGACGCGGATCTGCTCGCGCACCAGGTCGACGCCGGTGATCATCTCGGTCACCGGATGTTCGACCTGCAGCCGGGTGTTCATCTCGATGAAGTAGAACTCGCCGTTCTCCCACAGGAACTCGATCGTTCCCGCGCCGCGATAGCCCATGTCGGCCATCGCCTTGGCGCAGACCCCGCCCATCCGCTGCCGCTCTTCCGGGGTGATGACAGGGGAGGTCGCTTCCTCGAGCACCTTCTGATGGCGCCGCTGCAGGGAGCAGTCCCGTTCGCCGAGGTGGATCGCCTGGCCGTTACCGTCGCCGAACACCTGGAATTCGATGTGCCGCGGATTGCCGAGGTACTTCTCGATGTAGACGGTGTCGTCGCCGAACGCGGCCTTGGCCTCGTTGCCCGCCTGCTTCATCAGCGTTTCGAGCTGGTCGGGGCTCTCGCAGACCTTCATCCCGCGGCCGCCGCCGCCGCTGGCCGCCTTGATGATCACCGGATAGCCGATTTCGTCGGCGATCTTGGCCGCTTCCTTCGGATCGGACACCGCGCCCGCCGAACCCGGGACCAGCGGCAGGCCGAGCGCGCCGGCGGTGCGCTTGGCCTCGACCTTGTCGCCCATTGTGCGGATGTGCTCTGGCTTGGGGCCGATCCAGATGATGTCGTGCGCCTCGACGATCTCGGCGAACTGGGCGTTTTCCGAAAGGAAGCCATAGCCCGGATGGATCGCGTCGGCATGGCTGATCTCGGCCGCCGAGATGATCGCGGCGACGTTGAGGTAGCTGTCCTTGGCCGGCGGCGGGCCTATGCAGATCGCATGGTCGGCCAGGCGCACGTGCATCGCGTCGGCATCGGCGGTCGAATGCACCGCGACGGTCTCGATGCCTATCTCGTGCGCCGCGCGGTGGATGCGCAGCGCGATCTCGCCGCGGTTGGCAATCAGGATGCGCTTGATCGCCATTACGCTATGACGATGAGCGGCTGGTCGAACTCGATCGGCTGGCCGCTCTCGACCAGGATCGCCTTGACCGTGCCGGCGCTGGTGGCGGCGATCGGGTTCATCACCTTCATCGCCTCGACGATCAGCACGGTGTCGCCGGCCTTGACCGTATCGCCGACCTTGACGAAGTTGTCCGCTCCGGGCTCGGGGGCGAGATAGACGGTGCCGACCATCGGCGACTTGAGCGCGTTGGCGTGGTCGGCGGCAGGCTTCTCGCCAGCGGCAGCGGCAGGGGCCGGGGCGGGGGCAGGGGTCGGAGCAGCCGAGGCGGGCGCGGCGACGACCTGCGCAACGGGCGCGCCCGAGGCGGCACGCGAGACGCGCACGCGGCGTTCGCCTTCCTGCACTTCGATTTCGGTAAGGCCGGTCTCGGCGAGGATATCGGCCAGCTGGCGCACCAGCTTCTCGTCGATCGTCATTCCCGGGGCGCGCCCGGGCGTTGCCTTCGGTTGGGCCATTGGCGCCTCATGTCAGTTCAAGCCGCCGCCTATGCGCAAGCGCGGCGGGGCTGGCAAGAGGGCGGGGCGTGCATTCCTAAAGCTCGGCCGCTTTCTCGAGTGCGACGATGTACGAACGCGGCCCCAGGCCCTGCACCGTGTCGATCGCCGCCATGCCGACATAGGAAAGGTGGCGGAACGGCTCGCGCGTCATCGGATCGGACAGGTGCACTTCGATCACCGGCGTCCTGATCGCCTTGATCGCATCGAGCAGCGCGATCGAGGTGTGGGTATAGGCCCCGGCGTTGAGCAGCACCGCGTGCACGCCGCGCGCCCGCGCTTCATGCAGCCAGTCG
>Ga0105246_10000341_pt1 | contig 24838 bp, 25 predicted proteins | sample KBSM64metaG_FD_99694 | JGI IMG/M metagenome (GOLD analysis project Ga0105246, IMG submission 99694) | Miscanthus rhizosphere microbial communities from Kellogg Biological Station, Michigan, USA - KBS M6-4 metaG | ecosystem: Host-associated > Plants > Roots > Rhizosphere > Soil | place... | reverse complement strand
GCCGCCCATAGGCGCTGCAGCCGGTGCAGCAGCGTCAGCCATGGCATTAGAGATAAAAAAGCTCATTTAGCACTCCAGTTGCAAATGTTGAATCTTGGGGTCAGAAAACTCAGTCCAAAGGCGGAACGGGGAGCCCGCGTTTGGCGTAGAAGGCATCGACAAAGGCGGCCAATGTACCCTGTTGAATAGCCTCGCGCAAACCAGCCATCAGCACCTGATAATGGCGCAAGTTATGGATGGTATTGAGCATGCTTCCCAGCATTTCGCCGCACTTGTCCAGGTGATGCAGATAGGCGCGGGAGAAGTTCTGGCAGGTATAGCAATCGCAGGTCGGATCCAGCGGCGAATCATCATGGCGATGGAACGCGTTACGGATCTTCAGCACGCCTGTATCAATGAACAGATGCCCGTTGCGGGCATTACGGGTTGGCATCACGCAATCGAACATGTCCACACCGCGGCGCACACCCTCAACCAGATCTTCCGGTTTGCCAACGCCCATAAGGTAACGAGGTTTGTCAGCCGGCATCATGCCCGGCAGGTAATCGAGCACCTTGATCATTTCGTGCGTCGGCTCGCCCACCGACAGACCGCCGATGGCCAGGCCATCGAAACCGATCTTGTCCAGACCTTCCAGCGAGCGCATGCGCAGGTCCTGGTGCATGCCACCCTGAACGATGCCGAACAGCGCCGCCGTGTTGTCGCCATGGGCATTCTTCGAACGCTGAGCCCAGCGCAGCGACAGCTCCATGGACACGCGGGCGACGTCTTCGTCAGCCGGGTACGGCGTGCATTCGTCGAAGATCATCACAATGTCGGAACCCAGATCGCGCTGGACCTGCATCGATTCTTCCGGGCCCATGAACACTTTCGAGCCGTCGACCGGGGAGGCGAAGGTCACGCCCTCCTCCTTGATCTTGCGCATGGCGCCGAGGCTGAACACCTGGAAACCGCCGGAGTCGGTCAGGATCGGGCCTTTCCACTGCATGAAATCGTGCAGGTCGCCGTGCTCCTTGATCACTTCGGTACCCGGGCGCAGCCACAGGTGGAAGGTGTTGCCCAGAATGATCTCCGCGCCGGTGGCGACGATGTCACGCGGCAACATGCCCTTGACCGTGCCGTAGGTGCCCACCGGCATGAAGGCCGGGGTCTCGACGGTGCCACGGGGGAAAGTCAGACGACCACGACGAGCCTTGCCATCGGTGGCAAGCAACTCGAAAGACATACGACAGGTGCGACTCATACGGATTCCTCTGGGCCGCGGGGGGCGGGATTACGGGTGATGAACATCGCATCACCGTAGCTGAAAAAGCGGTAACCGTTATCCACGGCGGCTTTGTAGGCGGCCATGGTTTCCGGGTAACCGGCAAACGCCGAAACCAGCATCAACAGCGTGGATTCGGGCAAATGGAAATTGGTCACCAGGGCATCGACCACGTGGAACGGCCGGCCCGGGTAGATAAAGATATCGGTATCGCCGCTGAACGGTTTGAGCACGCCATCGCGGGCGGCGCTTTCCAGCGAACGCACGCTGGTGGTGCCGACAGCAATGACTCGACCGCCGCGCTCTCGGCATGCGGCGACTGCATCGACCACATCCTGACCGACTTCCAGCCACTCACTGTGCATGTGGTGATCTTCGATCTTCTCGACGCGCACCGGCTGGAACGTGCCAGCGCCGACGTGCAACGTGACGAACGCAGTCTCGACGCCCTTGGCGGCGATCGCTTCCATCAGCGTCTGGTCGAAGTGCAGCCCGGCGGTCGGTGCAGCCACCGCGCCCAGCTTCTCGGCGTAAACCGTCTGATAACGCTCGCGATCCGAACCTTCGTCCGGGCGGTCTATATAAGGAGGCAACGGCATGTGCCCGACACGGTCGAGCAACGGCAGCACTTCCTCGGAGAAACCCAGCTCGAACAGCGCATCGTGACGCGCCAGCATCTCGGCTTCGCCACCACCGTCGATCAGGATCTTCGAACCCGGTTTCGGCGACTTGCTGGAACGCACATGGGCCAGCACGCGGTGCGTATCGAGCACCCGCTCGATGAGGATTTCCAGCTTGCCGCCGGACTCCTTCTGCCCGAACAGACGCGCCGGAATCACCCGGGTATTGTTGAACACCATCAGATCGCCCGGGCGCAAATGCTCAAGCAGATCAGTGAATTGACGGTGTGCCAGGGCGCCGCTGACCCCATCCAGGGTCAACAGGCGACTACCGCGACGCTCGGCCAAAGGGTGGCGGGCGATCAGCGAATCAGGAAGCTCGAAGGTAAAGTCAGCAACGCGCATGATGGGGTTCGTCTAGCAGGGCCGGAAAGTCTAGCGGAAATATCGAAAATTGACCATGAAACGTGATTGACCAACGGTAGGCACCTCTCTATACTTCGCCGCCATTGAGCCCTGATGGCGGAATTGGTAGACGCGGCGGATTCAAAATCCGTTTTCGAAAGGAGTGGGAGTTCGAGTCTCCCTCGGGGCACCACATAGCAGTATCTGAGAGTCTCTACCAGCCTCTCAGATCCAAAGAAACCGGCCACTTGGCCGGTTTTTTTGTGCCTGTCTGTCTACCCCTGTCTCCCCTTATCCGTTGTATCCCTGTATCCCTGCTTGTATCCTGAGAAAAATACCGAACTTTGGGATACAAGGATGAAGCGCGCAGATATCAAGCGCCGCCCTCTCGCTGATACGACACTTGCGGGATTGGAGCCGGAATTAAAGGAATACCGAGAGCTGGACGGAAACGGCCTCTACTTCAGGGTTAAACCTGATGGCGGTAAATCCTGGCAACTACGCTACAAACGTCCGGCGGGCAATTGGGCTTGGCTGGGGCTCGGGGGTTACCCGGAAGTGAGTGGTGCGTTGGCACGGGACAAAGCTGCCGATCTACGCAAAGTAGTGAGTAGCGGTGCCGATCCCCTTGAACAAAAGCGATCCGCGAAAGCTGCTATCGCTGCGGCCAAGACACGAACCTTTCGAGCTGCCGCTGATGCCTGGCTGAAGGCAAAAGAGGAAAAGGGTCTCGCACCCTCCACCCTCAACAAAATCCGCACCTACCTCGACAAAGACATACTCCCGGCACTGGGAGATAAGCCTCTAGACGAAATCACCCGTACCGACTGCGCGGAACTCCAAGCATCCATCGAAGCCCGGGACGCACACAACGTGGCGGAAAAATGTCGCACTTGGATCAATCAGATATTCGGGCGAGCCATCGGCTTAGGCCTTACAGAAAACGATCCCGGCAGCCGCCTACGAGATATTGCAGCTCAAGCGCCGAAAACTCAGCAGCATCCTCATTTACTGGAGCCCGAGCTGGCAGAATTTCTCCAAGCACTGAAAAACACTCCGAGCAGGCTGACGGCCCGAACTGCAGCATGGCTCTGTATCTGGACCGCATCGAGACCGGGCATGGTTCGGTTAGCTGAATGGAAAGAGTTCGACCTTGATAAAGCGATATGGACGACGCCTGCCGCCAAGATGAAGATGCGCAGGGACTTCGTTTGCCCACTCCCGAAGCAAGCGCTTTCCGCTCTCAAAGAACTTCACAGCCTCACAGGTCGCAGTCGCTGGCTGTTCCCCGGAGCGGGTGCGAAAAATCCGACGATTAGCGAAAACACCATCAACAAAGTCTTCGCGACGGTTGGTTACAAAGGCCGCTTGGTTGGTCATGGGACTCGTCACACCGCCAGCACTTTGCTGAGGGAACACGGCTGGCCGAAAGAGCATGTCGAGGCACAGCTTGCTCACAAAGAAGAGGGAATATCCGGGGTATACAACAAGGCTCAATACCTAGAGCACAGGGTGAAGATGATGCAGTGGTATGCAGATCACCTTGATGCGTTGGCAAGCGAAAAGGTGATCAAGGGACAATTTGGAAAAGCGGTATGAATGCAGCTTTTCATACCACCTTCAAAATCCATGTTACGAGTGTTACTCGTGTAACGGCGCCGGGCAAACTCCCGGATTCATTGGCTTTCATGCCCGTTACACGCCTGTACAACCTTCCGTACATGCGATGTAACGCACGCAGATTGTGTAACGCCAGAACAAGCTCCTCTCCTGCTGCGGGCCGACACTCGCCACACTTAGCAATAGCGCAAATCTCGCTGGCTATGCTTCAAACTCGCAGGGCGCGGGACAGTGCGTTGCAAGTCGAGAGTCATTGGCATGATTGATACCCACCCGATTTTGCACTCGGCGCTAACCGCTGGCCTCATCAAATACCTCTCAGAGCAGCCACTTTACGAGTTCTGCAATGAACAGATCACTGACGTGTGCGAGCTGATCAATCAGTGCTGCATTCGCATCCAGATCGGCGACATCAGCAGCGACATGAGCAGCATGTGCATCCAAACAACGATGCATGAGGAGGCTATTTTTCAGTACGCCTCGACCGACAAAAAAAACCGTCTCGCTCATTGGGTTCGCCAATACAGCAAGTGTCATTCAGCATCGGAACGCGAGGCATATGCAGCCTACGTCATGGCCTGCGCAGTAAAAGCGGTGAGCGCCTTAGCTGACTGGATGCGCTCCACCGAACAAGAGGCTTGGTCGCATGTTGCCGAGCCGCCGACGGATTGGCCGTGGGACCTTTATTGTCAAGTTGTGGAAAGGCAGGTCGATCCTAACGAACGTATTGAGGCACTGGACCAGTACGTGATGTTTCTGGAGCCCATAACATCTCTACCCTGCTTGATCAGTGACGAGCTGACCCCTATCGCTTACATGGCAATCGAGAACGCTATCCGCACTAAGGGCGGCATCATCAGCGGAATGGAGCGTAACGAAGAAATCAGCGCACGAGATACGGCAATCATTAGGCAAGGTCGACACTACGTGGCTAGCGGAATGTCACGTCGCAACGTGACAACGGCGGTTCACGCCTGGCTGGAACGGGAGGTGTCCAAACCACTCAAACAGCGCGCTGAGTGGGTGACAATGGAAACCGACAAAGCGCTAACCCGCAAAAGCGTGGAGGGAATCCTCAAGCGCAATTTTGTGGTGTGACCGATATTTCAATGTCCTTTCAAATGGAAGTGAACTGCTCACCGCCGACCAATTTCTAGACCATTGCTCTCGTCCAAATCAATCGAGAGCAATACCTATGAACAGCTATGTCACAGATTTTCCCCGCAAGACTCCCGCCAACGCCGCCTCACTTTTTGATGCCGCTTCAACCTTAATCCGCATGCGGGAGGTGGAAGGCATCGTAGGGATGAAGCGTTCGACCATCTACAAACTGATGCAGCGCACCGACAGCGGATTTCCGCAGCCCGTCAAGCTGAGCAACAGCAACGCACGCGGCGCCCCTGTCGCCTGGGTCCTTTCCGAAGTTCAAGCGTGGGCGCGCAGCCGCATCGAGGCACGTGATCAGGTGGCTGCATGAGCCACAAGACTGCAAACAGCGCCTTGATGCACCCCTTTTCCGTGTTGCGTCGAATCGGTTTTTCGCCACGTGTCATGCAGCGCCTTGAACGCTACCGCAGCCAGCAGGACAGGCAAGGTCGCGTGGTCAGCGTACTGAGCTGGGCCGACGGCACGTGGTGCGCACTCTCCCTCCACTGCGAAAAGACCGGGGCCGTGGTCGTCGACGAAGGCCAGCAGGTCGACGCCTACGAAGACGCCCGCTCCATGCTCAGCGGCGGATTTCTGCCCCTTCTCTCCCTGCGCTGGGAAGCCCATGCCTGAAACAAAAACGCCTCCGGGGGCGATCCGGAGGCGTTGAGGTCAATCTACATGCACAAACAATTTATGCCGCACCTGCAAAATCCGCAAGCCATCAGCGCAGTTGCACTTTCGAAAAGCGGACGTTACTCTCTTCCCGTCGCTGCAAATTCAGCGACCGGGTTTGGCGACCCGAGTTACTTGGCGCACAGGCGCCCCATCCGACAGCAGGCGCTTTTTTTGTGCCCGCCGTTTCGTGTTATGGCAGCTGTGCGTGGGAGACCTTCGGGTCTGCCGGGTTCCAAGTTCCCGGTTCGCCAACCTGCGCACAGCTGCCACCCTAAATCGTTTGGCGACGATCAGTGGCAGCTCCATCTTCAAACTTGGAGTGTCACCTATGCCTGCCCTCAATCCGTCCAAAATTCGCGCCGCTGCACACCGTGCAATGGCTCTCGCCGCTTTACACGCCAACTCCAGCCTCGCTACTCGTCTCTCCCGCTACAACGCTCACATGGCCAAAGCCCGCGCACTCGAAACCGCAGGCGGTGCCCAATGAACAACGCCCTGAGTTTTACCCTGCCCGAAAACTTGCTTTGCGTAAATCCAACTGCAGAAGCCGGCGTACCTATTGACGCCATAACCTGTGCCATCGACCGCGCTGACTCGGTGCTGACGTTGCTTGAGGATCACTTCGAAAACGAATCCTCGCGCCTTGCCAATCACGTCATCGCCGCCGTCCTCTGGGACGTTCGCGGCACCCTCGGCCTGATCAAAACGCTGGCCTTGTACGGCGACACCACCTCAACGCCTGCGGTGCAGAAAGGCGGTGCGCTATGACCACCTCCACCACGCTAGGTCACGCCACCTTTTCCCGCGTCAATGCCTCTGACCTGAAGCTGTTTCGCGTCAATGCCGGTGTGCCAGTCGAAGACGCACTGGAGATGGTGTCGTTGCTTCAGCATCACGCGAATCAACTCAATTTCGACGCTGCCATGAGTGACAACGGCGAGCGTTTTAGTTGGCCTGCCCTGTACCTGGGCGAGATGGCCAAAGCATTGATCGACGATATCAACGACGCGCTGTTTCTGCCGAGGGCTGACACATGAGCCAGCGCCCGAACAGCACCGCGAAACGTCCAAGCTTCGCCGACGTGAAAGCCGCCGCGCTGAAAGACATCGAGCGTGTCTTGTCGCACTGGTTGCCCAACGGCAAGCGCGTCGACGGCGGCAAGGAGTACACCGCCCCGAATCCGACCCGCAACGACAAGCGCGCCGGATCGCTCAAGGTCAGTTTGAGCAAAGGCACCTGGGCGGACTTTGCCACCGGTGACAAAGGTGGCGATCTGATCGATCTGGTGCGCTATGTGGACGGCGGCACCGACGTCGAAGCCTGCCACAAACTGGCGGACTGGCTGAACGTTGCGACCGGTGCCGCCAAGGTTAAGGCCGCCCCGAGTAAGCCGAAGGCGCCGACGTGGAACGCCATCCAGCCGATCCCGACCGAGGCCATGAACAAGTGCCCGACCAAGCACCGTGATCACGGTGTGCCGTCCAAAGTCTGGATCTACCGTGATACGCAGGGTCAGCCCCTCATGGCGCTGTATCGCTTCGACCTCGGCCCGGATGAAGACGGCAAGCCGAAGAAAGTCTTTGCGCCCCTGACATGGTGTCAGCGCGCCGATAGCCAAACCAAGCAATGGCGCTGGCAGGGGCTGCCGGATCCGCGTCCGCTACTGCGCCTTGATGAACTGGCCCAGCGCGCTGACGCACCTGTGGTTTTGTGCGAAGGCGAGAAAGCGGCCGATGCCGCCACCGAGCTGTTGCCGACCTACGTGGCCACGTGCTGGCCGAACGGCTCCAACTCCTGGCAAAAAGCCGACCTGACGCCGCTCAAGGGTCGCGGCGTCCTGTTGTGGCCGGACAACGACGACAGTGGAAGAGCCTGCATGGAAACCGTCGCCGAGAAGTTGCGCGAAATCGGCGCCGCCTCGGTTCGAGTCATTGCGATGGAGGTTTTCAAACGCAAGCCCACGCTGAAGAACGAGCGCGCCACCTTCACCAAAGGTGGTCAATGGAACGACGGCGATGACGCCGCCGATGCGCTCGCCCAAGGCTGGACAGCTGGGCACTTCGCAGAGCTGGAAAGCAGCGGCGAGCTGTTCGGCATGATCGAGCAAAAGGCGGTTGCTACTGCGGTAGAAGCCGAGCCGGGACCGAAGCCTAAAGCAGCAGCCAAGCGCTCGGCCAAATCGAAAAATGACTTGATGCCCGGTGGTTTTCGCCTGACGCCCGAAGGTGTGTTTTATGCCAGCGATGACGGTGAGGCGCGCCCGGTGTGTTCCCCTCTTGCGATCCTCGCCCGTACCCGTGACGAGAAGGGCCAAAACTGGGGTTTACTGGTCGAGTTCGATGACCCCGACGGCACCAAAAAACGGTGGAACATCCCGGCGCGCACCATGACCGGCGACTTCGGAAAGGACGTACTCGGCCCACTGGTAGACATGGGTTTGCGTCTCGCCGGTAGTCGCTCGGGACGCAACGCACGCAACGACCTGCAGAGCTACCTCGGCGGTTTCGACAGTGCACAACGTGCGCGTCTGGTCACTCGTTTAGGCTGGCATGACAGCGCCTTTCTCCTGCCCGAGCAGCAGGTCGGCATGCACGCGGAGCACCTGCACTTCTACGAAGCGGGTGCGCAGCTTCCGCCGATCAGCGAAGCAGGCACATTGGAACAATGGCAACAGCAGATCGGCGCGCTGTGCGTCGGAAACCACCGCTTGGCGTTTGTCGTCGGCGCGGCCTTCGCGGGTCCGCTTCTGCACATGCTCGGCCATGAGTCGGGTGGCTTTCACCTCTACGGCGATAGCTCTGGCGGCAAGACCACTCACCTGCAAGTCGCTGCCTCGGTCTACGGCGGACCACGCTTGGTGCGTTCGTGGCGCTCGACCGATAACGCGCTGGAATCTATCGCAGCAGCGCATTCGGACGGCCTCCTGGTACTCGATGAAATCGGCATGTGCGATCCGCGCATCATCGGCGAGACGGTTTACATGCTCGGCAATGGCACCGGCAAAGCTCGCGCCAATGATCGAGGCCAAGCAGGCCGACAGGTGCAGGAGTGGCGTTTGCTGTTTCTGTCTACGGGCGAGAAAACCTTGGCGCAGCACATGGCCGAAGCAAACAAGGAGCTGAAAGCCGGCATGGAGGTACGGATGCTCGCCGTCCCGGCCGATGCCAGCAAGGGTCTCGGCATGTTCGACACGCTCAACGGTTTCGAAGACGCCGCAGCACTGTCCGACGCGCTCAAAGCCCGCGTGGCGAGCTACTACGGCACACCGATCACCGCGTTCCTCACGGCCCTGTGCGAGCCGGGCAAGCGCCACGGCTGGGCGGCAATCCTGCGCCGCACGCTGGAAGGCTTTATTGCCAAGTCGCTCCCAGCGTCCGCCAGCGGACAGGCGCACCGCGCGGCCGCTCGCTTCGGCCTTGCAGCGGCCGCCGGCGAGCTGGCCACCGCAATGGGTATTACCGGCTGGCCGGACGGCACGGCCACCACCGCTGCCCGTGTGTGCTTGAACGCGTGGCTGAACGAGCGCGGCGGCGCCGGTAACTTCGAGGGCGATGCGATCTTGGCGCGGCTGCGCCAAGTCATCGAGCGCTTCGGTGAAAGCCGCTTCACCCGCTGGGAATCGGCGGCGGCCAAGATCGACGAGCACGGTCCACGCACCATCGACCGCCTTGGCTTTCGCAAGACGCTGGAGCACGGCATGGGCGACACCATGCACACCACCAACACCTACTACGTGCTGCCCGAGGCATGGCGCTCCGAGATCTTCCGGGGCATGAACATCAACGCCGTGAACAAGGAACTGTTGCAGCGAGGAGTGCTGGAACCGGCCAGCGACGGCAAGGCATCGAGTTTGGTCCGGTTGCCCGGTTTGGGGCCACAGCGCTGCTACATCGTGAAGACGATTCCGGGAAAGGATGAGAGCGAGGCTCGGGCTGCCTGAGGGCATCTCTGCCGATCGAGGTAGCGCCGGCTTACTCCCGGCCTCGCCAGCCGCTCATTCAACCCAAACCCAATTTTAAGGAACAAGAGAGATGAACGAATTCAAAGCTTCTACCGAACAACATGAACTGCCGGTTAGCGAACAGGGCTGCAGCGAGGCCAACTTACTTGCACTACCCAACTCGCGTAGCAGCACTCAAGCGACCGCTAATTGCGAGAAGAAGCAACGTTTGGTTGATGAGATCGACCAACTGATCACCCGACGTGATAAATACCTGAGGACGGCTGCAGAGCAATACGCCGAGATTGCACCGTTGGAAGCATTACTAGAGGGCGACGAAGAATTAGACGCGATTCGTCTGCGTGAAGTCCGCAGTGAGTACAACACGCTGAAAATCCCATACGACTCCAATAAGCACCATGCCTGGCTCTTAGATACTCAAATCACTCGACGCGAGCAACTGCTCAATCACGAAACCTTGATGGCCGATTACACCGAATCGATGGCGAACTGGAAAGCCGACGAACAAGAGCTCAACGAAAAACGCGAGAGCCTCAGCACCCGTTTGGAGCACATTCAGCAGCAAACAGTTGAAGACTTGGCCAAAGCTCGGCAAGCCGAAACCGATGCAGCCACCGCCTACGCACAGGCAGTTGCCTGGGGCGACACTGAAGGCGAAAAGAACGCCAATACAGACGCGCAAAAGGCTGCGAAAAACCTTGCGACTGCCATCGAGCACAATCGTCGCCAGCACCTAATCATTACCGCGCTGGAGCAGGAGCTGCTCATCGTCGACGAACACATTGCCGAGGCGCAAAGCGAACACCTCGCCATCCAAAGAACGGCCTTGTTGCTGGCCGAAAAGGTACTGGCAGAGCAGTGGAACGAAAAAGCTCAAGCACTAATGGATATAGGCGCCAAGCTGTGGGCTACCCAACGTTTGCTGGGTGGCGACCAGCTAAGCCTTAGAAGGTTGGTGCTGCCTAAAGAAGGTGAAGGCTTCGACACGTGGGGTAGTCGTGAGCTCGCTGACCGCTCGTACAAGTTCACCGTAGAAGGCATCTTTTCGCTGTGACGCACTGAGCTACTTGAAACAGCCTGCGAACGCGGGCTGTTTAACTTCATGGGGACGAAGACATGACCAACCATATCCAAAGCAGCGCGAGCTGGAGCGACACACTGAAAGCGCGTAAGGAGTACCTGACCGCTTTGCTGAAAATTCTCGATATCAAAACTGGAAAGACCACCAAGGTCCAGGCACTCACAATCGATTCGATCAAGAGTGAAATGAGCTACGTGGAAAATAAATTGAAAGGCCTGTCGTAACGCTGAACTTATCACCTTTCATGTTATTCAGAGATATCACAACACACCCATCAGGAAGACCCAATGTCCAAACTTGCCGAATACCGTCAGCTTGAAAAACACTTGGCTGAACAGCTTCAGGCCTTGGAAGCACTTAAGGGCGATGCTGCTCTTAAGAAAGAAATAGAGTTCGAAACCAAGCTGCGCGAGCTGCTCGATCAATACGGCTTCAGCCTCAAACACATTATCAATCTGCTGGATCCGCAAAACAGCTCGCGCCGCTCAGTACCTGTGCAAACAACCGGCACTCGCAAGCCTCGCCAGCTGAAGACTTATAAAAATCCACACACCGGTGAAGTGGTTGAAACCAAAGGAGGCAACCAAAAAACGCTCAAAGAATGGAAAATCAAGCACGGTGCTGACATGGTTGAAAGCTGGCTGGCTAGCTAAGTAAAGTCAGGTACAAAGGCCTCTCGGAGGCCTTTGTCTTGTTTTCTGAAACTAAAAACCCACCAAACGAAAAGCCTACTTCTCAGCTACGTTGAGATCGGCTTCCTCACTTAACGCTTGATTGAGAAGTACCAAGCCAATCGCCTCAGAAAGCAGCGGAGGAACGGCATTGCCGATCTGAGTATACCTAGGGCAATCTAACTTTCGTGACACACCACCAGTCGTGTACTTACCAGTAAACTCAAACCAGTCAGGAAATGATTGAATTCTAGCGGTTTCTCTAGCTGTGAGAATTCGGGGCTCACTGTAATGAATAATATCGTCCGGCAGCGTGGTAATAGTCGGCGCTGGAAGGTCTTTACTAAGCACTGTTATTGCATGCTTTTTTAAACCCAACCTATCTCTTGATTCTTTAGAAAGCGACTTACCGGGCTCAGACGCTTGGCGAATTTTTATAAACTGCTTAACAGTATCAAACTTGTGCCTTGGAAGCCTTAGACTATTTGGCACCCCAACATAATTATCGCGCATGAGTCTTAGATATGGAGGAATTATATCAGGGAGCTTGTATTCAATCTGGCTAAAGCCCTTTACCGGCGAGTCGACACTTTCGATGAGCTTTTTGTTAGACACTTCTAAATCAGCGATAGCATCATGTACCGACACATGAACTTTAGAATTAAGCTTCTTGAGCTTCTTAAAATCCACCCCATAGTTAACCAGCTTGCGAAAAAGATCTTCATCGGAAGGTTTTTTGGTGCAGATTATAAAATATCGACGTCTGTTCTGCGGAACTCCGAAATCAGCACAATTCAACTTACCACGAGAGACAGAATAGCCATCAACCTCTAACTCTTTACTTATGTAGTCCGCGTAAGACTGTTTAAAGCAGGTATCCTCGCCAGACTCAGTACGCTTGGACTCACTAAACTTACTATCAAAACCACTGACATTTTCGATGACGATAAATCTTGGTCGAACAATCTTTACCAGTTGTAAGTATTGCTCTGCCATCTTATTACGTGGATCTGAGGGATTGCGCCTGCCTGCCAAGGAAAAACCTTGGCACGGGGGACCGCCGACCATTATATCAATGGATCCGGAAAGCGACTCTAGGTTTCCCCTATGTTCATTGAGTAGCTGTTCGCAGCTCATCGCTTGCTTGGGAAGCCAGGCGGGCCAATCAAATTTATATCGCTGCCCATCAATTAAGTTGTGGCGCAGAGTCTCAAATGCCATCGGGTTTTTTTCGATAGCAGCCACTCCCTGACACCCCGCCTTCAAAAGTCCAAGCGAAAGGCCACCGCATCCTGCAAAAACATCTATAAATCTCATATTTTACCTAACGTCTTTGCAGATCGGCTCACAAAAAAACATTTGAAAGCCACGCATCCGTTGTTGAGCTTCAGCGGCAAAGGATGGGCTAAAAAGGGCTTCAGGGTATCAAATTGCCTTCGATTGGCCCAGCATTTCGGCTCATCACCTCGTCGCAATCTCAACGTAGGTTGAGGCATTTGGGATACCTCTTGAGCGAGGGACGGACGTCACGCAAGATTTAGTCAGCCATCCAAATTTCGGCCATAGGGGGGGGATGATGCTTACATCTGCGTTTCGGAACCCATTCTGAACATTAGAAAGGGCCAAGCGTGTTCGCCAGCGTGGAGGATCGTACAGGATATCTCTGCGCCTATTTATCGCCTCCCTATAGACAGCGGAAAAAGGAGCTAGCACCATGATGGCAGAATCAAATCTAAAAAACGGAGAAGGATCTTCATGGTCGCTAAGTGTGTTCTCGACACCGCATACGCAAAGGTTTCCGAGACTGCCTCAAGCACTTGTATCCCTCGCGCGATAAAAACCGTGTTCTGGAGCTAGCAGGATGGCTGTTCTGGTCAAAACGAATGGTTCGGCAGACGGACGGAAAATCTCACTATCGCGAGTTTCTACACCGCGCAACAAGTCACCTGCTAGCTATATATCAGTGAAAACGAGTTCGCCGCGCGCGCCGTTACGCTCAGACTTTTGCTCAATATTTAAACCTCCATGCTGGCGAAAATCAATCAGCACCCACAGCCCGGTTTCTTGAAGGCAATGAACATCTGTGAATTTGAATTGCTGCCCTAAATAAAATCTGAATATCCTTCAAGGATAAAAATGGCCACCTCAGAAAAATTCCGAATTAGCTCTCATCTCAAGGACATCATCGGGAGAGATCTTGTAACAAACGAATTTGTCGCGATTTTTGAGCTTGTAAAAAATTCTTTCGACGCCGGAGCCAAAAACGTCGATATAGAATTTGAACCAAGTGGCTCAAGCATAATAATTACGGATGACGGACAAGGAATGTCGGAAGTAGACATCCGAGAAAAATGGCTATTCGTAGCCTATTCTGAAAAAGCAATTCTTGATCCGTTTACCTACCGCGATAGGATTAGGCCCGCTGGCCAGTACGCTGGGAGCAAGGGCATAGGTCGATTCGCGTGCGACACATTGGGGGAGCAGCTTGAATTGTACAGCTTGACTGCCTCAAGCGGTACGATAGCGAAACTCACCATCGACTGGACACAATTTGAAAAAGACAGCAACGAAGAGTTTCAAAGTGTCTTCGTAAACTTAGGTCAAGTCAAAACTTTTCCTGCAACAGGAATGGCCAATATCCCAGACAATCATGGGACTGTACTAGTAATCAAGAACACTCGCCACATCTGGGACGAAGATAGAGTACGACGTCTTCGTAGAGACCTAGCTAAACTAATTGACCCGTTTGGCAGCACCACCAACGTGGCTGTTTCAACTTGGTTAATTAATGGAACAACGGATTTTATCGATGGCGTAGACGGCCCCGTGGGCAATGAAATCGCCGAACTGCTTCAAGAAAAAACCAGTCGTATTGAAGTGATAATTGAGGACGGCTCTATTCGGTCAACTCTATATGACCGAGGCAGAAAAATATACATCATTTCTGAACCGTCTCCCTATCCTGAGCTTAGCGATACACGTGTCGAGGGGCAAATATATTTCCTAAATAGGTCAGCAAAAAAAACATTTACTATGCGCATGGGCGTTCGACCCATTGAATTTGGAAGCATATTTTTATTCCTTAATAAATTTCGCATATTCCCTATTGGCGAAGAGTTTGATGACACCCTCGGCCTCAATCGCAGAAAGCAACAGGGCCAATCTCGCTACTTGGGCACTCGCGACCTGATTGGTCGTGTTGATGTTTCAGCGTTCCCCAAAATGTTCCGTGAGGTATCAAGTAGGGATGCTGGCTTGGTAGAGGATGCCCGCAGCCGGGCTCTCTATGAAGCAATACTGCGCCACATGATTATCCGATTAGAGCGCTATGTAGTTGGTGTTAACTGGAAGGACAAACAGGATCAAGACAGAGATACACCTGAAGGCTTGGAGACAGACAAAGCTCGTGAAAGGGTGCTGTCAGTTGTGGGCAGCCTCGCGCGCACGAAAGATGTCGAGATAATATATTACGACAAGGAACTAGTTCGAGTTTCTGATGACCCCGACCAAATAACTGATAATGCACTTAAAGCAATGTCAGAGGTTGCGGAAAGCCAGGGCGATGCGACACTCATTAAACAGATTGATGAAGCAAAGCGTCGAATAGAAGAGCTACGCGTATCCAGAGAGGAAGCCCGACAGATCGCAAACCAAGCGATAGCGGACAGAAATCGAGCAGATGAACATATAGCAAGATTAGAGCAGCAGGCAGCATTCTTAGGTAGTAGCCAAGATGTAGACGTTGAACGCGTACAACTATTGATGCACCAAGCAACGATCCATCTGGGGCATATCCGCTCGGCTATCGGAAATGCCGCACACGACGTGAGGGCGATATTAACGACTGCGGACAATGATACAGGCATCGAGGATAGCGACGACTTTGAGGATGTTTTGGCGTCCATCCGACAATCTGCGAGGCGCGTATCTTCGTCAATTGCGAGTGCAAGCCTTTCAGGTGACAGATTGAAAACAGTATTGTCTTTCGCCCCCAACATTCGCATTGACTTACAGACTGACAAAATCCATGGCGATCTGTTAACGTTTCTTTCTGAGTATTTTCAAGTTCGCCTAGTAGGTGTACCCGGCATGCCCGAAGCCATCTTTCATGCCAATGACATTTCCTTAATTAGGGATTTCTCCCCTGTGGATATAGCAGTGCTAGTTGACAACTTGCTGGACAACGCGCGCAAAGCAAAAGCTAGTAAAATTGAATTTAAAGCCAGTCAAAAAGGGACAAACTCCGTTGTCATTCATGTCACAGACGACGGTTTAGGGATAGACGGTAGAAAAGTGGACCCATCAAAAATGTTTGAACGCGGTTATACAGGCTCACCCTCGGGTACGGGATTAGGGCTGTACAGTATTTCTCAGATTCTAAAAGGCATGAACGGCTCGATTGATTTGATAGGAGATGGAAGTCGAGCGGACTTTGAGATAGTTATTCCAGGAGCTAAATAATGAATCTCGACTTTGGTATTCTTTGGATCGAAGACTCATATAGCGAAGCTGAGGAGGACAACCTCAAGCGTCGAGTACGTGAGGCAGGATTTATTGCGCAAATCACAACTATACCCAACAGTGTAGGCATTGAGGAGTTAGCTCGCGCGCATAGCCTTTATCACAACTATGACATTATTCTTTTAGACTATCGACTAACCAATGAAAACGGCGATGCGATAGCTCCAAAAATCAGGGAACTTTTCCCTTCTACAACGATACTGTTTTATTCAGGTACCGTCGAAGAGGGTCTTCTTCGCCGCATGATGGCGGAGAAAGAAGTTGAAGGAGTATACTGTAGTGCGCGAACTCGATTTATTGACCGAACCGGCTCTTTAATTGAGCAGACCGCACGCTCCCTTGACCGCCTTTCGGGGATGAGAGGCTTAGCAATGAGAGTAGTTGCCGAGTGCGATTCAATCATGAAAGAGTCAGTTCTTTCAATGTCAAGTCGCGACCCCAACGAGCAGAATAGTCTAGGCGAACTTGACAGTGATGTGCTGAAATTTATCAACGGAACAAAGGAGGCCTATGAGGCCTCACTTGAGAAAGGCATTCAAGGGCGACTGGATACTCGTGCAGTTGACAGCGCCAAACTCTTCAGTCACTTTCGTAGACTAACTAAAGTTGCTACTAGTAGCCCGGACCACTTTGGACTTAGCGCCGTACAGATTGATCGACTTCGCGAACTCAGGCTAGATAGCGCCCAATATGTTGCTGACGTTCTACAGAGACGGAATGTTTTAGGTCATGTGGTCGAGGTTAAGGGTGCGGGGGGATGGATCCTAAGTGGGAGCAAAGAAATCAACGTCAACGACTTTCCTGACATTCGTCGAATGTTTGCCGTTTACATTGACGCTCTCAGAGAGATGAACCAAATTCTAGCGCCTCAGGCTCAAACATGATTGTAATGGCCGTAGAGTCATACGACTCTATGGTTAGACGCTACCCATGTGTGACAGCTGCCGGAGATTACTGATAGCTGTCAGCATCCTAAATGGGCAGCTTGTTCAAGCGTTTCAATTACGGGCGTATTCATTGCCTTGACACTTTTGATCACGCTGCCATTTTGTTTTGCGCTCTTATAGGCTTGCTGATGGACGGAGAGCCCCGCTACCACTTCAACTATACCTACTATCGATAATTTTTCCCGCGATGGGCCATGGTATTTGCTCATGCTTGAGCATTGCCCGAGCATGCAATATTCCAAAAAGAATCCCCGCTCTGATCCTGAGCAGTTCGTCACTGTCGACCGTGATCCGTCGCGACCCACCGCAAAGAATGTCATCCGGCCGGCTAATCGTTACACGGGATGAGCCCGTAACACGTCTCTCTGTCGAGTATGCGCCGCAATGTTACTCATAAAATATTCAATAAAAACAAACTGTTGAGCGTCTTCGTTACACGAGTAACCTGCGTAACACCGGTTTAAAGGAGAAACAACTTCCCCGCTCCCCGGAAGCTGAAGCCCCCCAGCGAAGGAAGAGCCGGCCTCCAAACAAGTGCCGGGGCCCCTGAGCCTCTCGCATAGCACGGGGTCGGAAACCCGCAGGACCTTGTTAGCGGGAGAACTCCCAGCTTAGTGAACAGGTGAACCCGGTGAACTGCCGGTTCACCTGTGCATTTGCCCTATGAAATGACCTATCTGAGGTGACCATTACCGAAACGGTAATGGTGGCTGTTTTTCGATGTGTTTCTTTCAATTTCAATGACTGAAATTTCAGTAACTCTTGAGTCCTCCCACTAACGAAGCCCCGCGGGTTTCCGACCCCGTGTCTACTCAATATCGCCAGGGGCCCCCGGCTATTTTTCAATCGCCAGGCGATCCGGACCCGTTTTGCTCATTGCCAAAGGTTCGGAAAACAAGCGAGGCAGTTTGGCGCTAGACTTCACCTTCACGTTCGTCCGCCTAAGGCGATGATAAGGCCATCTATGATCGCAAACTGGGAAGGAATGAGACGAATCGATGGTGAGATATTGATCATCGAGGACGATCCGACTCTGCGTAGGATTACCCAACACATCGTGGAGGAGTTAGGCGCGGAGGCCGTCACGTTTGAGTCAGCCGATGACGCGCTGGTGTATCTCTTGCAATCAAGCAAGCTCTGCTGCCTTGTGATCGCTGACTACGGCGTGCCGGGCCAGCTCAACGGGATGGAGCTTATTCGACTGGTCAGAGAAAAGTGGCCGTCCGTCAAAACATTATTGATGTCCGGTTACGAACTCTTGCCTGCAACAGTGTCTGCTCCTACGGTCTACCTTCAGAAACCGTGGACGATCGATGAGCTCTTGGTTTCGATAGCTGATTTGCTACAACCCGACTTCCCTATACAGAAACTGTAGGTCGCAATCAGTCGTCGATACAGCCCGGCGAAAGGATGAGAAGGCTAACAGAGCAAACCGTGTATCCCAGCTTGTATCCCAAACTTTCGGAATCCTCTACAGACCACAGGATATCTGGAACAAGCGAGTCTCCCTCGGGCACCAAAATTAAAAAAGGTCTTGCTTAGCAAGGCCTTTTTTTTCGTCTGTCGGAAAGTGCCGCTGACCATCCGGCAAGATCTCACACAGGTTCACACCATGGAAACGTCACTGGAAACCGTCGCCCTGTTCTCCCTCAAACTCGCCTACGAAGAAGAAGGCCTGAGCCCGATTCTGCGGGATGACATGGTCATGGGCGACTATCAGAAAGACGTTTTCGAATTGTTGGTGCGCCGGGGTGATGTCGAGACGATCCAGTTCAAGATGAACGAGTGTCTGGCGCTGGCGATGGATGCGCTGGGTGGCGTCGAGAAACCGTTGGGGCGGGAACTGTACAAGTTGTCGACCGACTTCAGTCAGGCGCAGTCGCTGGATCAGCTGGATCAGCCGCTCCTCGCGCTCAAGGGGTATTTGAAGGACGTTCTGTAATCAGACGTGCGATCTGAAGAAACAGCCCCTCGGACTACTTGCGCACCTTTACCACTTGAATGTCGATGGGGAACCCGCCTGCTCCTTCCTGCTTCTTCCATCCCACGTATTGAAAAATCGCGTCACGATCGATGGTATCGCCCCTCTCCACGATGGCTCCGCCCAGCACCGCGACCGCTCTATAGATTGCGCAGCTGCCCTCATCGGAATGGGCGGTGCAGATCACGTAGGGTTTGATGTATCGCACGGCTCGGCAATGTCTGCCGCCACGCCAGTCGACCTTGATCATCAATGTCTTCAGATGCGCTTCGCCAGAAATGCCAGGCATGTGTAGTCCATTGCGCAGCTGAAGAAAGTGGCGCGAAGCTACTATTTTGCTATCTTGCCATCCACTACCGGGCGGGGCGCAAAGAACCTGACCGGTACTGACTCAAATGGAAGGATTCGATGGACTTTGCGTTTTGTCTTTTAGCCTGGGCGGCCATGTGGGTGTGGGTCGTCCAGCGGCGTGGTAGCTGGAACCTGTTTCTCGCCAACCTGCTGGGCGCTGTCAGCGGTCTGGTGGTGGGACTGGTGGTCTCGGAGTTTTACATCGGCCTGTTCGGGTCGACCCGGCCACACGTATCCGGGCTGACGGGTACATTGCTGGAAATGATGACAACCGCCGCGGCACTGATCGGCGTGTGGATGCTGGTCGCGCGACGCTCGCAAGTCGAGCCCGTCATTGCGCGGCAGCTTCTGGCAGGCCTTTGCGGCACGGTGGCCGGCATCACAGCCCTGGCGTTTTTTGCACTCAAGTGATTTTTATCGACACTGGGCATGAAGGTTCTCGTGGCACCAGAAATCTATTTTGATATCTTGCCGTCCACCGTCAGGACTCATTCTCCACGACGCACTGTTTTCAGGTTTTTGCAGGTTTAAGGAAAGGATCGAATGGAGTTTCTGCGTTTTCTGGCATTTGTCGCAGCCTGGGGTTTCATGTGGCGCTGGGTGGTAAAAAACCGCGGCAGCTGGAATCTGTTTTACGGCAACCTGGTCGGTGCAGCGGGCGGCTTTATTGTGGCGCTGGTGGTGTTGTCGATCACTTTTTCACTGTTCCCTTCGGCGCATCGCTACGAAGCGGCGCAGACTGAAAACGTGGTGGCGCAGGACGCCGAGCCGACGTCGTTGCTGCCGGAAGCCGAGTCGGCTGCAAGCCCCGCTGCACTGAAAGACGCGCCAGTGTTTGCCGCTATCGAGCCGGACGACAAACCCTCTCCACCAGATTCGGCATTGCTGCCGAACTACGCCAGTCGGGCGCCGAAGACGATGTCGGTGCAAACCGTGATTGACCAGAGTGACGACCAGGGACGCAAGGCCCTGACAGCCCTGAGCAAAAAACTGCGCAACGACGCGCAGGGCGACAAGTCGATGCTCGCGTATGTCATGTGCAGCCCGTTCGTGACCAGTACCTTGCGCTTCCCCGCTTCTGCGCGGTTTGCCGATAGCAAGAGCCTCACCCCGCAACGATTCAAGGAACAGGTCTACACCTTCAGCAACACCGTCACCGCGCGGAACATGAATGGCGACGACGTCACTTACCGTTTCGACTGCTCCGTGCAAGAACAACCAAGCGTCGACACGACGCCTGCCGAATGGCGCCTGTTGGCGCTGAAGCTGCAAAAGGTGGACTCTTAAGCCTCGCTTAAGGGTTGAAAGCACAGGCTGAGCTATTATCGCCAGCCTGTGCGACCTGAGTTTTGCCCTCCGATGTCTCAAACTTCTGTTGACCTGACTGCGCTGCCTCCGGTGCTGGCCGGCCCCCTGCTGCGACGGCTGGAGCCGACTCGCGTAGTGCTTTGGCTGGTCGGCAGCCGTGAGCTGGCGCTGACCTTGCGCCTGCAAGGCGCAGGAGACATGCCACTGGAAGCCGGGAAGTGCACGGTCATTCCTGTGGGCGCTCATGCATTCATTCACCTGATAGACATCACGCTCGACAGCCCCCTGCCTTTTGATACGCGTGTCGATTACGACTTGCTGATCGATGGCCGACATCCCGTCGCCGACTGGGCGTCGCATCTGTTATACGGCAACACCCTGTGCCCGAACCTTGTCGTGCGCTCGCGGATCGATCAACTGCTCCACGGCTCCTGTCGCAAACCGCATCACCCTTCGACTGACGGTCTGCTCTGTGTCGATCAACTGCTGGCGGCTGAAAACGAGCCACAACAACGCCCTGCCTTGCTGATGATGAGCGGCGATCAGATCTACGCCGATGACGTCGCCGGCCCGATGCTGCGGGCGATTCACGCCCTGATCGAGCGACTCGGCCTGTTCGGTGAGCAACTCGAAGGCGCGGTGGTCAGCGACAGCGCTCGACTCTACGAACACCCGGCCAGCTATTACCACCGTGCAGATTTGTTACCGGCGCTCGAGAGCAACGAGACGTTGCGCGAGCGATTTTTCGGCGGTGCGCGCAAGCCAATTTTCACCAGCAGCAGCGCGGACAATCACCTGGTGACGTTCGCTGAAGTCATGGCCATGTACCTGTTGGTGTGGTCGCCGACGCCATGGACGCTGATCAATCCGCAAGTCCCGAAGCTGACGCACGAACGCCAGCAGCGCTACGCACTGGAGCAGACCCGGATCGATGCCTTCAAGGCAGGTCTTGGCAACGTCGCCCGAGCATTGGCGCACTTGCCGAGCCTGATGATTTTCGATGATCACGACATCACCGATGACTGGAATCTTTCCGCGCAATGGGAGGAAACCGCCTACAGCCACCCGTTCTCCAAACGCATCATCGGCAACGCGCTGATCGCCTACATGCTGTGTCAGGGCTGGGGCAACAATCCGGATGCATTCAGCACAGTGCTGGAGAAAACCCGTGGCCTGAGCGCCAGCGGTGACGACCGTCATCTCGACGCTCTCGTGCAGGACGAATTGATTGATGAACTGCTGCGCTTCCAACACTGGCATTTCGTGCTGCCGACCAGCCCGGCGCTGGTGGTACTCGACACCCGCACCCGTCGCTGGCGCAGCGAGATGGCGCTCAAGCAACCTTCCGGTCTGCTGGATTGGGAAGCCCTGAGCGAACTGCAACAGGAACTGCTCGATCATCCCTCGGCGATCATCGTCTCACCGGCGCCGATCTTTGGCGTGAAGCTGATCGAGACTGTGCAGAAAGTCTTCAGCTGGTGCGGTTATCCCTTGTTGGTGGACGCGGAAAACTGGATGGCCCATCGGGGTGCGGCCCAGGTGATCCTGAATATTTTCCGACACACCCGTACACCCGGCAGCTACGTGGTGCTGTCAGGAGACGTGCATTATTCCTTTGTCTACGAAGTGCTTATCCGACACCGCAAGGCCGGACCGCGAATCTGGCAGATCACCAGCAGCGGCATCAAGAACGAATTCCCGCCCACCCTGCTGGAATGGTTCGACCGCCTCAACCGCTGGCTCTACTCACCCCGTTCGCCGCTGAACTGGCTGACCAAGCGCCGGCGCATGCGCATCGTGCCGTACGTTCCCGAGCATGCCGAAGCCGGTGAACGGCTATGGAATTCGGCGGGGATCGGTCAGGTGTTTTTCAATGAACAAGGGCAGCCCCGAGAGATCATTCAACACAACTCGAACGGCGCGCCGAAGACCCGGATGCAGGCGCCGGATCTGACGGATTATCCTGATTAGGATTGCGGCAATATCCGACAGCAGATTTACCCGGACGAAAAAATGGCTGCCGAAAAAATCGGCAGCAACTTCAGGCGATCTCGTGGCGGTCAGTTTGCTTCAAGCATCCGCCCCACGCCCCTCACAATCATCCCCACCTCCCGCTCATCAATCGTCAGCGGCGGCAGCAGCCGGATCGTCTTGCCGCGAGTAACGTTGATCAGCAACGCGTGATCCCGCGCGGCAATCAGGGTCAGGTCGCGGATCGGCTGTTTCAGTTCGATACCGATCATCAATCCCTGTCCACGAATCGCCAGCACATTCGGGTTGTCCGCCAGTTCCGCCCGCAAACGGCTGAGCAAGTGCTCGCCTTGTGTCCGGGCATTCTCCAACAGCCCCTGCTCTTCAATGATGTCGAGCACCGTACAACCCACCCGACAGGCCAGCGGATTGCCGCCGAAGGTGCTGCCATGGCTGCCCGGCGTGAACAGTTCCGCCGCCCGGCCCTGTGCCAGGCAGGCACCGATCGGCACACCATTGCCCAGGCCCTTGGCGAGGGTCATGACATCCGGGACGATGCCTTCGTGCTGAAACGCAAACCACCGCCCGGTGCGGCCGATGCCGGTCTGGATCTCGTCGAGCATCAACAGCCAGGCGTGGCGATTGCATTGTTCGCGCAGGGCTTTCAGGTAACCCGGCGGCGCCATTTGCACGCCGCTTTCGCCCTGGATCGGCTCGACCAGAATCGCCACGATCCGCTCGCCATGTTTTTGCTGCACCTGCTTCAGCGCTTCAAGATCACCAAATGGCACTTTGACGAAATCCCCCGGCAGCTCGTTGAATCCCAAGCGCACCGCCGGGCCATCGCTGGCGGACAAGGTGCCGAGAGTGCGACCATGAAACGCATTGGCCATGACCACCACCAGCGGCTGTTCGATCCCTTTGCGCCAACCGTGCAGCCGCGCCAGTTTCAGCGCGGTTTCATTGGCCTCGGCGCCGGAATTGTTGAAGAACGCCCGCTCCATCCCCGACAGCTGCGTCAGCTTGCGCGCCAACTGCTGCTGCCAATCGATGCTGTAGAGGTTGGAGGTGTGCAGCAGCAATCCCGCCTGCTCGCTGATCGCCGAAACAATCCGCGGATGCGAGTGGCCGACATTGGTCACCGCCACTCCTGCGACGGCATCGAGGTATTCACGACCGGCCTGATCCCACAGTCGAGTGCCCAGACCCTTGGTGAAACTCAGGGCCAATGGTTGGTACGTGTTCATCAGGGCGGCGGCGGTCATGACTTCAAACTCCAGTGAAGGTCGGTGTGCTTGCAGTATGGTTAGCCACCAGAACTGGATAAACTCGGCAAAACTTCAATCATTTAAAAGCAGGGCTTGATAATGGATCTGTTCCAGTCGATGAGCGTCTACGTCAAGGTTGTGGAAACCGGCAGCATGACGGCGGCCGCCCTGCAATGCGAAATGTCCACGACCATGGTCGGCAATCACCTGCGGGCATTGGAACAGCGCCTTGGCGTGCAACTCCTGCAACGCACCACACGCCGTCAGCGGCTGACCGAATTCGGCACGGTCTATTACCAGCGCTGTCTGGAAGTGCTGGGCCTGGTGCAAGACTCCGAACGACTCGCCGAGCAAACCCTGGATGAGCCGCGCGGCTTGCTGCGCATCACCGCGCCGTTAACCTTTGGTGTCGAACGCCTGGCTCCGGCGCTCAGCGAATTTTCCCTGCAGTATCCGCAAGTCAGAATGGATGTCGTGCTGACCAACAGCCGCCCGGATCTGCTGGAAAGCGGTCTCGATGTCGCGTTCCGCCTCGGCCATTTCGAGCAATCGAACCTGATCGCCCGCCCATTGATCGACTACACCCTGACCGTCTGCGCCTCCCCGGAATACGTGGCCCGGCGCGGCATGCCCCTGACACCTGAAGACCTGCAACAACACGATTGCCTGTCATTCGCCTACCCCGCCGGCGATGACTGGCAATCGGTGGAAAAACGCTGGCGATTGAGTGGTCCGGAGGGTGAAATCATGATCGACGTCAGCGGGCCGATGCTGATGAATACCTCCGCCGGTTTGCATCAGGCTGCCCGCACCGGCATGGGTATCGTGATGTTGCCCGATGCACTGGTGGAACAGGATCTGCGCGACGGCAAACTGGTCACGGTGATTCCCGACTACCAGCCACCGAGCCGCCCATTGCACCTGCTTTATGCACAGGATCGCTATCGTTTGCCGAAACTGCGGCGCTTCGTCGAGTTTGCGATGCGGACATGGGGAAAAAACTGACTACGCTTGGCATCGGTTCAATTGCATTCATCCACTCATC
>Ga0105246_10000338_pt1 | contig 24886 bp, 25 predicted proteins | sample KBSM64metaG_FD_99694 | JGI IMG/M metagenome (GOLD analysis project Ga0105246, IMG submission 99694) | Miscanthus rhizosphere microbial communities from Kellogg Biological Station, Michigan, USA - KBS M6-4 metaG | ecosystem: Host-associated > Plants > Roots > Rhizosphere > Soil | place... | reverse complement strand
TACCGCCCGAATGGCGAAACTGGTAGACGCATGGGACTTAAAATCCCCCGCTCGTAAGGGCGTCCCGGTTCGATTCCGGGTTCGGGCACCACAGATATCAAGGGCTTGCCGGGGAAACCTGGGCAGGCCCTTATCGTTTTTGCTTCGCAGTTTTAGAATCCGCTGCGCAATTTCAATCAGTGTTTCAAAGCATCACACTGTGCACGTAGATCCCTATCGTTGATCGAACCGCAATTACCACGGCCTTCCTTGGCTTTGCAGTAAGCACGTTGGTCCGAATCGCCAATGCTGTCGCAGCCGGCAAAGGCATAGCCGCTAACCATTAGCAGCATCACAACAATCAATCTCATCGTTTTCTTCCTTGGTTTGCCGGGAGACCACCCGGCATTTTCGGCACCCTGGCGCTCTACGTAGATACATGTCAAATTGACACTACTGAAAGCGAAAGTTCCCTCTCTTCAGCAGTCTACCCGCTGTCCAGGCATCCAGTGTGGATGGAATGCCAGTGGCAGTATTTCACGCCTAAGTAGTAGCGTGGTGGCTCGGTAGGGTCAACTCAGGAGAGGCGCAATGGTAACCCCTAATCAGCAACGGGCGGATGATCTTAAAAACATAAGGAAAACCTTGGAATTCGACCGCTGTAATAATAGATCTAAAGCGCGACTGGAAATTAAGGCTGCTATGGCTGGTACGTATATGGCAGGCCAAAATGTAAGCGGACGCTTTGTGCCTTTTCCTTCTTTAAATAATGGAGTATTTAAAGCTTCGGACATAGACTTTGGCGCGATAAATGACTTCATTAAAGCAGTTGAAACATCCGCCGACAGCCTCCTGACCGAAATGGCGGATGATTGGTTTATGAAGTACGACGAGCCGCCGCGTTTATAAAATAATTCCCCTGTCCTATGTCTGCAAGCCCACGGGCAGGGATCGCGCCAATATATGCATGTTTATCACCTGGAGAGTGGCATTGCTTGATCGGTTCTCCATAACACGCAATGAGCCACCTGGCGTAAGCTCTCAGCCGCTTACGCCAGCATGCAAATTAATGGATTGAATTAAAGCTTCAGAGCGGCGGGTCTTCTTGCTGGGCTTGCCAGGAAAACCTGGATATTCCTGCAGCGTTCTGCCGAACGGAGTCCTTACTTCTGCAACCCGACCGAACTCCCCACCCGCACTAACGCTCTATCGAAAGACGCCTGGACGTTTCCAGGTCAACCCGCAGGGAGCTGAATATGTCTGACGATCTGAACAACCGTGGCCCGCAAGACCGTGCTCGAGTAAACACCTCCGAAGCCTGGGAGCTGAAGCATTGGACGAAAGAGTTTGGCGTGACTGAGCAACAGCTCAAGGATGCAGTGAAGGCTGTTGGCCCAATGGTCGCCGACGTGCGTAAAAAACTCGGTAAATGAAAATGGTAACGCCCCGCCCTTTTTGCGGGGCTTTTTAGGCAAACCCAATTTCACCCTCCATAACCGTCTCGCCAATTAATAGAGGAACCGCCCTGCAGCGGCGTCTGATGCAAGCAAGCTGAACTGGTGGAGGCTTAAAAACTTGCCCTCCTTCAGCTCAACGTCACGAAGCGTTCCTTCAAGGTGAAACCCAAGTTTTTTCAAAAGCGCGCAGCTGGGCTCGTTATCGGGCTCTACGTCTGCGTGGATACGATGGAGTCTCATATCGCGCAAGCCGTACCGCACAACTGACGGCAGAGCTTCAGTCAAAAGGCCTTGTCGCCAGTGCTCTGGCATCAACCAATAGCCGATTTCAGCCTTGCGGTGCTTGTGGCACCAATCATTCAGGCCGCATGCTCCGATCATTGCGTCATCGGTCTTCAGGGCGATAGCCCACCACATTCCAGTCTTCTGCACGACTATGTGCTCGAACCACCTCATCTGCTCATCGGTAGCAGCCAGGCTTGTATAGGAAACACCGTAGTGCGCGACCACACGGGGATCCGACAGTCCCGCGTAAACAGAGGCAACATCCCCAGGGCGGACTTTTCTCAGCTTGATTCTCCTGAGCGAGAATTCTGGAAATTCTTCAGGCAATTTATGGCTCACTTTTTTCTGACGCGGCTCCATGCCGGTTCCTGTAATACCCCATATCACTACACCGCCTCGCTAATCAAAAGCACTTTCTCCACAAACTCTCCATCAACCCTTGGGCAAAAGCACACATTGGGTGAGTACCATTGCATCCGCTGCGGGGCATCCGCCATTTGCAACGATAACGCTTAAAACCCAACTATCAGCATGCGGGCAGAACCCTACCTCTGCGTTCAGAAGATCCATCCTTATTGAAAAAATAAAATAACCATACAGAACCGCAGCCTACGATGCGGTTCTTGCAATTAACCACATGCCCCTAAAGCCTCGAACAGCCATTTACTACCAGGTGAAGAACATCAAGCCTTTTATCAGACTTAGAACAAGTAGGACTAGGTTGGCTCTTTCGCTAATAGTGCTATTGGTGCTTGCCGGTTGCTCCGTGGCGCCGCTGCCTCAGTTGAACCCGGCGCCGCCTGATGCATGGCGTAATTCACGCGCCTATACCGCGCCTGCACACCCGGAGTTCAAGCAATGGTGGCATGCGTTCGGTGATCCCGAGCTGGACGCATTGGTGATTCGCGCCTTACAGAAAAATCTGGATGTTGCCGAGGCAACAGAGCGACTACGGGCAACACGAATACTCAGTCAGCGCGCGCAGTCGCCCTACTTGCCCGCACTGGGAATAAAGACCACCGATGCCGTCAGCCCCGACACCAGCACCTCTTACTTGCTCCTGGGACTCGACGCACAATGGGAGCTCCCGTTGTTTGGGGCAAAACAGAGTGCCGATCGTCTTGCCCATGGCCATGAAGCGCTGATGACGGGCGACTTACGCACGGTACGCGTGTCATTGGTCGCAGAAGTGAGCAGTCGTTGGATCGAACTGCGCGCGGCGCAGCAGCTTGAAGCCACTTTGAGCGCCATTGAGCAAGTGCAACGTAAAAAGCTGGAATTATTGCTTGTTCGCGAGCACCTGAATCTCACCGCCTCGACTGAAATTGCAAAGGCGCGGGCCGAACTGGCGCGTTCCACAATGGCGCTGAATGCACCACGACAAACCATAAACCGAAGCGCGCAACAGTTAGCGCTACTGGTCGGACAAAGCGAGCCGGATCCGCTGTGGCTGCAGCCCGGCCCCCCACCCAAACTGGGGCCTTGGCAGCTGACCAGCTTACCGGCTGACCTATTGCGAACGCGGCCTGAGATCAGTATTGCCGAAGCTCAGGTACTCATTGCCGCGGGCGAACTGGGTATGAGTCGGGCCGATATCTATCCGCGTATCAGTTTGGGTGCGTCATTGCAGTGGTCAGTCAATATTGCCAGCAACCGCAAACGAACGCGCAGTGGCGACAGCATCTTCTCGGCCGGACCTGGAATAAGTATCCCGTTGTTCGACTGGAGTCAGCGATTGGCCAATGCACAGGCCAAGGACCATCAACTGCAGGCCGCTGTGCTGGCCTATCAGCAATCCGTATTACAGGGCGTCGCTGAAACCGAAACCGCGCTGGGAGACCTCGAGCAGTTGCGTGTGTATGAACAGTCGTCCCTGTACGCGTTGACCGAATCTCAAGCTTACCTTGACGCGCTGGAGCAACGCGCCCGACTGGGTTTGCTGAGTGAACTGGACATCGACGATGCCCGGATTGAGAAGCTGAACGCCCAGCAACAGGTGGCTCGCGCCAACGCCGAGCGGGGTTTGGCCTACATCACGTTGTACAAAGCATTAGGCGGTGCGCCATTGCCGGCAGATACCCTGAAGGACATTGACTGATGGTTGCCCTTGCGCGTCAAACGCTCCTCTACGAATGGCGCCGGTTCCTTCCCGCGATTATTGCGGTGGGTTTTGCCGGATTGCTGCAATTGCTTCAAGTGGGACTGGTAACGGGAATCTTCAGTAGCGCCAGCGTTTATATCACCCGCTCCGCCGCCGATGTCTGGGTGGGATTCCCAGGCACTCAAAGCGTCAACCTGGGCCGAACGATAGACGCCGGCGTGGAGATGCGTCTGCGCATGGATCCCGACATCACCAGGGTTGAACAATTTCAATGGCTGGATGCCGATTGGCGAGGCGCACGCGATACCGGCGGTGTCTCGGTATTTGTCTCTGGTATTGAGACAGGGCCACGTGGATTGATGTTTCAGCAACTACTGTCTACGCCGCTACGCGCGCTTTTGAACGAGCCGGGAGCCGTCATCGTCGACCGCGCCGACCTGGTCACCCTGGGCGTCAATCTGGGGGACGTGGCCACCATTAACGGCCGTCGCGTACACGTCGTGGGCATCACCGGCGGACTGCGGGCGTTGGGGGGTGTGAATGTGCTGACGGCGTTGTCCACCGCCCGGCTACTCGATACCGCCATCGTCAGTGACCGCACCACCTACCTGGTGGCCAAAGTGCGCGATCCGGCCCAGGCGGATGCGGTTGCCGGTCGTCTCGAAGGGGCGACGGCGTTCGGCAGCTACGCGGTCTGGACTGCAGAGCAATTTGCTCATCGCTCACAGATGTATTGGATTTTCGATACCGGGGCCGGGGCTGGGGTGTTGTTCATGGCCGCCATCGTATTTTTGGTCGGTGCGGTGATTACCAGCCAAACCCTGGTGGCCGCCGTGGCCGGTTCCATCCGTGAATACGCGACCTTGAACGCGCTTGGCGTCGGCGTCAACGCGCTGCGCAAAGTGGTGATGGAGCAAGCGTTCTGGGTCGGAGCGATCGGCCTGCTGGGCAGCAGCATCCTGGCTTGCGGATTGTTCGCCATCGCCTGGCATTTCAACGTTCCCGTGGAAATTTCACCCGCTGCGGTGGGGGCTTGCCTGCTGCTAAGCATGATTCTGGCGCTGGTATCCGGACTGGCAGCCATTCGAACCTTACGTCAAGCCGATCCGGCGAGTCTTCTGAGATAGGCCTTATGAAACCGTTAAGATCAGCAATTCCAGCCACACTTCAGGCAAGCAATATTCGCAAATCCTTTATAGCGGGTGGCGTGACTACGCCTGTGCTGCATGATGTCAATCTGGCGATAAGGCCAGGCGAGCTGACGTTGATCTCAGGACCGTCCGGCTGTGGCAAGAGTACGTTACTGGCAATTCTCAGCGGCTTGCAACGGCCGGAACAAGGCCGCGTTACCGCGCTGGGGCATGACCTTGGGAAACTCGATACCCATGAGCTGGAAAAATTTCGCCTGCAACACACGGGATTTATTTTCCAGGGTTTCAATCTGTTTCCTGCCTTGAATGCGCTGCAACAGGTCGAGCTGCCCCTGAGCTACCTCGGTCTTTCGGCCAAGGACGTCACCAGACGTGCGACCCAAGCCTTGGAAGACGTTGGCCTGGGGCCGCGCATGCACCTGCGTCCTTCCGAGTTGTCCGGGGGTGAAAAGCAGCGCGTCGCCATTGCGCGAGCCGTGGCAAAGGAACCTGAACTGCTGTTCGCCGACGAACCCACCAGCGCATTGGATGCGGCCAACGGCCAGATCATTATCGACATACTGCACAAGATTGCGCGCAATCGAGGCACAACGGTGTTGTGCGTAAGCCATGACCCACGACTGATAAATCATAGCGACCGTGTCTTGACCATTGAAGACGGTCGAATCCTGGCTGACCACGCCTCTTTCTCCCACGCAATCAACATCGCCAGTAAAAAGGAACATGTGTTATGAATCCGGGTTCGTTTCGGCCATTGCTGGCACTGGTTCTCGCCCTGGGTCTTACCGGCTGCGGTATGGAAGACACCTCTTCAGGCGCAGTGCCTGCCGCCCCTCCCTACCTGGCCATCGCCCGCGGCCGTCTCGATGTTGAAGGCGGGGTCTTGAAGCTTGGCACGCAGCGAGAAGGAGTCGTGAAAAAAATCCGGGTAAGCGAGGGCGATCACGTACGTAAAGGCCAATTGCTGGCCTCCCTGGACAGCGAACTTGCACAACTGGCCGTCAGTGCAGCGCAGGCCGAGCAACAACAACTCGAGGTTCGCGCCAAGCAATTGGCCAGACACTTCAAGGCCGCTGATCTAAAGGCCAAACGGTTGACGAGCGCTGCAAGCGTCGGCGCCGGCGATCAACAGAGTGCTGACGATGCGCGTGAGGCTGCGCAGCAGTTGCACGATCGAATTGAAGATAATGACGCGGACGCAGCCGTCACCAAGAGGAAGCTGGCCAGTGCGCGCTATGAACTGGAACAGCGAAATATCGTTTCACCCGCGGATGCGCAGATTGTTCGTAGTTTTGTTCAACTGGGCGCGTCTCTCTCCGCGTCATCAGGACCCGCATTCATATTATTGCCCACTACAGAGCGCATCATACGGGCCGAGTTGAACGAGTCATTTATCGGCATCGTTGTCCCGGGTATGAAGGCACAAGTCACCGATGATACCGGCAGCGGACTACCGGCCATATCTGCCCATGTACTGCGTGTCAGCCCTGTGTTTGGTAATAGCACGCTTGAGGACGATCCGCAGACACGCGGTAATCTGCGTACCGTCGAATGCATATTGGTGCTCGATCAGGCGGTGCCCGCTTCCGTACGTATAGGACAAAGGATGTTGGTACATTTTGGCGTTGATCGCAGCCAGCGCAAACGCTTCCACAGCCCTTTTCCCGCTGATGCGGAATAACACACTCGCTTCTGCCTGCGGCGTGTCGCTTGTGCGCCAACGCCGCTACGCAGGCTTCCCAATATTGAGCGCCTACATCCAGCTGGAGGTCCATATCACACGGCCCATGATGTCAATATCATTGACCTGAGCCTTTGTTACGAGCACATCACGATATGCCTTGTTTTCATTGATGATGCATGCCGAACCGTCCGAAAGTCGCTGCAGCCGCTTGGCATACAACTGGTCGTTCAAACGAATCACATAGAGGGCATCGGCATCGAGCTGGTTGCGTTCCAGATCAATCATTACGATATCGCCCGCATTCAATATTCCAGCCATCGAATCACCCATTACTGGAATCGCTAAAAGCTGCTGCGGGCACAGTTTCTGTTTGTGCAATGAGTCGGCGGGGAACGCAAGGTGGGTGAGAACGTTTGCGCTGAGATTCCCTGGACCCTTACGGCCACGCAAAACAGGCTCGTAAAGTGGAATATAGACGTAGGCGTCATTATCCCCACTGCCTGCTCCATTTTGATCGGGCTGACTCTCCTTACAGCCCCCACCCGCCAACCAATCAAGTGATACGTTGGCGACGACAGCCATCCTCCAGGCCTTTTCAATATTAGGTACAACCCGTCCTTTTAGATAACTGTATAGCGAACTGTTAGCGATTCCGCATTTATTTGAAAATGCGTGGGGTGTTTCATCGCCCAGCGCTTTTTTCAAGCGTGCGCTGAACCCGCCAAATTCTTTGACAGCGCCGTCGCCAGGAGGAATGCTCAAACGTTGTGAGTTGTGATCCAGGGATACCGTACTGCTTGATTGCTGGATAACGTGCGGGGCTCCCTTCCCCGCCAACCAATCAAGCGAGATATTGGCCGTGACGGCCATTTTCCAGGCTTTTTCCAGACTCGGGACAGATTCACCACTCAAATATTTGCGCAACAAGGGTTCGGAAACACCACTTTTCTTCGCGAATGAATAGATTGTTTCACCGCCAATCGCCTGTCTAAGCCGCTGATTAAAACCATCAAATTTCATTCTATCGACCTGTGCCAACTTGCCTCTGCGCACCCTGACTCAACCGTTATTGCCAACAGCCAGATCGATTCAGCGCCAGGTTTTCAGGGGCTCTTTATATATAACGCATGCTCCATGAACAATGCCAAGACCGTGTGGAGAAACGATGGAGTTTTGATGGAGATTTAACCACGCTACTGTTTTCGGAAACTCCGAACATCATTACCGCCCGCCACGTTAGTTTCAAAATCCACACTACCTACACATAACGTCGAATGAATCCCAACTCTTTTAGTTGAACATTCCATTCGAGCGCCACGGCCTTGAGCCTGGCAATATTTTTAATGAGGTTATTCAGGTATGTCTTTTAGATCCAGGCGACCGTGTCCCTTATGGATCGGGCTTTTTATGTTCGCCTTAACCGGGTGTCACCCCGAGGGGCAAGTCGCCGACGACGTGCCTATCCCACAGGTTTCCGTAATGCCCCTTGAACCCGCTTCCATAAAAGTCAGCGAGGTACTGCCTGGCCGTGTTTCGGCAGTTCGCACTGCCGACATTCGTGCGCAGATCAGCGGCATCGTGCACAAGCGTCTATTTGATCAGGGCGTTGAAGTGACTGCCGGCACGGCCTTGTTTCAGATTAACCCGGCCCCCTTCAAAGCCGAAGTCGATAGCGCTGCAGCGCTGGTGCTCAAAGCCCAGGCCGCATTGAAACGCGCACGTATCCAGGCCGAACGGCTTTCGCCTTTGATGCACGCCGAGGCAGTCAGCCGCCAAGTCTACGACGACGCCATATCACTGCGCGATCAGGCTGAGGCGGATGTCGCCCAGTCCAAGGCAACCCTGGCTCGACGCCGGCTGGACCTGAGGTTCGCGACAGTCGACGCGCCGATTGCCGGACGCATTGACCAGACCCTGGTGAGCGAAGGCGCGCTTGTATCATCAACTGACAGTGCACCGATGGCGAGAATCCAGCAGATTGACCAAGTGTATGTCGACGTTCGTCAAACGGCGTCAACCCTGCGATCGCTGCGCGAATCACTCAGCGCCCAGAACGGTCAACGCGCACCTGGCTTGCCCGTAGAGATTCTCGACAGTTCCGGCAACCCCACCGGCCTCAACGGCAGCATCCTGTTCTCCGGAATCAACGTAGATGCGGGTACCGGGGACGTGTTGCTCCGCATACTGGTCGACAACCCCCATCGCCAGCTGCTGCCAGGCCTGTTTGTACAAGCGCGGGTGCCACTGGCCGATTATCCGCAGGCGCTGAGCGTACCGCAGCAAGCCGTACTGCGTAGCGGCGGCCAGGCACGCGTGTGGGTGATAGATGCCAAGGAGCAGGCACACGCTGTCGCAATCGAACTGGGGGAACTGGTCGATCGCCGCTACCGCGTCGTGTCCGGGCTCAGCGCTGGACAGCTCGTTGTCATCGAGGGTCTGGAGCGCCTGACCGAAAACGCGCCAGTCAGCGCCGCCTCCTGGCAGGCGAATGCCGCTGCGCTCCCACTCAACGCCACTGCGCGTTAGGCAGAGAACCCCCTCATGTCTCAGTTTTTCATCAATCGCCCGGTGTTCGCCTGGGTGATCGCGTTGTTCATTGTATTGTTCGGCCTTATTGCCATTCCGCAACTACCGATCGCGCGTTACCCCTCGGTAGCGCCTCCGTCAGTCAGCCTGACGGCCAGTTATCCGGGAGCTTCGCCGCAAACGCTTAACGACTCGGTCGTCAGCCTGATTGAGCGTGAACTATCAGGCGTGAAGAATCTGCTGTACTTCGAATCCGCTGTCGACGCATCGGGCACCGCGCAGATCAGCGCCACTTTTGTGCCTGGCACCAACCCCGAAATGGCCCAGATCGATGTACAAAATCGCGTCAAGGCGGTGGAAACACGCCTGCCGCAGGTGGTGCGTCAGAACGGCATGCAGGTCGAGTCGGCGGCGTCGGGTTTTCTGATGATGATCGGCATGACATCGCCCGACTTGCGCTTCGGTGAACTCGCCCTCAACGATTACCTGGCGCGCAACGTGGTGCAGGAGCTGAGACGGATCAAAGGCGTGGGTCGCGTGCAGTTATTCGGCGCTGAACAGGCCATGCGTATTTGGGTGGAGCCCGCCAAGCTGACGGCGTTCGGCTTGACCATGAGTGATGTGGCCCAGGCAGTCGAGCAGCAGAATGCGCAGATCGCCCCGGGTCGATTGGGTGACGAACCCACACTGCCCGGCCAGCGCCTGACGATCCCGTTGACCGTGCAAGGGCAGCTATCAACCCCGGAGCAGTTTGCGGCTATCGTACTGCGTGCCAATGTGGACGGTTCAAAAGTGCTGATTGGCGACGTAGCGCGTGTCGAGCTGGGTGCGCAATCCTACGCATTCTCCAATCGAGAAAACGGCAAGGTCGCGACCAGCGCCGCCATTCAGCTCGCGCCAGGCGCAAACGCCGTGCGCACCGCCCAGGCGGTGCGCGACAGATTGGCCGAGCTGGCACCCAGCATGCCGACAGGCATGTCGTACTCCATCCCCTTCGACACAGCACCCTTCGTCAAGGTCTCTATCGAGAAGGTCGTGTATACCTTGCTCGAAGCCATGGTCCTTGTATTTCTGGTGATGTACCTGTTCCTGCAAAAAGTACGTTACACGCTGATTCCCGCCATCGTTGCACCCATTGCCCTGCTCGGCACCTTCGCCGTGATGTTGCTGGCGGGGTTCTCGATCAACGCATTGACCATGTTTGGCATGGTGCTGGCCATTGGCATCATTGTCGATGATGCCATCGTCGTGGTGGAAAACGTGGAACGCCTGATGGCTACCCAGGGGTTATCGCCAAGAGCGGCGACGTCCCAGGCCATGAAGGAAATCAGCGGTGCGGTGATCGGGATCACCCTGGTGCTCACGGCGGTGTTCATACCCATGGCATTCGGCACCGGGTCCGTCGGCGTCATCTACCAGCAATTCACCCTGTCCATGGTGGTATCGATCCTGTTCTCGGCGCTGCTGGCGTTGACCCTGACGCCCGCGCTTTGCGCAACGCTGCTACGCCCGGTCACGCCTGGTCATTACGACAAGCGCGGCTTTTTCGGTGCGTTCAACCGAGCCTTCGAGCGACTCACTGGCCGCTACAGCGAGCGCGTAGGCCAAATGGTCGGGCGCAGCGGCAGGATGATGCTGATTTTTGCGGCGATATGCGCCGTATTGGCCGTTGCCATGGCGCAGTTGCCCTCCTCGTTTCTGCCTGAGGAGGATCAGGGCTATTTCATGACATCGATCCAATTGCCAACTGGCGCAACCAGCGAGCGCACATTGGATGTGGTCAAGGCGTTCGAAGCCCATGTGGCGTCACGTCCGGCGCTTGCCGCCAACCTGGTGGTGCAGGGCTTCAGCTTCGCAGGTTCCGGCCCCAACACGGCCATGGCGTTCACCATGCTCAAGGACTGGAATCAACGCAATGGTGCGACAGCCAGCAATGAGGCCGCACTGGCCCAGAGCGCGATGATCGACAGTGTCGAAGGCACCACGATGAGCCTGATGCCGCCGCCGATAGATGACCTGGGCACGTCGTCCGGCTACACCTTTTTTCTACAGGATCGGGCAAATCGTGGAGAGCACGCGCTCCTGGCGGCCCAGGCGCAACTGCTGAAACTGGCCGCGCAGGACAAGCTCGTCAGCGGCGTTTACGCCGATGGCCTGCCGCCTGGCGAGAGCGTCCGGCTGGAGATCGATCGGCAGAAGGCCGAATCAATGGGCCTGTCGTTCGCCGCCGTGAACAGCACGTTGTCTTCGGCCATGGGCTCACTCTACGTCAACGACTTTCCCAACGCAGGACGCCTGCAATCCGTCATTTTGCAAGCCGATGCCGCTGCGCGTATGCAATTGGAAGACGTACTGAGCCTGCGTGTACGCAACTCGACAAATGGCATGGTGCCGTTGCGCGAAGTGGTGACGCCGGTGTGGACCGAGTCCCCCCAGCAAATGATGCGCTTCCAGGGTTTCCCGGCGGTGCGCATTACCGGTGGCGCTGCCGAGGGTGTCTCAAGCGGAGCGGCGATGGCGCAAATGGAGCGCCTGGTCGCGCAGTTGCCCCAGGGCTTCGCCGTGGCGTGGACAGGCCAATCGCTACAGGAAAAACAGTCGGCGGCGCAGGCGCCGTTGTTGATGTTGTTGTCAGCGTTGGTGGTTTTCCTGGTGCTCGCCGCATTGTACGAAAGCTGGTCGATTCCTCTTTCAGTGGTGCTGGTGGTGCCATTGGGCCTGCTCGGGGCAGTCGCCGCAGTGATGCTGCGAGGCTTGCCCAACGATGTATTTTTCAAAGTCGGGATGATCACAATCATTGGTTTGTCGGCGAAAAATGCCATCTTGATCGTAGAGTTCGCGCGCCAGTTGCATGCTGAAGGCCGAACGTTGATCGACGCGGCAGTCACCGCCTCTCGGCTACGCCTGCGCCCGATTCTGATGACGTCCATGGCCTTCACTCTCGGCGTTGTCCCCCTGATGCTCGCCTCGGGCGCCAGCGCGGAAACCCAGCATGCGATCGGCACTGGCGTATTCGGCGGAATGCTCAGTGGCACCTTGCTGGCGGTGTTCTTTGTGCCCGCGTTCTTCGTCTTCGTAATCGGCAGCCAGGAACGCTTCCAGGCATGGCGTGCACGCCGCTCCAAAAGCACCTCAACCATGACCCCGGAAAATTAAACATGCGTTTGTTGGTTTGCTTGTCCCTGGCTGGCTGCCTGTCCGCCTGTGTGCTGACGCCCAAGCTGGACAGTCCGGCGCTGCCCGTTCCTTCGCACTTTCCACTGCAGGAAGGGGCCGCGATGAAGTCAGGCGCTTCGTTGGCGGCTGCAGCCCTGGGCTGGCGAACGATGTTCGGCGATCTGCGTTTGCAGCGGTTGATTGACCTGGCGCTGCAGAACAACCGTGATCTGCGTCTGGCTACGCTGAATGTCGAAGCCGCCCGGGCCATGTCACAGATTCAAATCGCCGGACGTTTTCCTTCCGTGTCCGCCGATGCAAGCGCCACTCGCGAGCGGGCCGCAGGCGTGAGCGGCCAGGGCAGCGAAAATCGCCAAGTCACTCAGCAGGTGGGTATGAACGTGGGCATCAATGCGTTCGAGCTGGATCTATTCGGACGTGTACGGGCACTTTCCGATGCCGCGCTGGCACGCTACTTCGCCAGTGAAAATGGCCGTGAAGCCGCTCAGATCATCCTGGTGAGTGCCGTTGCCGAGACGTATTTCGCACAGCAACTGGCCCGTGAGCAGTGCCAACTGGCCGAGCGCACACTCGCGGATTGGCGAGTGTCCCTGGAACTGGCTCGCCTGATGAAGACGTCGATGCAGAGCAGTGAGTTGGACGTCGCCCAGGCCGAAAACCAGGTCGCACTGGCCGAAGCCGACTTGCAGGCACGTCAGCGTACGCTTGCCAAGGCCGGCAACGCCCTGCAATTGATTGTCGGCAGCGAGCTGCCCAACGATCTGCCCTCGGCACTGCCGCTGGAACGGCAACCCGTCATCGCACGACTGCCCGCCGAACTGCGGGCTGACGTGCTCTTGACGCGTCCCGATGTGCGCCAGGCCGAACAACACCTTATCGCCAGCAACGCCAATATCGGCGCCGCGCGTGCGGCGTTCTTTCCGCGAATTTCACTGACCGCCTCTTTTGGTTATGCCAGCTCATCAATCGGGGATTTGTTCGACCCCTCGCGGCAGGTCTGGAGATTCGTGCCTCAGGTGACCCAACCGCTGTTCCAGGCCGGGCAGCTGCGCGCCGAACTGGACCTGGCCAAGGTGCGTAAATCCGAAGCCATTGCCCTCTATGAGCGCACCATCCAGACGGCTTTTCGGGAGGTCGCGGACGCCTTGGCCGGTACAGCGACATTCGATAGACAAATCGAAGCGCAACTACGTGCCGTAAAGACCGCGGAACGCCGCCTTGGTCTGTCAAACCTACGCTATCAGGCGGGGCTGGATGGCAGGCTGGAGCTGCTGGACGCACAGCGCCTGCTCTACGCCGCACGCCAGGCGTTGTTGGAGTTGCGACGTGACGATATCGTCAACACGGTCGCGCTGTACAAGTCTCTGGGAGGGGGTTTGCAGGACCGCAGCGGCGCGGCTATTGCCGCGCCGAAGGGTTGAGCTGACACGAGAAGGGGCTGAGCAGATTCGAGAAACCATGGGCATGAACGCAAGGAGGCGTTGACGCAAAACGTCAACGCCTGCCCTGACTGCACCAGCCCTCAATGACGACTCAGAACGTCGCCCACACAATGAACTGCATGTAGGTGTTGGTGGAGGCGTCGCCGCTCTGCCGGCCACCGTTGCCCAGCCACTTCTCCGGTTTGTAGAAGCCAATCAGCGGCGACAGCGTGATGTTCTCCGTGACCGCCCAATCGACAAAAAAATCGACCTCCTGCGCAGCGAAGTCCAACTCATGGCGACGGGACAGCTGGTGATAGTTGAACGCCATCGCATTAAGGGTCAACTTCTCGGTCGGCTTGACCGAGAGGAGCACGTCGTGGATCTCCATATTCGAGGTCACGGAGCCCGCATAATTAAGCCCGACTTCGCCCTGCAGGCGCTTGCGATAACCGCCCTGGAACAGGAAGTCCCAGCCTTCGGAATAGCGCGAATAACGATAGCTGACGGTCGGTTGCCATGGCTTGTCGACGAAGGTGTAACCCGCGTCGAAGAACATCGCCCGCTGCGAGCCCGAACGCTTTTCCTGACGGGCCACTTCGAACGCAAAATCGGCGTTCTCGATCCCGGCATTGCCCTGTCCACGGATGCTGTAGACGTTCATGCCCTTGCGCTCAGCCCGATCTCCGAAGGCGTATTTCTCTTCCACATCCAGGCCGTGCACGTAGGTCGAACCGATAGAACCAATGGGTGTGGTGTAATCGATGGTCCCCACTGCCAGTTCGGTCTTGGACTGCCCGGGGTTATCGGACTTCAACCATATTACGCTGCCGTGCAACCCTTCCTTGCCGCCCAGCTTGAGTACCGCTGTGTTGCCAAATGCCAGGCGTTGGCCCAGGTAAAAGGCGCCACCCCGGTCGAACCGGCCATCACGCACGCCCTCGATGGGGCTGAACGCGTTACCTGCGTCGAATCCATCGTCGGTGATCAGAAAGCCGTCCACCGTGACAATCTGACGTCCGAAAGAGAAATCCACGCCATCCTTGCCGAGGGCGGGTAGCAAGTCGCCCGATCGCCAGCCCAGGAACGCGTCTTCCACAGCGGTGCGTCGCTCGTCGCCCGCCGTGGTCGCCCCCATGTCTCCGTCACCCCATGACCCACTGCTCAGCAGGCTGAAGCCACCATAGACCGAGCCGGCGAAGAGCTTGTCCGTGGAACCATTGAGCCCGTATTTGACGTAGCCCTCTTGCCAGTGCATGCCGCCGGGCTGTTTGTCTGGATCGCCCAGGTAGTTATGGGTGCCGCCGAACCAGCCAAATGCAGCACCCAGGTCGGCATTCAAGACGGTTCCACCGCCCTCTTCGTTGTAAAGCGTGTAGGCCTGTGCCTGCCAGCCGACTGCACAGAGTGCAACCAGCGACAGCATTGGCGCGTAAGGGCGCATGCGCATGACGTCTCTCCTGTTTTTATTGTTGTGAGGCGAGGTAGGAGTGTTACGGCTTGGCGCAGGCACACGGTAACCCAAATCAGCACCCTGCGAGGGATTAGTCGTCCTCCCCTCGTCGTGCGAGGTCTAGAACGGTGCAGGCACGCCCGCAAAGCCCTCAATGGTTGCCGTTTTGGGCTATGTCCCGTGGACGCGAGCGCCCTATGCTGGGCCCATAAGAACCATAAAAAATCGAGGCACCCGTCATGACCCCTTCGTCACGCTTCCCGTTTTTCCGTCAGGGGCTCTGTCTTCTGACCCTCATCGCCTGCAGTGCCTTGCCGCCTGCTGCCAGTGCTCACCACTCTTTCGCGCTGTTCGACCAGACCCAGACGCTCACGATCAAGGGCGTGGTCGAGCGCTTCGCCTGGACCAACCCGCACATCACGATCTACGTCGATGCTCCCGGCCCGCCGGCCCAGCGCTTCAAGATCGAGACGGGCAGTGTCAACGCGCTCAAGCGCACGGGCTGGACAGCCGATTCGATCAAGGCTGGCGATAACGCCGAAGTCTCCTTCAAACCGTTGAAGAACGGTGAACCCGGCGGGCTGCTGGTGGAGATCAAGATCGGTGACGTGGTGCTCTCGGGTGGCGGCTGAACCCAACCTCTCCCGAATGCAGCAATAACAGAACTGGGCAAACCAGCAACGTGGAGACATTTCAATGAAATCAGCACTCACTTCCCGCACAGCGATGATTTTCCTGGGGGTGGTGCTCGTCACCTTCACCGGGATGAGCAGCGCCGCGACAGCGTCAAAACCCCAAACCGACAAGCACAGCGTAGCCAAGCGGCCAGACATCAGCGGTACCTGGGAAAGAACTCCGGATGACTGGTTCGGCGAGAACCCGGACGACCCGGTACACCCCGGTGGCCCAATGGACCTCAAGGCGCCCTACGCCGCCGAGTACGTTGAGCTCAAGAAAAAACAGGCGGTGGCCAACGAAGCCGGGACGCCGATTGCCACCACCAGTTCCAAGTGCCTGCCTGAAGGCATGCCGACCATGATGGCAGCCCTCTTCCCGATCCAGATCATTCACGACGACAAACAAGTGATCGTCCTCGGCGAGTACCTGCAGCAGGTGCGGCGGATTCTGTTGAACCAGCCCATGCCGCCAATAGAAAAGCTCGACCCGCTGTATCAAGGTCATTCACGTGGCCACTGGGAAGGCGACACGCTGGTGGTCGAGACCCAGCGCGTGCGCACCGATGTACTTTTCTACGACGTGCCCCATGGGCCGGCAATGAAGATCACTGAACGCATCCGGTTGCGCGGCCCCGATCACCTGGAAAACCAGGTCCTGATCGAAGACCCGCAGGTACTCAATACCCCGTACCGCTTCACGTTTGAGTACAAGCGCTCCAACTACGCCATCCAGGAGTACGTGTGCGAGAACAACCAGATCGTGATCGACAGCGAGGGCAAGGCATCCCTGAGCCTTGAGTGAAACCACCCCACCCTCTCCTGCTGGAGCTTTACGAATGGAACGCCTGACACCCCTGAGCCTCTGCGTGGTGCTGTCGCTGTTCATCGCAGCGAACGCCTTCGCCGAGGTCCCGCGCATGCCCACGGCGATCGCGGTACCGCCGTCCGACAAGGCGCCGCTGTCGTCGGCGACACGCCCGGGCACCGAATACAGTGACCTCGATCACTACGGCTACATCGAGCAAGAGTTCTACCTGCAAGGCGTTGCCCCGGCCATCACCGCGGCCGGCAAAACCGTGCTGGATGCGCCTTACACCACGCGCATTCTGGTGCGCAAACCAGCGGACCCGGCACGCTTCAATGGCACGGTGGTGATCGAGCCGTTCAGTTGGTTCGGCGAACGTGCCGCGGGCTGGATCCTGACCCGCGACTACCTGCTGCGGCGCGGCTACGCCTATGTCGGGTACACGCTGAATGTGAACAAGCCGCCGGTGGACCCCAAGTTCATCTCCGACACCCCGGCGGCCGAAGCCGAGCAGATCGCCCAGTACGGACGCATCGTGAACTTCGAGTTCATGCGCCGCTTCGACTTTGCCCGCTATGCGCCGCTGGGCACCTACTACGACCCGGCACACTTCACGCGTGGCGCCGCGCCCGATCCGTTTGTGCCGCAGTCCCAGGGCATCGGCGCGCAACTGGCGTTGCTGCTCAAAACCAACGGTGCACAGAGCCCGCTGGAAGGCCTCGACGTGCAGCGCGTCTATGTGAATAGCTGGGCCGTCACCGCGCAAGTCTGGATGGACTATCTCGACCAGGGCCGTCACCAGCAATGGCGCATGCCCGACGACACACCGCTGATCGACGCCTACATGACCGGCCGCATGGCCTACGGAGAAGTGGGCGGCGACGTGATCCGAGTGCCCCGCCAGATGCCCGAAGGCGTGCCGTTCGTGACGGTCTTCAGCCAGTCCGAACTGCTGCACGACGTGATCGAAGGCATCCCCACGCCGCCGGACACCGACTCTCCGCAACTGCGCTACTACGAAGTCACCGGCATGCCCCATCTGCGCCTGGCCGACCTTGGCACCGAGCACACCGAACAGCTCGCTGCCGACGTCGGCAAGGGCGACGACCCGCGCTGCCGGACGCTGTATGACGAACCGGTTGAATTGGTGGTCTCGGCACTGCTCGATGGCATGGACCAATGGGTGCGTGACGGTAAACCGATGCCCAAAGCGCCTCGGGTGATACGTGACGGCAAGGCGGTTGCCCGTGCGCCCGCTACCGGCAACCTGCAAGGCGGGGTGCGCCCGCCGTGGGTCCAGGTGCCCAGCGCCAGCTACCTCACCGATCAAGAGACCGGCTGCGGGCTGATCTACGACACCAAGGTGCCGTATTCCAAAGAAGTGCTGGGCAAGCGCTATGGAAACTTCAGCCGCTACGCACAGAAATTCGAAGACGCCAAAGCCGTTTCGATCAAGGAAGGGTACTTGCTGCCGGAGGATGCGGCGGGCCTGCATCCGATCGCAACCCCTCAAGATTTCTAACCCACTGCGGAAGAAAAGCCGATGTCATCTTCACTCATCATTGCCTGGATCTACGCGTCACCGTTGAGCACTGCGATCCGCGACATCCTGTGGGTGATCCCCACCGTGCAGAGCATTCATATCATCGCCATCACCGTGCTCTTCGGCTCGGCGCTGATTTCCGATCTACGCCTGGCGGGGGTGTTCGCCGGCGATGAGCCCTTGCGCGGCGTCGTACGCCGTTACTACCCGTGGATGCGCAATGCGCTGATCGTCCTGCTGTGTACCGGGCTGGTGATGATCATCGCCGAGCCCGACCGGGTGCTCGTCAACTCCACGTTCTGGCTGAAGATGGTCCTGGTGGTGACGGCGTTCGGCCTGACCTGGCTGCTACGTCGCCCCCTGCTGCGCCCCGCAGGCCCTGCAGACCAGGACGACGCGTCACGTCCGGTCAAGGCATTTGCGTGGCTGTCGATCGGCCTGTGGTGCGTCGTGATCATCTGCGGTCGCTGGATCGCCTACACGATCTAAGCGTTTTCAACCAAGTTCTCAGGTACTCGCCATGGATATCCAACCCCTGCTGCAAGCTGTCCAGGACACCTCGGTCGCGACGTTCATCCGCGAATCAGGCTCGGCTTTTCCGATGCTTGAATCGGTGCACGTCATCGGCATTGCCATCGTCTACGGCACCATCGCCGTGGTGGACTTGCGCCTGCTTGGCGTGACCGCCCACCGGCGCGGCGCATTAAAGCTGATTCAGGATTTGCTGCCCTACACCTGGGTGGCATTCGTGACCTGCGTGATCACCGGCCTGCTGATGTTCTGCGCCAATGGCACAACGTATGTGCAGAACACCGCGTTCCTTTTCAAAATGGGCCTGTTGATGCTGGCAGGTATCAACATGGCGGTTTTCCATCTGGGCGCCTTTCGCCGCATTGCCGAATGGGACACCACGCTGCCGCCGCCCCGTCAGGCGCGTGTCGCCGGCTTCAGCTCGTTGTTGCTGTGGGCCGGCGTGGTCTTCCTCGGCCGCTGGATTGCGTTTCTCTGATGGCGCGCCCGAGCGCTGCAATTACGCAGGTGCGCCCACGCTCCGGCGGATGGGAGTCGCTGGCCCTGGTGCTGGCGACCCTGGCCGTCATCACCAGCGTGGCAGGCTATGTGCTGCTGCGCCCCGAACGCGTTGGCCCGCCCACCCCGTTGAGCTGGCAGGTGCGTTCCTTCGATGGCCTGGGTGCGGTCGATCAGGCCATTCACAGCGCATTGCTGCCGGCCGGTGAAGAAATCATCTGGGACAACAACGACACCGGCGGCTGGGTCAGCCTGGAGCGTGCCCAGGAATTGTTGCTGCCGCCCTTCTACCAGGATGCCTTCTGGAAGGCCAATGGCGAGGTGCACTGGCAGTTGGTTCTGCCCGGCACCCACCTGACTCACAAGGGCGCTGAGGACGATGCCACGGTGGCGGACCCAACCGTCAGCGACGTGTCCAAAGCCACCCTGGGCCAGGGTGCGACGGTCTATTACGGCTCAGCCGGCCACGCGCCGGGCCAGAGCGCCTACCTGCTGATCATCGGGCATGCCCATGCCGGTGTGATGTGGGCCAACCAGGCGACGATCTGGGTCCACCGTGACCCGAACGCGCCCTACCCCGCCATCGTCAAGCCTGAATCCCTAGTCGGCGAGGGGTGGCGGCAAGTCATCCCGTACGACGGCGCCAGCGAAATCGAACGCGTTAAAGGAACCCAGCCATGACTGTTGCCACGAAACACCGCGCCTTGTGGCGCCGTTGCATCGCGCTGTTGGTATTGATACCCGCCATCGCGCTCGCCGCCCCGGCTTTTGCGTCGGCGAAGAAGCTCAGGGTCGGCATCACGCTGCATCCCTACTACAGCTTTGTGGCCAATATCGTCGGCGATCGGGCAGAGGTCATTGCCCTGATCCCGGCAGAGGCCAATCCGCACAATTACCAGCCGCAGCCCGATGACATCACCCGCGCAATGAATATCGATGTGCTGGTGGTCAACGGCATCGGCCACGATGAGTGGGCCTCGCAGATCATCAAGGCCGCCGGCCGTACGGAAAACCTGCCGATTATCCAGGCCAATGCCACGGTGGCGCTGATTCCCATCGGCGGCGACCAGGAAGGCGTAAAGGTGGTCAATCCGCACACGTTCGTCTCCACCACGGCGGCGATACAACAGGTGTTCGAGATCGCGCGCCGGTTGGGTGAACTGGACCCGGACAACGCTACCGCGTATCGAAAAAACGCCCTGGCGTATGCCGGCCGTATCCGCGCGCTGCGCGCAGGCTTCATGACACGCTTCGCCGCACTGGACCTGTCTTCGTTCCGCTGCGCGACGACCCATGCCGGCTACGACTACATGATGCAGGAGTTCGGCCTGTTCGTTAGCGCCGTGATCGAGCCGCGCCACGGCGTCGCGCCAACGGCACGCCAACTGGCCAACACCATCGAGGCGATCAAGAAGGCCAACGTCAAAGTGCTGTTCGCCGAGAAGAACTTCTCCCTGGACCTGGCCAAACCCATCGAAGCGGCCACCGGCGTGAAGGTGTTCGCCCTGTCCCATATCACCGGCGATACCTACAGCGCGGACGAGTTCGAGGTGGCGATGCGCGAAAACCTCGAGACCCTGGCGCAAGCCGTTGAGTACACCCAGCAATGAACGCGCTGAGAGAGGAACATGCGATGCGCGGCCCCGCCATTGTGTTCGACAACGTCTCCCTGCGCCTGGGCGGCACGCAGGTGCTCGATCAGGTGAACATACGCATCGAAGCCGGCGCGTTGCATTGCCTGGTAGGCCCCAACGGCGGCGGCAAGACCTCACTGGTGCGTGCGCTGCTGGGCCAGATGCCGCATTCGGGCGCGATCCGGCTCGAGGGGCCATTCACCACGCCCCTGGGGTATGTCCCGCAATTGCCGGACTTCGACCGCAACGTGCCGATGACGGTCAACGATCTCATGGCCTTGCTGGGCCAACGTCGCCCCGCCTTCCTGGGCGCGAGCCGCGCGGCCAAGGCGGCCAATGCCCAGGCCTTGGAGCGTACCGGCATGGCGGGGATGGGTAAAAAGCCGTTTGGCAGCCTGTCCGGCGGCCAGCGTCAGCGCGTGCTGCTGGCCCAGGCAATCAGCCCGGCACCGTGGCTGTTGATCCTCGATGAGCCGACCGCCGGGATCGACGAGGCCGGTGTGCGCCTGGTGGAGGCGCTGGTGGCCGAACTGAACGGCCGTGGGGTGACCATCCTGTGGATCAACCACGACCTCGAACAGGTCAAGCGCATCGCGCAATCGGTGACCGTTATCAACCAGCGGGTGCAGTATCACGGCCCCGCCGACCAGATCGACAGCCGACTGGAGGTCATTCGATGAATGCCTTTTACGACTTCATCCGAGACCACCTCCAGGCGCTTGCCGCGAGCCACCTGTTGCCGCAACCGTTCGAATACGAGTTCGTGATCAATGCGTTGATGTGCTCGGTGCTGATCGGGCCGTTGCTGGGTGTGCTGGGTTCGATGGTAATGATCAAGCGGATGGCGTTCTTCAGCCAGTCCGTGGGCAATGCGGCGATGACCGGCGTGGCCATCGGTGTGCTGATCGGCGAATCCTACACCTCGCCGTACTTCTCGATGTTCGGCTTCTGCCTGCTTTTTGCCCTGACCCTCAAGTACACGCAGCACCGCACCACCCTCGCCAATGACACGTTGATCGGCGTGTTCCTCTCCATCTCCCTGGCGGTCGGTGCTTCGTTGCTGCTGTTCGTGTCAGCGAAAATCAACACCCATGTGATGGAGGGTGTGCTGTTCGGCTCGATCCTGGCCGTTGACCACACCGACATGAACGTCCTGCTGGGCGTGACAGTGATTTGCACCCTGATCGGGCTGCCGCTGTACAACGGCATGCTGCTCTCCAGCCTCAATCCAAGCCTGGCCCATGCGCGCGGCGTGAAGGTGCGCAGCGTCGAGTACCTGTTCGTGGTGCTGGTCACCCTGGTCACGGTCGCCTGCCTCAAGATCATCGGCGCGGTACTGGTCGAGGCCCTGCTGCTGATACCGGCAGCGGCCGCCCGCAACATCAGCCGCTCTCTGCCGGGCCTGGTCACCTGGGCGGTGGTGATTGCGACCTTTTCCTGCGTGGTCGGAATCCTGGCACCGATGCAGTTCCATATTCCCGTCCCCACGGGCGGCGCCATCGTGATCGTCGCGGCCCTGGTGTTCGTGTTTACCACCATCATTCGCGGCACCGCGCCGCAGTTCAGAGGGGCCAGCGTATGACACGGTTCAACTCATTTGTTCGCCCTTGCCTGGTGCTGCTGGCATTGCTGGCGGGCGTCGCGCCGTCGGCTTTTGCGCAGGTCGACCAGCAACGAGTGCTGGTCGCCCTGCCGGCGGTGTATGCGCTCACCTCGGCGCTCGGCGAAGGTACACACATCGAGGTCGTACGTGTACCGCTGGACGCCGCCACGCCCATGGAAAGCCAGGCCAACGCACTGTCACGCCTGGACCCGGCCGTGTTCCAGAATGCCGTCGCCGTGGTCACCCTGAGCAGCCTGTGGCGCGCCGACCCGCTGTACGCGACGGCCCGTCGGCACAACCTGCGGATCGTCGAAATCGATGCATCGCATTCATGGGACGGCCTCAAGCCCGGCGTGGCCGTCACACGCGTGCCCACGAACGATGTGCCCTGGGCCGGCGCCCGTAACGCCGAAGCGGGCCCCTCGCCTTACGCCTGGTTGAGCCCCATCAATGCCATGCGCATGTCCGCGCTGATTGCCGCCGACCTGGCACGCCTCTCGCCGAGCGACGCGCCCCGGATCACGCGCAACCTCGCCGCGCTCGACGGCCGCATACGCCAACTCAAGGCTGATTACGGCGACCGGCTGCTGAAAGTGCCGGACCTGCGCGTGCTGTCGCTGAGCAGCGAGCCGGTGTATCTGCTCGGCGAGTTCGGCGTGTATGTGGACGGTTGGTTCGTGCGCCAGGACATCGACTGGACGGACGCTGACCGCAGCGCCCTGAGCCGCTACCTGCGCGAGCGTGATATCCGCGTGGTGGTCCACAAGTGGGCGCCTGACGCCGGGATTGTAAAGGCCATCGAGGACGGCGGCGCACGCCTGCTGATCCTGGATATCGGCAACCCCGGCCTGCTCGCCAACACCGCCAGCAGCTACGAGGCGCTGCTGAGTTCGAACCTGGACGCCTTGCTCGCGGCCTTCGCTGGCGTTCAAGCAGCCACGCCCCAGTGATCACTTTGACCATGGAGACTCAAACGCTATGAAACCGCGAAATCTGACCCACCCGATCCTGCTGGCAAGTGCACTGCTGTTCTGCCAGGCCGCCTTGGCCCATGGCCCCGTGTTTGACTGCTATATCGAGCACGATGACACGGTGAAGTGTGAAGCGGGCTTTACCGACGGCAGTTCCGCCGTGGGTAAAAAGATTCATGTCCAGGACACCAGCAACAAGCTGCTGCTCGAAGGCACGGTCGACAAAGACAACACCTACACCTTCAAGGCCCCTACCGGCGCGTACTCCGTTGAGTTCATAGGCGGCGAAAACCACGGCGCCACGATCCAGTCTTCCGACATTACACAGTGAAATCGACCATGCTGATCAAACGACGATTGCTTCAAGCCCTTGCCGCCGCGACCTTCGGGGGCGTGACCTGCGCCGCGCAAGCCCACTTCCAGATGCTCTACCTCGACGAAACGGCGCTGCAACGTGCGGCCGACCTGGAGTTCGCGATCGTGTTCACGCACCCGTTCTCCGGCGGGCCGACGATGAACATGGGCGAGCCTCGCGCGTTCAACCTTGTCGGCGCCCACGGCGGTGAAAAAACCGACCTGCGCCAATACTTGCAGCCTGTGCAATGGCAGAGTCGCGATAAACCAGCGGCCTCCTACCGCGCGTCGATTCCACGGGAGCTGGTGCGCTCATTGGGCGACCATATTTTCGTACTCGAACCTGAGCCGTATCTGGAAAACGAGGAAGGCGTCTACATCCAACAGTTCACCAAACTCATCGTGAACGTGGGCGGCGTACCCGGCGACTGGTCGGAGCCCCAGGGGCAGGCGGTCGAGATTCAACCCCTCAACAAGCCGTATGCAAACTGGACGGGCGGTGTGTTCCGAGGCGTGGTGCTGACGGACGGTAAACCTGTACCGTTCGCTGAGATAGAGATCGAGTACGTCAACCATTCTGTCGACATCAAGAACAACGCCTTTGGCCAGCAGGACTATGTCAAGGCGCCCCAGGCTTCATTCAAATCCTTGAGTACCTATTCGGACGCCCAGGGTGTCGTGACGATCGGCCTGCCACGGGCCGGCTGGTGGGGGATTGCAGCGCTTAACGTCGGTTCGACCAAAACCTATAAGGGCAAACCGTTGTCTCAGGATGCGGTGCTGTGGGTGCAGGTCAAGGACATGAAATAACCTGCTTCAGTTGCCGCTGACACAGCCAGTGGGAGGGGGCTTGCCCCCGATGGCGGCCTCTGGGCCGACCAGGATGTTGGATTGGACCGAGTACATATCCATTATTTAGGTAACGGCTGCTTAGGGTTCCGCCCTTACGGCGGCTCACTTTTGAAAAGCGCAAAAGTAAGCAAAACGCTCTTGCCCCACCACTCGGCACCTCGCTTAGGCTCGGTGTGCCCTCTCT
>Ga0105246_10000337_pt1 | contig 24907 bp, 26 predicted proteins | sample KBSM64metaG_FD_99694 | JGI IMG/M metagenome (GOLD analysis project Ga0105246, IMG submission 99694) | Miscanthus rhizosphere microbial communities from Kellogg Biological Station, Michigan, USA - KBS M6-4 metaG | ecosystem: Host-associated > Plants > Roots > Rhizosphere > Soil | place... | reverse complement strand
TGCTAAGGAGTATCAGGATCTTGAAAGACCTATGATTGATGAGTATTTTTTGCGATACAAGAATAAGTTAATTGTGATCAATTTTATTGAACAAGTTGATTACAAATCTGAAGGACAGTATAAGAAAAAGTCTGAGAGCTATGTAGAAGAACAGTTAAAATTTTATGAATCTTTCGAAAAAGCTCTGAAAGTTAACTTTAAATAATTGGTCATGTATTCTAATACAGTCCAGAAGGATTTCTTTTTGTTGTCTCAGTGTAATTATCGTTCCAATCACAATTCTTTCGCATATGGGATGCATAAAATTTACACATAAAAAACTATAAACTGCTCAATCCGAAACTTAGATGGGGAATCAAAATGATTAAAGTTTTAAACATCTTGTTTAATCTACAAGGGGTATTCCATCCTGCTGCTACGCACCCTTAGCCCCATCTGTTCATAAAAAGCCTGTGCATGCGAGTTGAATGTAGAAACCGTTAATTCTAAGTGGTCTGCCTGAAGCTCTCTCCCCAGATCCAGCATGGTCTGCATTAACCGTTTGCCTGTTCCATGTCCTTGGTGAGTTGAATCCACCACGAGTTCGTGGATATATAACATCCTGCGATCTGTAAAAAGCGAATGATCCTGAATGATACTCAGTTGTGCGCTACTGAAGCCTACAATCTTTCCGCCCTCAACATACTCCGCCACGTAGAGATAACGCTGATCGGATGCGAGCCAATCGGCATATTCCTTTTCCCCAAGCCTGGGGTGCAAAGGTTTATAAATGTCCGGCCTTGCCTGCACATGTAACTCGTGCAATTGATCTAATAACGTGGAAACACCTGGATAATCAGTAGATAGTGCATTTCGAATCTGTATGTCATTCTTCATATTCGTTCCCCTCATCCTTCCTTATTATGTATTTACAACATTATACAAGGATGAAAAAGCAGATACCATAAGGTACCTGCTCTGTCGAATTGATTATTAAGATGTGATATCTTGCGCGCATGTTTGAAATCGATATCGTACTCAATTTCCAGCCCAATCCTCCTCCTCATAATAGAGGAAGAATCCGCCCTATTTTTGGGAAGAGGTATGGTTCCCTTCGTTAAAAGCAACCGGTGACGGCTTGGCTGCCCATTCATCTGCCTGCGGTTCGATATCCACGCCGTTCATGATCTTCTTTTTTTCCATCAAGGAATCGCCGTCTTCGTCCAGTTTGTTACGGATTGCTGCCTCATCCTGAGGTTGATTGTTCTGAGTCATCGTCTGAGTCCTCCTTTTGCCATTTCATATTGTTGAAATATGTTCCTTGTATAGAATGACCCAATGATTTCAAAATCATTCTATTGAATAATTTCGATTGTTCTCCTCATAAAGCTTGTTCGATTTCTGCACTTTGCCCCCAAAAATCTAATATGGTCATTGAATGTTACTTATTAAAACGAGACAAGCGGGAAAAATGTAATTGTTAAACAATCATAAAGACACTTTATTATTTATTATGATATTCATCTTCGTTAGCAAAAAATCTATAACTGTAAACTCCTTCTTCGGAAACTTTAGTCAGTTCAACAACGAAAACGATCGAGTCATGATCAATCCAAAATGAAGATTCGGGGAATGTAATGATACGCTTTTGATTATCATTATCTGTATATTCCATATTTATTTTTATTTTCTTCTCATGGTTCAAAGGAAATGAAGTTTGAAATTGTTCTTTAACAGCTATGTCAATATTTTGGTTAAATTCTTTATAATTTGTATTTAGTGTTATATTTTCTATCTTCTCGCTTGTAGAGTTAATGATCGTAATATTCACTTGCTTCGTATCCGTTATTGGTTCATCGGCTACCCGGTCTTTCCTCGCCCCTTCACAGCCCAATAATGTACTAATCAGAATAATCAATAAGATGAATCCATTTTGTTTATTTAATATTCGCATCAAACTAAATCCACCGCCTTCAACTTGCCCTGTTCCATCCGAAACACCTCATCACACAATTCGAATATATCCTCTTTATTGTGACTCGCCAACAGAATAGTGCATCCCTCTTGCCTTTTTTTCATCAAAATTTCTTTAACGAGGCGAACGCCGTCTTCGTCTAATGCATTCATCGGTTCATCTAGGATAATCAAACGGGGATTTTCCATAATTGCTTGTGCAATTCCCAGTCGTTGCCGCATTCCAAGAGAGTAATTTCTCACTTTCTTCTTTTCATCGGGATTCAAGCCTACCATAGTAAGAACATTTCTAATTTGTGAAACATCAATAACTCTGTTAATTTGAGATAAAAACTTCAGATTATCATACCCCGATTTATGAGGTAAAAAACCTGGTGTTTCAATTAAAATACCTAATCCACTTGGAAAAGAAGAATCTAAATGATGATTCTTGCCAAACACAGTCACGCTTCCTTCTGAAGGTCTAACAAAGCCACTTATAACTTTAAACAGCATTGTTTTACCCGATCCGTTATGTCCAATAATTCCATATATTTTTCCGGTTTGGCATTCAAGATTAATCTTAGAAAGTAGGACCTGACCCTTGATACTCTTAGTAAGATCTTGAACGGATACTGCAGTTGAATTCCGATTCATCAAAACATCCCCCAAACTTTAAATAATTCGATCTTTTCGTCTGAAAATAAGTAAAGATAAACAAGAAAATAATAGTATATATATAAAAAAACAAAGAAATGATCCACTCAAGGAATACAAGGTTCCTTCTCTTTCATGGTATAGATATTGAAACCCCATTGTTCTATTCAAGAAGTTGTACTCGCTCACCATGTTCAATCCTGTCAAGAACTTAGCATTGAAGAAAAGCAATGCAACCATATAAACAATAGAAAATCTCGAATGTCCCATTAGAATATTCAAAAGTAACATTATGCTAAACATACAAAAGAGCCCAAGAATCGAAATGAGAACGATGCTCCCTAGATTCAAGGAAAACCCATACAACTCAAAAGTCTCTATAAACTCATTACTTAAATTAAATTTGCCTTCAAAAAATATAGCACCATAGATACAAGCGAATAGGTATCCTATCAAAATATAAAAGCATGCGAAAACGAAGAGGGAAATTAATTTCGATAAAACATAAAGGCAACGGGAATTGATTCTAATTAACAAATACAGTCTGTTCGCTCTATAATCGCGATCAAGTGCATCACCTATTAAATATAAGGAAAAACCATAGATTAGAAGCCAACGTAGAATAAACCATATATTATCGAAATGATAGGGAATTCCTCCAAAAACAAACAAACACAAATCCATTATAGTAGCATGGGGCAAGGTTAGATTTATTTCATATGCTGCTGTTGAGAACATGCATATGTAGAATATTATAAGTTTCACTCCACTATTAAAACTAATAAACTGCCTTAAATCAAAGGAAAGCAAATTTAACATTATACCCTCCGATCTCATTAATAACGAGTATGCTCCTTGCTCAAAAAATCTCTTTTTTTACATACAAGAACACCACATAACAAGGATGTGATAAGAAGTATCGATATACCTAAAAAAGCAATATATATTGATATGCTACTTTCGTTTCTGGAGAATGCCTCTGGGGAAAGATTATTAAGAAACATATATTTGGAAAGACTAATATTACTCATTAATATGTGGTTGCAAAGCAACAGAACATAGGTGATCACACTTCCACCATAACCATTTTCGACCCATAGGACAAAACATATTGAAATAACACCTAATGCCATAAAAGTTAAGCTTAGAAGACCACCATACAACAACACAACCCAGAAGGGAGCAACATTAGAGAAGTTTTCTGGTACATGAGCCATAATATAGTTGTGATTAAATATAAATTTAGAATATGCACTCCAATCCCATCCTACAGATCGACCAAGAATCATAGAAACTATCGTTGGAATCGCAACAAGTAGTAACATATACAAAAGCACATTAAATGCTAGCAAGCTTATCTTATGCGCAAACCATCTGTTTCGGTTGGTTAATCGAAGTAAATTTACATACTCATGTTCTATAGTAGAGCTAAATAATAAATCGGACATTAAGACAAGAAAGATAGGTACATATGCAAACATCAACAAATTAGGATGATTAATAACAGCAAAAATGGAATCCCATACATTAATATCAAAAACATCTATAATTTCTGAGGAAAACATTGTAGTTAAGCGTACCCATGAAATTATAACTAACACAACAAACACACTGATCCATCGTACCAACATCTGTGTCCTCTCAAATTCACGACACAAAAAGGAAATTTTCATCATAATTTCCCCTTCCTCAACATTGCATAGAAGTAAACCCCGCTGCATAGTATGCCGATAGTGATAAAATCCTTAAATATAAACCAAGAACTAATATCGTGTCCCGCAGCATTTGGAGTAAATGTCGAAGCAGGAATAAAGTACGGATATCCAAAATAGGTCCCTAACAAATAAACCACATACGTTATCGAAAGTGCTATATAGCGATTGTTGCTCAACGCGGATAGGCTTAATCCAATCAAAACATAGGACATGCCAAATACAAACTTCAGACTAGAAAGAAACACCATATATAAAACTGGATTAGCCACAAGCAAGTCCGGATAATAATCTACATTAAAATGAATTAGTTCTGTATTGGCTGAAGTATAGTTTAGCGGATATAAAATGGCATAGATAATAAATAATAGTATGCAAGGCAGACTAGCAATGAATCCTCCGCTAAGAGCCGCAACTATATATTTAACACTTATATATTTTCGTGTGCTACTCCTGACCAGAAGATAGTTAATGAATCCAGTATTACGATCAATCCATAATGTATCTGTATAAACCAACGAAATAATAGCTGGCGCCACAAACATATATAACGATGTCTGACTCATTCCCATTCCCACTAACCAAGCTATTACATAAGAAGTATCACCAATATACTCAGGATCACTTATTAATTTATAAAAATCCAGTGAATCCATAAAACAAAGCAGTAATGTACACATTATTAAAAATAAAAATTTGTAATTCATTGCGCGTTGTAATTCCAATCTAAATAACCGACCAAAAACGGGGATCTCCTCCTCTTGAAGAAAAAATTTGAAAACCACAGGTACAATATATAAACAAAATATTGCACCTGTGGTTTTGTTTTAATTTAATTAGAAATCATCTTTGTTGTCAGGAGACCATGTACCACTTGCATAGATGTTAGATGCAGTTTCTTTCGAATTCGGTCCAATCTGCAACTTATATATACCATCTTTATAGACCTGAGAAGTATACGACATCGTAATTCTATTGCCTTCATCAAAACTAACCCAGTTAGTAACTGCTTTATCCTCATCGTTGTTTAGGATTCTGGACCGTAATGAGTATTTTGCATTAACGATCTCAGAATTATTATTCACAGCTTTACTTGTTACCTTAATTTTGGTGACTCCAGGACGAGTTACCGAATACAGACCTTTCCCTAAGTAAAAGCTATAATTACCGACCTTGGGAGTATCAGCTGCTGATGCAGAAAAGGCAGAAAGGCTGAACAACATACCCGCAACAAGAGACATTGAAACTATCTTCTTACTTGTCTTTCTCATACTTACCTCCACTATTCGTATTATAATTAGTGAATCCTATCAATCCATGTGAGCGCCCACACTAATATAAGACGATTAGATCAAAAAAATGCCACACTTTTTTATATTTTTTATCTAATAATATATAAATATTTATTTTTTGACTAATATTGTCATATGAATTATACTAAAATTGATACATATTATTTCATGATTCGACTCAATTTCCGCATCTATATAAGTTTATCTAATGTTATAGGGTTTGATAGGGTTTGATAGGGTTTGATAGGGTTTGATAGGGTTTGATAGGGTTTGATAGGGTTTGATAGGCTTTTGGGAGAATGAATCCAAATGTTTATTTGGAGATTTAAGCTGCGTAATTGAGTATATTACTCTTCATAGGAGGAATATATAATGATCAACGCTTCTCATAATCCTCAGCTTTATTCTGATATAATCTTTTTCGAAAAAATCTATCGGAAATACCTTCCTCTCATGAGGAAAATAGCTTACGAAACAACATATGACTATAACATAAGTGACGATCTTGTCCATGATGCCTTTATCAAATTAGCTGACAAATTTGATCTATTGCAAGAATTAGATGAGAAAAAAAGGGTTGCATACATAACCAGAACTATAAGAAACATAAGCTTAGACTATAATAAAAAAACCAACATTCGTAATCAAAAAAAGCACGACCTATTTGATGATTCAATTATTGATTCAATTCCCGATTTATCTCTTATAACAATGTAAGAAGTATGTTGCAAGAATGAAAAAGTTGAGACTCTTCTTTTGGTTTTGGGTAAACTCCCCAAACGCGATTGTAGATTATTAGTTTGCAAGTACATCTTCGAGCTCAAAGATAGTGAAATATCTACAAAGTTAAACATTCCTTCAAACAATATACGTCAGTATTTAACCCGAGCACGTCGTAGAGCATCGCAAGAATGGAGTCACCTTGATAAGAGCTGATTTCCTAGTCCATTACTCATATCAGAAAATATCGGCAATCCCTATACACACAGATTTGCCGATTTTTTGTATGTTTTATAAGCACCCTTTCCCCTGAAAAGCGAGTGTAACGAAGCCAAGCTTCGATCTCTTCTGTTCACTGTTGAGACAGGTTGGCGCAGACAGACCTGCTGCTCGGCATTGATCTGAATCCACATATGGGCCTTCCCATCAGATTGTACCGTATTCACGAAAGGTGATGCTTCTATCAGGAAAGGACGCTTCAATTCCATTCATATCGTATATAACTAACAAACAATCTCTACTCGTAAAAGATAATTAAAAAATAGCGTCCCTGATCCGGCCATAACCGTAGGAACGCTATTCGGTATGCTCTATTTCAATAATTGCTACGCCTGGCGAGCAAGGCCAGCGAGCGCATAAAGCGCCGCGTCGATCTCATGCTCTACAGCCTGAGCGACCGCATCGGTATGCGGATCATACTCGGCAGCGAGATCACTGTCTGCGAAGCCGTCAATCGCTACGATGGCTCCAGCCCGTGCCCCGCGCAAGGTGCTTACGATATAGAGCGCAGCGATCTCCATCTCGGCGGCAAGCGCCCCAGCCTGTTTGTATTTACGGTGGGGAATCTCTTCTACCCCTGTGAAGAACGCATCCAAAGTTACCGTGATACCCACACCAACCTTGGTAGCGCCTGCTCCTGATACCACTCCAGCTTCTTCTGTTCCTGTCTCAGCGCTTGCTGCATCGCCCGTCCCACTTCCCACCTTACGAGCAGCAGCGACCAATGCGCTGGTCACATCGATATCCGCTACCGCCGGGAAACCCTCTGGTACAAGTTGACGTGTCAGCCCGTCGGAGCGTACAGCCGCAGTGCTGACAATAACGCTTCCTGCCGGATAATCTGCTGTATATGAACCTGCCGTGCCTACGCGAATCAGGGTTTTTACCCCTGCACGAATCAGTTCCTCGAAGCACACAGCTGCGCCCGGTGAACCAACGCCATGACTGACCACAGCCATCTGTACCCCTTCATAAACACCTACAAATGTACGATATTCGCGGCTGAACGCCAGCTCTCGGACATCCCCCAGCTTGCGGGAAATCTTCTCCGCACGAGCCGGGTCACCGCACACGATTGCATACGCTGGCATATCTTCCGAATGAATCTGCAAAATCGGCATCAACATCTTAATCAAACTCCTTCTTCGTCCACTCATCCTCAGGAATCGGCAGATCCTCACCCGAGAAACGCTGCTCCTTGAATGGATCGGCAAAATGGTGGAAGCCATTGCTTTCCCAGAAGCCGTTGCGATCCTCTGTCATAAACTCCAGCCCACGTACCCACTTCGCACTCTTCCAGAAATAAAGCTGTGGAACAACCAGTCGCAGTGGGAAACCATGCTTCGGCGTAAGTGGCTCACCGTTATATTTGAACGCAAGCAATACATCCTCATACATCAACTCTTCAATTGGCACATTCGTCTCATAGTCATGATCCGCATGAATCATGACATACTTTGCTTCTGGTTTAACACCAAGAAGCTTCATAAACTCAGAGAAACGGATACCTTCCCACGGTGTATCAAACTTCGACCAGCGGGTAACGCAGTGAATATCACTTACCATGTTCACCTGAGGCATCGCCTGAAGCTCAGCCAGAGAGAACACCTTCTCTTCTTCGACTTCACCAAAAACCTTCAAATCCCAAGTGGAAAGGTCATATTCCGGCACTTCCCCTTCATGCAAAATCGGGAATTTCTCCGTCAGCATCTGGCCCGGCGGCAGCCGATCTCCGTAATCAGCGCCTGCTTTCGGTGGGAGCGTTTTGGTTTTTTTCAAACGTTCAGCCTTGTTATGCATGTCCCTGATTCCTCCTTTGCTACAATTAACGCGAGCTTCCGCCCGCTTTCAAAGCATCCTGAGCATACGTACGGTCTTTGAAAAAGAACATCGCCACGAGTGTCACAATATACGGTAGCATCATGGTGAAATGCGTTGGCAAGGAGAACCCTTGCAGACGAATACTAAGTGCTTCCATGAATCCAAACAACACGCTGGAACCCATCACGCCGAGCGGATTAGCCTGTCCCAGCATTGTAGCAACCAAAGCAATGAAACCACGTCCTGCCGTCATGCCTTCGGTAAACATCGTCACCTGACCAAGCGACAGCTGCGCTCCAGCCAGTGCACACAGCACACCACACATCAGCACAGCGCCATACTGGATGCCGCGCACCTTGATGCCGATGCTCTGTGCTGCGATCGGATTCTCACCTACGGAACGCAGACGGAAGCCGGATACACTTTTAAATAGATAGAATTGCAGAGCAATAACGATAATAATGCCTAGATATACGAGCGGACTATGTCCTGAGAACACCGTACCCACCCAAGGAATATCCTTGATCAGTGGAATGTCCCATTTTGGGAGCCCCACCATATTCTTGTCGTAGTATGCACCTTTTACATCAAAGATCGCTCGCAGTGCAAAGGTCGTGAGTCCCGCCGCCAGGAAGTTCAACGATATACCAACGACAATGGCATTCGCCTTTAGATTAATACTAATAAACGCAAAAAGCGCCGAAAACAGCATCACGATAATAATAGAGAACAGTACCGCGAGCAGTACGTTACCAAATAGATAGTTGCCCACAATTGCGGAGAACGCCCCAATCAGCACAAGTCCTTCCAGACCCACGTTGAACAGACCGACGCGCGAGCATAAAGCCCCGCCGAGTGCGGCAAGTAAGATTGGCGTCATAATCCGCAAGGTTGAGCCAAACATGGCTGCATCAAACAGTTGTTGCATTGGACTTTTTCTCCTTTCTCCGCTTCAGGAAGGAATAACCGATCTGTGCTGAAACAAATAACGTCAAGACGGCCTGAATTACACTGCCGACCTCCAGGGGCACATCCGTGTTCCGCTCCATGCCCATCGCACCTGTCTGTAAGGCAGCGAGTAAAATAGCCGCTACAGCTGTACCCAGTGGGTGCGAACGCGCCAGCAATGTCGCCATGATGCCACTCCAGGCATAACTTGCCGAGGATAACGAGCCATCCAGGAAGCGGTACTGTGTACCGAGCACTTCCCCCGCTCCTGCGAGTCCTGCAAGTCCACCACTGATGACCATAGACAGCATCATCATGCGAATACGGCGTACACCGCCGTAAGCCGCGAAGGATGGATTGCTACCGAGCATGCGGATTTCATAACCGGTTACCGTTTTATGTGTAAACCAGTAGATCAGTATGGCCGCTGCAATCGCTATAATGAAGCCGGCGTGCAGGCCCATACCCTGAAAAAGCTTCGGAAGCCAGACCGTCTGATCGATCATTGGTGTCTGCGCCATCGCTGCCGATCCTGTCTTATCTTTAAATGGATACGAAACCATATATCCACCGAAATACGTCGCAATATAGTTAAGCAGCAATGTTGTAATTAACAAGTTCATACCAAAGCGTGCGTCCAGCCAACCTGCAAAAAGGGACCACACACCGCCGGCAATAATTCCCGCCAAGATGGCAGCAATACATACGAACCAGCCCGGCCCTGGCAGATAAAGCGCCGTGAGCGCCGCACTGAGTCCGCCCAGAATCATCTGACCTTCCGCACCCATATTGAAAAATCCGGCACGGAATGCCAGTGCCACACCAAGCCCCGCCAGAATAATCGGCGTTGCACGCGCCAGTGTATTGGTGAAGAAGTAGAAGTTGCCAAAGGCCCCTTTCCACATCTCGGCATACGTATCGACGATATTACCGCCAACGACCAGAATGGCAATCGCACCGGCGAGCAAACCGATCAGTACGGCAAGCAGCGGCTGTACAAGTCCGCGAAGTGTTTCTTTTACCCGATTCATACCCGCTCTTTCCCTCCTGCCATTAACAAACTGATCTGTTCTTCTGTCGCTTCCGCTGCCGGAAGTTCTCCGGCAATCTCACCTTCGTACATGACAATAATGCGATCCGATAATTGCAAAATCTCCGACAACTCGGACGAGATCAGCAGGATACCCGCTCCCTCATTCCGTTTGCGCAGCAATTCGGCATGGATAGTCTCCATGGCACCGATATCGACTCCGCGTGTAGGCTCTGCTGCAATCAGAAACGGCGTATCCTGCGCAAACTCACGTGCAGCAATCAGCTTCTGCAAGTTACCGCCTGACAGGAATTGCGCTTTCGTTTCCGCCGAGCCTGTCTTGATACTGAACTGTTTGATCCAGCTCTCCACCATCACTTTGGCTGCTTTGGCCTTGATCATGCCCCGCTTTTGCAACCGATGATGGTGTCCCATCAGTCCGTTTTCCTTCACGCTGGCATCCTTCGCGGCCCCCCACATATATCGGTCCTCCGGAATATGGGCGAGACCATGCTCCCGAATCCGGCGTACAGGCCAGTTGGTCGTGTCCTGCCCGGATAAAAGCACACGGCCTCCATCCGGCTTCCGCAACCCGGCAATCACCTGAATCAATTCGGATTGACCGTTACCGGAGATACCTGCAATCCCGACCACTTCACCTTTGCGAACCTTCATATGAATATCTTTAAGAGCAGAGCGGTCTTTGGCTCCCGAGAGTTGAACGGCTTCCACCTGAAGCACTGCTTCACCCGGAACCGATGCGGGCTTGTCCATCCGAACTAGTTCACGTCCCACCATCAGGCGCGACAGTTCTTCGACAGTGGTATCCTTTGCTTCTAATATACCCGTAACTTGTCCATCTCGAAGTACGGTGATTCGATCCGCAACATCCATGACCTCTTGCAGCTTGTGTGTGATGATGACAAAGGTTTTGCCCAGCTTCGCGAGTGATTTCATGTTGGCTAGCAGTTCTTTCACTTCTAGCGGAGTGAGCACCGCCGAAGGTTCATCCAATATAATGATGTCTGCTCCCTGATGCAGCACCTTGAGGATTTCTACACGTTGCTGCAAACCCAAGGGGCATTCGCCGACTTTTTTCCAAGGGTCTACTGGCATACCATATTGTCTACCCAGCTCATTGACCTGAGCTGCCGCTTTTTTTCGATCGAATACACCTGCTGCCGCTGGTTCACGTCCAATGACAATATTCTCCGCTACCGTAAAGGATGGAAACAGCATGAAATGCTGATGTACCATACCAATTCCGCTGGCCATGGCCTGAGATGGTGTAGCAAAGCTAACCTCGCGCCCACGGACTTTGATCGTGCCTGATGTGGGCTGCTCCATCCCGTACAGCATACGCATCAACGTCGTTTTCCCTGCTCCATTCTCTCCGACAAGAGCGTGAATCTCTCCCTCGCGAAGATTAAAATGGATATCCTTGTTCGCTGTGAAGCTGCCGTATTTCTTCGTAATGTGCTCCATCTCCAACAACATATCTTGCGTTCGCTCCTCTCGGTTAATATAAGTTCAACGTGAAATGGTTACACTGGGCACTCCGATGACAGAACAACCTTTCGATCACTGTTATCCCCGGATTTTTTTGAACTCCCTTTTATAAAGGAGAAAATCCGGGGATAAGCGTATGCTTACGATGTAGCTTTCTTGCAGAAAGCTTTTAGGCAACCGCTCCGCTTCTCCAGGTTTCTTCTGTCCTCTCCGTTATTGTGTAAACGTTAAGTTCAACATATATGGTCACTGTAACAGTAGCAAAACCGGCTGCCTGGTTGGGCAGCCGGCTAACTTGATGGAATAGACATCCATCAATTCATTGCTCATTCTTCATATGAAATATTTCTGATCATATTTAAGAAGTGATTCATATTCTTACTATTGTTGCAATGGGTCTTTAACTACAATTTTACCGGATACAATGTCATCTTTGATCGCTTTAACTTTGTCGATAACCTCTTGACCAACAAATGCATTCAATGGAGACTCGCTGTCACGCGTAACGTATGTCAGACCTACACCGTCTTCTTTCAAACCGTAGTTAACTGCGCCTGCTTTGAATGTACCTTCTGCAAAATCTTTCACGGTCTCATAAGCAACGGTATCCGTTGATTTCAACTGGGACAGTACGATATGCTCCGGATCTTCTACTGTACGGTCAGTATCTTGCCCGGAAGTATAGAAGCCTTTTTCTTTCGCTGCTTCGAACACACCAAGGTCACCTACCGCGGATGCACCTGCGATGAAGTCAGCACCTTTGCCGAATTGTACCAAGGCCAATTCTTTCGCTTTAGCCGGGTCATTGAAACCACCAACATAGTTCACAAGGAATTCTGCTTTTGGATTAACGGACTCCAGACCCGCTTTGAAACCTTCTGTATATTTCTTAATCAAAGGAATGTCCATTGCAGCGACCATGCCCACTTTGTCTGTTTTAGTAGACAATCCGGCAGCCGCACCAAGCAAGTACGCTCCTTCATATTCACGGAAACCAACGCTGCGAACGTTAGGCAGATCAATCGCTGTGTCTACAATCGCAAACGACTTGTTTGGATTCTCGGCAGCAACCTTTTTCAATGCATCTTCTGCTTGGAACGTTGCTGTAATAATCAGATCATAATTTTCAGCTACAGCTGCACGAAGGTTTTGCTCGAATGCTGCAGGGTCTGTAGACTCGATCGTTTTCGTATCAACCTTGAACTCTTTACCTGCTTTTTTGAAGCCTTCATCCATTTGTACAAAGAAAGGGTTAACCCCTATTTTTTCAGGAAGTACCAGTGCCATCCGCAGGGATTTTTCAGAATCGCCGCCTTGAGCGGATTGTTCGTCTTTAGAAGCTGAATTCCCACAAGCAGCCAGCAAAATAGCGAACATAACAATTGATAAGACGAACGATAAACCTCTTTTCATTTTGAAAATTCCCCTTTTCAATAATCTTTTTTATTATCCTAGCGGATAATGTCGATCCTTGTCAATAAAACTTTCAGCGTATACACTCATATGGAAGATCATCGCAGGAACAGAGATTTCCAGCCTCTGGAAGCCTTGTTACGACTGGCTTTTTTTCGTTGACATTTGGCGCGACTCCGTGCTAAAGTCAATCCAATTATTATATTTCTGATAGGATTTGTCAGAATTATACGGTATTCCATTATCATTTTCACCCCATTTTAAGGAGGCCTTTCATTTGAAAAAGATCACCCAGATTACGCTGGCGGCCCTGCTCGCCGCTCCGGTCACGCTCGGCAGCCTTAGCCTGCCCGTTTCTGCTTCGGCGGCATCCGCAACTCCGGTTGCGTCTAAAACGCTGAATGTGAACACACCTGCAGTTAAAGCACCCACTGTCTACACGGAGAGCGCAGCAGACTTCGCTCAATTCCTGCAAGCCAAGTACGGTATCCAGTTGCCTCAGCAAGCAACCAAGGGTGATTTTATCAAAGCCATAGCTGCCATCTCAGAAGCAAGTTCTGTAGCTTCTGCAAGTACAGATGCCGTAAAGGCACCAGCCTTCAGTGATCTAAAGTCGGGTGACGATGCCTATGATGCAGCTGTTACTCTTTTCAACAACGGTGTGTTAGCAACAACGGAGGTACGTGCGAAAGATCAACTGAGCATTTATACAGCAGTATTCCTCGCCGTCAAAGCAGCTGGTTTCAAAGAATTGGCATACACTTATCCTGCTGACAAAACAGCCAAAGCACTAGCCAAAGCCGGTATCAAGCCTAATCGTTTGCAAGGACAAGCAGGACAAGAACTGGCAGCAGCTATTGATACCGGACTGGTTCCAGAGAGTCTGTATCCTGCTCTAGTTAAGGGCGGAGCAGCAAGCAAAGATGCAGCGAATATTTTGCTCGGACGTGTGTTGATCAGCCAAGGTAAATATAAAAATGAAATCGGACGCTCCAATGATGCAGATATCTACTCCAAGCTCTATGCTGCATATCGCACAGCTGACCTGATTGAAGCTCCTGAACTCAGAAAAATTGTGGATCAGGCTCTGCGGGAAGATCTGGTTACAGGGTACAACCTGAAAGACAGCCGATTTGACTCCAACTTTATCGATGAACTAACGTTAACTTATGGTCATGATAGTATCAATCATGCGGTGCAATTGATCGGTCTGCTTCGCAGTGAAGGCATCGATGCCGATGTTCAATTCCAACCGAAAACATCTGCCTTCATCTATCTGAAAGAGTGGGGCGAGCCGAAAGAAACATCAGACTACAAAGTTACGCAGATTGAAAATGGCAACTACATCGCTTATGCGAAGGAATATGACATTCAGTTTGAATTTAACAACACGGCGGACAAAGCACTTTTCAATGACATCGTTCTGAAATTTGCCAAAAAGAACAGCAACAGCAAATCTCCGCTAATTATCAATTCTTGGTGGCAGCCGCTGTATTACTCACCAACCGCGCTGGCTAACTTCCCGGTGATTACGAACAACAAAATTACGCTTGGTCATTATTATGCCCAATCATTCTCGTTGAGAGAGAATACCAAGGCTATTCAGGAAGGATTCCGCAAACTGGCTCCCGAAGCAGACATCACTTCATACAACTTCTGGGTCGACCAGCCTTTCTTTAATTACTTGAATGGTGGTTCTGAGTAAATTATGGTTTACACAACCATTGAATGAATCACTCGCTTTTTAGCAAAACATAAAGCCGTCTTTACCAAACAGGATTCAGGTTTCGACCTTTATTTTTTGGTAAGACGGCTTTTATGTATACATATATACAAATTTCTTCTGAAAAATCATTTTAACTATGCAGGAATTTCCAATATCAGGTCGAATTTCTTATGTACACAAACACGCAAGTATCGTTGCGCACATCCGCAAGAACAGGGGTTAATCATGGTATACGATGGTATTCTGATCGGCTTGATTGTTGGTCTGTTCAGGGGTGGAGTCCGGTATGGGCTCAACCAGTTTGCAACACTCCAGCTACGCGGCGGCTGGATCTTTCCGCTGCTGTTACTTTTCCAGTTTGGCATTTTCTATATGCAGGAGCGATTGAGCTGGGTGGCATCCATTAATGGGTATCTCTTTACTGCCGTTTATATCACCGGCCTCATCTTTTTATGGCTCAACAGACATCATCGGGGTTTCACGCTGATCTGGATCGGGGTGTTTCTCAACTTCATCGTGATGGCTGTTAATGGTGGCCGCATGCCTGTTTCTGTGGAAGCTTCTACTGTGCTCGGGACCTATTATGTCGATTTACTTCGAGAAGGTGGAGCCGTATCCAAACATTATATGATGGACGCGTCAACTCACCTTTCTTTTCTCGGTGACATCATCCCGTTATCGAGTCCTTATCCACGAACACAGATCATCAGCATCGGTGATGTCGTAATGAATGTTGGCATATTCCTGTTTATCCAGTTCATGATGGTGAAGCGGGGCAAAGAAGAGGTATCAGCTGCAGAAACATACCAGACCCAGTGAGCATCGGACCAGACTCCAAGGAAGGGAGGTCTTTTCCATGAAGAAATTCGAGGGCATCAAATATTCCCGCATTGTCATCAACGCCATCATCGTAGCGTCTGTCGTTGTAGCACTTACTTCGGGATACAAGCTTGGCGGTTAGGCTTTGCCGCCACACCAGACAAACAGGCTGCGAGCGGCCTGTTTTTTCTTGCTGGATTTTTGGAAGCGATCTTGTTATGTTAAAAAAAATATATAGTATATACCTATACAAGAATAACCAATATAAATGCATCGAGCAGGAGTCTAATATCTTCAAAGAGGTCGAAACACTGCACCGTTCGTTTATATTTAACATCACGAGATGACTAAACCCAAGCAGGAGATTTTCTATGAACTTTATACGTAACCTTATCCAAAAAGCAGATCGAAGCATGATGTATGTTATTTTGCTTAGCTGCACGGGGATTGGCGTTTTTATCTATATGAACAAGTGGTCTTATGTCCACTTGACTACAACCGACTGGGTCATGGTTTATACCATGCTGGGAGCCGCGCTTATCCTCGACTATTTTACATTCCAGATTCCCCCGAAGGGCAACCAGCAATCGATGGATTCCTCCGTGTATCTGGCCTGCATATTTATGTTTGGCGGGGCATTCAGCCTCTCGGTGTTGCTGCCAATTTCCATCATTTTATTAATCAAAGACCGCAAGCTGGCCTGGTGGAAACATGTCGTCAATTTCAGTATCTACAGTCTCATGATCACCGGGGCTGCTACTGTATTCGAATGGACGGGTGGTCAGGTGGGAGCTATCGATAGTTACAATTTGCTCCCTTACGTTGCAGCTCTGGCTGCTTATTTTATTATTAATACGATCACGCTAGGTTTGTTCTTTCATTTCTCAACTAAGGATGCATTACAGCAGATGAAACGGGCATTCGTAACCGAATCCCTTCTGGTGTATCTGTGCACATTAATTCTGGCGCTGGTGCTCACCATTCTGGTTGTACATAACGGCGTGCTTGGTCTATTTTTATATCTGAGTCTCAGCATTCTGTTGTCCCATGCGTTCAAGCAGCTGTTCATCATGTACCAGTCCATTGAAGAAAAGGCGAATTCGGATCAGCGCACAGGCCTGTTCAATCACAGTTATTTCGAGACCATGCTGGAGACGGAGCTGAACAAGGCACGTATGCAAGGAACTCCGCTCTGTCTGGGCTTGCTTGATATTGATGATTTCAAAAAGTATAACGATCAGTTTGGCCACCTTCAGGGTGACAGCCTGCTGGCGCTGCTTGGGGATTTTCTCATTCGCAAGACCGAAGGCACGCCGGTTACCGCTTTTCGATATGGTGGAGAAGAATTCACGTTGCTAATGCCAGGTATGGATCTCGATGAGTCCTACAGATTTATGAACAAGCTGCGCAAACAGCTGAATGATACCCCTTTTGAAGGCGTCGAGGTATTGCCCCATGGTTGTCTCTCCTTCTCTGCCGGTATTGCTGCATACCAAGTGGATATGTATAACAAGTCTCAACTGGTGGATCAAGCTGACAAAGCGCTCTACTATGCCAAAAAGCAAGGGAAAAATAACGTACATCGCCACGGCAGCAATGACGGCATGGAGCACGAAATTGATCTGGTTCAGGATGTCCGCGACATCGAACAGCAGTTAAACCTGTTCCAGTATAAGGATATGGATACGTTCAAACATTCCAAACGGGTCTATAAATACGCGCTCGATATCAGCGAAGTACTCAAACTGGACAATGCAGAAAAGCGGCGTTTTGTGCTTGGGGCGCTGATTCACGATATTGGCAAGCTGGAGATCCCCTGGTCTATATTGAATAAAAAAGAAAAGTTAACATGTGAGGAATGGGATACGATTAAAGGCCATGTGACCTGGGGCAAAAAAATGGTGATGACGAACGACCGCTTCGCCGATCTGATTCCGTATATTGAATTGCATCATGAGCGCTACGACGGGCATGGTTATCCCTACGGTCTAAAGGGTCATGAAATTCCGAAGCTGTGCCGGATGCTGACCGTGATCGACTCTTTTGATGCCATGACCACCGAGCGACCGTATCAGGAGACCAAAAATGTGGAGGAAGCCATACAGGAGTTGCGAGCGTGTTCAGGCACACAGTTCGACCCTGAACTTGCCGAGTTGTTCATCCGTTATATTGAGAAACGGATAGCCCAGCAATTATTGCAGTAATGCAATAGTTGCTTAAACGCAAAATTAAACGCCAAAGCGCTATCCCCATAGGAGATAGCGCCATTTTCATTTTCAACGTGATGTGAATTTTGACCTGATGCATCAGACACATCCAACATCATTCAGTTCTGTGAAGACTCTTCGTTGCTCATCGTATTCAGTTCATGCGAGGTCTGATGCAGCTCTTTAATCATCTGCTGCAAAAACATGTTGTCTTGGCGACTGATCCCGTGCTGATTGTCTTGAACAAGCATCTGGTGAATGTTCTTCTTGAGCAATTCACTGCGACGTTCCAATACTTCTTGACTCATGTTGTTGCGTCACTCCTTAACATGTTTTGTAATGATTTTGCGTTCTATATAAGTATAGAGGACCTTCCCTCATAGCGAAAACAGGCAGAGCCCTCCTGAGCAGAGTACATCAAGCCTCACCTAGCATGACAGTATTTCACCCCTCCGTGTTCTTAGATATCCTTCTAAATACTCCGTGATGCTCCCCACTTTCCTGTTAACAGCTTGGACTAGGGTCTTGGACATGGTTGCGTTATAATGATCCCATTAACCTCATTCCATTAATAATTTTAAGGAAGGATTTCACACGACAAACTCCGATGACAGAAGAACCTGGAGAGTAGCGGTTATCACCGGATTTTGTTGATTCCCTTTATTAAGACCATTTTTACTTAAAAGGAGTTATGTACATATGTCCTACAAACAGATTAAATGGATGATTCTACTGATCCCTACCCTAACCGTGGGGCTGTGGGAATATATTCGCCACCAGTTTCTGATGCCTTATCTATCGATGGATGCGGGAAACTGGCTGACACCTGTGATCGTTTATCTGGTCAGTGTGACGCTGCTTAGCCGTTTGTTCCGCATGCTGGAAGGAGCAAGGGCCGCACTGGAACAGGAGCGCGCATCCAAAACAGCGCTCGAAGCTCGCGATCAACTTGCACGGGAACTGCATGACGGTATTTCACAGTCCCTGTTCCTGCTTTCTGTAAAGACAGACAAAGCCGGGCGTAGCCTCGCCGGCACGAACCATGAGCAGGATATCCGCGAGATCCAAAAAACGGTGCATGAAGTGAATACATATGTAAGACAAGCCATTGCCCAGTTGCGTTATGTGCCTTCGCCCGCTGCAGATCCCAAGGCCATAGCTCTGCAAGCCCAAGTTGAATCCATCGTAAGTGACACCGTTCCTGAAGCAAACTTGGAATGGGATCTAACCGAGATTTCCTTCTCCGCCAAAGAGCAAGTGGAGCTACTGGCCTGTATTCGGGAAGCACTGCTCAATGTACGCAAGCATGCCCAGGCGACCAAGGTAGAAGTTCGTGCAGAAAACAATGCCTCCCGGTGGTCTGTTCACATCTGTGATAATGGAATCGGAATTCCGGGAGACCCCATGATGCTCAAGGATCGTTACGGATTGCGAATAACGAAGGAACGAGCGGAGCAGATGGGATGGGAATTCCTCCTGAATTCCAAACCAGGCCATACGCAAATCACAATTAGAAAGGAGCAAATCTAATATGGAGCTGGTACGTGTATTGGTTGTGGATGACCACGCGCATGCGCGTGAGGCGATTTGCACCATTTTATCCGAGGATAGCCTATTTGAAGTCATTGGGACCGCAAAGAATGGGCAGGAAGCACTGGAGCTAACGGAGCAGTGGATGCCTGACCTGATTCTGATGGATGTGCAGATGCCTGATATGGATGGACTGGAAGCCACACGGCAGATCAAACTTCGTTTTCCGTATGTCATTATTGTGATGGTTACTGTATCAGATGATGTTACCTACCTTTTTGAAGCTCTGAAGCAAGGGGCTCAAGGTTATCTGCGCAAAAATCTGTCTCCTTCCACTTGGCTTGAATATCTACGAGCCATTGTCAGTGACGATGCACCACTCAGCAAAGAGCTGGCATACCGGATTTTACAGGAGTTTCCCGCCCCTCGCAGTGAAGATGTGCAGGAAAATCCGTTAACCGCGCGTGAACTGGAAATTCTGCAATGGGTATCCGCCGGATATACCAATCGCGAAATTGCCGAGCAACTGGGCATCTCGGATCAGACGGTTAAAAATCATCTGAAAAATATTTTGCAAAAATTGCAGCTGGATAACCGGGTGCAGCTTACCCGCTATGCGCTGGAGAGCGGACTTGCTGGCCGTAAGCCCCGTAAATAAGCTGTGTTCCGAAGAAAAAAGCAAATAAATATTTTATCAAAGTGATGGCACTTCTGATATGCGATATATAACAGCATGGTATTTATTAGTGCATCATTTCAAGCATTTGTCACAAATATGCGGTAATCCATGATTTTTTATAGCCCAATGTAGTCATACGTCTCCATTTTGGACAAAGTTATAATGGTATAGATTATGTGTGAACGACGCATCATGGAAACTGTAAATCTATAACCCGAGGGTGATGATTTTTTGAATGCAAGAAGCTTAACCCTGCGATGGAGCAAACGCCACTGGGTGCTACTCTCCAGCCTGCTGCTGGTGTTTTGCCTCGCGATGCCTCAATGGGCATCTGCCCATGCATATATTGTGAAGGCATCGCCGGAAGAAAATGAGCTGCTCGTGACCGCACCACAGCGGCTGACGTTAGAGTTTAACGAATCGCTGCAGACGGCCTTTTATGATATTAAAATTACTGGACCTGATGGCAATCAGGCCGATGATGGCAGTGTGCAGATTGATGCCAAGCGTCCGCATATTCTGGAAACCGGTCTAAAAACCGGCCTTGCAGACGGGACGTATGTCGTCAACTGGAAAGCCGTATCCGCCGATGGTCACCCCATTTCGGGAGCATACGTGTTCCATATCGGTGAGCCTACTGGAGCACCTGCCGGATTGAAGGACCTGGCCTCCGGTTCGGGCGCAACCGCCGGGCCCTTGAAATGGATCGTGTCATTCACGGATTGGGTTCAGTACCTCGGTCTGTCCGTCATTCTGGGAACGCTAGCCTTCCTGCTGCTACGAATTGCACCTGCTTCGCTACTACGGGAACCGATGGACGCACCGGGCAGCTACAAGCTGCTTTGGATCAGCTATGCTGCTGCCTCATTTGCCGCATTGATAAGCCTCCCGCTGAATACGCTCTATGAGTCTGGTGTAGCGCTAAACGAATTCAGTTGGGCCTTGATAGGCAGCGCGCTTAAACTGACCTCTTTCGGACAGATTTGGATGCTGCAGATGCTGATTGCCATGTTGCTTGCAGTCACACTTCTATCCGGCTACGACCTGGATCGATCCCTGCGCGTGCGCATCTGGTCGTCTTACGGATCATTGCTACTTGTGCTGGGCTGGCTGCTTACCCATGCCATGACAGGACACCCCGCTGCTGCAGAGCAGCGTGTGCTTGCGGTCACGATGGACTTTGTACATCTGGTTGCCGCCGCATTCTGGATCGGGGCTCTCACCGCTATGGCAGTGTGCCTGCCGCCGCTCACTGATCGATTGCCTGCAAAACTGCGAGGCGAGGTCTACTGGGCTGCGTTAAGGAGATTTACCGCTTGGGGTATCGCTGCTGTAGCTGTTCTGGTTGCCACGGGTATCTATAGCACTCTGGTCATCCTGCCCGATCCGCTGCTGAACTCCTTATTCACAACAGCATATGGCCTGGTTCTAATCGGTAAAATCCTGTTGCTTATTGTAATGATTGGTTTCGCGCTGATTCATGCCAAACGAGCAAGAGCCGCTACGGGTAATCGGTTGTCTCGCAGTTTAAAAGCTGAACTCGCTACAGGTGCCATCATTCTTGGGCTGGCGGCTGTACTGACACATCTGTCTCCAGGTCAACCAGCACCCGTCGGTCCTTATAAGGGCACACAGACGACAGATGATGGCTCCGTGATAACACTTCAGGTAAGTCCAAACGTAGTGGGCGAAAATCAATTCGAAGTCAGCATAAAACGAGCGGATGGCAGTATCGTCAAGGATCTCGAACAGGTGACGTTGTCTCTGATCCATCTGGATATGGATATGGGCATCTATGAAATCACCATTCCGAAGAACGATACGGGCATATATAAGGCAGAGGACTACATCTCGATGCCGGGCAAGTGGAACATTAAAGTCCATGCGCTGACAAGCTCACTTGATGCCTTGGATGCCGAGTTCAAGATTGAGGCAGCAAAGGCGCAGTAAACAACGAAACATTTTCAAAAGAGTGAAGTGTATCTAAAAACGATTTGCATAAGAATGAGAGGGGTTATCATTTTGAAGAAGACATCATGGGTATCCAAATTCACATCCGCTATGGCAACAGGTGCGGCAGCATTCCTGCTGTTCTCCGGTTTGGCCAGCGCTCACGTTACGGTAAACCCGTCCGTCGCACAAACGAGTGCATGGCAGACATATACGATTAAAATACCGTCCGAGAAAGAGCTGCCAACAACTAAAATTACACTCAAAATTCCAGATGGTGTTGCATTTAAGCAATATCAGCCGCTTGCTGGATGGAAGATCACAACCGAGAAGAACGATTCCAACGAAGTGACTTCTATTACCTGGGAGATTGATGGAGATAACCAGGGAATTCTGGCTGGACAGTTCCAACAGTTCAACTTTGTCGCACAGAACCCAAAAACCGAAGCAGAAGTAGTTTGGGATGCCTTCCAATACTACAGCGATGGCAGCATTGTCGAATGGACAGGCCAACCGGGGGCAAACACGCCTCACAGCATCACAACCATCAGCGAAGATCCGGCAGCAGCTGGCAATGCTGCAGCAGGTGGAACAAGTGATGGGCATAACAGTGCAGGTACAGCAGGTACCGCCACAGATGACAAAGCTTCTGACACTGCAACGGATGGTAAAAAAGGAAATGATGACACCACTCTGGGTGATGCTCTCTCTGATACGGTAACAGGCCAACCCAACAACACGGATTCCGATGCAGGAACGTTGAAGCTACAACAGGCAACGTTAATCGTATCCATTTTGGCTCTGATCATGTCCTTCCTGGGCATTGCACTGGCCACTCGCCGTAAAAAACGCTAATCAGCAGTTTACCTGTCCGGGGTGGCCGGAGGTAAAATATTTTAGTAATATACGAAAAGGAGTTTGCAGCAAACGGGATATCCCCGTTCAGCTGTAAACTCCTTTTTTTGGGTTAACTCATACTCAAAATCCATTGCCCTGTGTGTGAATACTATCATTTTCAACTGGTTTACTGGATTTTTATGTAATTACCAGAACGATTACTATGACTTCTGTATTCGTTTGTTTAACTGCTACCGGGCTCGTAGGATTTTGGTATCTTCTCGTTTATTTAATTAAGAAAAACGTTCAGAAAAAAAACACTATAGAGTAAATTAAAGTACGCCCCTCAACATCGATTAACTCCGGAGTTGAGGGGCGTACTTTAATTCCTGTACTTTATAAATTATTTTAACGCTGCTCATCTGTTTGAATCATAAATTCAATATACTGGATCAGACTTTTCTTCTGCATTTCTATGGATTGGATCCGCTTGGCAAGGCCTGCAAAGAACTCTTCGATCTGCTGCCTCGTATGATCGGCAGATTGTCCTTTCCAATCGTTCAGACGGCTGTACAGCGCTCTAGCCTCCTGCTCATCCGCTTGCATGCGAACGAGTAGCTGTGACAGCTCTTTTTCCGCAATCCGCAGGTCATTCAATTCCACCAGCAATTGTCCGCTCATCCGTTGTTCCCTCCCCCTCAGTGCACGTTCTCACCTTGAATTCAACGCTATCTCTCCAGCCTGACTTCTAACATTAGTTAAAATTCACCGGACTCTCATCCGCCTGCCGGAAAGCCTCCGCCTTTTCTTCAATAAAGTTCAGGAACTGGCTCGTATGCTTCATATGCCATGTGCTCAGCTCCTGGATGGATGCATCCAAGTGAGTCACGATAGGCTCCAGTCTGCGGCTACGGCTTGAATGTAAATATTGAGCCATACGTGTCCGCACCTGATTCAGCTCGGCATTGCATTGCTGGGCATTTTGTTTCCAGCGGGAAGCTACACTTTTCAGCTCTTCCGGAGTAACCTGAATCAGACCAGATCCCAGCGCTGCGGCCGCGCCTCTGCCTACACCGCCTCTCAGCCCCATCGGGCCTACAGCTTTGCTCAGCGGTCCCAGATTCTCCATGAGCCTTGGCGAATAACGAACCCGCTCACCCGTAATTGGATCATACAATTCGTTGGAGATATAACCATTCTTGAAGTCATACTGATCAAGACTGTGATAGTTTTCTCCGCCAAATGTATTTTTTATTTTATCAATCAGACTTACACCATTATTCGCATCTGCGTAATTGGAATCGATATAATACGTAGAGCCTACGTGACGATCATATCCACCTAACGTTCCGCTAGCGACCAGATCTCCCGGATTGGCATAATTGATAACTTGGCCATCGAGTTCCCCCGCCTCAACTCGCCGACGCATTTCAGGAGTCAAGTTGCCCATAACTGAAGGTGCACTGAATGTAACCGCAGGAAGACCTGTATAAGCGGAAGCATACTGTGCATCGCCACCCCCGAGAGAGTGTCCTGTCAGAGAGAAATTCAGATCCCCATATTTTTCTTTCATATGGTTCGCATAATCTTCCGACTGATACATCTGGTTAGCCCAGCCCGTAGGCGAATAGGTCTTTTCAATATCCTTTACTCGATCGCCCGTCCAGTTTTGTACATCCCTTACCCGGTCGCCAGCCCAGTTCTCCACTTTGGAAATACCTGTGGAATCTTTGATATTCTGAACACCTCTGTCCAGCCAATCCGGTGTCAGGTTGTCTACAAATTGTGCCGTGTCTTGTTGCCCTTTGCGGATCAACTCTCCGCCCCCGATGCGTGCATCCATCAC
>Ga0105246_10000335_pt1 | contig 24992 bp, 25 predicted proteins | sample KBSM64metaG_FD_99694 | JGI IMG/M metagenome (GOLD analysis project Ga0105246, IMG submission 99694) | Miscanthus rhizosphere microbial communities from Kellogg Biological Station, Michigan, USA - KBS M6-4 metaG | ecosystem: Host-associated > Plants > Roots > Rhizosphere > Soil | place... | reverse complement strand
TGCTCGCCCTCGCCGCCGGCTGGGCGCTGCTCTTCGTGAACACCTTCCGGATCATCCGGCCGGTGCTGCTGGCCCCGGGCATGCGGCCGATTGTCGCCGTCGCCCTGGTCTTCTCCCTGCTCATCGGCAGCGGATCGCTCAGCTACCTGGCGTACGTGCTGAACGTAGGCCGCAACGCCATCGGCAGCATCTTCTCCAACGGCCCGGCCTTGGAACCCGTGGACGGCCGCTACAACTTCCTCATGATGGGCGGCGACGCCGGAGACGGCCGCACCGGCCGGCGCCCGGACAGCCTCTCGGTCATCAGCGTCGACGCCGAAACCGGCGAAAGCGCGATCATCTCGGTGCCGCGCAACCTCCAGAACGCCCAGTTCAGCGCGGGCTCGCCGATGCGCCAGATCTACCCCGAAGGCTACAACTGCGGCAATGAATGCCTCATCAACGCCATCAACACCGAGGTCAGCAACAAGTACACGAACCTCTACCCCGGCGTCGCAGACCCCGGCGCACAGGCGACCATGGAGGCGGTGTCCGGAAGCCTCGGCATCACCATCCAGGCCTACGTGGTGGTGGACATGGACGGCTTCTCCAAGCTGATCGACGCCATGGGAGGCATCCGGATCAAGGCCGGCGGCTGGGTTCCCATCAGCGGCGGCATGCTCCCGGGCAGCGACAGCAGGCACGTGAAGCCCGACGGCTGGATCCCTGCGGGCGAACAGAAGCTCAACGGCTTCCAGGCGCAGTGGTACAGCCGCTCCCGTGAGAACGTCGACGATTTTGCCCGGATTTCCCGTCAGCAGTGCGTCCAGCAGGCCATGCTCAAGCAGTTGGATCCGGCCACGCTGCTGTCCAAGTTCGAGGCCATCGCCAGCGCCGGCACCAAAGTGGTGGAATCCAACATTTCCTCCGCCCAGCTGGGCAGCTTCGTGGACCTGGCCATCAAGTCGAAGAGCCAGCCGGTGTCCCGCCTGACCATCGGCCCGCCGGACTTCGACGCCGGGTTCTCCACCGTGCCGGACTTCAACGTCATCCATGAGCGCGTCCACAAACTGCTCCAGGCCAAGTCCGGCCCCAAGGCCGGTGCCGTGCAGGAGGACTACCTGACCGGCGTCGGGCAGTCGGCCCCCGGTAGCGGCCCCCAGGCCGGTGGTGCGCCCGCCGGCGCTCCCGCCCAGGCAACTGCGGAAACGCCGACGGACGACTTCACCCCGGTGACGACCCGCCCGGACGGCCAGCCGATCACGGCCGCCTACCTGAACTCGCTCTACGACATCCAGGACTATGCGACGCTTGAACTGCTGCTGGCGAACAACGGCCAGTGCCGCCCCTTGTAATTCCTTCCTTTCAGCGACAAGCCCTTCAGTGACAAGGATTCCTGCCCGTGTACCAGCTTGAGAACGTCCTGCGCCCCTACGCCTGGGGGTCGACGACGGCGATCTCCGCCCTGTTGGGCACCACCGCCTCGGGTGGTCCGGAGGCGGAGTTGTGGATCGGCGCGCATCCCGGCGCGCCGTCGCTCGCGGGCCGTCCCGGGGCATCACAGGTTCCGCTGGACGCCTTGATCGCCGAGGATCCTGAGCATTTCCTGGGCGCGGCCAGCGTGGCCGAGTTCGGGCCGCGGCTGCCGTTCCTCGGCAAGCTGCTGGCCGCGGACAAGCCGCTCTCGCTGCAGGTCCACCCGAGCCTTGAGCAGTCCCGGGAAGGCTTCGCGCGCGAGAACGCCGCCGGAGTCGCCCCGGACGCTGCGGAACGCAACTATCGGGACGACAACCACAAGCCCGAGATGATCTTCGCCCTCACCCCGTTCCGGGCGCTGTGCGGTTTCCGTCCGGCAGCGGAATCGAGGGCCGTTTTCGTCCACCTGGCAGAACTCGTGGAGGCTTCCGGCGCCGACGCTTCCGTGCTCCGGACTGTCATCTCCGAGCTCTCCAAGACGGATGAGTCCGAAGCCCTCAGGGGCGCGTTCAGCGCCCTCATCTCCGGCGGCGACGCCGTTTCCGACACCGTGGCCGCCGCGGCGGCCGCCGTCGATGCCGCAGGCTTCGGTGCCGCCGGGTCCCTGGAACCACACGCCCAGGCGCTGTCGGCAATGCTCGGCATCGGCAAGGAATACCCGGGCGACCCCGGCGTGCTGATTTCGCTGATGCTGAACCTCGTGTCGTTGGCCCCCGGCGAGGCGATCTACCTGCCCGCCGGCAACGTCCACGCCTACCTGAAGGGCCTGGGCGTGGAGGTCATGGCAAGCTCGGACAATGTGCTGCGCGGCGGGCTCACGCCCAAGCACATCGATATTCCGGAGCTGATGAAGACTGTGGAATTCGCCCCGATCGGCGTCCCGCGGGTGGCGGCCGGCACATCCACGCTCGGCCAGGAACTCTACATACCGCCGTTCCGCGAATTCCAACTCCAGCGCATCGAACTGGCCCCAGGGGCTGAACCGGTGCCGCTCGCGCAGTCCGGGCCCGCCGTCGTCATCGTGGTTTCCGGCGCCGTGCTGCTGGACTCCCCCAAGAGCGAGCTGCGGCTGGCACGGGGCGGCAGCGCCTTCGTCCCGGCGGCCGAAAACCCCGTTATGGTGCACGCGGAGTCCGGTGCATCGGCGAGCAGCGTCGCGTTCGCCATCACCACGAGCCTGGAAAGCTGAACCATGGAGTTCTTCCTGCAGAGCCCGGCGTGGGCCGACGTCCAGCGCGCCCTCGGCCGGACGGTCCACGAGCAGTCCGGGCCGGGCTGGCACTTCCTCGCGGTGGAGGAGAAGAACCCGGCGGGCAAGGTTCTCTACGCGCCTTACGGCCCGGTGGCCGAATCCGTTGAAGCGTTCGACGCCGCCCTGGCCGCCTTGCGCGGCATTGCCCGCCGCAGCGGCGCGGTCTTCGTGCGGCTGGAACCGGTCAGCGCCGGCTTCGGCGTCGACGAGGCCCCGGCGCTGCTGAAGTCCCGCGGCATGCAGCCGGCGCCGGTGAACCAACAGCCCGAGCTGAGCTGGCTCGTGGACCTGGACGGCGACTTCAAAGACGTCCTGGCCGGCATGAAACCCACCAACCGGAACCTCTACCGGAACATCCACAAGAAGGGCGTCACGTTCCGCTCCTCGCAGGATCCGGCCGAGATTTCGGTGCTGCTGGACTTCCTCCACATGACCGCGGCACGGAACGGCTTCAAACCGCAGAGCGACGACTACCTCAGGACGGTGGCCGCGTCCCTGCTGCCGGCCGGGGCAGGAACCCTGTTCATCGCCGAACTCGAGGGCACGCCGATCGCCGCGGCACTGGCCTACGACTCTGCGGACACCCGCACCTACGCGCACGCGGCCCTGGACGACAGCCACCGAAAGCTCAGCGCCGGGATTCCGCTGCTGGTCACCCTCATGGCTGACGCCAAGGAGCAGGGCCTGAAGCACGTGGACCTGTGGGGCGTCGCGCCCGAAGACCAGCCCGACCACAAATGGGCCGGCTTCACCGCGTTCAAGAAGTCCTTCGGCGGCCGCGAAGTAGCCTACCCGGGAACATGGGACCTGCCGGTCAACAAGCTCCGCTATGGCGCCTACCAACTGGCCCGCAAGCTGAGGGACAAGCTCCGCTAGGCACTCGCTTCGGTTTCCTCCGCGCGAACGTACAGTTGGGGCCCTGATTTCAGCGATTTTGGGGCCCCAACTGTACGTTCGCGCAGCATGTAACCAAGCGCGGCCCGGACCTTCTCCACGAGGAACGGCTTGTCGCCTTCGAGATCATCCTTGCCCACGCGGATCTCGCGCCACCCCAGGCGTTCGGTGGTCGCTTGCCGTTTGATGTCGCGAAGGTACTGCTGGGGATCTCCGTGGTGGTCGCCGTCGTACTGCAGGGCAACCCTGCGCTCCGGATAGGCGGCGTCGGGCCAAACGGCGGCCTGGCCCCAGCCGTTCCGTACGACGTAGTTCAGGACGGGCTCTCCAAGGCCGGATCTCGCAAGAATCAAGCGCATGCGGGTTTCTTGCGGAGAATCAGATCCAACCCGGATTTCCGGGAGCGCCAGCCGGGCCGTCTTCATTCCCCTCATGCCTGGATGCGCTGCAACCATCCTGCGAAGCCCTTCGATGGTCGTGATTGCTGTTCTTGGGTACGGAAAATCCTGGTCATGGGACACAACCAAGGAGTCGCCCAACGCGATGAGCTCATCCCCTTCGAGGAATGCGGCAAGGTCCAGCCAGGTGCGGGCAGGTGAGGTGACACGGACGCCGTCGTGAATCACCACTTCCCCCGATAGGAAGGTCAGCCGGTGACCGACTACATTGCGACGCCGGGGCTTGCCCTCGTGACGGCCCCTCGCCACGTGAATCCGCCAGTCTGCCTGCATCCAAGCTGGCAGGCTGCCGTCCCACACTCGCGCAGCAGAGTGGTGCGTCACCACCGAGGAACTGTCCAGGACGGTGTAGGCACGGAGGTTGGCGGCGGGCTCGGAGGTGCCATACAGCGGGAGCCGGATTCCGCGCGACGGGATGAAGACGTCAGCCTGCCGAACGCGCTTCCGGCTCACACCAAGCTCGTTCGCGGTGGCCGCGGTGAACGATCCGATCTGCAAGGGCTCGGGGAGGGGCTTACGTGGCATGCCTTAGTGTGCCCCAATCGGGAAACCCCTGGGCGGTTATCCACAGACCGCTTCCCCGGCCCCCGCGCGAGCGTACAGCTGAGGCCCCGAATCCGGACGATTCAGGGCCTCAACTGTACGTTCGCGCTCAAAGGAAGCGGGAGAGCCTAGCTCTTGCGGGCGTAGCCTTCCCACTTGCTGGCGTGGTGCTCAGCGTCGACGAAGCGGACGGTGCCGGACTTGGAGCGCATCACGATCGACTGTGTAAGCACACGGTCCTTCTGGTAGCGGACGCCGCGGAGCAGGTCGCCGTCGGTGATGCCGGTGGCGGCGAAGTAGCAGTTGTCGCTGGTCACGAGATCGTTGGTGGACAGCACGCGCTCAAGGTCGTGGCCGGCGTCGATGGCCTTCTGCTTCTCTTCGTCGCTGGTGGGCCACAGGCGGCCCTGGATCACACCGCCCAGGGACTTGATCGCACAGGCGGCGACGATGCCTTCCGGGGTTCCGCCGATGCCCATGAGGGCGTCGACGCCGGTTCCGGCACGGGCGGCGGCGATGGCACCGGCGACGTCGCCGTCCATGATGAACTTGGTGCGCGCACCGGCTTCGCGGATTTCCTCCACGAGCGGGCGGTGGCGGTCGCGGTCCAGGATCATGACGTTGAGCTGGTTGACCTTCACGCCCTTGGCCTTGGCGATCAGGTGCAGGTTCTGCTTGACCGGCAGGCGCAGGTCAACCATGTCCGCGGCCTCCGGGCCGGTGACCAGCTTCTCCATGTAGAACACGGCGGAAGGATCGAACATGGAGCCGCGTTCGGCGACCGCGAGGACCGCGAGGGCGTTGTTGATGCCGAGTGCAGTCAGTCGGGTTCCGTCGATGGGGTCGACGGCGACGTCGCACTCCGGACCGGTGCCGTCGCCCACGCGCTCACCGTTGAACAGCATCGGGGCTTCGTCCTTTTCGCCTTCACCGATGACCACGACGCCGTTGAAGTGGACGGAATGAAGGAAGGAACGCATGGCGTCCACTGCGGCACCATCGGCCTTGTTCTTGTCGCCGAAGCCCACCCAGTGGCCACCGGCGATGGCCGCGGCTTCGGTGACCCTGACGAGTTCCAGTGCGAGGTTGCGGTCCGGCTCATCGCTCCCGACGGCAAGGGCCGGGGAAATCGTGGAATACTGCTGGGACATTGCTGCTGAAGACACGTGAACCTCTTCTTCGATGACGATTCATGGGACCGAACTCATGGGACGAAACTCATGGGACCCGAGAGCAGCCGCTTGGCAACTTCGATGTTTCCCCTGGGATCGATCATAGTCTGGCCGCCACGGCGCGGCCACGCAGTGTCCACGCCCCGGAACGACCCTTCCCTCATCGCCTCGGATGTGTATTCACGGTTCGGATAAGGGACTATTGAAGGGTGAGCGAAAAGCAAGACACCCCGGTTGCCGAGTCTGTACCCGACACGAAGGCAGCCGGCCCCCAGGACCCCGGCCAGCCCGCAGTCAAGCCCGTTATCGCAGCAAAGGCGGCAAAACGGGCCAATGCCTCGGTGATCGGCATGGTGATCGCGCTCTTGGTATGCGTGCTGGCTTTCCTGCCGATCGTGCTCATGAACCCGACGCCGAAGAGCGACGGCTACCGCCCGAACGTCGACGTCGCAGCCATCGCCGCGAACGCCAAGGATGTGGCGGGATTCACACCAGTGGCCCCCGATGCGGGCGACACATTTCGGCCGAACTACGCCCGCTGGGAATCCGGCAGCGGCACTGGCGTCCCCACCTGGGAAGTGGGTTTCCTGACGCCGAAGGAGTCGTTCATCGGCCTGGTCCAGACCCGCAAGGCCAACCCCACCTGGCTGCTGCAGCAGACCAACAACGCCCCGGTGACCGGAAAACGGAACGCCGGCGGCCGGGACTGGGAACTGCGCGACGCCGGCAAGGGCAACCGCAGCATGGTCCTGCAATACAAGGGCACCACGATCATCCTGAAAGGCCCGGCAAGCCTGGACGAGATGTCCGCCCTGGCCGCCGCCGTCGTAAAGTCCGCCGACACAGTTTCCCCCGCCCCGTCCACGACCCCGTAAAGTAGCCGCGTGGCTACCTACCTGACTCCTGCACTTGCCTGGCGCCGCCTGCGCGAAGGAAACGAGCGCTTCGTCTCCGGCGAATCCCGGCATCCCAACCAAGATGCGTCGCGCCGCGCTTCCCTGGTCGAGGACCAGCATCCTTTCGCGGTGATCTTCGGCTGCTCCGATTCCCGTCTCGCCGCTGAGATCATCTTCGACCTCGGCCTGGGCGACGCCTTCGTGGTGCGCACCGCCGGCCAGGTGATCGACGACGCCGTGCTCGGCTCCCTGGAATACAGCATCTCCCAGCTCCACGTCCCGCTGATCGTGATCCTCGGCCATGACAGCTGCGGCGCAGTGAACGCCACCAAGGCCGCCGTGGAAACCGGCGAGATGCCGCCCGGCTTCATCCGCGACCTCGTGGAACGCATCACCCCCTCGGTGCTGACGTCCCTCCGGAACGAACAGACCGAAGTCAACGACATGGTGGTGGAACACGTGAAGCAGACGGCGGCCCGCCTGGCCGACAGCTCGCGTGTGATCTCGGACGCAATCGAGGAAGGACGCACCGCCGTCATCGGCCTCTCCTACAAGCTGGATGAGGGCCGCGCGGCGCTGGTTTCCGGAATCGGCCAGCTATAGCGTTCGGACCCTGCCCGACGGCGGCCCTCCCGGGGGCCGCCGTAGCCTTCCGTTCGGGTTTCGGCTGGGGCGGCTGCCCGCAATAAGCTAGCCCCATGACTTCCACTCAAGAAACGAATGCTGAGTTCCGCATCGAGCACGACACCATGGGTGAAGTGCGCGTTCCCGTGAACGCTCTGTACCGTGCCCAGACGCAGCGCGCCGTGGAGAACTTCCCGATTTCCGGCAAGACCCTCGAGCGTGCCCACATCGAGGCCCTGGCCCGCGTGAAGAAGGCCGCCGCACTGGCCAACGCCGAACTTGGGGTGCTCGACGGTGAGCTCGCCGAGGCTATCGCCGCCGCCGCGGATGAGGTTGCTGCCGGGAAGTACGATGGCGACTTCCCGATCGACGTCTTCCAGACCGGTTCGGGCACGTCCTCGAACATGAACACCAACGAAGTGATCGCGGAGCTCGCTACCCGTGCACTGGCCGCCAAGGGCAGCGACAAGGTTGTCCACCCGAACGACCACGTGAACGCCTCGCAGTCCTCCAACGACGTCTTCCCCACTTCTGTGCACGTCGCCGCCACCTCGGCGTTCATCAACGACCTCATCCCGGCCCTCGAATACCTGGCCGCCTCCCTGGAGCGCAAGGCCGTGGAGTTCAAGGACGTCGTCAAGTCCGGCCGCACCCACCTCATGGACGCCACCCCGGTCACCCTGGGCCAGGAGTTCGGCGGCTACGCAGCACAGGTGCGCTACGGCATCGAGCGCATCAACGCCGCCCTCCCCCGCGTTGCCGAAGTTCCGCTGGGCGGCACCGCCGTCGGCACCGGCATCAACACGCCGGCCGGCTTCCCGGAACGCGTCATCGAACTGCTCTCCGCCGACACCGGCCTGCCGCTCACCGAAGCCCGCGACCACTTCGAGGCCCAGGCCAACCGAGACGGCCTGATCGAGGGTTCCAGCCAGCTGCGCAACATCGCGATCTCCTTCATGAAGATCAACAACGACCTCCGCTGGATGGGTTCCGGCCCCAACACGGGCCTGGGCGAAATCGCTATCCCGGACCTGCAGCCGGGCTCCTCGATCATGCCCGGCAAGGTCAACCCGGTCATCTGCGAAGCCTCCATCATGGTGTGCGCCCAGGTCATCGGCAACGACACCGCCATCGCCTGGTCCGGCACCAACGGCGCCTTCGAACTGAACGTCGGCATCCCGGTCATGGCCGCCAACCTGCTCGAGTCCATCCGCCTGCTGGCCAACACCAGCCGCGTCATGGCCGACAAGATGATCGACGGCATCACCGCCAACGTGGAGCGTGCCCGCTTCCTGGCCGAGGCCTCCCCGTCCATCGTGACCCCGCTGAACAAGTACATCGGTTACGAGAACGCAGCCAAGATCGCCAAGATCGCCGTCAAGGAAGGCCTGACCATCCGCCAGGCCACCGAGAAGCTCGGCTTCGTCGGAGAAGGCGAAGGCAAGGTCTCCGAGGCCGACCTCGACAAGGCCCTGGACGTCACCACCATGACCTCCCCGGCCCACAAGGCCTAGCTACCTTCAGGCAGCACCGCTGCCAAAACCACGACGGCGGCCGGCACCTTCCGCACGGAAGGCGCAGGCCGTCGTCGGCGTTTCCGAGGCCGGCGTGCTGGATGCCGGGTGCTACATGTGCGTGAGGGGGCCGGCGTCCGTGAGCTCGACGGTGCCGTGGCCGTTGCGCAGCACCAGGGTTTCGCCGTCCAGCCTCCAGATGACCGGCTGTTTGAAGAGCTCGTGGGTCCAGTTCTCGTAGCTGCTATCCGGGCCGGGACATGCCATGGCGGTCGATATGATGTCTCCCGGAATCCAGCGGCCCTCCTCAACTTTGACCTCAACCCCCAGGCTGTTGCAGGGCGTCTTCACCCCCACTGTCCAGGTCCCGTTGACGAACACCATGGAAACCTCCAGGGGCTTCCTCTTCAGCCACGCCAGTTCGCCGGAAGCGTCCCTGCCGCCGGTCGAGCGGTAGAGCCGGCAACCCAGCGGCCCGCCCCCGCAAACTGGTCCGGGTACTCGAGCGGTTGGCGTGGGCGCGGCGGACTGCGATTCGTCCGGGGCGGGCGCCGTCGGACCATTGCCACAGCCGGCCAAGGCCACGAGCACGAGTATCGGCGCCGCGTGCCTGGAGAACACTTTGCGCACGTGCATGCAAGCCCCCGAATGTCTATCCGCAATCCCCCGGTCAGGGCCAAGTCTTCTCCCGGGGATGAGGGTACGGAAGCACAGCCGCGTTGCAGTTTCGCGCGGAAGGTCACGGCCGGCAAACGGATGCCGCGCCTTGTTAAACTTGGACGGTGAGCCTGGATCCCGATGAATCGACAACCACCAGCCCCGCCGTCCGTTGGGGACTGGGCGCAGTGCTGTTTGCGCTGCTGGCAGTTTCCATGGGCTCCACCGCGAACGGCAATGGCGCCATGATCGCCGGGGCCGTGCTCTGTGGGGCGGCAGCATGCTTCGCGGGCTATCGCGCCGTCAGCGCCGCGAAGGCCCGTTCCTAGGCGCCCTGTTCCGGCCCCGCCAAACCGGCAGGAGCGCCCTCCGAGACGGCACGCCGCACGCACTCGAGGTGGCTCGGCCCGATGTCCGGCAGATTATCGGGGCTGAACCAGCCCACCGCGAGGGATTCGTCGTCGTTGACCCGCGCCTCACCGGAGACGTAGCGGCACCGGTACTCCACGCTGAGGAACGTGCAAACATCGCCGTTGGGGAAGGTGATGGGTCCGTTGACAACGACATCCAGGAGCCTTTCCACCACGGCGACCACACCGGTTTCTTCCTCGATTTCCCGCACGAGCCCGGCCGCAGGTTCTTCGCCCGGCTCGAGGATACCGGTGATGAGGGCCCACCGTCCGTTATCCGCCCGCCGGCCGAGCAGGATCTCACCGGCATCGTTGAAGACCACCCCGCGCACGCCGGGGAGCCAGAGCGGATCGTGGCCGATTTTTTCGCGGAGTTTCAGGACGTAGTCGGGCGCCGGCATGGCACCAGCCTACGGCCCGGGCCCGCCGCCCGGGCTCAGGCGGGCAGTACCGCCATGGCCGCGGTGGCGCCTGCGAGCATGAACGGCCCGAAAGGAATCGCGGAACTGAGGGTTCCGCGCCGCGCTGCCAGGATGAACAGGCTCCACAGCCCGCCGAAGAGGAAGGCAAGGAACGTCCCGGCGAAGATGTGCGTCCACCCGAGGTAGCCCAGGTAGAGGCCCAGCACTCCAGCCAGCTTGACGTCCCCGAATCCCATGCCCGGGGGGTGGATCAGCCGCAGGACGAAATAGAAGAGCCACAGCGCCGCTCCCCCGGCCAGGATCCCGAGGACAGGCACCCCGAACAGGGCGGCTCCGGCGTCGGGCGTTTCCTGCAGCGCACCGGAAGCGGCAACGGCGAGGGCCGCCCCGGCGAGCAGCACCCCGGCAACCGCGTAGGAAGGGAACACGATCCGGTTGGGCAGCAGATGGTGGCGGACGTCGATGATCGTCAGCCGGACGGCCATGACGGCGAAGTAAAGGCACGCGGCCAGGACCAGCCAAAAGGCAACGGGGCTTGCGCTCCACAGTTCACTGAGTCGTCGGATCACTCTCGGATGCTATCCGTTTTGCCGACGGAGCCGCTCGGGCCGGGCCGTATTATGTGGATATGGGGCGCTACAGTGCAGATTCCGGGGGCGGACATACCCCCGACATGTCCTCCACATTCCGCAATCTCTGCCGGTCCTCGCCGTGGAAATGGACCAGTCTTCGCTTCGAATACCTCGACCTTCCCGGAGACGGGAGCGCGAGCGGCCCCATCAAGGCATGGCTGCGCCGGCCGGGAGCTCTCCGGCTTGAGAGTGCGGACGGCGTCCTGCTGCACAGCACCACGGGTATCAACGATTCGCGGGACAGCTTCTACGTCCGTTCCAGCCGCAGTTCCTGGCTGCTGCCTGCCCACCTGGTGACCCCGGTATACGACGGCGCCGGGCTGGTCCGCCGCAGGCCGGAGGCCGCGTACGGGGAGCCGTCCTTCGGGAACGGCCGCCTGGCCGCGGCACTCGACCCGGTGGAACTTGCCGGCAATGCCCCGGTGCCGATCGAGTTTCCGGAGAGCAATCCCGTGGCGCTCGGGCCAGTGCGCGAGGTGGACCATGAGGGTCGTCCGGCCTTGGAGTGCGTGGTGGTTCCGGGGCCCAACTACGCCCCGGCGGACGCCGGTTCTCCCCTGTGCCTGCCCGGCCGGACCCGCCTGCGGATCGACGCGGCCACGGGCGTCTGCGTAGCGAGCGAGGGACTCGACGGCGGCACCGCCGGTACCGGGCATTGGATCCGCATCCTCGGCGTGGACGAGTACATGCTGGACGACCTGTTCCTGGCCAAGTCCATGAACCTGAGCGACGTCCGGCAGCACATCAGCTGGGAGCCCGGCGCGCAAAGCGGCTAGCGGTCCCTCCACGTAAGCTGGCCGGATGACATCGCTTTCGGACATCTGGCCCGCCTTCGGACTAGTCCTGACCACCCCGCGGCTGCAGTTGAAGCCCGTGCAGGACGAGCATCTCCCGGCCCTGTTCGATGCGGCCAGGAGCGGAATCCATGAACCCGGCCACAGCCCCTTCAGCACCCCGTGGGCGGAAGCGCCTGCAGCGGAGCTCGGCCCCAGCCTCGCCCGCTGGCACTGGACCTGCCGCTCCAGCACAACCCCCGAAGGCTGGACCCTGCTGCTGGGCATCTGGCACGAGGGTGGACTGGTCGGCTGCCAGGACATCGGCGCCAAGGACTTCAACGTCCTGAAAACGGTCGGCACCGGCTCCTGGCTGAAGCAGTCCGCGCAGGGCCTCGGCCTCGGCAAGGAGATGCGTGCCGCCGTCGTGAGCTACGCCTTCGACCACCTCGGCGCGGAAGTAGCGCAGTCCGAAGCCGCCGCCTGGAACGAAAAGTCCCTGGGCGTCTCCCGCTCCCTCGGCTACGAACTGAACGGTACCTACCGCACCAACTGGGGCCCGAAAGTCGAAGAAGTCCAACGCGTCCGCGTCACCCCCGCAAGCTTCAAGCGCCCGAGCTGGACCCTGAAGGTAGAAGGCCACGAACGGTTCGCGAAGTTCCTGGGGCTCTGAGGGTAGCGCCGCACAAAAGGCGACGAACGCACGAGACGGGACGGCGGGCCTCCGTAGAGGAGCGCATCGCGGCGCATCGGACCCCGGAGGTCGCACAGCGACCGCAGGGGTGCCTATGCGTCGTGTCTAAGCGACGACGGAGGGCCGTCTCCCGGCGGACCCAGCAACGGCAGCGGCACCCAAGCAAGGAGCGGCACCCCAGTTGGGTGGGTGCCGCTCCTGCGGATGGTCGTCTTAACGCACCTGGGTTAAATCTCCGCCCCTTCGAGCAGTTCCGTGACGAGCGCTGCGATGGGCGAGCGTTCGGAGCGGGTGAGGGTGATGTGGCCGAAGAGCGGGTGTCCCTTGAGGATTTCGACGACGGCGGCCACGCCGTCGTGCCGCCCGACCCGGAGGTTGTCCCGCTGGGCGACGTCGTGGGTGAGGACGATCTTGGAGTTCTGTCCGATGCGGCTCATCACGGTGAGCAGGACGTTCTTCTCGAGCGACTGGGCTTCGTCGACAATCACGAAGGCATCGTGCAGGGAGCGGCCGCGGATGTGGGTGAGCGGCAGGACCTCGAGCATGCCGCGGTCCATGACCTCCTCGACGACTTCCTGCGAAACCAGCGCACCCAGGGTGTCGAACACGGCCTGTGCCCACGGGTTCATCTTTTCCGACTCGGAGCCGGGCAGGTAGCCCAGTTCTTGCCCGCCGACGGCGTAGAGCGGCCGGAAGACGATCACCTTGCGGTGTTCGCGGCGTTCCAGGACGGCTTCGAGGCCGGCACAGAGCGCAAGGGCGGACTTGCCGGTGCCGGCGCGCCCGCCGATAGACACGATGCCCACGGAGGGATCCATGAGCATGTCGATGGCGAGCCGCTGTTCGGCGGAGCGTCCGTGCAGGCCGAAGACGTCGCGGTCTCCCTTGACGAGGCGCACCTGCTTGTCCGCTCCCACCCTTCCGAGGGCCGATCCGCGGTTGGAGAGGAGCACCAGGCCGGTGTTGACGGGGAGCTCGGCGGCGGCCGGGATGAACACCGGCTCGTGGCCGTAGAGGGTCCCGATTTCCTCTTCGCTGGCTTCCACCTCGGCCATGCCGGTCCAGCCGGAGTCCTTCACGAGTTCGTTGCGGTACTCGTCGGCAAACAGGCCCATGGCCGAAGCCTTGACGCGCATAGGCAGGTCCTTGGAGACCACTGTCACGTTGTGGCCTTCGTTGGCCAGGTTCTTCGCGACGGCGAGGATCCTACTGTCGTTGTCCGCCCCCCGGAATCCGGCGGGCAGGACCTCGGTGGAAATGTGGTTCATCTCCACACGGAGGGTGCCGCCGTCGTTCCCGATCGGGATGGGCGTGTTGAGTCCGCCGTGTTCGATACGCAGATCGTCGAGCAGCCTCAGTGCCTTGCGGGCGAAGTAACCAAGCTCGGGATCGTGGCGTTTGCCTTCGAGCTCGGTGATGACCACGATCGGCACAATGACCTCATGCTCGGCGAAACGCAGCAGCGCACGCGGATCGGAGAGCAACACTGAGGTGTCAATCACATAGCTTCGGCCGGTTGCCTTGCCGGCCTGCGGAACCTTGGCTTTGGGGCTCCGCTTGCTGCGAGAGGTAGCTGCACTTTCCCCGTCGGAAACGATTACGGGCAGTTGCTCAGAAATAGCCACATCGACTCCAGCCCCGGGCGTTCGCCCGGATTATTCGTGAGGCGGCTCGGCCGAAGGCCGGGCTCGGCCTTCCACGTATGTGGTGCGATGTTTCGCTCCATCTACTGGCCTCCCCGATCAGCGGGCGGTTTGCCTGCTGATGGGATTAACGTATTCCCGGGCATTTACATTTCCGGTGACAAACTGCGGCGATTCGCGTGTCCGCGATGTGAACTTCATGTGAACCCCGGCCAACCGGCGTCGGGATTGCAGTCGAACGGGTCAGGCGCCGAAGCGCCGCTGCCGGCCGGCGTAGTCGCGCAGGGCCCGCAGGAAGTCGATCTTGCGGAAAGCCGGCCACAGAGCCTCGCAGAAATAGAACTCGCTGTAGGCGCTCTGCCACATCAGGAAGCCGGAGAGCCGCTGCTCCCCCGAGGTGCGGATCACCAGGTCCGGGTCGGGCTGGCCGCGAGTGTACAGGAAACGGGAAATGTCGTCCACGGACAGTTCGTCCGCGACCTCGGCCATGTCGCGGCCCTTGGCGACAGCGTCGTGCAGCAGTTCACGGACGGCGTCGACGATCTCGCGGCGGCCGCCGTACCCGACGGCGACATTCACGTGCAGCTTCTCGCGCACCGGTGTGCGGGCGGTGAGTTTGTTGAGCCGCTCGGCGAGGTAATCGGGCAGGAGTTCAGGGGCGCCCATGGCGTGCACCGAGATGTCCGGGGCCTCGTCCAGGCGGTCCATCGTGTTGGCGATGATCCCCATGAGCAGGTCCAATTCCTCACCGGATCGGCTCATGTTGTCCGTCGAGAGCATGTAGAGCGTGACCACTTTGACGCCGAGTTCCTGGCACCAGCCGAGGAACTCGTGGATCTTGTCCGCACCGGCCTGGTGGCCCTGACTGGTGGGGGCGTTGAACTGCCGGGCCCAGCGCCGGTTGCCGTCCACCATCACGCCGATGTGCCGCGGAATCTTGTCCGTTTCAAGGGCGCGCAGGAGCTTGCGCTCGTAGAAGCCGTAGAGAATCCCGGGCAGCTCCATCCGGATGTTCACCTGACTTCCTTCACTCACCACAGACCCGGGCGAGGTGCCGCAGGTGCATCACCTAGGCTACCGCCCCGGGCCGGGATGGACGTGCACGCACAGTCGTGAAGCGAGGCCAACGAAAGTTACTCACTGGTAACCTACCGGATCGTAGCTTACCCTTTAAACCATGTCGGAGCTTCTCTTGGCCAAACCCCTCTGGCGCGGCTGGATCCACGCCGTAGCCACCCCGTTCGCCCTCGTGGCAGGGATCGTGCTGGTGTCCCTGGCGCCGGGCGCGGACCGCAAAGTCGCCTCCGCCGTCTATGCCGTCACGGGCATCCTGCTGTTCGGGGTGTCAGCGGTCTACCACCGCGGCAATTGGCAAGCGAAGACCAGGATGCTCCTCAAGCGCCTGGACCACAGCAACATCATGCTGGTGATTGCAGGCAGCTACACACCCTTGTCCTGGTGCCTGCTGGACCGCCCTACAGCCGTGCTGCTGTTGTGGCTGATCTGGAGCGGGGCCATCTTCGGGGTGCTGTTCCGGGTGCTGTGGACGCATGCGCCGCGTTGGCTCTACGTGCCGATCTACGTGGCGCTGGGCTGCGCCGCGGTGTTCTTCCTGCCCCAGTTCTTCGCCGCGAGCTTCCCGGCTTCAGTGCTGGTCTGCGTGGGGGGCGTCTTCTATATTGCGGGGGCCGTGTTCTACGGGCTGAAGGCGCCCAATTTCCGGCCCGGGGTCTTCGGCTTCCACGAGCTCTTCCACGTTTTCACCGTGCTCGGATTCGCTGCACACTTCGCCGCGATCATGGTCGCGGTGCTGCGCTAGCAATACGCTAGGCTGGCGTCCCGCTTCCCGGCAGGAAATAGGCGCTTCCTTCAGGCGTCCGTTCTACCAGCCCGGCGTCAACCAGGTAGCGCCGCAGCATCACATGGTCGTCGCTGTACTGCACGAGCCGGGCGTTGAACGTCCTCTCATCGAGCACCTCGCCCGGAGCAAGGACTTGCTTTGCGATCCATAGCAGGAGCAAGCGCCGCTGTTCCTGGTTCGCCGGGTATCTGTCGATCCGCCCGTCTTTCCGCAGGAACCTCTCAAGGCCCGCCCCGTCCGCCGTATGCCCGGGACGCCGCAGAAACCGCTGGAGATAATCCCGGCTGACGCCTGGAACGGGTTCGGCACCGTCAAGCACTCCGGCGTTCATCAGGGCCGAACGCGCTTTGCTCCTCTCCAAGGCGGAGAGCCGCTTGCCCTCCCGCTCGGCCTCTTCGAGGACCACTTCAGCAAACGCAATCCTGGTCTTTTCATTGAGCAACATGGCAATCAATCCGCGCCATTCCACGCCGCTCATCGCTCCCCCGTGTCCGTCGGGCTGCCCGTCATCGCGGCGAGCTGTTCCTCGAGTTCCGCCAGCGACGCCACCGGCCGCCGGCAGACCATGTCCCGGCACAGGTACACCTGCGGCGAACCGTCCGCGGCGGCAGAGCGGTGCTCCAGCAGTGGAACCGGCTCCTGTTCCGGAACCTGCCCGCCGTCGTCGGGGTCCTGCACGGCAACTACCAGTCCCGGGCTCGGCGAGAGCAGCAGCCGGCGGTGCAGTTCGCGCCGCAGGGGCCCGTCCGGCCCGGCGACTGCGGCCTCCAACGGCCCGGCCAGGGCGGCCTGCCCGGTGGCCAGGAGCCAGCCGGCCACGCGTGGGGCACGGGTGGCGATCGGCGGCAGCAGGTTCAGGATGTTCCCGGCCATCACGCGCTGCCCGTGCGAGCCGGAATAGGCCGCGGACGAAAGCAGGGCCCCGGCGAATGCGGCCGCACCGCTGGGGGCGGCATTGTCGAAGGGATCCAGGGATGGTTGCTCGCCCTGCGCCCGGAGCACCTGCCCGGACTCCCCCGCCGAATCGGACAGGCGACCTCCGGCCGCAAAGCGGGCAGCGGCTTCCGTCAGCAGCTCCTGCGCGAAGCCGTACCAGCGGGCACGCCCCGTGACCGCGTAGAGCGCCAGCATTCCATCGGCGCAGAAGGCGTAGTCCTCCAGGAGCCCGCCGATTCCACGGGCTGTCCCCTCGTGGGAGACCCGGCTGAGCCGCGGGCGGCCGGGTCCATCACCGCGGGATGGCCCGGCACCCCAGTGCACGCGGTGCAGGTACCCGGCGATGTTTTCCGCCGCCCGGATGAACCGGGGCTCTTCGAGGATGGCTCCGGCCTCGGCCAGGGCGGCGACGGCCAGTCCGTTCCAGCCGGCCACCACTTTGTCGTCCCGCTCGGGTTGGGTGCGGCGCGAACGGGCCGCCAGCAGCACGGGGCGCGAACGCTCCCACAACCCCGCCTCGGCGGCATTGAAGCTGCGGCCCGGATGCAGCGGCGAACCGTCGGCGGACACCGTCCCGCGCCCGGCGACGTTCATCAGCCGGGCCACCGCGGGCCCGTCGTCCGGCCCCAGTGCCTCCTCGAGCTGCGCGGGGCTCCACAGGTAGGTGGCGCCCTCGCGGTGGACGCCGCCCACCACGGTGTCGGCGTCCAGGGAGGAGGCCAGGCCACCTTCCGCTTCGGCGCCTTCCGCCCCCGAATCCAGGCCCAGCGCATCGATCATCCACGCCGCTGCCTCCGAGGCCACCGCGGCGGCTTCCGCTGCCGGGAAGACGGCGTCCCCGCCCAGCCGGACCCAATGCGCGTACGCTCGCACCAGCTGGGCGTTGTCGTAGAGCATCTTCTCGAAATGCGGGACCGACCAGTCGGCCGTCACCGAGTAGCGGGCAAAACCGCCGTCCAGCTGGTCCCTGAGGGCGGACCGGGCCATCGCGGCCAGGGTGCGGCCTGCCATGTCCCGTGCGGCGTCCGAAGTCTCGGAGGGGACCGCCGCGTGGCGGATGAGGAACTCCAGCACCGACGACGGCGGGAACTTGGGCGCGCGGCCGAAGCCGCCGTCGTCGGGGTCTTCCGTACGCGCCAGCTGGCGTACCGCGGCGGCCAGCAGCCCGGCGTCGAACGGCTGCGGAACGGCGTCGAGGACGACGGCGGCAGCCGCCTGGGCGTCCCCCATCCCGGCAGCGAGCCTGCGGGCATTCTGTTCGACGGCGTCGCGGCGTTCCAGCCAAGCCTCGCGGACCGCTTCGAGCACCTGCCGGAAGGAGGGGCGGCCGGGTAGCGGCGCGGGCGGGAAGTAGGTTCCGGCATGGAAGGCCAGACCCTCCGGCGTGAGGAAGACGGACATGGGCCAGCCGCCTTCGCCGCTGATTGCCTGGGTGGCGGCCATGTAGACCGAATCGACGTCCGGCCGCTCCTCGCGGTCCACCTTGATGGCCACGAAATGGGCGTTCAGGTAGTCGGCGGTGTCCTGGTCCTCGAAGGATTCGTGTGCCATGACGTGGCACCAATGGCAGGCGGCATAGCCGATGGAGAGGAAGACGGGAACATCGCGTGCCGCGGCAAGCGCGAAGGCCTCGTCCCCGAAGGGCTGCCAGTGCACCGGGTTATAGGCATGTTGGCGCAGATAGGCCGAGGGCTCGGAGCCGAGGGCATTGAAGCTCCCCGGCTCCTGCGGGCCGTTGCTAGCGGCTGGCTGCTCCGCCATCACCATCGGCCTCGGAATCGGGACCGCCCTCGGCGGCAAGGCGGGCTTCTTCGACCTGGGCGCGGTAGCGGACCCGGCGGATCCGGCGGACCATGTCCACGATCAGGAAGGTCGTCAGCACCACGATGAAAGCGGTCAGGATGAAGCCCCAGGTACCGGGCGTCACCTGGTCCTCCGACAGGCCCGGCCGCAGGGACGGAGTCGGCGAAGGCGCCGGGGTCGTGGCCAGGACGAGGAGCAAGTGGTGCACGGTTCAAACCTTCTGTGGGAGGTGCTGGCTGCCGGGCGGCGTTTCCCGCCTGATTTCTACGTCTGATAGAAATCGCCCCGGCACGTTCTATCTTAGCCCTGCGAACAGGTCCTTTTCGGGCAGTTCGGCCGGGACGCGGGAATGCACCAGGGTGTAGTCCTCCCACGGCCACACCGTGCGCTGCAGCTCCGGGGAGACCGCGAAGAAGAAGCCTTCGGGGTCGATCTGGGTGCGGTGGGCACGGAGCGCATCGTCACGGAGCTCGAAGTAGTCCCCGCAGTCCACCTGCGTGGTGGTCTGGTGCGCGGGCCTTGGCGGAGTGTGGCCTTCGGCGTCGGCCTCCAGCCAGGCGGCCAGGCGGGCGGCGTAGGGCGACTGCAGGCCGGCCTCCTCAAGGGCAAAGTGGAGGGCGCGGAAACGTTCAGGGCTGAAGGCGCGGTCGTAGTAGAGCTTGGCCGGCGCCCAGGCTTCCCCGATGCCCTGGTAGCGCTCGGGATCGCCCGCCGCATGGTAAGCCTCGACGGCCACCTTGTGCGCCATGATGTGGTCCGGGTGCGGGTAACCGCCGTTCTCGTCATAGCTGAGGACGACGTGCGGCTTGAAGTCGCGGACCAGACGCACCAGAGGCGCGGCGGCGCGTTCCAGGGGCTGCAGCGCGAAGCAGCCCTGCGGAAGCGGCGGCGTCGGATCGCCTTCGGGCAGTCCGGAATCCACGAAGCCGAGCCATCGCTGGCGGATGCCCAGGACCTTCGCTGCGGCGTCCATCTCCAGCCGGCGGGCTCCCGCCATGTCCCGCTTGGGGTGGGGGGCGTCCTCCATGCCGGGGTTCTGGATGTCACCGCGGGAGCCGTCGGTGCAGGTCGCCACCATCACCTCGACGCCGGACGCGGCGTACATCGCCATGGTCGCTGCGCCCTTGCTGGATTCGTCGTCCGGGTGCGCGTGGACCGCGAGGAGCCGGAGCGGAGTGGCGGAGCTGGTGGATGTGCTCATCCGGTGACATTCCTCTTTCTAGTGCTGCCGGCCGGGGTGCTGCCGGCAATGCTTGTCCTGCGTGCGGGTGGCAGGTAACGGGCTGGTGCAAGGGAGCTGCCGGAAGCGCACTAAACTGGATGGGTGACTTCGGAAGACCCCTCGGCTACAGCGCTGCCGGCAAGTACCAGCCTAGCCAATCGCTACGGCGGCCAAAAGCGGCGCCTCGGGCGCAAGGGGATGCGGAACCTGGTCATCGCTGCGCTGCTGCTGGGCATCGGGTTCATGGCCTGGATCGCAACCACCAGCGCCACCGCCCCGGTCACCTTCAAGGACATCGGCTACCACGCCACGGACGCCACGCAGATCGAACTGGATTTCCAGGTCTCCAAGTACCCCGGGGCAACGGCAAAGTGTGCCGTGAAGGCCTTGGATTCCAAGTTCGCGGTGGTGGGCTGGAAGGTCGTGGAGATCGGACCGAACGAGCCCAAAGACGGCGCCGACGGCGGGCGCACCACCATCCACCGGCTGGCGCTGCGTACCGAATCGGAAGCCGTTTCCGGCGTCGTCGACAATTGCTGGATCGTGGACAGCGGCCACTGAACCGGTGTGACGCGCGACTCCTTTGCCTTTTGGTTTGTCCACAGGATTGACTACACTGGATCAATACCTCACCCCGCTGAGCTGGTTACTGAGTTCCACGAGTGGCCACCACTGCGGGGTCTTTTGCTTGCAGATCCATAAGGAGAAGTCCGTGTCTACCACCAACAGCGCAACTGCAGCGTGGCTTACCCAGGACGCATATGACCGCCTGAAGGCCGAACTGGAGCACCTGTCCGGGGCCGGCCGTGCGGACATCGTCCAGAAGATCGAAGCCGCGCGCCAGGAAGGCGACTTGAAGGAAAACGGCGGCTACCACGCCGCCAAGGAGGAACAGGGCAAGATCGAGGCCCGCATCCGCCAGTTGACCGTGCTGCTGCGCGACGCCCAGGTCGGCGAAGCCCCCGCCGACGACGGAATCGTCGAACCCGGCATGCTCGTCGTTGCCCGCATCGCCGGTGATGAGGAAACCTTCCTGCTTGGCTCCCGCGAGATCGCGGGCGATTCCGATCTGGACGTCTTCAGTGAGAAGTCCCCGCTCGGCGTCGCGATCATGGGCCACAAGGAGGGCGACAAGCTCAGCTACACCGCCCCCAACGGCAAGGAAATTCCGGTGGAGATCGTTTCCGCCAAGCCGTTCACCGGCTAAGCAGCGCTTAACCACAACGCCGGCCCTCCCCTTTGCGGGGAGGGCCGGCGCCTTGCGTTAAGGGGCTTTCGGCCGGAGCAGCGCCGCGGCCAGGACGCCGCCCGCCGCGCCGCCAAGGTGCGCCTGCCAGGACACCATGCCCATCACGCTGGGGAGCACCCCGAACAGGATGCCGCCGTAGGCCAGGAACAGCACCACCGACAGCAACAGCTGCCACCAGTTGCGGTTCAGGACGCCGCGCACCAACAGGAAGGCGAACAGGCCAAACACGAGCCCCGACGCGCCGACCGTCAAGCCGCCGCCGATCAGCCAGACCGCCACGCCGGACCCGAACCAGCTGAGCGCCATGGTGGTCAGGAACACCCTCAGCCCGGAAAGGAACACCAGGAAACCGAAGATGACTAGCGGCAGCGCGTTGGAGAACAGGTGCCCGAAGTTGGCGTGCAACAAGGGGAAGGTCAGGATGTCCAGCACGCCGTCCAGGCTCCGAGGGCGCAGCCCGAACGTGCGGTTGAGCCCGTGGAGGAGCAGCGTGTTGATCAGCTCGATCACGGCCAGCAGCGCCACGAAGCCGCCCATGAGGAGCAGCCCGCCCTTGGCGCGCGCCGCGAGGGACTCCTTCCCCGGCGCGGACGGCTCCGGGGTGCTGCCGGAAAGGTAAGCCATGCGGGGCCCCGCCGTCAGTGCACCACGATCGGCTGGAAGCCCTCGGCCCGGAGCGCAGCGAGCACCTGCGCGCTGTGCTCGTGGCCCTTGGTTTCCAGGTTGATGGTGATCGAGACATCGCCCATGCTGATCGCACCGCCCACTCGGGTGTGGTCCAGTCCGGTGACGTTGGCGTCGTTCTCGGCGATGATCCGGGCAATGGTGGCCAGCGAACCGGGGCGGTCGTCGAGCATCATGCGCACCGTCATGAAACGCCCCGCTGCAGAGAGGCCGCGCTGGATTACCTTGAGCATGAGCATGGGGTCGATGTTGCCGCCCGAAAGCACCACTGCCACCTTGCCGGGGTTTTCGATAGTGCCGTCCATGAGCGCAGCAACGCCCACGGCGCCGGCGGGCTCCACCACCATCTTTGCGCGCTCGAGCAGGAAGATCAGCGCCCGGGCGAGGGAGTCCTCGCTAACAGTTACGACGTCGTCGACCAGTTCGCGGATGATGCTGAATGGCAGCTGCCCGGGGCGGCCGACGGCGATGCCATCTGCCATGGTGGACACCTTCTTGAGCGGCACCAGCGCATCGGCGGCGAGCGAGGGCGGGTAGGCCGCCGCGTTTTCGGCCTGGACGCCGATGATTCGGATCTCGCGGCCGAGTTCCTTCGCCTTGGCCTTGATGGCGACGGCGACGCCGGCCAGCAGCCCGCCGCCGCCGACCCCCATCAGGATGGTGTCGACGTCGGGGACCTGCTCGAGGATTTCCAGGCCGATGGTGCCCTGGCCGGCCACGACGTCGACGTTGTCGAAGGGGTGCACGAACACGGCGCCGCTTTCGTCGGCGTAGCGCTGGGCCTCAGCGAGGGCCTCGTCCACGTTGTGGCCGTGGAGCACCACTTCGGCGCCGTGGCTGCGGGTCGCTGCAAGCTTGGGCAGGGCGACACCGAGGGGCATGTAGATGCGGGCCTTGATGCCCAGGCTCTTGGCGGCCACGGCCACGCCCTGGGCGTGGTTGCCGGCCGAGGCGGCCACTACGCCGCGGGCCTTTTCCTCGGCAGAGAGCCGGGCCATCCGGACGTAGGCGCCGCGCACCTTGAAGGAGCCGGCGCGTTGCAGGTTCTCGCACTTGAAGAACACTTCGCCGCCCACCATGGCGCCAAGCGCCCGCGATGTCTCGATCGGCGTCTTGGTAATAATGCCCTCGAGCAGCTCCTGCGCCTTAAGGACATCGTCCAGGGTGACGGGCAGGGTTTCGAGGGTGTTCACGGATTACTCTCCTTTTTCGGTCTCGGCTGCCGGGTCCTGGCCGGTGCCCGGCCGGACAGCCGCTTCATGGGTGGGGGCATCGTTGCCACCCGGGGACTGCTTTCCGCCGTGCGCCGGGCGCAGGCCGGCGGGCCGGATGTCCTTGATGTTGGGGTCCTGCTCGGGATCCTGCATCTCGGCTCCGGCCTCCTTGTAGGAGGCGGACAGTCCTTCATCATGTTCCCACGTCCGGGCGGCAATATAGCGCACCGCCGTGTTTGCTACGGCCAGCAGCGGCACGGCAAAGAGCGCGCCGGGGATTCCAGCGAGGTAGGAACCGGCGGCAACGGAGAGGATCACAGCCACCGGGTGCAGGGACACGGCCTTGCCCATGACGATCGGCTGCAGGATGTGGCTTTCCAACTGCTGGACCAGCAGCACGATGCCGAGCATGATCAACGCGTTGACCCACCCGTTCGCCACGAGGGCGAGCAGGATGGCGATCGCACCGGTGACGAGCGCACCGACCACGGGGATGAAGGAGGCGATGAACACCAGCACGCCCAGCGGCAAGGCCAAGGGAACCCCGATGATCGCGGCACCGGCGCCGATGCCCACGGCGTCCACGAAGGCCACGAACATCTGAATGCGCACGTAGCTGACCATGGACGACCATCCGCGGCGCCCGGCGCCGTCGGTGGCTGCCCGGGCCCTCTTTGGCAGCAGCCGCACCAGGAAGCTCCAGATCCGTGAGCCTTCCAGGAGGAAGAAAATCAGGATGAACAGTGCCAGGACAAGCCCGGCGGCAAAATGGCCTGCCGTGCTTCCGAAGGACAGGGCGCCGCTGAGGATGCTGCTGCTGTTGTTCTGGAGTGCGTTGACGCCGTCTTCGATGTACTTGTCGATCTGGTCCGCCGTGATGTGCAGGGGCCCATCCACAAGCCAGGACTGGACCTGCTGGATGCCGACCAAGGCCTGTTGCCACAGTTCACCGAAGCCGGTGGCGAGCTGGCGGCCCACCAGTGCGAGTGCGCCGGCGATCAGTCCAATGAAGCCGAGCACCGTCAACGCGACGGCGATGCCCTGCGGCATGGCTTTGCGCAGCCACGCGGTGACCGGGTGCAGCAGGCCGGCCAGCAGGGACGCGACCATCAGCGGGATGATGAGGAAGCTGACCTTGGACAGGAGCCAGATGAACGCCCCGCCCACCAGCAGGATCAGCCCGACCCGCCAGGCCCAGGCCGCCGCGATCCGCACGCCGTAGGGGATGTCCTGTGCGATCTCGTGTTCGGAAAGCCGGGGCGGAACTGCCGTGGGACGGGCGGGCGGAAGGGAGGGTGTGGCGTCTGGTGTCGGCGTCATGCCCCCATAATTCCCCAGGCGGGGCCGGATGGGAAACCGCCGTGCCAGGGCAGGAAACTGCTCAGAGCGCTGCCGAAATCCCCCAGCGCATCGTGAAGGACGCTCCGGGTTCGAGCCAGCGAAGGCCCTCGCCGGAATTGAAGGCGTTTGCCGGGCCGGTCATGGGCTCGATCGCCACCGCCTTGCTGCGGCCCGGGAAATTGCCCGTGACGAAGACATGCACGTAGCCGCAGCTCTCGTCCTGTTCAAGGGTGACGCTGCGCCCGTCCGGCGCACTGAGCACGTGGCGGGCCACGCCGCCGTCGAACACCAGGTCCGTATAGGCGACGTCGATCTCCAGGCCAGCGACGGCGGCTCCTCCGCCCAGCGTGTATCCGCCGTCCGCGGGCGCGGCACTGCGCGGGATCAGCCGTTCGTCCGCCACCAGGCGGGTGGCCGCCTGGACGGTCAGGGTCAGTTCCTCCGGGGCGGTGTCCCCGAGGCGCAGGTACGGGTGGGCGCCGAGCACGAACGGCGCCGCGGAGTGCGAGTCGTTGATGAAGGTCTGCGAGACCCGCAGGGCAAGGTCCGGGTCGATTCCGTAGCGCACCCGGTGCCGGGCGAGGAAGGGGTAGCCGTGCTGCGGGAAGATCACGGCTTCGAGGGTGACCGAGAATTCGTCTTC
>Ga0105246_10000333_pt1 | contig 25060 bp, 27 predicted proteins | sample KBSM64metaG_FD_99694 | JGI IMG/M metagenome (GOLD analysis project Ga0105246, IMG submission 99694) | Miscanthus rhizosphere microbial communities from Kellogg Biological Station, Michigan, USA - KBS M6-4 metaG | ecosystem: Host-associated > Plants > Roots > Rhizosphere > Soil | place... | reverse complement strand
GCGCCGGCGGCAAACGTCAGCGCGATGAGGGGGGCTGCGAAGTGTTTCATGACAGTTCCTGAATTTTCGAGTCAATGTTGCCTGTCGCCGGAGATCGAGCCCGACGATCGGTGAAGGAGCCAAGTTGTCCAAAGGGAACGATATCCGGACGATCCAATCCCTTGAGAACACAATTGCCAGTTTGCTTGATGGCGACAATGCGGCGCGCGATGAATCGTGCTGTCGGTTGGATGGATTCGAATTTGGGCGGTTTGCTCTTCGGCTTGTCCTGCGCGTGCGCCGCCTCGCCGCGCGAGGTTGACGCCGGGGAGTCCCTCGCCGAAACTGCGAACAACGGGAGAGGGGTGGCGATGGCGACGACATTCAGCGAAGCGATGGAACGGGCGCCGCTGCGCGCCTTTCAGGTCGCGACATTCGTCATCTGCATGCTGGTGCTGACCTGCGACGGGATAGACCAGCAACTGCTTGGCATCATCGCGCCGAAGGTGATCGAGGCGTTCGGTGCGGCAAAGAGCACCTTCGGCCTAGCTATGAGCGCCTCCTTAGTCGGCTTCGGGCTTGGCGCGTGGAGTGGCGGCTGGCTCGGCGATGCAGTCGGCCGGCGTTGGTCCTTGGCAATCGCGGCCGCACTGTTTGCGCTCGCCACGGCAGGTGCGAGCCTGGCATCAGGCAATCAGCCGACCGGGTTCTCGATCAACGTCTTTTCGTTGTTCTCAATTTCCTTGTATGCCCCGCAAGGAGTGTGGGAACTCGCAGCCTGGCGCGTGGTCGGCGGCCTCGGCTTCGGTTCCGCCTACGCCAACGCGATGGCCATGACCGGGGAGTGGCTCCCGGCCCGCTGGCGCTCGGTCGCGGTGACCACACTGTCGGTCGGCACCCCCGCGGGAGGCACGGTGGTCGGTTGGCTGGCGCCCGGCCTGGTCGCGTCATACGGCTGGCGCGGTGCTTTCATTGCCTTGGGATTGGCGACTTCTCTGGTGGTGCTGCTGATTATCGCGGGGCTGCGCGACAGCCCATCGTTCCTGCTCGCTCGCGGCAAGCCCGCCGAGGCCAAGCGAGTGGCGGACAAACTTCTCGGCCGCGATGTTGAGTTGATGCCCGAACGCCATGCGACCGACACCGCCGCGGGTTCGCCAATCGGCGTGCTCCATCGCTCGAACCTGCGGCTCAATGTCGGCATCGGCATCACTTTCGCGGCGTGCGCGCTGTGCGCCTATGGCGTGCTCAACTGGTCGACGACATTCCTCACGGCCAAAGGCTTCACGCTGGCGCAGGCCGGGAACGCGGTATCGGTCGGCGGGCTGACCTCGATCGTCTCGTCGGTCGCCGCTGGGCTCCTGGTCCACCGCTTCGGCTCGAAAGCCGTCATGGCCGCGATCAGCGCGACGCTGGTGGTTTCGTTCATCCTGCTTGCGGTTTCGGTCGAACGATTGCCCGCCGCGCCGTCGGCCGACGACCGTCTGCTGGTGGTGGTGATGGTGGGGATCACCGCGGCGATTTTCAGCGCGGGGATGGCGTCGATGTACGCGCTGATGACTTACGGATACCCGCAATCGTGCCGCTCGGCCGGAATCGGCTTCGGCATCTTTGTGGCACGGGTCGGCGCGATCTCGGCGAGCGGGCTTGGCGGTTGGCTGCTCGACCTCGGGCATGGCAGCACGGTGCCGTACTTCGCGGTCCTGACCGTGAGCGCTGCCTTCATTTCGGCCGCGCCCCTTATCGTCGACCGCCACGTACCTCCTGCTCGTCGGAAGCAGGCGATCGGCCTGACGGCTACCTGACCCGCGGCCCGCCGAACGGCAGCGGCGGCGGAGGGCGGCGGGCGCCGCGCGGCAACTGCGCCTGGTAGGCGCGGCCGCAGTGCTCGACGCAGTAGGGGAAGCCGGGGTTCACCTTCTCGCCGCAGAAGTGGAAGTCGGCCTCGCCCGGGTGACCCATCGGCCAGCGGCAGACGCGGTCATTAAGCTCGAGCAGGCTGGTCTTGTCGGCCATCTCCGGGCTCGGCTTGGCCGGCACCAGGCGGCGCGGCGGGGCCGGCGGGATCGGCGCCTGCTGATCGCCCGGGCCCTGGCGCAGGAATCCGCCAGGGCCGACCGAGACGATCTTGGGCATCTGCGGGCGTGGATCGGGCATTGGCTGGCTCGGCGTGTCGCCATCCGGCCTGGGCGCCGCGGGCTGTGCGGCGGTCGGTGCGGGGAGGGGTGCCTTTGGTTTGGGTCCCGAACGCGTCGGAGGGGCTTTCATCGCGGGGGCCGGATCGGGCGCCTTCTTCGCGGTAACTTTTTCTTCGTTCGGCTTGACTGGCGAAGGACGTGACTTGAGGCCAAGGCGATGCGCCTTGCCGATCACCGCGTTGCGCGACACCCCGCCGAGTTCGTCGGCGATCTGGCTCGCGGTTGCGCCGCTTTCCCACATCTTGGTCAGAGTGGCGATGCGTTCATCGGTCCAGTTCATGCGGTCTCGCTACCTTCAAATTGCCCAAACATTCGGGGCGACCCTTGCGCGGCGCTTGCCACCTTGGGGCGCTGCCGATAGTCGGCGCCCCATGGCCAATCAAGTCCCCGCCCGGCGTGAATTTCCGCCCAAAGGTCAGCCGTTGATCACCGGGGTCAACCGGATCGGGCTGTGGAGCCTCTATATTAAGGAGGTTCGGCGGTTTCTCAAGGTGCACACGCAGACGATCTGGGCCCCGGCGGTGACGACGCTGCTGTTCCTCGTGATCTTCACGGTCGCCATGGGCCGCGGCAACCGCATGGTCCTGGGCGTGCCCTTCGCCACGTTCGTCGCGCCGGGCCTGATCATGATGGGCATGATGCAGAATGCCTTCGCCAATTCGAGCTTCTCGCTGCTGGCCGGCAAGATCCAGGGGACGATCATCGACCTCCTGATGCCGCCGCTGAGCGAAGCCGAGCTGATGACCGGCATCGTCATCGCCTCGATCACCCGCGCGGTGATGGTAGGTGGTGCCCTGGCGCTGGCGATGGCGCTGTGGCCGGGCGTCAGCCTGCACGCCGCGCATCCGTGGGCGATCGTCTGGTTCGGGCTGATGGGCGCGGCGTTCCTCGCCTTCCTGGGTTTCGTCACCAGCCTGTGGGCGGAGAAGTTCGACCACAACGCTGCGGTTACCAACTTCGTCGTCGCGCCGATGTCGCTACTCTCGGGAACCTTCTACGTGATCAGCAACCTTTCGCCGCTGTTCCAGGCGATCAGCCGGCTGAACCCGTTCTTCTACCTGATCAGCGGCTTCCGCTTCGGCTTTCTGGGCCAGAGCGACATCGGCAACACCAACCATGCCGTGATCGGCGCGGCGATCGGCGTGGGCGTGCTCAACCTGGTGTTCGCGGTGGTCTGCTACCGCATCCTGAAGAGCGGCTGGAAGCTGAAGAGCTAGTGGGTCAAGCTGCGTCGCAGGCGGTACCGGCCTTCGGCGAAATCCTCGAACAGATCGGTCACGCTCGGGTGGTCGACCGGCCCGCCATCGCTGTCCTCGAGCAAATTCTGCTGGCTGACGTAGGCGACGTAGGACGATTCCTCGTTCTCGGCGAGAAGATGATAGAACGGCTGATCGCGCGTCGGGCGCAGATCCTTCGGAATCGCCTCGTACCAGTCGTCGCTGTTGGCGAAGACCGGATCGATGTCGAACACCACGCCGCGGAAATCGAAGAGCTTGTGCCGCACGACGTCGCCGATCGCGAAGCGCGCCTCGCAATGGCGCGGCGCCTCGATTCTGCGGCCGGCCTGCGGTGAATAGAAGTGCGAACGTTCCATGGGCATGCGGATATAGATTACCGGGCAGGTGAAACAAGGTTCCGCAGATCGCTATGCCCGAGTAATTGCTCCGCCGGCGGATCAAAGGCTTGGCAAGCCGAAAAGCATCCGCTAACCGCCGCGCTTCCTAGCCGACCGGGCGTTCGTTTCGCGCCCAACGCGCCTGCGGAGAGGTGCCGGAGTGGTCGATCGGGGCAGTCTCGAAAACTGTTGAGCTCGTAAGGGTTCCGAGGGTTCGAATCCCTCCCTCTCCGCCACTTGCCGTTGAGCCGCGCAAATGTCGGCGATGGGTGGAAAGCGACACCGGGTTCGTGGTGGAAGGCAGAAACGCAAAGCAGCCGCTCGTTCGGCCGCCGCGCAGCCGTGCGCAGTTGGCTCAAGGCGCCAGACGAGGCCGAACGCTGGGATCTTTATGCTCCCGGGCCTTTCGCGCGCGCTTCCAAGATTTTCCGATCGGGCGGATCGACGCCGTGCCTCCGTAGAATTGCGAATGCCTGGCTCTGCTGAGGGGAGGCACAAGCGATGAAATGCCGAAGTGGACTCTCATCCGTCTTGAGCTAGCCCGAACTCCCGAGTTCCCCGGGGGCTCGGCGAGCCGTGCATACATGTTGCGCGTGCCGCTCGACGACGCCGGACTGATCGATGAAGTTGCGCTGGCCAAGCGCCCTGCGATGGCGACGGTGCGGCGATTTTGGCCCAACGAGGCAGATCAGACCGGCTGTATCGTTCGCAACGGCAAGAGCTGGATCTTCTCCTACGCGATCGGCGAAGATGATGATGAGAAGGTTTACCACCTCGAAAGCCATCCGCTTTGGACCGGCGCGTATGTGACCATCACCGAACCGGACGGTGCGCCGTATCCGTTCAGAGTCGTACGCTCGCAGCCCGACGGCGTGGCGGGCGCCTAGGGGTCTTCGCCGTCGGCATCGGGCAGCGTAAAGTGAAACGACGTTCCGCCGTAAGGCGAAGCATCCGCCCATATCCTCCCTTCGTGAGCTTCCACGATGGTGCGGCTGATCGATAGCCCGACGCCCATCCCGGTCGCTTTGGTGCTGTGAAACGGCGTGAACAGATTCTCGGAAATCTCCGGTGCCAGCCCTGGTCCACTGTCGGAGACGATCACTTCGATGAACCCCGGCTCGCGGCGGATTGCGCTGATCGTCAGGCGCCCGTGCGGCAGATCCTGCATCGCTTCCACCGCGTTCCGGATGAGGTTGAGCAGAACCTGCTGAATCTGCACCCGGTCGACCAGCACCAGATCCCTCTCTCCGATCTTCACCGTCAGGTCGACCGACTGGCTGCCGGCGCCGACGAACGCCAGGGCGCTCGCCTCGTTCACCAGCCGCGCCAGCGAAACGACTTGGCGTTCGGTCTCCCCGCGCGAGATATAGTCGCGTAGCCGGCGAACAATCTGTCCTGCACGGACCGCCTCCTTGGCGCATTCGTCGAGCGCCTCGCGAATCATCGAGATGGTTGGCGCTTCGATATCCTCGGTCAACATCGTGCTGGCTGTTTCGACATAGTTGGCGATGGCGGTCAGCGGCTGGTTGAGCTCGTGCGCGATCGACGTGGCCAGCGTACCCATGGCGCTGACGCGCGAGACATGCGCCAGCTCCGCCTGGACGGTGTGAAGCCGCTTTTCGTAGTCCTGCCGTTCGGTCAGGTCGCGAATGAACCCGGTGAAGACCCGCTCTTCGCCTATCGTCGCCTCGCCGACCGACAGCTCCATCGGGAAAGTCGTGCCGTCCCGGCGGCGGCCGGTGACGAGGCGGCCGATGCCGATGATCCGCTTCTCGCCGGTGGTGAGATAGCGTGCGAGATAGCCGTCGTGGCGCTCGCGATCGGGCGAGGGCATCAGCGTGCTCACGTTCTCACCGACAAGCTCGGCTTCGGCAAAGCCGAACAGGCGTTCGGCCGCTTTGCTGAACGAAATGATGCGACCTTGGTCGTCGATGATCACCATCGCATCGGGGACTGTCTCGAGAATCGAGCGGAGGTGATTGGCGCTGCCGAGATCGCGGAGCTCGGAGGGGTGCTGTGCCGGCATCAGTATCTCCGTCCGTCGCCGCCGTGCCTTAACGCATGTTTTCAGCACTTGGAAACCCGGCTATCCGCGTTCGTTCAACGAGGCAAAGGCGGGTCAGCAATGGCGGAAGGCAAACTGGTCCACATCGTCGACGATGAGGATTCGATCCGGCGCTCGCTCGATTTCCTGCTGCGCGCCGCCGGGTACCTGACTGAGCGGTGGGAAAACGGCGAGGCTTTTCTCAAGGGCGTCGACAAGGCGGAACCCGCCTGCGTGCTGCTCGACGTGCGCATGCCGGGCATCGACGGACTGCAAGTCCAGGCCGAGATGGCCGCGCGCGGCTACAACCTGCCGGTTGTCGTTCTCACCGGACACGGCGACATCTCGACCGCCGTCCGGGCCATGCAAGGGGGGGCAATCGACTTCCTTGAAAAGCCATTCAACCGGGAACGGCTGCTGGAAGCCCTCGAAGCGGGTTTCGCCCGGCTCGACGATCGCGAGGGCGCGCGCAAGCGCGAGGAGTGGGCGAAGACTGAAATTGGCAAGCTGACCGAGCGCGAAAAGGAAGTGCTCGAAGGGCTCGCCTGCGGCTATCCGAACAAGACGATCGCCTATGACCTCGGCATCAGTTCGCGCACCGTCGAGGTCTATCGCGCCAACGTTATGAGCAAGTTCGAGGTGAGTAACTTCGCCGATGCGCTGCGGGTTGCGTTTGCCGCGGGCATGGGCTCCGAAAGCCATTGGCGCGAGACGTATAACGTCGGGGGAGCGAAGCCAGCGGCCGCGACCGAATAGTCGTCAATCGGAAGAGTCGCTCAACGGCTGACTGGCGGTTCGCCCGCGTTGGGGTTCTTGGACCACAAGTGTCCGATCCGGGCCAGAGTTTCCTCGGCCGCGTGATCGGCCTTCGCAAGATGGAAGCGGTAGTCGCGCTCGGCTAGGCCGGGCTGCACGCCATCGAAATGATAGTGGTGCGTCTCAGGCAACCCGAACACTTCGCCAAGATACCGGTCGAACAGGTTGCGCAGCGACTCCAGCACGCCCTTCTCGTCGAGCCAGGCGCGCATGCCGCCTGACAGCGTCAGCGATACGAGGCTCTTGCCGTGCAGGATGGCACTTTTCGAGCCCTCGCCCGCCTCTCCGCGGGTACGGCCGGCACCCAACACCCGGTCGATATAGCCTTTGAGCATTGCCGGCGGCGCGCCGAACCAGATCGGGTACACGAGCACGAACACGTCGACCTCGCCGAGTGCATGCCATTCGGCGATCACGTCGGCTGCGGGTTCACCCTCCCGTTCCTCCAGCTTGAGCACCGGATCGAATCCGAGCCGGTAGAGGTCACGCACGATTGCCGGGTGGCCATGCTTGCGAACCGCCTCGGCATAGCGGTTGGCGATCGCCAGTGTGAAGCTGCCCTGGTCGGGATGACAGGCGATGATCGCGTGCTTGAGAGGCTGGGTCATGGAAACTGGGATGGCCCTCCCTGCGGCAGGCGTAACTCCGGAGATGTCCGGAGGAATGCCCGCTTTTGATCTGGCGCAACGACGACGGGCAGGACCGCGGTAGATTGGCCGGAGCTGACGGAGGACCACATGCTGATGACCCGCACCCCATCCGACCCAGCGCGCCGCATCATTCCCGGCACCCCGATTTTCGACGGCGAGGCCGCGCGGAAGGGCCTGGGGCTCAACGCGATGTGCTACTCGTTCAATTCCGCCGACAACCGCGCCGCCTTCGTCATCGACGAGGAAGGCTACATGGACCGCTTCGCGCTGACAGACCCGCAGCGTGAGGCGGTTCGCCACCGCGACGTGCTTGGAATGATCGCCGCGGGCGGCAATGTCTATTACCTCGCCAAGCTCGCCGGAATTCTGGGTTTGAACGTCCAGGACCTTGGCGCGCTGCAGACCGGCTTGACGATTGACGGGTTCAAGGCCGGCTTGCTGGCCCACGGAATCACCGAAAGGACCATCGCATCATGAGTGAGATCGTCGGCGGCATTTTCACAAGCCACGTCCCGGGGATCGGTGCGGCCATCGCCAAGGGGCTGCAGCGGGAACCGTACTGGAAGCCGTTCTTCGACGGCTTCGCGCCGGTCCACGCCTTCCTCGAGCGAGAGAAGCCGGACATTGCGGTGGTTTTCTATAACGACCACGGGCTCAACTTCTTCCTCGACAAGATGCCGACCTTCGCGATCGGCGCTGCCCCCGAGTACCGCCATGAGGACGAGGGCTGGGGTATCGGCGGGTTCAAGCCTTTCGTCGGACACCCGGCACTTTCCTGGCATATCATCGAACAAGTGGTCGGCGACGAGTTTGATCCCGTGACCTGCCAGTCGATGCTGGTCGATCACGGTGTCTGCGTTCCGTTCGAGCTGTGCTGGCCCCATACGGAAGCATGGCCGGTCAGGCTGGTGCCGATCTGCATCAACACCGTGCAACATCCGCTGCCGAGCCCGAAGCGTGCGCTCGAGCTAGGCCGTTCGGTCGGCCGAGCGCTCGAGAACTGGCAGGGGGAGGAAAGGATTGTCGTGCTCGGCACGGGGGGCCTGTCGCACCAGCTCGATGGCGAGCGGGCGGGGTTCATCAACGTGGACTACGACAAGTTCTGCCTGCGCAACATCGTCCCCGATCCCGAGGCGCTCATCCAGCACGACACGCTCGACATCGTCGAGCTCGCCGGCAGCCAGGGCGTCGAAATCCTCAACTGGATCGCCGCACGCGGCGCGTTGCGCGGCTCTGTGCGAGAACTGGCGCACAACTATCACGTGCCGATCTCCAACACCGCGGCGGCGACGCTGCTCGTGGAGAACCACGCGATGGTGCGCGCCTAGGCGATAATTGCGTTCGCCGCGCCGCTGACTACGACCAGGAGGACCACCAGCGTAGCTCCGGTTCCGCCGAGGAACGCGGTTAGCATCCGGCGGACAGTGCGCCGCGGTGTGCGGGGAAATGCCCGCGGTGGCACCACATCGGCCTTGCCGGCGAACATGTGAGCGAGAGCGGTCAGATGTAGCAGCAACCAGATGCCCGACGCCATGCTGACGAGGCCCGAGAAGGCGAGAAGAGCGGGAAAGAACCACAGCTGCATGGCGACCTCGCACGACAACCCCACTGCCCCTTCACGCGTGAGGCGGCGGCTGGTTCCCGAGAGAAGCTCAAACCGCCGAACTGAAGCGCCGCGGCGAATGCTGGCGATAGGGGTCGAAGGCGGCGGCGATGCTGCGGGCGTAAGGCAGCGCGTGAGCGGCGACTGCCAGGTATTCGCCTTGGATTTCGCATAGCCCCGCCTCCACATAGGGTGCGAGTCGCTCCCACGCGTCGTCCAGCATCGGCCGGCAAACGCGGGCTCGGCCGCGACAGAGAAGCTCCTCGATCACGGCGCCGCGTCGGCGATCGTCGGCGCTACGGGTCTTGCCCAGCGCTATCGGCAGGCGGCCCTGCGATAGCAGCATCCGATAACGCCCGGCGTTCTTCTCGTTTTGCGCCAGCAGGGTCGGGAAGCTGCCGATCGCCGAGGCGCCGAGTCCCAGCACGACGGGCGCGGCATCGTCGGTGAAGCCCTGGAAATTGCGATGCAGGCGGTTCCCCGCGGCGGCTTTTGCCAGGGGATCCTCGGGCCTGGCGAAATGATCGAAGCCGATCGGCGCGTAGCCCGCGGCCACCGATTGCCCGTACCCCAATTCGGCCATGCGGAAACGTTCTTCGGCACCGGGCAGGGCGCTCGCGTCGATCTGCCTTTGCCGGGGGATCATGTGCGGCACGTGGGCATAGCCGAACAGCGCAATGCGGTCGGCACCAAAGGTGGACGAGAGGGTCAGGCTCGAGGCAAGGTCGTCGCGGGTCTGGCCGGGCAGGCCGTACATCAGGTCGAAGTTCATCGACGTGACGCCGGCCTTGCGCAACAGCTCCACGCCGTGCTCGATCATGCACAGCGGCTGCACCCGGCCTATTGCCTGCTGCAGCGTGGGGCTGAACGTCTGCACGCCCATGCTCGCCCGCGTTGCGCCGATCGCGCCGAGGACCGCGCCCCATTCCGCGGTCAGCGTGCGCGGGTCGAGCTCGATCGAGACGACGGGATCCTCGATCGGGAAGTGCAGCACCAGCGCGTCGAACAGGCACACGAAATCGACCGGGTTCAGCGCATTGGGGCTGCCGCCGCCGAACGCGATCCGCCGCACCCGCGCGCTCGCCGGCAGCTCGGCCGCGACGAGCGCGATCTCGCGGTGAAGCGCGTCGAGATAAGTCGCCAGACGCTGCGTCTTGTTCGCGGCGGCGGTGTTGCAGCCGCAATACCAGCAGATCTTCTCGCAGAACGGGATGTGCACGTAGAGCGACACATCGCTGGTCGCGGTGGAAAGCGCGTCGGCGTACATGAACTCGTAAACCGGGCCGAACTCGGCGGCGGTGGGGAAGCTGGTGTAGCGCGGGACCGGCGTCGCCAGCAGATCGGGGTGATAGGGCCACATGCCAGCTTGTGTCGCAGGGCCGGCAGGGTAAGTCATTGCTTTCGGTCAATTCGTCCGCGTTTACGGCCTGGGCGGCAGCCCTTGGCGCAGCAGCACGGGGTCGCAGGCGGCGCCCCGCTGCCGAGCGGGACTGTCACGGTGCCACCGTTGCACAGCGCCACGACCAGCGCCCCTGCAGCGGAGAACAGCGGCGTTCCCTCCGCCGGCGCGGTCATCGCGGGAAGAAGCGCTGCCGCGGCAAAGGCGAGGGCGGGCGGAGTCATTCGTCGTCTTCGACCAGGATGCGCACGGCGTTGCCCTCGGGATCCTCGAACTGTCCATTGCGCAGCGCCCAGAAGAAGGCCGCCAGGCCCAGGCCGCCTATCGCGAGAGCCGCCGGAATGAGAAGAAGCAGGATGGTCATTTCGCCGCTCTCGCTAGACGCAGTGAGTTACCGACAACGATCAGCGAACTTGCGGACATCGCGATTGCCGCCACCATCGGGGTGACCAGTCCGGCGATCGCCAGCGGCACGGCCAGGATGTTGTAGCCGATGGCGAGCGCGAAGTTCTGCCGCACGACCGCCATCGTCCGCCGCGCCGCGCGCACGGCCCGGGGCAGGGCGAGCAGCGAATCCTGCACGAACACCAGGTCCGAAGCCTGCAGGCCGACATCGCTCGCCGAGCCGGGTGCCATCGAGGCGTCGGCGGCGGCGAGGGCGGGCCCGTCGTTGAGCCCGTCGCCGACGACCAGCACCTTGCGACCGCGGGCGCGCAGGCGGCCGACGAGCGCCTGCTTGTCGCCCGGGCGCGCGTTGGCCTGCGCGGTGAGGCCGGTGGCATGGGCAATTTCGCCGACCGCTGCCGGCCGGTCGCCCGACAGGATTGAGCATTCTATGCCGAGCCGGCGAAGCTGCGCCAGCGCGGCCTCCGCATCGGGCCGCATACGGTCGCTGAACGGGATCAGGCGCACTGGACGGCCTTCGATGGCCAGCGCAGCGGCCATGGCCGCACCCCCGCCCTGCGGCCGGCTGAGCGATACTTCGAGGCCGCGCCAGCGGGCGAACACGCCTTCGCCAGCGCGCTCGGTGACGTCGATCAGCGGCTCTGGGGCGATGCTCCAACCGGCCAGCGTCGCGGCGAGGGTGCGCGACAACGGGTGGCGGCTGTGGGAGGCGAGCGCCAGGGCGACCGCCGTCTCGTCGGGCGCGAGCGCCACCAGCGCGGCCTTGTCCGGCAGCGGCCGGCCCATCGTCAGCGTGCCGGTCTTGTCGAGCAACGCGCGGTCGACGCTGGCCAGGCGTTCGAGCGCCGAACCGTCCTTGACCATGATGCCGGAGCGCATCAGCGAGCCGCTGGCGACCACTTGGGCCACCGGCACCGCCAGCCCGAGCGCGCATGGACAAGTGATGATGAGCACCGCGACGCCGGTCACCAGCGCGGTGTAAAGGCTCGCGCCGGCCAGCAGCCAACCGACGACGGTCAGGGCGGCCAGCGAGTGAACTGCAGGCGCGTAGAGCCGCGCGGCGCGGTCGGCGATGCGCACGTAGCGCGATCGGTTCTGAGTGCTTGCCTCCATCAGCCGGGCAATCTCGGCGAGCGTGGTGTCGTGCCCCGCGTGGCTGACGCGGACGTCGACGGGCGCTTCGAGATTGAGGGTGCCCGCGAGCGCTGGATCGCCGACGTGCAGCACGACCGGGGCGCTTTCGCCGGTTAGCAACGATTGATCGAAGCGGCTGGCGCCCGACAGGATTTCGCCGTCGGCAGCGAGTCGTTCGCCCGCCGCAATGCGCATCACCATGCCGGGCGCGAGCTTGGCCGCCTGGACCCAGGCGAGCTTACCGTCGGCGCCGACCACCATCGCCCCCTGCGCCGCCTGGCTGAGCAACGCGTCGACACCGGCGCGCGCGCGATCGCGCATCATCGCGTCGAGAACGCGGCCCACGAGGAGGAAGGTAAGCAGCATCAGCGCGCCGTCGAACCAGGCGTGCTCGCCGTGGCGGACGGTCTCGTACAGGCTGAGCCCGGTGGCGATCAGCACGCCGAGGCTGATCGGCACGTCCATGTTGGTGCGACCATGACGCACCGCCCGCCAGGCGGAGGCGAAAAACGGACGCCCGGCGAAAGCGATGGCCGGCACGCCGATACCGGCGCTTATCCAGTGGAACATGTCGCGGGTCGAGCCTTCGGCCCCCGACCAGACGCTGACCGACAGCAGCATCACATTCATTGCCGCGAAGCCCGCGACCGCCAGCGGGGCAAGCAGCGGTCGAGCCGCCGAGAGACGCGGCGCCAGTTCGTCGCGCCGCGCCTGTGCCTCGTAACCAAGCCCGGCCAGCGCCTGGACCAGGTCGTGCGCATCGAGCGAGGCATCATGGTCCACCGTCACCGTCCGCGCCGAGAGATTGACCCGGGCCGATGCGATGCCGAACCTCGCGCCAAGTCCCCGTTCGATCTTGCTCATGCAGCCGGCGCAGTGCATCGACGGCACCGCAAGCACCGTGCGTTCGAACGCGGGCGCCGGCTTGCGCAGCGCGCTCATTGCAATGCCTCCTCGCGGCGCCAGACATGCCCGTCGGCGGCGAGTGTGAGGCGCAAGTCCCAGCGACCGTCCGGGAGCGCCTGGCGCGAGAGGAACCGGCCCGTGCCGATCCGCTCGAAGGTCAGCGCCCGATCGGGTATCCGGCCCAGCGGGTGGCGCGCCATTGCCTTCACTGCCACGTTCGCCGGTGTGCCTTTGAGCGCGACGACGATCCGCCCATCGGGCCGCCAGGTCGTCACCGCGTCCCAGCCGAGAGCTTTTTCGCGCTTCGCCTCATCGAGCCAGCGGTTGAAGCCCTGGCTGGCGACGTACGAGTTTTCGACCACGACGCCGCCGAAGGTCGAGCTGGCGTAGCGGGCGTTGACCAGATTCACGGCGATGACCACGCCGAAGAAGGTCACCAGGATCGCCGCCATGTGCCGCCCGTTGAAAGTGCGCTGGTTGGCTTGGGGCATCATTCGTCTCCAGGCGCGGTGAAGCGCGTTTCGGTTTCGGCCATCTCGACCTGTTCGTCGACGGACGTGACATCGAACTCGAAGTCCTGCCCGGCCGTATTGGGCGGCGCGATGACGTAGACGCGCAGCGGCAAGGTAGAATCCGCGGGCACAGTCGGGACGAGCGCCCGCGCGGCTTCGTGACGGCCGATCTCGTCGGTCCACATGACCGCTCCCGGCAGGCCTTCAAGGACGATGCGCATCGGCCGCGGGCGGCTCTCCATGTTGCGCAGCTTGAGCGTATACGCGTTGCGCACGCTGCCGTCGCTCATCAGCATGTACGGCGGGTTGCGGTCGGGCGCGGCGGAGATCGCGGTGTGGCTGCGGGTGCCGAGCAGGAACAGCATGGCGAGACCGATCGCGGCCCAGACGCTGAAATAGGCGATCGTACGCGGCCTCAGCAGCGCCTTCCACGCCGGACGCGGCGTTCCGCCCGCCTTCTCGCGCTCGGCGTCCTCCAGCGTGATGTAGTCGATCAGGCCGCGTGGGCGCCCGACCTCGGCCATGACCTTGTCGCATGCGTCGATGCACAGCGCGCAGGTGATGCACCCGATCTGCGGCCCTTCGCGAATGTCGATCCCCGTCGGGCAGACCGCGACGCACATGTTGCAGTCGATGCAATCACCGAATGCCTGTGGGCTTTTCTGGGCTTTCTTGAAGCTGCCGCGCGGCTCGCCGCGCCAATCCTTGTAGGTCACGGTGAGCGACTTCTCGTCCATCATGGCGCTCTGGATGCGCGGCCAGGGGCACATGTAGATGCAGACCTGCTCGCGCATGAAGCCGCCGAGAATGAACGTGGTCGCGGTCAGCACGGCGACCGTGATGTAGGCGACCGGCGCCGCGTGGCCGGTCCAGAAATCGTGGGTCAGCGTCGGGGCGTCCGCGAAATACATGATCCACGCGCCGCCGGTCCAGAAGGCAATCAGGAGATAGATCGACCACTTGAGCGCGCGCCGGGCGATCTTCTTCGGCCCCCACGGCGCTGCGTCGAGGCGCATCCGCGCATTGCGGTCGCCGTCGAGGAAGCGATCGACGTGCTGGTAGACGTCGGTCCACACCGTCTGAGGGCACGAATATCCGCACCAGGCGCGGCCGACGGCGCTGGTCAGCAGGAACAGCCCGATCCCGGCCATGATCAGCAGGCCGGCGACGAAGTAGAACTCCTGCGGCCAGATCTCGATGCCGAACATGTAGAACCGGCGGTGGGCTAGGTCGATCAGAACGGCCTGATCGGGCGCATAGGGGCCCCGATCCCAGCGGATCCAGGGCGTGCCGTAATAGATCGCCAGCGTGACGGCCATGACCAGCCACTTGAAACGCCGGAAGGGGCCGTCGATCCGCTTGTTGTGAACCGTCTGGTGCTTCTCGTAGAGCGAGACGTCGATGGTGTCAGGGTGCCGCATCGGCCTTCGCCGCCGGAGCGGCCTCCACGAAATCTTCGCCGCCGCCCAGCGAATGGACATAAGCCGCCAGCATCTTGATTGTCACAGGGTCGAGCCGGCCGCCCCATGCCGGCATGGCGCCGTGGCGGGGATTGGTGACCTGCGCCGCGACGTCCTCACGGGTGCCGCCATAGAGCCAGATCGCATCGGCCAGGTTGGGCGCGCCGAACTGGCGATTGCCGGTGCCGTTCGCTCCGTGGCAGATGGCGCAGTTCTGCGCGAACAATTGCGCCCCAGCGGCGCTGTCGCGCCCCTTGCCGGACAGGCTGAGCACATGTCCTGCGACCTGGTCGACCTGCGCGGCGGTCAGGATGCCGTCATGGCCGAACGCGGGCATCTGGCTGCTGCGCGTCTGCGGATCGCCCGGCTGGCGCGCGCCGTTAGTGATCGTGTATTCGATGGCCTTGAGGTCGCCGCCCCACAGCCAGTCGTCGTCGTTCAAGTTGGGATAGCCCTTCGAGCCCGCGGCGCCGGCACCGTGGCACTGCACGCAGTTGACCTTGAACGCCGCCCGTCCACCGGAGACCGCCGCGCGCATCCGCGCTGGGTCGTTCGGCAAGTCCTCGATCGCCATCGATCCGATCGCCGCAAGCATCGGCGCCAGCGCGGCCTGATGCTCGCTGACTTCATGCTGAAGCTGGCCGCGGCTAGACCAGCCGAGCATGCCCGCGGTGCCCTTGCGGACCATCGGAATTGCCGGATAGGCGATTACGTATCCCACGGCGAAGATGATCGAGGCATAGAAGGTCCACAGCCACCAGCGCGGCATCGGCGTGTCGAGTTCCTCAATGCCATCCCATTCATGACCGACGGTGGATGTGCCGGTCGGCTCGTCGATGCGCCTATTCGCCATCGTTTTCGTCCTCGAAGATCATGTGAGCCGCGGCATCGTTGCGCTCGCGATTGTTTGTGCGGAACGGCCAGAGCACGCAGGCGACGAAGACCACCAGCATCGCCAGGAGCGCCCAACTGTCGGCGAAATGGCGCAGCGCGTCGTAAGTCGAATGCTCGCTCACCGGCCACTCTCCCTGGCCAGGTCTTCCTGCGCGGCCGCGCCGTTCACGTCGACCAACGTGCCGAGCATCTGCAGATAGGCGACGAGCGCGTCCATCTCGGTCAGGCGGCCGGGATTGCCGTCAAAGTCGCGCTGCTGCGCCTTGGGATAGCGTTTCGTCAGGCTGCCGGCGTCGGCCATCGGATCGGCCTGAGCCTTCATGTCGAGCACGGCATCGGCGATGTCTTGCTTCGAGTAGGGCACCCCCACGTCCTTCAACGCCTGCAGCTTGGCCGAAGCATCGTTCAGGTCGAGGTCGGTGTCCGCGAGGAAGCTGTAAGTCGGCATCACGCTCTGGGGCACGACCGAACGCGGATCCTTGAGGTGCTGCACGTGCCACGCGTCGGAATAGCGGCCGCCGACGCGGGCGAGGTCCGGCCCGGTGCGCTTGGAACCCCACTGGAACGGGTGGTCGTACATGCTTTCGGCGGCCAGACTGTAGTGGCCGTAGCGCTCGACCTCGTCGCGGAACGGGCGGATCATCTGGCTGTGGCAGACGTAGCAGCCCTCGCGGGTGTAGATGTCGCGGCCGGCCTGTTCTAGCGGGGTGTACGGCCGCATTCCCTGGACCTTCTCGATCGTGTTATCGATCCAGAAGAGGGGGGCAATCTCGACCGTGCCGCCGATCGCGACGGCGATGAAGGCGAAGACTGCCAGGAGCGTGATGTTCCGCTCCAGCTTCTTGTGCTGTTCGGTGAACTTCATGATCGGATTCCTACTCGGCCGCTTCGGCGAGGTATTCGGGCTCGGCGACGATCGGACGGTCGGCCGATGCGTTGTAGACGGCCTGGTGCATCGGTTTCTCGGCGCGCTGCCGGCCCAGGATCGTGAGCCAGACGTTGGCGACCATCAGCACGGCGCCGGCGAGGTACAGCGTGCCGCCGAATGCGCGCAGGATGTACATCGGGTGGAGCGCGGCGACGGTATCGGCGAAGCTGTTTACCAGGTAGCCGTCGGCGCCGTATTCGCGCCACATCAGGCCCTGGGTGATCCCCGCCACCCACATCGCGGCGGCGTAGAACACGATCCCCACGGTCGCCATCCAGAAGTGCCAATTGACCCAGCGCAGCGAATAGAGCCGCTCCCGCTTCCAGAGCCGGGGGACGAGGAAATAGACCGCGGCGAAAGAGATCATCCCGTTCCACCCGAGAGCGCCGGCGTGGACATGCCCGATGGTCCAGTCAGTATAGTGCGACAGCGAGTTGACCGATTTGATCGACAGCATCGGCCCTTCGAAAGTCGCCATGCCGTAGAACGCCAGCGCCATCACCATCATGAGGATGATCGGATCGGTGCGGACCTTGTCCCACGCTCCGTTGAGCGTCATCAGCCCGTTGATCATGCCGCCCCAGCTCGGCATCCACAGCATGATCGAGAAAACCATGCCGAGCGTCTGCGCCCAGTCGGGCAGCGCAGTGTAGAGCAGGTGGTGCGGCCCGGCCCAGATGTAGAGGAAGATCAGCGACCAGAAGTGCAGGATCGACAGGCGGTAGCTGTAGATCGGTCGCTCGGCCTGCTTGGGCACGAAGTAGTACATCATCGCCAGAAACGGCACTGTAAGAAAGAACGCGACCGCGTTGTGGCCATACCACCACTGGGTCAGCGCATCCTGCACACCGGAAAACGCCGAGTATGACTTGGAGCCGAGGAAGCTGACCGGCACCGCCAGGTTGTTGACGATGTGCAGCAGAGCGATGGTCAGGATGAACGACAAGTAGAACCAGTTGGCGACGTAGATGTGCGGCTCCGCCCGGCGGGCCAGCGTACCGACGAACACCGCGAGATAGGCGACCCAGACCACGGTCAGCCATAGGTCTACGTACCATTCGGGCTCGGCATACTCGCGGCTCTCGGTGATGCCGAGCAGGTAGCCGCTGGCGGCGAGCACGATGAAAAGCTGGTAGCCCCAGAACACGAAGCGGGCGAGGCCGGGGAAGGCAAGCCGCGCACGACATGTGCGCTGGACGACGTAATAGCTGCTGGCGATCAGGGTGTTGCCGCCGAACGCGAAGACTACACCCGAGGTGTGCAGCGGGCGCAGGCGGCCGAAGTTGAGGTAGGGTTCGACGTTGAGCTGAGGCCAGGCGAGCTGACAGGCGATGAGCACGCCCACCAGCATGCCGACGACGGACCAGAACACCGTCGCCAGGACGCCCCAACGCACAGGATCGTCGTCATACTTGGACGGGTCCGTCGGCATCCGCAGGATGCCGCTGGCGATCGCGCCGACGTCTGCCCTTGCCACGCTGACCCACAGCCCGGCCAGGGCCACGACAGCGACGATCATCATCTGCGCGGCGAACCCGCCGTCGTGCGCGTAAGCGGCCGCAAGGACCGCCAGCACCATGGCGCCGAACCACAGTCCGGCCCGTGTGAGAACTGCTTCCATGAACTCGAACCCTCGTTAGCCGCGCCGCCCGTGGGCCCGCCGTCCTTCAGGCGCCTTGATCGCCGTCAAACGGCTTCGGCGGCATTGGGAAATCTACGAGGTCGCCTTTTGCGGCGCATCAATGTTGCGGCGCGGCATCGGGTGCAGCGCCGCGGCGACGACGCGATGAGGCGGCTGCATGGGCAGCCGGCGCGTCGCCCAGGAGAATCGCATGCGTATCATTCCCACTCTGCTCGCCTGCGCCGCTATGACCGGCATCGCCTCGCCCGCACTGGCCGAGGACGGTGCCGGCAAATGGCAGGTCAAGCTGATGGCGACGGCAGTCCTGCCCGACGGCAAGATCGATAAGGTCAACACCGATCTCGTCGGCCTGCCTGCCAATCTGCAGACCAGGGCGAGCGACAACTACGTGCCGTCCCTGGCGATCGAATACTTCTTCACGCCGGCCGTCTCGCTCGAGACGATCTGCTGCGTGACTGAGCATCACGTGACCGGAACCACCGGACTGCCCGGAGCGGGCCTGGTGTCAAATGCACACCTGATTCCGGCAACGTTCACCCTCAAGTACCACGTCAACGCGGGCGACATTTCGCCGTATGTCGGAGCCGGGCCGAGCTATTTCCTGTGGTTCGGCGAGAAGCCGGGCGCGGCCGCGACGGCGGCGGGCGCGAACCACTTCAAGATGAGCGACGAGATTGGGCTGGCGTTGCAGGGAGGCATTGATGTCCCGCTCAACGACAAGGGCCTCGCCCTAAGCCTCGATGCCAAGCGCTATTTCGTGAGCACGACGGCGCGCTGGTATGCGGGCACGACGAAGGTGATCGAGACGAAGCACCAGCTCGATCCGTGGGTGCTCAGCGCCGGGCTCGGCATTCGGTTCTAATCAGCCGGCAATCGCCTGAAGTTCCGCGCGGTCGAGGATATCGACCGCGCGGCGCGTCGGCAGGTCGATCACGCCGCTGCGCTGGAGAGCGGTCATCTGCCGGCTGACGGTTTCGATGGTCAGGCCGAGCACGTCACCGATCTGCTGGCGCGAGAAGGGTAGGTCGAAGCGGCGGAGCGGGCCGGCGCCGGGCTCGGCCAGCCGTTCGGCCATGTCGAGCAAGAAGGTGGCGATCTTCTCCTCGGCGCTCTTGCGCGCGAGCAGCAGCATCCAGCTGCGCGTTCGGTCCAGTTCCGCCAGCGTGCGCTGCAAGAGCATGTGCTCGAGGCCTGGATGCTCGCCCGCGAAACGGTCGAAATCGGCGCGCGCGAACACGCAGACGCGAGCCTTGGTCAGGGCGGTCACCGAATGCCGCGTCGTGGCGCCAAACGGGCGGCCGATGAAATCCGCCGGATAGACCACACCGACGATCTGTTCGCGGCCGTCCTCGGTGCCGGTCGACAGCTTGAGGATGCCGTCGATCACGTTGGCGACGAGAATCGGCTGCTCGCCTTCCCAGATCAGCGATTCACCGGCTTCGAGCTCGCGGCGGCGGCCGATCCGGTTAAGCGCTTCCAGTTCAACGGGACGGAGCGCCGCGCAGATCGCCTGGCTGCGGACTGCGCAAGTATCGCAATAGGTCATCGCACACTCCAGCAATTTCCCGCTACTGCTGGAACGTCTCCTCCACCGCGATCCGCAATTATCCTAGGCTGCGGCTTGCGGTGCCGCAGCGTCGACATTGCAAGCGTGACCTAGGTCAGAAGTTCGGAACTCCGCGCAATGGCAGTGATCTGCCTGCGCCCGCCAACACGGCCAAGCTGAACGATGACGTCGATCACCGAGGCGGCATATTCGATCGTGTCTGTCCGGCTAAGGCCGATGCCGGTCTGCATCACCATCAACGCCAGCTGGTCGAGCGCGCCGCGCAGCGAGTTGGCGTGAATAGTCGAGAAGCTGCCCGGGTGACCGGTGTTGATGGCGCGCAGGAAGCTGACGCTCTCGGCGCCGCGCAGCTCACCCAGCACGATCCGGTCGGGGCGCAGGCGCAATGCTGCCTGGAGCAACTCGTTGGCGGTGACACGGGCTTCGCCGAGTTCCCCCTTTACGGCCACGAGGCCGACGCCGTTGCTTCCGGGAAGGCGCAGCTCGGGCGTGTCTTCGACCAGCACGACTCGCTCTTCGCCCGGAATTTCGCCGAGCATCGAATTGAGGAAGGTGGTCTTCCCAGTGCTCGTGCCGCCGGAAATCAGGATGGTTTTCTTGGCGGCGATCGCCGCGCGCAGAAAGGCGATCGGCTCGGCCGATGCGTCTGGCATCGCCTGCTCGGGGGTGGCGACGATCGGCCCGGAGTCATAGGCATCGAGCGGCAGATCGAGCCGGCGATGTCGGCGGATTGCCATCGCCCAGTGTCGCCGCGTTGCCGGCGGTCCGCAGAATTGGACGCGCGCGCCGTCGGGTAGAGTGGCGCCGAGCAGAGGATGCTCGCGGTTGATCCCCTGATGGCTGACCCGTGCCACTTGCTCGGCCAGACGCTGGACCAGGCGGTCGTCGATCTCGGCCGCTTCGATCCGCTGCATCCCCGGATGCGCCGAATCCTCGATCCACACCTCGCCGGGCCGGTTGACGAGGATCTCGGTCACCGTATCGCGATCGAGCCACTGCCGGAACGGCTCGAGGTAAGCGTCGAGATACGCGCTGCCGCCTTGCGGCAAGACCGGCAGCTCGCCGGCGATGGGGCGGACCTCCGCGCTCATGCCTTAAGCGCTCACAGGCGCGGGACGCGCGAGAAATCGAGATCGCGGGAGGTGTAAACGCGGATTGGTTCGCCCAGGCCGACGCGGATGGTCGGACCAATCTTGTCGCCCTGGCTGACGGCGGCCGCAGCGGCGCTCTGCCCGCCGCCTAGGATCAGGCTCGCTCCGCCGGTGCCGATGGCGCTGAGGCCGCCGACGACGGACAGCAGCATCGCCGAACCGAAGCGCTGGAAGAAGTGGGAATCGACCTTGCCTTCGAGGCCGGTGCTGCCGTCGAAGCTGGCGGCCGGCGAGGCGAGGGCGACCGAAACCCCGTCTGGCCGGATCAGGCGCGTCCAGATCACATAAGCGCGCTTCTGCCCGCCTTGTACGCCCGACTGGTATTGGCCGATCAGACGGCTGGAGCGCGGCACCAGCACACGGGTGCCGTCGAAGCTGCGCACGTCCTGGCTCACGACGGCACGCACGTAGCCCGGCACGTCGGTGTTGATCGCGGTCTCGAGGATCGCAGGGATCATCGTGCCTTGGGTGACGGTGGTCTTGGGATCGATGTCAACACGCGCCTGGGCCGGACCCCCACCAACACCGCCGAGACGGCTGGCGAAGTCGTCGGCGCCGTTGCCTTTGGCAACCTCGCCCGGAGCGCCGGTGGCAGGCACGGGCAGCGCGCTTGAATCGAACACCATCGTCGGCGAGCTGTACGGATTGGCCGCCGGCACCGGGTTCAGTTGCGGCGGTGCGGCGAGGACCGGAGCGGGCGCGGGCGGAGCCTGCGGGGCCACCGCTGGTGCCGGTGCAGCGGGCTCAGCCACGAGCTTAACGGGCGGCTGTATGGGCATCGCTACGGGTTGCTGCGGCTCCGGCCGAGCCTGCGGGCGATCGCCCGTCACGCGCGCGGAATTCATCCCCCATAGCGTGGCCATGCCGAGCAACGCGACCACGGCAACGCCTCCCGCGAGGCCGAACGCGTCGGACTTGCCCTTGCGCTGCGTCACCACCGGATAGGCGGTGCGGCTGGCGAGATCGATGATCTCGGCGGATTCGCCTTCGCGCGGATCGCGGTCGTTGTCGGCAGCCATCTGCTTGGCGGGAAGGCGCATAGCGAGCTTCATTTCTTCACCTCATCGAGACGGGCCAGTGCGGCCGAAGAGCGCGCGGGACCGTTGTTGGCGATCGTTGCCAGGTCGCGGCCCGACCGCAGAATGATTTGGCTCGGCACCCCGTCGACCACGATCACGTCGCCGCGCACGGCGAAATTCACCGGGCCTTCGGCGCCTTCCTTGTTCTTGATCAGGATTGCCGGGACCGGTGTTCCGGCCGGCCACGAAAGATAGGTCGAGTTGCCGTCGTCGTAGATGCGGCTGGGCAACAGTTTCTTCTGCCCGCTGCCCGCCCAGGCGAAGTTGAGGTCGGCAGGGTCGATCACGGAGTCGGGATCGGTCGCCGCCGCGAGTTCGGCCTCGGTCGGCGCGGCCGCCGCTGAATGGGCGAGGGCCTGGGTGCCCGTAGCGGGCTTGGCTTCCTTGGGATAGGTGAAGACAAGCTCGTAAAGCGGTGCGGCCACCTTCGGACTGGCGACGAGGTCGAAGAAGTAGGTGTGCTGGCTGGTGACGACGGTCATGTTGGTCACGGCCCGTTCGGCGAGCGGCTTGACGAACAAAAGGTTGGCGCGCTTGTTCGGCGTCACTTGCCAGGCGTTCGAATCCCCGATGGCGACGTTCTCGATCAACTCGTCCTCGCCGAAGCGGATCGTCGCCTGCACGCTTGGCCGACCTTCGATGCGGACGATCTGGCCAGGATCGTAGAGGCGGTGCTCGAGGCGCGGATCCCCGGCGTGAAGCGCGCTGGCGCACGCGAGCAGGCCGAGTGCAGCGGCCGGCGAAAGGCGGGTCATTTTACTTTCTCCGTACGTCGGGCAGGCGCGGCGCGGAAGCGGCTGCCGACGCCGCGCGCGCGCGATTGCGAAGGGCTGGAAGCAGGGGAGGGTTGGTTCGCCCCGCCACCGATGACCCGGGTTTCGCGCCGCGTGGTGGAAGGCGGGTCCAGGTCATTTGCGGCAACACCCATGGCGGTTGTGAGCCGTATTTGCCGCGAAGGCCCCTGCGCTCCAACGCGGGCCTGGTCGACTGCCAAACCCGCGGACGGCGCGGCCGTCGCCGGTACGTGGGGCGGAGGGGCCGCCTGACGGCGCTCCTCGGAACGAGTGTTTGCGAGCCCGAACACGCTCCAACCCGAGACCATCGTCCCGGCAACTTTCATCACCAGGATCATCAGTGCCGCATGCACGGCGCCGATCATGAAGAACGCCATCGCCGCCTGCGGATCGATCTTGCCGGGAGTCTGCAGCAATGCCGACAGGACGGGCACGGCCAGGTCCAGCATCAACGATCCGCCGAGCACGGCGAACAGCGGCGCGAGGGCCAGCAGGACCACGCCCTTGAGCCAGCCGGTGAACAACCCGCGCGTGCCGCGAAACAGCGCCAGCACCACGAATACCGGGCCCAGCGCGAGAAGCACCGCCAAGGCGATGCGCGACGTGGCGAGGATGCCGACCGTGCCCAGGAGCAGCAGTGTCCCCCCAAGCCAGAGCAGGCCAGGTGGGGAGAAGGCGCTGTCGGCGGTCTGGCCGTTGGAAGCCTGGATCAAGGCCTGGAACACGACGTCGATCTTGGCCGCGAATACGTCTGTGGCGTTGCCAGGGATTCCGGTCAGGATTCCGGCGAGCTCGTTCGGCGCGCCGGTGGCAAGATTCCACACCACGCTTTGGTAGGCGATCCAGCTCGTGGCGAATGTCAGCACCAGGCCGATCGTCACCATCCGCGAAGTCATCGAGTTGATGCCAATCCGGCCGCGCCCGGTGATCAACGCGAAGGCGAACAGCGCGACATAGATTGTCAGCAGGATGGTCAGGGCGGGAAGCAGTGCCCCGTGGGCCCCGAACAGCCGGCCGAACGCAGCCTCGGCCATCTGGCCCGCGGCGCAATCGACGCCATGGAGGCTGGCGGCAACGCCATTGCCGACCCCTTCGACAGCTTGTTGGCAGGAAGCGGCTGTCACTCGGCAGCCTCCCACAGCGGGAATTCTTCGTCCGGGGCGCCGGTGCCCGGCCAGCGGCGGCCGGTCAGCGTGGGGTACCAATCGGCCGGATCATCGCCAACGGCTTCTCGCAGCAGGTCGAGCCGGCGCACGGCGTTCTCGCGGCCGGAGAGGATCGTCAGCACCTCGGGCGCACGCGACAGGTCGAGGCGCGCCACGACGGAGACGTCGGGCTGGCGGATCAGGAACGCGCGGCTGTGCGAGGGCAGGCCACGGATCAGTGCCAGCTCGTGCTCGGTCAGGCCGAAGCCGTCGCAATAGTCCTCGGCCCGCGCCTTCGCGTTAGGCATGAAGATCATCGTTGCGGTCTGCTCGACCAGCGCTGTCGCGATCTTGCTGTCGAGTGCGTCGCGGGCGCTCTGGGTGGCGAAGCCGACCAACGCATTGCGTTTCCTCAAGGTCTTGAGCCAGTCGCGAATGCGCGCGGCGAAGACGTCGTCGTCGAGGGCCTTCCAGCCCTCGTCGATCAGGATCATCGTCGGGCTGCCGTCGAGCCGTTCCTCGATCCTGTGGAACAGGTACATCATCGTGGGCGTGCGCAACCGCGGACTCTCGAGCAGCGCAGTCATGTCGAAGCCGAGCACGCGGCTGCGGAGGTCGAGCCGGTCGATCTCGTTATCGAACAGCCAGGCGTGCTCACCCCCTTCGATCCAAGGCGTCAGCCGGTCGGCGAGGTCGCCGGGCTCGGGGCGACGAGCGCCCGAAAGCAGTTCCCGGAAATTGCGTAGGCGGCGCAATGCCGAGGCATTGGCATAGGCGGCATCGACGGCTTGCGCGATCGTCGCCAGTTCCTCCGGCCCTTCGGCCTTGAGCAGCACCGCGAACCAGTCACGCAGGAATGCACGATTGACGGCGTTGTCTGGCAGCGCGAGCGGGTTGAACCCGGTCGGCTCGCCGGCGTGAATCCGGTCGTAGCGCCCGCCGATGCCGCGGATGAACAGCTCGGCGCCGCGATCCTTGTCGAACAGGATTGTGCGGGGCCTGAACTTCTGCGCCTGCGCGGCGAGGAAGTTCATCACCACCGTCTTGCCCGAGCCCGAGGGACCGATGATCGAGAAGTTACCGAGATCGCCGTGATGGAAGTTGAAGAAGAACGGCGTCGCGCTGGTTGTCTCCAGCAGGGT
>Ga0105246_10000332_pt1 | contig 25139 bp, 28 predicted proteins | sample KBSM64metaG_FD_99694 | JGI IMG/M metagenome (GOLD analysis project Ga0105246, IMG submission 99694) | Miscanthus rhizosphere microbial communities from Kellogg Biological Station, Michigan, USA - KBS M6-4 metaG | ecosystem: Host-associated > Plants > Roots > Rhizosphere > Soil | place... | reverse complement strand
GTAGGCCCACGAGAGAGCCTCGCGCACCTTCTTGTTGGTGATCTTCCGGTTGTCCGGCGCCCAGTAGTAGGTGCACGGCGAGCCACCCAACGTCAGACGGTCCGGCGCCTTCTGCTTCATCTGCTGGAAGTCAGGGGCGAGCAGGTCGTCGTAGGTCAGCGTGGTCTGGCCGGAGCCACTGTCGGCCAGCATGATCTGGTCGATCTTCTCCGAGGGCTGCTGCAGCTTGAAGTCATACCCGTCGGGGTACTGCGTGCGAGCCGGGTCGGTCGCCGGGTCCCAGTACGGGTTCTTCTCCAGCACCAGCTCCTTGGAGGCGTTGAACGACTTGATCATGTACGGACCGGTCGACCACGGGTGGTTCTTGTAGGTCTTCGGGTCCGAGACCTTGCCCGCGGGGATCGGGCCGTTGGCCGGGAAGGTGCCCCAGTACGGCATGTCCGGGAAGGGCTTGGCCATCGAGATGGTGATCGTGTCGCCCTTGACCTTGATCCCGCTGAAGGTCTTCTTGCCGGAGGTGTAGGGGCCCTTGTACGTCGAGCCGCCCTTGAAGTAGACGTTCGAGTAGTACTGGCACGGGCCGGTCGGGAAGGTCGCGGCGTCCATGCACCGGGTCATGCCCCACGCGACGTCCTTGGCGGTGACCGGTGTGCCGTCCTGCCACTTGACGCCCTTGCGGATGGTGAAGCTCCACTTGGTGTAGTTGTCGTTGTGGGTACCCAGGTCGGTGGCCAGGTCGGGCACCAGGATCATCTGCTTGGACTTGGGGTCGTACTTGTACTGGGTCAGCGACCGGGTGACCAGACCACTCATGATCGACGAGGTGTCGGTGTAGTAGATCTCGCTGGGGTCGATGGTCGTGGTCAGCCCTGGCTGGGTCAGCACCGTGACGATGCCGCCCTTCTGAGCGCCGGCGATCGTCACCGGACCCTTGGCAGTGGGATCCTGCCCGTTGCCGGTTGCGCCGGGGTTGAAGTTCGAGGGAGTGCCCTCAGGCGTCGAGCTTCCGCCGCTCCCGCCGCATGCGGCGAGAGCGAGGAGCCCTACCGATGACAGGGCGACCAACGGAGTCTTCAGTCTCATGTACGCGCCTTTCACTGACGGTTCGGCCCGGCGACGACTCGCCGAGCGGTGCACCGGGGACGGCGCGCGCGGTCGGCGCGGCCATGGCCCCGGGTGCAACAGAACCAGCCGTTCATCGCCGTCCAATATCGGGTGAATAACGAATGGATATCGACTGCGAAATGTCACAAGGAGGTTACGGATAAAGAACGGGTCACGGCCAGATCTCGGAATTGTCACGACCCGTGCCGCGGGTGGGCCCCGGCCCGCTGTCGCTCCGCGCCGCGGGACGTCGCGGGCGCGGATCAGCGCCGGTAGGCGACCAGCTTCACCGCGAAGGAGGGGTGCGGGGCCTTCGGGGTGCCGTCGCAGGAGTAGCCGCCGTTCGTGTGGCAGCTGAACCTCGTGGAGGCGTTGACCAGCGTGACCGTGACCTGGCCGGTGCCGCTCCGGCTGAACGGGACCGAGAGCTTCCCGCGCCCCTGCCTGGTCAGAGGTACCAACGACCGCGTCATGGGGTGGTGTGTCCGCCTGACCAGCACCACCACGGCCGGGCTCGTGCCCCGCCGGGGACCGTCGACCTTGATGCGTAGCCGCCACCGGTGGCCGGACAGGTCGGTCCCGGGGACGGCCTTGAGGTTGGCCGACGCGAGGTGCTGGACGGCGTACGTCGCCCAGGGCGCCTCGGGCGCACTCCGGGTGAGCGTCACCTTCCGAGCCGCTCCCGCGGCCGGGTACGCCTTGCCCTCGGCGTAGGTGTGGCGGGGCACGGTGTTGCCGCTGGCGTAGGTCCCGAACACCGTCGTCATCCCGCCGTGGCGGTGCAGTGCGGAGTGGATCGCCTCGGCCGAGAAGTGGTGCCCGGCCCGGCCGAACGCGGCGGCGTGCTTCCAGACCGACCTGATGATCCCACGCCCGTAGTGCTCGCTGAGGTACTCGAAGAAGACCCAGTTGCCGTACTGCTCGAAGCCGCCGTCGGTGAAGGTGTCCAGGGGTGTCGCCGGCTCGTGGAGCTGGCTCCAGGGGAGGTACTGCCGGTTGTCGTTGCTGCTGTCGTCGAACTGGTCCTCCATCCAGGTGGCGGTCGACTCCATCAGCCAGGGGTCCTCGCCCGCGTCGTAGCCGAACTGGATGGCATGGAAGAACTCGTGGGCCGCGGTGACCCGCGCGACCTGCATCGGGTCGGCGTGGAACTGGGAGCGCTTGAAGTCGTTGTCGATCACCAGGTACGACGAGTAGAGGCGGCGGTTGGACGACGTGCGCTGCTCGGCGACGGTCAGGCCGTAGAGACCCTGGTGGTACAGCTCCTTGAGGTAGACGTCGAACTTCCCGGAGCCGCCGCCACCGCGGTTGCCGTCGGAGATCGGACGGCGGTAGCCGAGCTTCTTCACCTCGACGTCCCAGACGTGGTTCAGCATCCGGAGCTGCTTGTCGACCCACTTCCTGCCCGGCGGGGCGTCCCGCGTCGTGGGCACCCAGTGGACGCAGATGTGCCCGGCGCACTCCCTCTTGGCCTTGACCCGGTAGGTCTGACCGTAGACGTCCGGGTGGTCGGTCGGCCGGGCCAGGATCGCGGCCGCGTGGCGACGGTCGGCGGGTGCCAGGGCGTTCATGGTCAGCCGCAGGCGCAGCAGCGCCATCGAGGCGTCGGTGTGGGCGCCCCGGCCGGCGAGCACGCGGGTCACGGTGTGCAGGGCTTGCACGGCGACCGTGCGTGTCGCCGCCGTGGCGCGGCCGTCCGGGCCGCGGGTCGCGCCCGACGATCCGGCGAGCGCCGTCCCCGGCGATGCAGAGACGGACAGGGCCGTGCTGAGGGCCACCACGGCGGCGGCGACGCTACGGCGCATGAGCGGGACTCCCTGGTGATGACGTGGGCCGTTCGTGAGACAGGTCGGGTCTGCGGGAGGCTGCCCCGAGACTCGTCCACCCTAATCCGAGGATCGCGGTCGCGCGGCGACGTCAACCGGTCGACGAGATCTTCTCGATCAGGGCGGTGGTCGAGATCGCCGGCGTGCGTGGCAGGTAGACGACCTCACAGACGTCACCGAACTCGTCGAACCTCCCCCGCCAGTCGTCGCCCATCACGAGCACGTCGGCGTCGTACCGCTCGATGTACTCGCGCTTGAGCTCCAGGCTCTCCTCCACGAACACCTCGTCCACCATCCGCAGGGCGGCGACGATCTCCAGTCGCTCCGACTCGCTGAAGACCGGCTCGCGGCCCTTCTTCCGGAGGTTGAGGGCGTCCGCGGACACGCCCACCACGAGGCGGTCGCCGAGCGACGCGGCGCGCTCGATCACGCGCAGGTGTCCGACGTGGAAGACGTCGAAAGTGCCGAAGGTGATCACGGTGCGCGGCATGGGGCGCATTCTGGCACCACCCCATCGGGGAGAATCGAGCCGATGACCACGACCACGACGTCGCCGGGCCCGATCGCGATGATCACCCCCGATCCTGCCGCCGACGCCCGACGGCGACGCGGGCTACGCCGGATGCGGACCTGGGCGGTCTCCCTGCTCCTGCTCGCGGCCGTCGTCTACCTCGTCACGCTGGGTCAGGGAGGGCTGCTCGGCTTCGTGAACGCGGGTGCCGAGGCGTCGATGGTCGGCGCGATGGCGGACTGGTTCGCGGTGACGGCGCTGTTCAAGCACCCCCTCGGGGTGCCGGTCCCGCACACCGCGCTGATCCCGAAGCGCAAGGACGAGCTCGGGCGAAGCCTCGAGGAGTTCGTGGGGGAGAACTTCCTCCACGAGGGCATCATTCGCGAACGCGTCGCGTCGGCGGCGATCTCGGAGCGGGTGGGTGCCTGGCTGGCCGATCCCGCGCACGTACGCCGCGTGGTCGACGAGGTCTCGGAGGTCGCCGCGATCGGTCTCGGCAAGGTCCGCGACGAGCACGTGTCCGACCTGGTCACCGAGGCTCTGATCCCGAGGTTCCGTGAGGAGCCGGTCGCGCCCCTGGCCGGCGGCCTGCTCGCCGAGGTGGTGCGCGACGGGGTGCACCAGGGTGTCGTCGACCTGGCTCTCGACGAGCTGCACGGGTGGCTGCTCGAGCACCCGGACACCGTGGCGGAGGTCCTTGAGCAGCGAGCGCCGTGGTGGGCGCCCCCCCGACTCAACGACGCGGTGACCCGCCGGGTCACCAGTGAGCTGGTCACCTGGCTCGCCGAGATCCGGGCGCAGCCCGGCCATCGCGCCCGGCTCGCCTTCGACTCGATGCTCATCCAGCTCGCCGACGACCTCCAGCACGACCCCGAGACGCGCGAGCGCACCGAACGCCTCAAGGAGCGGCTGCTCGACCACCCGCAGGTGCTGGAGTCCAGCATCGCGCTGTGGAACGCGCTCCGGCGCGCCCTGCAGGCGTCTCTGCTCGACCCCGACGGGGCGGTACGGGAGCGCCTGGCCCGCGAGCTGACGGCGTTCGGGGTCCGGCTGCGTGAGGACGCCGAGCTGCGCGGGCGGATCGACGGCTCGGCCGCGGACCTGTCGGTGTTCGTGGTCGATCGCTACGGTGCCGAGCTCACGTCCGTGATCACCCACACCGTCCAGCGGTGGGACGGTCGCGAGGCGGCACGGCGGATCGAGCTGCACGTGGGTCGTGACCTGCAGTTCATCCGGATCAACGGCACGATCGTGGGAGGTCTGGTGGGACTGGTGATCCATGCGGTGACGGTGGTGGTGCGCTGATGAGCGACGCAGTGGTGGTGTCCGTGCGTGAGGAGTCGATCCGGCTGGGCCAGTTCCTGAAGCTGGCCGACATGGTCGACACCGGTGCCGACGCGAAGGGCCTGATCGCCCAGGGACTGGTGCGGGTGAACGGCGACGTGGAGACGCGGCGCGGACGTCAGCTCGCCTCCGGCGACGTCGTGGAGTGCGCCGGGCACCGCGCGGTGGTGGCGATGCGCCCGATCGGCGGGTGACCTCCCGGGGCCCTCGGGAGGTCGGTCCGGCTCAGCGGCAGCCGCAGCCGCAGCCGGGCGTGCACTGACAGTCGGGACCGCACGGGCAGTCGTGGTCCTCGTCGGCCATGCTGCTCACCTCCTTTCTGCAGGCGCACCAGGTGGTGTCGGGGTCCGGGTCGGGACAGGTTCCGGCCGCGATCCCGGCCAGCATCGCCCGCATCTGGTCGCGCAGCGCCTCGAGCCGGGTGATCTCGGCATCGACCTCGGCGAGCCGCCTCGTCAGATGCTGCTCGGCCGGCTCGCACGGGCAGTCGCCGGTGTCACGCACCGCGAGCAGGTCGCGGACGTCGGCCAGGGTCAGTCCCAGGCGCTGCGCGCCACGGATGAACGCCAGCCGCTCGCGCGCGTCGTCGTCGTACTGCCGGTATCCCGCAGGCGTCCGCCGCGGCGCCGGGAGCAGGCCGACCCTCTCGTAGTAGCGCAGCGTGTCGGGGCTGCTCCCGACCTCGGCGGCCAGCTGGGAGACGGTGTAGGTCGTCACACCACGACGGTAGACCTTGGACCTGACTCCAAGGTCAAGGGGTTCAGCCGACGTCGACCAGGTCGCAGACGAAGATCAGCGTCTCGCCGGGCTTGATCACCGCACCCGCGCCGCGGTCGCCGTACGCCAGGTGCGGCGGGATGACCAGCTGGCGGCGTCCCCCGACCTTCATGCCCTGCACCCCGGTGTCCCAGCCCTGGATGACCTGACCGATGCCGAGGCGGAACTCCAGCGGAGCCCCCCGGTTGTACGACGCGTCGAACTCCTCGCCCGTCGAGTGCGCGACGCCGACGTAGTGCACCTTCACGGTGGCACCCGCGGTGGCTTCCACGCCCTCACCCTCGACGAGGTCGGTGACCTCGAGGTCGTCGGGCGGCGGGCCGTCGGGGAAGTCGATCTCGGGCTTGTCCATGCCTCGACCCTACGGGCTGCCGCACGGGCGTCGACTCTCGGTGGTCGCCCCTACCGTAGACCCATGCCGGCCACCACCCAGGAGATCCGCAACGCGACGACCGAGCCGGGTCGCGGGGTCCCGGACGCCCGTGGCGTCGCCGAGCACGATCCAGAGGCGGCGCGGCCCGAGAGCCGTTGCACCTGTGAGGAGTGCCAGAGCCTGGCCCGCGACGAGATGTGGATCCGCTGGGCCTGACCGTCCTCCTCAGGTCTGATGGACGTAGCTGTCGAGCTGGTCGCGCTCGAACTGCAGCTGGTCCAGCGACGACTTCACGACGTCGCCGATGCTGATGATCCCCTTCAGGGCGCCGTCGGAGACGACCGGCACGTGCCGGATCCGGCGCTCTGTCATCATCACGCGGAGGTCGTCGACGGGGGTGTCCGGCTCACAGGTCCGCACGTCGCTGGTCATGATCGCGCTCACGGCTCCGTCGAGGACGGCATCGTCCTCGTGCAGGCGGCGTACGACGTCACGCTCGCTGACGATGCCGTCGACCGCCCGACCGTCGCCGCTGACCACGACCGCACCGATGTTGTGCTCGGCCAGGAGCGAGAGCAGGTCGCGCACGGTGGCGTCCGGAGGGATGGTGACGACCTGGCCGCTGGGCTTGCTCGAGAGAACGTCGCTGATCCGCATCACCACTCCTGGGAGGTCGCTCGGTTCCACCCCAGGCTAGTCCTCCTCACGGGTGCGTCGCGAGTGCAGCTCGTGGACCGAGCCGGGCCCGCGTGCGGGCGCATCGGGGTCATGGTCCTCATCGGGCAGCGAGCCGAGGAACGACAACACGGCGTCGTGGAGGTGCCCGTTCGTGGCCAGCGAGTTTCCGCCGAACGGTCCTGCGGTGCCGTCCAGGGACGTGAAGGTCCCGCCGGCCTCGCGGACGATCACGTCGAGCGCGGCCATGTCGTAGACCTGGAGCTCGGGCTCGGTGGCGATGTCGACCGCTCCCTCGGCGAGCATCATGTAGGACCAGAAGTCGCCGTACGCCCGCGTGCGCCAGCAGCGGCGCATCAGCGAGAGGAAGTCCTCGAGCCGGCCGCGCTCGTCCCAGCCGTGCAGGGAGGAGTACGACAGCGAGGCGTCCTCCAGACGGCGCACGTCGGAGACCGTGCAGCGCGTCGCCTTGAGCAGCGAGCGTCCGGTCCAGGCGCCGTTCCCGGTGGAGGCCCACCAGCGCCGCTGGAGCTGGGGAGCGGAGACCACGGACAGCACCACCTCGTCGTCGACGGCCAGCGCGATCAGCGTCGCCCACACCGGGACCCCGCGGACGAAGTTCTTGGTGCCGTCGATCGGGTCGATCACCCAGCGGCGCTGGCTGTGGCCGGAGCTGCCCTGCTCCTCACCGGTGATCGCGTCGCGCGACCTGGCCCGCGAGAGCGTGCGCCGGATCGACTCCTCCACCGCCTGGTCCGCGTCGGTGACCGGAGTGAGGTCGGGCTTGCTCATCACGTGCAGGTCCAGCGCCTTGAAGCGGGACGTGGTGATCGAGTCCGCGTCGTCGGCCAGCACGTGAGCGAGGCGGAGGTCGTCGGTGTAGTCGGGGGCTGGCTGACCTTCGGGCGGCATGGGCACAGGCTAAACCGATCTCGCGAGGCGCCCCCGAACCGAACCGTGACCGATGCCGTATATCTATGCCATGGAGTTCAACGGTCTCCCGCTGCACCCCCTCATCGTCCACGTCGTGGTGGTCTTCGCCCCGCTCGCGGGCGTCGGTGGCCTGCTGTACGCCGCCGTCCCGAGGTGGCGGTGGTGGCTGCGCTGGCCGCTCGTGGCGTGCGCGGTGATCGCGGCTGGCGCCGGCATCATCGCGGTGCAGTCCGGTCAGAGCCTGGAGAACCAACGGCACCTCCAGACCCTTCCCGAGCTGGCCACCCACGCCGCGCGGGGTCGGTTCCTGCGCTGGGTCATGCTCGCGTTCCTGGTCCCGACCGCGCTCGCCGTCTGGCAGCTCGGCGGGCCCTCACCGGTCGCCGCCGAGGGACAGAGCCGCGAGGGGCGCACCGGCGTCGTCGCCTGGGCGATCCAGCTGCTGCTCGTGGCGGGCGCGGTCACCGTCCTGGTCTGCGTCTTCCTGACCGGCGACTCCGGCGCCAGGAGCGTCTGGGGCGGCTAGTGCAGTCGCGGGCCACCGTCACACGTGGCTTGCTCGGCTGCCGGTCCGAGCAAGTGGCCGGGCCGGCCGGTCGGTCGTCCACATCGCATCAGGGTCCCAGGCCGATCCAGGGCCGGCCGAGGCGCGGGCGCACCCGAGGTCCGCTCAGTACTCCGGACCCGACCGCGCCTCGAGCAGGCGCCGGAACGACTCGACCCGCTCCGGATCCGCCTCACCCCGGGCCACGGCCTCGTCCAGTCCGCACTCGGGCTCGTCGGCGCCGTGGGTGCACCCGCGCGGGCAGTCCTCGGTCATCTCGTCGAGGTCCGGGAACGCCTCGATCAGGTCCTCGGGCTGCACGTGGGCCAACCCGAACGACCGGATCCCGGGCGTGTCGATGATCCACCCGTCGCCGCCCGGCAGGGCGAGCATGATCGCCGAGGTCGAGGTGTGCCGGCCGCGCCCGGTCACCGCGTTCACGTGCCCGATCTCCCGGTCGGCGTCCGGGACCAGTGCGTTCACCAGGGTCGACTTCCCGACCCCGCTGTGCCCGATCAGGACGCTGGTGCGCTCCGCGAGCCGGCTCCGCAGCTCGGTCAGGTCGGCTCCTCGCCGGGTCACCACCCACGGCACCCCGAGGGAGCGGTACGTCGCCAGCAGGGTCTCGGGGTCGGCCAGGTCGGACTTGGTCAGGCACAGCAGCGGCTTCATGCCCGCGTCGTACGCCGCGACCAGCGCCCGGTCGATCAGCCGGGGCCGGGGCTCCGGGTCGGCGAGCGCCGTCACGACGACGAGCTGGTCGGCGTTGGCGACCACGACCCGCTCGACCGCGTCGTCGTCGTCCGCGGTGCGGCGGAGCACGGTCGCCCGCTCCCGCACCTCGACGATCCGGGCCAGGGCACCCTCGTCACCGGACACGTCGCCCACCACCCGCACCCGGTCGCCGACGACGACCCCCTTGCGGCCCAGTGGCCGTGCCTTCACCGCCCACACGGTGACCCCGTCGACCTGGAGCGTGAAACGACCGCGGTCCACGGTGGTGACCACGCCGTCGACGGCGTCGTCGTACCGCGGTCGTTCCTTGGTGCGCGGCCGGGTGTGCCGGCGCGGCCGCTCGTAGTGCTCGTGGTCGTGCTCGTCGTACCGGCCGCTCATCGGGCATCGACCAGGGCGGACCAGACCGCCGGGAAGTCGGGGAACGTCTTGCTCGTGGCCGCCACATCGTCGACCAGCACGCCCTCGACCGCAGAGCCGAGCACGGCCGCGGCGTGGGCCATCCGGTGGTCGGCGTAGCTGCGGAACATCCCGCCGTGCAACCTCGCCGGGCGCAGCTCGAGGCCGTCCGCGAGCTCCGTCACGTCGGCGCCGAGCCCGCGCAGCTCGGTCGCCAGGGCCGCGATCCGGTCGGTCTCGTGCCGGCGGATGTGCGTGATGCCCCGGAGATGCGACGGCCCGTCCGCCAGCGCGCAGAGCGCGGCGACGACCGGCGTCAGCTCCCCGACGTCGTGCAGGTCGACGTCGACGCCCCCGATCCGCCCGGACCCGGTGACGGTGAGCCCGAGCTCGTCGCGCGACACGGAGCAGCCCATCCGGCCCAGCAGGTCGCGGATCGCGTCGCCGGCCTGGGTGGTCTGCGCCGGCCAGTCGCGCACCGTGACCCGCCCACCGGTGGTCGCCGCCAGGGCCAGGAAGGCCGCGGCGTTCGAGAGGTCGGGCTCGATCACGTGGTCGACCGCCCGGATCCGGCCCGGCGCCACCCGCCAGCGAGCGGGCTCCCCGTCGTCGACCTCGACGCCGTGGGCGCGCAGCAGGGCGACGGTCATGTCGATGTGCGGCTGCGACGGGACCGCCTTGCCCTCGTGCAGGAGATCCAGGCCCTCGTCGAAGCGCGCACCGGCGAGGAGGAGGGCAGAGACGAACTGGCTCGACCCGGAGGCGTCGAGCACGACTCGGCCACCGGGCACGCGGCCGGTGCCCTGAACGGTGAACGGCAGGCGCTCGCCGTCGATCCGGACGCCGAGGGCGCGCAGCGCGTCGAGCACCTCACCCACCGGGCGCGCCCGCATCTGCGGGTCGCCGTCGAAGGCGACCGGGCCGTCCGCCAGCGCCGCCACCGGTGGGACGAACCGGGTCACGGTGCCCGCGAGCCCGCAGTCCACCGATCCGCCGCCGACGAACCGTCCGGGCTCGACGGTCCAGTCGGCCGTGGCCGTCTCGACCCTGGCGCCGAGGGTGGTGAGAGCCGCCGCCATGAGCAGGGTGTCGCGTGAGCGCAGCGCGCGATGTACCACGGACGGGCCCTCGGCGAGTGCCGCGAGCACGAGGGCGCGGTTGGTCAGCGACTTGCTCCCCGGCAGCGAGACCTCCGCGTGCACGGGTCCGCGGGCATGCGGCGCGGCCCACGGCTCGGTCGTCGGGGGCGCGCTGGTCACCGGCGCAGCGTACCGAGCAGAGGCGAACCCGAGGTCAGCTCAGGTGGGCCCTGGCTACCCGGGCCTCGGCTCGGGCCTGCTTGGCCAGCTGCCGGGCCTCACGGCGTACGTCGCGCGCCGCACGGCGGGCCCGCCAGGCGACCCCGGGCCTGCCCTCGGTGTCGACGCTGGCCAGCAGGAGGCCGCCCATCATCGAGAGGTTCTTGAAGAACTGGGTCCGCTGGGCCGACCGGGCCGCCTTGTCCTTCTCCTCCCAGAAGGGATGGCCGGCGTACGTCGTGGGAGCCAGCGAGGCGGCGAGCACGAGGGCGGAGATGCGCGGCATCCGCCCGGTCGCCAGCGCGAGCCCGGCCACCACCTGCACGCCACCGTTGATCCGCACCAGGGTCGCCGGGTCGGTCGGCACCGGGAGACCGGGTGCGATCTTCTCCGCGAGGGTGGGCACCTGGTCGGTGACCTTCCCCGCCTTCGGCACCTTGCCGGAGGCGTGGGTGAGCGAGTCGATCCCACCCACGACGAACATCGAGGCGAGCATCGGCCGGGCGAGCAGGCGGATCACGGTCATGTGTTCTTCTTACCCGATCCGGGCCAGGTTATGGCCGTCGCTACCAGGGAACGACGGTCACCGTCTTGCTGGCAGTCCTCTGCGGGCTCTGGTTCGACGTCACCGTGAAGGTGACGTCGACGGCACCGCTCGAACGGACGTAGTAGTCGAACACGACAGGCGTGGAGGTGACGGGGCACATGCCGCTCCAGTCGATGCACCTGGCGCCGAAGGCGACCACGTCGGCCTGGTTGGGGGCGGTGGCGGACACCTTCGCCGTCTCGCCCGTCGTCAGGCCGTCCACGGTGACGATCACATGGCGCCATCCGAAGAAGTCGCCGATCGTGCGGTTCGGGTCCACGATCGCGTCCAAGGACAGACTCGTCGGGACGTCGATGCGCTGGGGCTTCGCCGTGCTGGCGGGCTGGTAGTCGGTGTAACCGTCTCGGGTGGTGCCGTCCTGGGCCGCGTCCAGGAGGCAGGTCCCGACGTGGTTGAAGGTGACGGTGGCCCTGGTGTCGGTGGGGTCGTTGTCGGTGACGACGCACGCGCTGTTGGTGGTCTGGGGGTCGACCGAGAAGCTGATCGGGCCGCCGGAGTCGCTGGTGGCGCCGACGGTGTAGGTGCTGCGTAGGGCCGGGTTGGTCGGTGGGGTGGTGGTGAAGCTGACCTTCTGCGCGAGTCTGGCGACGAGGACGGACTGCTGCGCCGTCGCTGCGGGGCTGTAGTCGTCATTGCCCGGCTGGTCGGCGTCGATGATGCATGTGCCGGCGTGGTCGATGGTCACCTTGGCGGTGGAGTCGGTGAGGTCGGGGTCGTTCACCACACAGGCGCTGTTGCTGGTCTTCGGATCGACCGAGAACGTCACCGGGGCACCCGAGTCGCTGGTCGCGTTCACCGGGTACGTCGAGCCGAAGGTGGGTGAGGTGGGTGCGCTCGAGGTGATGGTCACGCGCTGGGCCTCTTGCGGGACCCCGACGGCCTGGGTGTCGCCGGCGGCGAGGTAGTCGTCGTTGTCGGCGGTGGCGGTGACGGTGCACGTGCCTGCGTGCTCGAAGGTGACGGTGGAGCCGGGATCGGTGCCCGAGATGGTGCAGGCCGGGCCGAGGCTGTTGGTCGTGGTGTCGACGGAGAGAACGACCGGCGAACCCGTGCTGGAGGCGAACACCTGATAGGTGTCCCCGAAGGCAGGTGAGCTGGGCGCCGTCGTGGTGATCGTGACCTTCTGCTGCTCCTGGGGCACCCCGACGGTCTGGGTGTCGGTGGCAGGGAGGTAGTCGTCGTTGCCGGCGGTGGCGGTGACGGTGCACGTGCCTGCGTGCTCGAACGTGACGGTGGAGCCGGGATCGGTGCCCGAGATGGTGCAGGCCGGGCCGAGGCTGTTGGTCGTGGTGTCGACCGCGAGAACGACCGGCGAACCCGTGCTGGAGGCGAACACCTGATAGGTGTCCCCGAAGGCAGGTGAGCTGGGCGCCGTCGTGGTGAGCGCCACCTTCTGGGCCTCCTGCGGCACGTCGATCGACTGCGTGTCGTCCTTGGCCGCCGCACCCGCGCCGGTCCTGCTGGTCACCTCGGCGGCGATCACGCAGGTGCCGGCGTGCCTGAAGGTGACCGTCGAGCCGGAGATCGTGCAGGCAGGTCCCAGGCTGTTGATCGTGGGGGCGACGGAGAACGTGACCTTCTGCCCCGAACCACTGGTCGCGCTCACCTCGTACGTGCTGCCGAACGTCGGGTCGACCGGCGGCGTCGAGGTGAACGTGATCTGGTCGCCGCCGGGATCGGTGGGACCGGTGGTCGGGTCGGTCGGTCCGGTGGTCGGGCCGGTCGGCCCGGTCGACTGCTCGGTGGGGCCGGTGGTCGTGTCGGTGGGGCCGGTCGACGGGGGCGCCGACGTCGGGGTCACCGACGGCGCCTCGCTGGTCGGTGGCGGCACGGTGGTCTTGCCGGCGTCGGGAGCGCGGGACCGGGCGTCGTGGTGGCCCTGCTTGCCGTCTCCGCCGTTCGTCGGCAGGCCGGACGCGGCCGGCGTGGGGCTCAGCACCGGCGGGGAGCCCACGTCGGCGGCGTCCTGGCTGTGGAAGTGCGTGGCGCCGTAGATCGAGAGGACCGCGGTCGCGGTCACGATGATGCCGCCGATCGCGGTGACCGACGCGTGCGAGACGGCCCAGGTCCGGGCGGCACTGAACCCGGTCGACAGGAAGCCCGAGCCGGCGCCACCCGACGAGACGTAGCCGGCGCCCGCAGAGCCCAGTAGCAGCGGTGCCAGGATCCCGGCGAGCCCGGAGTTGACCTCCGTGAGCTCCAGGTAGACCGCGGCGCAGGCGCGGCAGGACGCCAGGTGGTCGTCCACGCGACTCGCGTCGCGGCGCGACAGCCCGGAGCGCACGTAGGCGCCGAGGTGGTCCCGCGTCCAGGCGCAGTCGACGTCGTCCGGGTCGGTCGCATGCTGGCTGAGGAAGGCCTGCCGCAGACCCTCGCGGGCCCGGTAGGCAAGGGCCGAGACGGAGTTGGCGCTCATCCCCAGCAGGGGGGCGATGTCCGCCGGCTTCTGCTGCTCGACCTCGGTGTGCCACAGCACCATCTGCCAGCGCTCCGGCAGCGAGGCGAACGCCCTGGCCGCGGCGGCGTTCTCGAAGCCGGCGACGGCGGTGTCGTGGAACGGCAGGCCCGGGTCGAACGGCGTGAGGTCGTCGACGGGGCGCAGCCGGGAGCCGGCGCGGATCTTGTCGACGTGGAGCCGGCGTACGGCGGTCAGCAGGTACGCGCGGAAGGCCAGGTCGGGGCCGCCACCACGCTGCAGGACGGTCAGCACCTTCGTGAACGCGTCTGAGACGAGGTCGTCGGCATCGGCCGGTCCGGCCAGCTGGCGGGCCAGTCGCCGCGCGGAGTCGACGTGGCGCGCAAACAGCTCGCCGTAGGAGTCGATGTCGCCGCCCCGCACCGCCGAGATGAGTTCGGCGTCGCCGGGTCCCTCGACCGGCAGCGAGACGCTCACACCTACTCCAACGGGTAAAACCGAGACCTGTGACGACAGTATGAGCGGAAGTTGGGGATATTTCCGCCAAATCCACATCATGCTGGTACCCGCGCGCCGTCTCAATGGTCGGAGAGCGCTGGACGACGATGCGGAGGGAGGCGACATGGGGTTCTGGGCATTTCGGGACAAAGTGGTGCCCGGGCCTTCCTCCGCATCGGACCATCCTGAGCTGTTCGAGCAGGTACGGGGGGACGTGCCGGCGCGGTTCGAGGCCGTCGGTGAGGCCCTGATCGCCGGTCGCACGGCCACCGACGCCTGCGAGGTCGTCGGCAGGTTGCAGGGCAGCCAAGGCGTGTCCCTGGAGGAGACCCTCGCGGATCTGCGGACGACGTACGAGCTCGTGCTCGGTACCGAGCCCGCGTTCACCGATGCGTGTGCGGTGGCATTGGGCTGGAGCGAGGCGACGCTCGCCTATCTGCACCAGCTCTCGTGCGCGGACCCGCTCACCGGCCTGGCCAGCATGGCCCATCTCCGGGGCCGGCTCACGGAGCTGTACCGGGGAGACACCCGCGGGCCGGCCCCCCTCCGCGAGCGCTACGCGCTCGTCGTGGTGGAGGCGGCGGCCCCGCGTTTCGCCGGGATCGCCGACGAGGTGTTCGGTCTCGACCTGCGGATGTCCCGGATCGGGGAGTCCGCACGCTCGGTGTTCGCCGCGGACGAGACCGTCTGCCGGATCGGCCCGCGCCGGATCGTCGTCCTGGCGGCCCGCGACCAGGGCCTGCCTCGTCGCATGTCCGTGCTCCGCAGCCTGCTCGAGGTGGGGGAGCGCGCGCACGGCGGCGTACGCATCTGGGGCGAGAGCCTGCCCCTGGCGGCCGACCAGGCGTCCAGCCTGCTCGACGAGCTGTCCCGCGACCAGGCGAGCGGCTGAGGAGCCAGGCCGCGCGAGCGCGTCGAACTCCGGTGACGCCGGCTGGGGCCTTGACCCGCGGTCTCGACGTGCGGTCGGTGCTCCGCTCTACGCTGACGGTATGTGTGGTCGCTACGCGTCGAGCCGGAAGCCGGAGGACCTCGTCGAGGAGTTCGAGATCTCCGGTGCCAGCGGCAACCGGGTCGACGAGGCGCTCGCGCCCGACTACAACGTCGCCCCGACCAAGCCCGTGTACGCCGTGCTGGAGCGGTCTCCCTCGTCCCGCGACGACCCCGACCCCGAGCCTCCGGAGCGCCAGCTCCGGGTGCTCAGCTGGGGCCTGGTCCCCTCGTGGGCGAAGGACCCCGCCATCGGCAGCCGGATGATCAACGCACGGATGGAGACGGTCGCGGAGAAGCCGGCGTACAAGCGAGCGTTCGCCTCGCGCCGCTGCCTGCTACCGGCCGACGGGTACTTCGAGTGGTATCCGACCCAGGTCACGGGCAGGTCCGGTCGTCCGCTGAAGCAGCCGTTCTACATCCACCCGAAGGACGGCGGCGTGCTGGCGATGGCCGGGCTGTACGAGATCTGGCGCGACCCCGACCGGGCCGAGGACGACCCCGACCGGTTCCGCTGGACCTGCACGGTGCTGACCACCCAGGCCGAGGACGCGGTCGGCCACATCCACGACCGGATGCCCCTGATGGTCGAGCGCGACCGCTGGTCGGCCTGGCTCGACCCGGCGGTCTCCGAGCGGGACGACCTGCTCTCGCTGCTCGTGCCGGCGGCCCCCGGACAGCTCGAGGCCTACCCGGTCTCGACCGACGTCAACAACGTGCGCAACAACGGCCCCGAGCTGGTCGAGCCGATCCCCACCGAGGACGCTCTGCTGTGAGTGGGGCGTGACCGGCTCGCGCCCGGTCCCCACGCCGTACGGCGAGGGGCGGCTGGACCTGCACCCCGCCCGGGCCGCGAACGCGACCCTGCTGCTCAGCCACGGCGCCGGGAACGGCGTCGAGGCGCGCGACCTGGCCGCGCTCGCGGCCGCACTGCCCCGCCAAGGCGTGGCGGTGGCGCTGTTCGAGCAGCCGTGGCGGGTCGCCGGCAAGAAGATCGCGTCCGCGCCGGCCACGCTCGACGTCGGCCTCGAGGCCGCCGTACGCACGCTGCGGCCGAAGCCTCCGCTCGTGGTGGGCGGACGCTCGGCCGGGGCCCGCTCCGCCGCCCGTTGCGCCACGCGCTTGGGGGCTGTCGGCTGCGTGGCGCTCGCGTTCCCGCTCCACCCCCCGGGCCGACCCGACAAGTCGCGGGTCGAGGAGCTCACGGGGGCCGGCGTCCCCACGCTCGTCGTGCAGGGTGAGCGCGACCCGATGGGGCGACCCGACGAGTTTCCCGAAGGCACCGACCTCACCGTCGTGCCGGCCGCCGACCACGGGCTGAAGGTGCCCGCGAGCGGCCCGCTGTCGCAACCGGAGGCGCTTGCCGTGGTGGTGGAGGCGGTGCTCGAGTGGCTCGTGCGCGAGGTCGTGGGGAATCCCTGACTCGAGGGCCGTGTTGACCGGATGTGCTTGCCCTCATGGACCGTGCCCGGCTCCCGGTAACCTGGGAGTCGATGAGCGACCATCCCGAACTTTCTCCCCTCGCCGCCGACGAGACGCCCGAGGTCGATGTCGCGACCGAGACCGACGCCGAGCGCGTCGCCCGTTTCGAGCGCGACGCCCTGCCGTTCCTCGACCAGCTGTACGGCGCCGCGATGCGGATGACCCGCAACCCCTCCGACGCCGAAGACCTGGTCCAGGAGACCTTCGCCAAGGCCTACGCGTCGTTCCACCAGTTCAAGCCGGGCACGAACCTCAAGGCCTGGCTGTACCGGATCCTCACCAACACCTTCATCAACAACTACCGCAAGAAGCAGCGCCAGCCGCAGCAGGCCATGTCCGAGGACGTCGAGGACTGGCAGCTCGCGCGCGCCGAGTCCCACACCTCCTCCGGCCTGAAGTCCGCCGAGAGCGAGGCGCTCGAGCACCTGCCCGACTCACAGGTCAAGGACGCGCTGCAGCGGCTGCCCGAGGAGTTCCGCCTCGCGGTCTACCTCGCCGACGTGGAGGGGTTCGCCTACAAGGAGATCGCTGAGATCATGGGCACGCCGATCGGCACCGTGATGTCTCGGCTCCACCGCGGTCGCCGTCAGCTGCGAGACATGCTCTCGGACTACGCACGTGCCCAACCGCTGCTGCCGGTCGGGCACGACGCCACCGGAGGGGGATCGGAGTCATGACCAGCGACGAGAGCTGCGCCGACTTCTTGGAGCGCATCGTCTGCCTGCTCGACAACGAGCTCGACAAGGGGGAGGTGGCCGACGTCAAGGCCCACCTCGAGGAGTGCGCGCCCTGCCTGCAGAGCTACGACCTGCAGCGCACGGTGAAGGCGCTGGTCCAGCGCTCGTGCATGGAGCACGCCCCGGAGAGCCTGCGGCAGCGGGTGCGCATCCAGATCCAGCAGATCCAGGTGTCCTACACCGAGGGCTGACCCGCAGCACGACGAGCCCCCGACCGGTGTCCGGCGGTGGCTGTCCGGTACTCGCTGCGCGGTGCCTCCTGTGGGCGCCTGGCGCGCAGGTCCTCGCTCAGGCGTTCGGCCGCTTGCCGTGGTTGGCGGCCTTCTTCTTGCGGCCGCGACGCTTGCGTCCGGTCTTGCCCATGGCTCCTCCTACGTTCGTCGCCCGTCCGGGCGAGCACCCATCCTCTCAAGCCGCGGGCCCGGCCACGAAATCCGGGGGTCGCGTGCACCGACGGTCTGCTCACAGCCGGTCCAGGAAGCGGGCCCCGTGCACGACGACACGCGTCACCTCGCCGGTGCCGACCACCCGACCGCCGTCGGCCTCACGAGCGACGACGCTGAACCGGTGGAGTCGTCCGTCGCGGAAGACCGGGGTTGCGGTGACCTCGAGGCGTACGTCGATCCGGCTCGCACGGATGTGCTCGAGGCTCACCCGCGTGCCGACCGACGTCTCGCCCTCGCCGAGAGCGGGCTCGATGGCCGCGCAGGTCGCCGCCTCGCACCAGGCGAGCAGCCGCGGCGTACCCAGGACCGGGAGGCTGCCCGATCCCAGCGCCACGGCGGTGTCGGCATCGGTGACCGAGAACGTCAACGTGGCGGTCACGTCGCGAGCTCCAGCCGGTAGGCGATCAGGTGGACGCTGTCGGTGGGTGACCAGTCGAGCTCCGGCGCACGAGTGAAGCCCAGGTGTTCGTAGATGCGGTGGGCCGACCGCATCACGGGCAGCGTCGAGATCACGATCGCCCGAGCACCGTCGCGCCGGAAGCGGTCGACCACCAGGTCCACCAGGGCCGCCCCGACACCGGCGCCACGCGCCGACGGCGCGACCGCCAGCATCCGGAACTCGCCCTCGTCCGGCTTCGAGATCTCGCGCCACGGCGATCCGGACGGGCAGATCGTCACCGTGCCCAGGATCGCCTCGGAGTCGTCCGGGGTCGCCACCCAGACCTCCGCCTCGCGGTTACGGCGCGCTGCGTCCCGCAGATGGTCGACGTAGTCGTCGACGTCGCTCTCCGTGAAGTCGGCGTACGCCGCGACGGTGACCTCACCGACCCCCGCGAGGTCCTCCGGTCGAGCCCGTCGGATGCGCATCAGACGCCGAAGGTGTTCCGGGGGTAGGCGGCGTTCACGTCCGTGATCACGTTGACCAGGTACGGCGCGCCCGCGGCGAAGGCGCGGTCCATGGCGGGGCCGATCTCCTTCGGGTCTGTCACGGTCTCGCCGGCGCCTCCTAGCGCCCGGACCACCTCGTCGTACCGCGTGGCCTGCGCCAGGTCGGCGGCCACGTCGTAGCCGTAGATCATCTGCATGGGGCCCTTCTCCAGCCCCCAGGCGGAGTTGTTCCCCATCACCATGACCACGGGCAGGTCGTGCCGGACCAGGGTGTCGACGTCCATCAGCGAGAAGCCGGCCGCGCCGTCACCGAGCAGCAGCACGACCTGCGACGACGGCCGGGCCAGGCGGGCGGCGATCGAGGCGCCCAGGCCGGCGCCGAGGCACCCGTACGGGCCGGGGTCCAGCCAGCCGCCGGGCCGCTTCGGCTCCACGTACTTGCCGGCGAAGCTCACGAAGTCGCCACCGTCGCCGATCACGACCGCATCGTCGGCGAGGCGGGGGAGCAGCTCGCCGTAGATGCGCGCCGGATGGATCGGGTCGGCCTCGGCCGTGAGCAGCTCGGCGTCGCGAGCCGCGGCCTCCTTCACTGTGGCCTGGAGGTCCTCGACCCAGGCCTTCCACGCCGAGAGGTCGGTGCGCTCCAGCGCCGCCGCGAGCCCGCGGAACACCGAGGACAGGTCGCCCGAGACCGAGTCGGCCAGCGTCGCGTGCTGGGCGACCTGGCCGGGGGAGTCCGCCACGTGGACGACCCGCGCGGTCGCGGTCTCGTCCTTCCCGCCGAACACGCCGTAGCCGAGCCGGAAGTCGAGGGGGGTGCCGACGACGACGACCAGGTCGGCGGTGTTCAGCGCCCGGCCACGGGCCTTGGTGACGAGCAACGGGTGGCCACCGGGGACGATGCCGCGGCCCATCCCGTTGGTGATCGCGGGAACGCCGACCGCCTCGACCAGGTCGAGTGCGGCCCGCTCCGCACCATCCGCCCAGACGTCTGTTCCGAGGATCAGGACCGGCCGCTCGGAGTCGGCGAGCAGGCGAGCGATCCGCTCGATCGCGTCCGTGTCGGGCTCGGCCCCGCGCTCACGCCGCCCGGAGGGCACGGTCGCGGTGGCCTGGTTGAAGAACTCGTCCATGGGGACGTCGACGAACACCGGGCCGCGGTGCGAGGTTCCGGCCAGCCGGAACGCCTCGTCGAGCCCGGCGGCCACCTCGGCCGCGGTCGGGACGGTCCGCGCGCTCTTGGTGATGGAGGCGACGATCGGGGGCTGGTCGAGCTCCTGCAGGCTGCCGCTGCCCCAGCGGTTCTGCGGTGCGCGCCCGCCCACGACGACCATCGGCGAGCCGGCGAACTGCGCCTGCGCGATCGCGCTGACGCCGTTGGTCACCCCGGGACCGGCCGTCAGCACCGCCAGGCCGGGCACCCGGGTGAGCTTGCCGGTCGCCTCGGCCGCGAACGCGGCGGTCTGCTCGTGGCGGACGTCGAGGATCCGCATCGGCGGATCGGCCCTGACCGCTCCGTCGTACATCGGGAAGACGTGGGCGCCGGAGAGGGTGAACAGGGTCTCCACGCCGTGCGCGCGGGCGACGGCGACGGCCAGCTCACCGGCGTGACCGCTCGTCTCGGGGCTCGTCGGGGGGCCGGCCTCGGGTTCGCTCATGAGGGGCAGGTTACCGACCGGTCACCTCGGTCCGGGACGCGCGAGACCGGGATCACCTGTGCCGGAGGTACGTCGCGTTCGTGGTGCGCAGCGCGGCCACCAGCTCGAGCAGCAGGTCGGCCCGCACGTCGATCGGCTCGGGAGCCAGCGCGACCTGGATGTGCAGGGCCCGCAGGAACGCCTCGGGGTTGCCGGTGGTGCGGTAGGGGTCGTGCCCGGGCGACCCGGTGGCCGTGGCGGCCGCGGTCAGCCTGGCCAACCACGGCTCGATGATCCGCAGCGGCACCAGACGGCGCCGGAGGATCGTCATGGTCGCCAGCGCCAGGCGGTCGGGTTCACCGCTGGAGAGCGGGGTCGGCGTCTCGATCAGCAGCCGATCGGCGATCACGTCGAGCAGCACGGTCAGCTCGGCGAGCCCGAAGTGGGGAGACTCCGCGAGCACCCCGATCGCATCGGCTCCGTGGGCGACGGCGTGTGCCCACCCGCGTCCCGGGACGAAGCCGCGGACGTCGCGCTCGCGCACCAGCCACCCGGTGAGCCGGTCGCCCCACTCCAGGATCTTGGCGGGCGGGAGGAGCGACTCGCCGTTGTCGCGCTCGATGCACTCGGCGAGCACCAGCGCGGAGAAGCTGCGCCGGAAGACCGAGTCGGTGTCGGACTCACCGAGCCCCTGGGTCAGTCCGGCGGCCATGCCGTCGCCCAGTCCGGCGAGCAGGTCGTCGTACACACCCTCGGAGATCCAGGTGGCGAGGATCGGGTAGGCGATCTCGTCGCGCTCGACCGTGTCGGTGGAGCCCAGCATGGTGGTGAGCTCGGCGGTGAGGTCGGCCAATGGCCGGTCGGTCGGCACCTTCATCTCGGCGGACCGGACCTGTTGCCAGTACGCCGTCGACATGTCACCCATCCTGCCAGCCGCCGCGGACGCCCCGCATACGCTGGTCCGGTGCCGTCCCTGCTGGAGCTTGTCAGCAGCCACACTGCCCTCGACGCGGACGACGTCACCGTGCTCCAGATGCTGATGGCCGACTGGCAGATCATCGCTGACCTGTCCTTCGCCGACCTGGTCCTGTGGCTCCCCGATCGCGGGGGAGAGGGGTTCTGGGCCGCGGCCCAGATGCGCCCGACGACCGGCCCGACGGCGTACGTCGACGACATCGTGGGCAGCTTCGTCCCGGTCGGGCGCCGGCCCATGATCGACCGCGCGTACGCCGACGCCCGGCTGGTCCGCGAGGGCGACCCCGAGTGGCGTGACGACGTCCCGGTTCGGGTCGAGACGATCCCGGTCCCGAGGGCCGAGCGGGTGATCGCGGTGATCGCCCGCAGCACCAACCTCCTGGGGGTGCGCACCCCGAGCCGGCTGGAGCTGTCCTACCTCCAGAGCGCCGCCGACCTGACCGCGATGATCGCGACCGGCGACTTCCCCCCGGACGCCCAGCGCAGCGCGCACGCGGACTCGCCGCGCGTCGGAGACGGGTTCGTCCGGGTCGACGAGCGGGGCCTGGTCACCTACGCCAGCCCGAACGCGCTGTCCGTCTACCGCCGTCTCGGCTGGTCCGGCGATCTCGACGGCCACGTCCTGGCCGACGTCACCCGGGAGCTGGTGCCGCCACGCCGGCGACCGGACGAGGAGACGCTGAGTGCCGTGCTCGGCGGGCGGGTGCACCGCGACACCGAGGTCGGTGACGACCAGGTGTCGCTGATCGTCCGGGCGATCCCGCTCCGGGCGCGCGGCGGTCACCTCGGTGCCCTGGTGCTGGTACGCGACGTCACGGACATCCGCCGTCGCGACCGCGAGCTGGTGACCAAGGACGCGACCATCCGCGAGATCCACCACCGGGTGAAGAACAACCTGCAGACGGTCGCCGCCCTCCTACGGTTGCAGGCCCGGCGGATCGGCTCCGACGAGGCCAGGTCGGCCCTGGAGGAGGCGGTACGCCGCGTGGGGTCGATCGCGATCGTCCACGAGACCCTCAGCCAGGAGGTGCTCGACGAGGTCGCCTTCGACGAGATCGCCGACCGGCTCGGGGCCATGGTCACCGACGTGGGAGCCGGCCCCGACGGCCATCACGACCGGCCGGTCGTGCATCGGGAGGGGTCGTTCGGGCTGCTGCCCAACGAGACGGCCACGGCGCTGGCCATGGTGCTCACCGAGCTGCTCCAGAACGCCGTCGAGCACGGCTACCCGGGAGAGGAGGCGGGGGTGATCTGTGTCGCCCCCGAGCGGATCGCGGGCCGCTTGCGGGTCACCGTCGACGACGACGGCATCGGCCTCCCGGACGGGTTCGACCCGGAGATGTCACCGAACCTCGGGCTCTCGATCGTGCGGACGCTGGTCGAGTCGGAGCTGGGTGGGCTGCTCGAGCTGCGGGCGGGTCCCGCCGCGGGGGCGCGCGCCGTGGTCGACGTACCGCTCGATGGTGGGTGAGCGGGGTCAGGCGGTGCGCACGCGTGCGCGGGAGCTGCGGCGCTTCAGGGCGCGGCGCTCGTCCTCGCTGAGGCCGCCCCAGACCCCGTGGTCCTGTCCGGCCTCGAGCGCCCACTGAAGGCATTGTTCGCGCACCTCACAGCGTCGGCACACCTGCTTGGCCTCCTCGATCTGGAGAATGGCCGGTCCGGTGTTGCCGATCGGGAAGAACAGCTCCGGGTCCTCGTCGAGGCAGGCAGAGCGGTCGCGCCAATCCATGGCTTTCGCAGAACTCTCTTTCACACGGGGGACGGGATGTCAGGGCGCGCGGATGTGAATCCATTCACGAGCGCGCCCTCCACAGTGGCAAGGTTTGCATCGGGAGACAACCCTTTTCCCTGGTCAGTTTTGTCACAGCCCCGGACGCCGTCGACCCTCGGTCCACCCACCGGTCTCCCCGACCCGCCCCGTACCCTGACGTCCGTGCCCGAATCCCGCGGCCGAGCCCGGCCATCACCCCTGGTGGTGGCGGCGAGTCTGACCGCGGTCGAGGGTCTCCTCGTGCTCGCGTACGGCGTGCTGCTCGCCGCTGACATCCACGCCGACCGGGCCGCGATGGGCGTGACCACGTCGCTGTTCTTCATCCTGCTCGGCGCCGCGCTGGTGGCGTGCGCCTGGGCCGTCGTCCACGGACACGCCTGGGCCCGCAGCCCGCTGGTGGTGACCCAGGTGTTGGCCCTGGGGCTGGCCTGGAACTTCCTCGGCGGCAGCACGACCTGGGTCTCGGTGGTGTTGGCCGTGATCGCGGTCGTGGTCCTCGTCGGCCTCCTCCACCCGGCCAGCGTCGAGGCGCTCTCCGACCGGCGCGACGACGCGACGTAGCCCCGCAGGGACCGTCGGGCGTCAGCTCGACTCGTGGAGCGAACGACGCAGCTGGGCCAGGGTCCGGCTCAGCAGTCGCGACACGTGCATCTGGCTCACCCCGATCTCGGACGCGATCTCCGACTGCGTCTTGTTCTTGAAGAAGCGCAGCAGCAGGATCTGCTTCTCGCGGCTGGGCAGGGCCTCGATCAAGGGCTTGATCGACTCGCGGATCTCGATCTGCTCGAGCTCGTCGTCGTCGAGCCCGATCACCTCGAGCATCGAGACGCCGCCGTCCTCCCCGCTGTCGTCGGTGGCGTCGAGGCTCAGCGTCGAGTAGGCGTTGCTCGACTCGATGCCCTCGACGATCTCCTCCACCGAGCAGCCGATCGCCTCGGCCAGCTCGCGGGGCGTCGGCGACCGGCCGAGGACCTGGGTCAGCTCGGCCGTCGTGGCGCCGATCTGCATGCGCAGCTCCTGGAGCCGGCGCGGTACCCGGATCGCCCAGCCCTTGTCGCGGAAGTAGCGCTTGATCTCCCCGATGATCGTCGGCGTCGCGTACGTCGAGAACTCCACGCCGCGGCCGAGGTCGAACCGGTCGATCGACTTGATCAGTCCGATCGTGCCGACCTGCACCAGGTCCTCGAACGGCTCCCCGCGGTTGCGGAACCGCCGGGCACAGTGCTCCACCAACGGCAGGTGCAGGGCGACCAGCCCGTCGCGGGCCGCGAGCCGGGACGCCTCCAGTGCCGTGGTGTCCCGGAACTGGCCGAACAGCCAGGCGTGCTGGTCGCGCGCGCCGTCCATCCGTCCCGGGAGGGCACCGCGACCCAGGTCCGACCCCTGGGGCCCCGAGCCCCCGTCGAGCGTCATCTCAGCCGCCGGCTCCCTGACGGCCGTCGCTGAGGGCAAGGCTCGAGTCCATCGAGAACGTGACCTCGAGACGCTGGTCGCCGGCGTGCGCGGTCGCCTCGGCGGTGAGGGTGCTGAGGACCTGCCAGGCGAAGCTCTCGTAGTCGAGGTCGGCCCGGCTCGCGGTCTCGACTCGTACCGACACGGTCAGGGAGGCCGGCGTGAGCCGGAACTCCGCCTCGAGGTCACCCCCGGGTGTGGCGACGGGCAGCACCAGCGCACAGGCCTCTCCGACCGCGATGCGGAGGTCCTCGATGTCGTCGACGGTGAAGTCGAGGCGCGCGGCGAGGCCCGCGGTCATCGTCCGGAGCACCGAGACGTAGGCGCCTTCGGCCGGGACGCGCAGCGAGACGTCGGCCTTCACTGGTGCGGGGCGGTCCATCGCGTGCCTTCCGAGGAACGAGTTACGGGTCGTCACCCTAGCCGTGCCCGCTACCTCTGGCGGCAAACGTCGCGCAACACCCGAACAGGTAGGGCGAGTGCCATCCTCGTCGGGGCGCACGGTGCCCGTCGTTCACCGTCGACCCCGTTCCGACCCGGGTGCTGGGTCGGGCACCACCGGAGCGGACGGCCCGGCACGCACCGTCGTGGTGCAGACGCCGACCCACACCCTCGGGGCCGTCGCCGGTTCGGGGCCGTCGCCGGTTCGGGTGGTGCTGGGGGACGGTTGCGAGTTCGCGCTGACGCGCTCACTCGCACGGGTGACCGGAGGTCTTGAGCT
>Ga0105246_10000331_pt1 | contig 25141 bp, 19 predicted proteins | sample KBSM64metaG_FD_99694 | JGI IMG/M metagenome (GOLD analysis project Ga0105246, IMG submission 99694) | Miscanthus rhizosphere microbial communities from Kellogg Biological Station, Michigan, USA - KBS M6-4 metaG | ecosystem: Host-associated > Plants > Roots > Rhizosphere > Soil | place... | reverse complement strand
TGCACCATGGTGACGTCCGCGCCGTGCTCCCACAGATCCGCGCAGATATCGTGGGCCGAGTTGTTGGATCCGACCACCACCACCTTCTTGCCCGTCCAGTCGCCGCCACCGGGGTGCTTCGAGGAGTGGTACTGCTCCCCCAGGAAGGATTCGGCGCCGTCGAACACCGGAATGTTCGGGTACCCGGACACGCCCAAGGCGAAAACCAACTGCTTGGGACGCAGGGTGACGGGCTCGCCGTCGCGGACCACCCGAACCACCCACTCCTTGGCATCCTCGTCCCAACGGGCGTTGGTGCACTCAGTACTGCTCCAGTAGTTCAGCTCCATGATGCGGGTGTAGTGCTCCAGCCAGTCGCCGATCTTGTCCTTGGCGGCGAAGACCGGCCAGTCGTCCGGGAACTTCAGGTACGGCAGGTGGTCGTACCAGACGGGATCGTGCAAGTGCAGGGACTTGTACCGGTTCCGCCAGGAGTCGCCGGGCCGGGCGTTCTTTTCCACGATGATTGTTGGCACGCCGAGCCTGCGCAGCCGGGCACCCAGTCCGATGCCGCCCTGACCGCCGCCGATGATCACGGTATAGGGCTGTTCTTCGTAACCGAGCCGGGCTTCCTGCTCTTCCTTGCGCTCCAGCCAGGACTTGCGGCCCTTTTCGATCCGGTGGGCCACCCCCTGCTCGCGGTTGGGGCCCTTCTTCTCCTCGAAACCCTTGAGTTCCTGCATGGTGGTCAACAGGGTCCAGCACTTGCCATTGCGAAGCCGCAGGTGTGCGTGGCCCCTCGCCTGAGCGGTTTCGAAGTTGATCCACGCCTCGGTGGCGACGGCATCGCCGGTGGCGTCCCCGGCGAGCGTCCAGTTGTGCGGCCGCACGTCCCCGAGCGTGGCATCGAGCATGCGCTTGATTTCAGCCTTGCCCTCAAGCGTCTTGAGGTTCCAGGTGAAGGACACGAAGTCGCGCCAATATGGTTCGTCGTCGAACAATTCCAGGACCGCCCTGATGTTATCGCTGCGCAGCGCCTCATCGAACTGCGCCAGCCAGGCCGAGGCAATGGCGTTTGCGGTTTCAGGCATCTTTCCTCTTTTCCTCACTGACCAAGGGATCCGCCCGATCCAAACAACACCCGGAGCGTGACCCGCATCACAAGTAAAGCCGGGTGGGGGTTACAATCGGGTTGCATCGGGTCCGCCGCCTCCGCGGACCGCGGAAATCCATTCAACGGCGAAGGAGTTGGTGCATGAGCCGCGTACTGGCTGCCGACCCCGCCCTGAGGTTCTCGGCCCCGCGCGAATACGCCAAGGTCCTGCGCGATGCCCACCACGCCACCCTGTCCGGCGCACCGGATCCGGCGTTCGCGCCGTCATTGCTGGAATCGTGGAAGCGCTCCCTGGCGTTGGGCATCAACCCTGAGCAGCACCGGCCCATCCACCGCCATGAGGTAGCCGAGGCCCGCGCGCTCGGCCAAGGGCACCGCCTGGCCGCCGTGGTTCCTGCCCTGACCCAGTTACTGGCCGACGAATCCGCCACCGGCCGGCATCTGCTGATCGTCACCGACCACCGGGGCGAAGTCCTCTGGCGGCTCGGCAGCGGTTCCGCATTGCGGCAGGCGGATTCCTTGGAATTCGTCGAAGGAGCCGATTGGTCCGAGGCAGGAATCGGCACCAATGCGATCAGCGAAGCCCTCATCACCGGCAGCGCCGCACAATTGTTCTCGGCAGAGCACCTCGTCCGGACCCACCATGAGTGGGCCTGCACGGCGGCCCCTATCCGTGACCCCTTCACCGGAGGATTGCTCGGTGTGCTGGACGTGTCCGGCCCCATCGATTCCGTCACCCCGGACAGCCTGCGCATGGTGCGCTGCGGTGTCCGGCTCGCGGAGGAACTGCTGCGTTCGGCTGGTGCCGTGGCAGGTGGCCCGGCGGCCGCCGTCGGGCAGTCCGGACCCGGCGGTCGGCCAGCCACCACCCTCTACCTGCGGCTGCTCGGCGACAGGCCGACGGCGGAACTCGACGGCGGCAGGACGGTTCCGGTGACACTGCGGCGGGCGGAGATTCTGGCGCTGCTTGCCTCCAGGTCCCAGGGCTGGAGTGCCGAGGAGCTCGCGTACCAACTGCACGGCGAGGACGGCGCCCCGGCAACCATCCGGATCGAAATGCATCGGATCCGTGCCTCCCTGGGGCCCGTAATCGAGGCGAATCCGTACCGGTTCGCCGAATCCGTGCGTGTGCTGTCCGACCTCGGAACGGTAAGGGACCACCTGCGGAACGGCCAATTGGCCAGGGCGCTGGCGGCCTACCCTGGGCGCCTGCTCAACCGCTCAGTGAATCTCGCCGTGGAACTCATGAGAGACGAACTGAACGAGGCTATCGCGGCATCGGTCCGGGCCAGCGGGGATGCGGAGCTGATTGCGCGTTGGTGCGCCAGCGACATGGGATCGGATGACACGGCGGCTGCCGCGGCCCTGGCCAAAGCGGCGGGGCGGGGAGATCCCCGGTTCCAGCTGGCAAACGCCCGGATCAAGCGGATCGACCGCGAACTCGGCGGGTGACCCGCCCGGCGAGGCAGTTTGCTTTTGGCGCAAACGCTACTCCTGTGCCCGCTATTTCTGCGCCGACCGCTCTTGTTCGGGCAGCACTAGTTCCCCGGTCTTGTCCGTGGACAAGGCGAGGGACGAGATGTACTGCGGTTCGCCGTCGGGTCCGTCCTGGGCCGAGCGGAGCATGTCCGGCCGCTCGAACTCGATCCCGGTCACGTGGCACAGCAGCTTGGCTTGGCTGGGGTTGCCCTCGGAGTCGAACATGGCGAGGTCGATGCCGTCGTCCTGCCGGCGCAGGTAGTATTTCCCGCGGGTCAGGACGGCCAGCAGCGGCGGCAGGAGCAGGGCCAGGCCGACCGCGAAGATCGGCGAATACGGCTGCACGGCTGCTCCGAAGGCGCCGAAAAACACCGCGATGGACACCCCTGCCGAGGCCAGCATGGACACGAAGCCCACCGGATTCACGGCGTACAGCATGCCGCGGCGGAACTCGGGCACCTTGGGCGAGATCTTCAGCAGGTACTTATTGATCGCAATGTCCGAGGCCACCGTGACCACCCAGGCGATGGCGCAGTTGGCGTAGAAGCCGAGGATGGTGTTGAGGAACTCGAACATGTTCGCTTCCATGAGCACCAGGGCCACCACCAGGTTCAGCACCACGAACACCATGCGGCCCGGGTAGGTCTTGGTGATGCGGGTGAAGCTGTTGGTCCAGGCGAGCGACCCGGAGTAGGCGTTGGTGACGTTGATCTTGATCTGCGAGATGACCACCAGCACCACGGCGAGGGTCATCGCCAGCCACGCCGGCATCATTTCCCGGTAGACGCCCAGGAACTGGTGGACGGGCTCGTTGGCGTGGGCCGATGCTGCCGGGTCCAGGGTGGCGATGAGGTAGACGGCGATGAACATGCCAACGATCTGCTTGATGGCACCGAAAACCACCCAGCCCGGACCGGCCAGGATCACGGCCCGCCACCAGGCACCCTTGTTCGCGGCGGTGCGTGGCGGCATGAAACGCAGGTAGTCGATCTGTTCGGCGATCTGCGCCATGAGGGACAGGCAGACGCCCGCGGCGAGCATCACGGAGGCCAGGTTGGTGCCGGATTCGCCGGACTTGCCGGTGTAGGCGAAGAAGGATCCGATGCTCTCCGGATGCGACACCACCAGGTAGCCCACGGGCACCACCATGAGCAGCAGCCAGAGCGGCGTGGTCCACACCTGCAGCTTGGCCAGCGTGTTCATTCCGTAGATCACCAGCGGAATGATGATCAGGGTGGACGCGGCGTAGCCCATCCATTGCGGAATGCCGAGACCCAGTTCCAGGCCCTGCGCCATGATGGAGCCTTCGAGGGCAAAGAAGATGAACGTGAAGGTGGCGAAGATGACGTTGGTGACCACCGAACCGTAGTAGCCGAACCCGGATCCGCGGGTGATCAGGTCCAGGTCGATGTTGTACCGCGCGGCGTAGTACGCCAGCGGGAACCCCGTGGCGAAAATGACGGCGGCGGCCAGGACGATCCCGAAGATTGCGTTTCCCGTGCCGTAGGAGATCCCGATATTCGCCCCGATGGAGAAATCCGCCAGGTACGCGATGCCGCCCAGCGCGCTTGTCGCCACCACCCCGGCGCTCCATTTCCGGTAGGAGCGCGGCGCGAAGCGCAGCGTGTAGTCCTCCAGGCTTTCCTTCGCGGCGCTCATCGCGTCGCTCCTGGCGGGGCTGCCTGCCGCCGCCCGTCGGGAACCGTCGACGACCGCGCTGCCGCCCGCCGTCGAGCGTTCCAGGGTCTGTGTTGTCCGCTGTTCTTCAGTCATCCCCACATCACTTTCCTCAGCTGTTCGGTATTCTCCGGCTCCGCCCGACGCTATCGGCGGGATTCGACAGCAGGGTCACCGCGGTGTTTCGGGGCTGTAACTTGTGCGCGGACCAGGGTTTGTTCCACCCCACGCGATGCCAAGATCCGCCGCCGGGCTTTGTGGACGTCCAACAAAATCGGCGCCCTGCAAGGTGGCTAGCGTCAGTGAGTAGGCATTCACCGAAACACTTCACCGAGGAAGCAAGGAGCAGCATGACCATTTTGGATACCGCCCGCGAACAGGTGCTCGAACGCGGGATCGGACTGAACGAGGCCCAATTGCTGGAGATCCTGCGCCTCCCCGACGAGGAGATCCCGGCGGCGCTGCAGCTCGCCCACGAGGTGCGCGTCGAACACTGCGGCGAGGACGTGGAGGTGGAGGGCATCATCTCCATCAAGACCGGCGGCTGCCCCGAGGACTGCCATTTCTGCAGCCAGTCCGGGCTGTTCGACTCCCCCGTGCGCGGCGTTTGGCTGGACATCCCGGAGCTGGTCAAGGCCGCGAAGGAAACCGCCGCCACCGGCGCCACCGAGTTCTGCATCGTGGCCGCCGTGCGCGGCCCGGACATCAAGCTGATGAACCAGATCAAGTTCGCGATTGACCGCATCAACGAAGAAGTGGACATCAACATCGCCTGTTCCCTGGGCATGCTGACCCGGCGACAGGTGGAGCAGCTCGCTGAGTGGGGCGTGCACCGCTACAACCACAACCTGGAGACCGCCCGCAGCTACTTCCCGCAGGTGGTCACCACCCACAGCTACGAAGAGCGCCTGGAAACCTGCGCCATGGTCAAGGAAGCAGGTATGGAACTGTGCTGCGGCGCCCTGATCGGCATGGGCGAATCCCTGGAACAGCGGGCCGAACTCGCCGCCCAGCTCGCCGCCCTGGACCCGCACGAGGTCCCGTTGAACTTCCTCAACCCGAGGCCCGGAACGCCGCTGGAAAACCAGGGCATCATGGACGGCAAGGACGCCCTCCGTGCAATCGCCGCCTTCCGCCTGGCCATGCCGCGCACGGTGCTGCGCTACGCCGGCGGCCGCGAACTGACCCTGGGCGACCTCGGCACCCGCGAGGGCCTGCTGGGCGGCATCAACGCCGTGATCGTCGGCAACTACCTGACCACCCTGGGCCGCCCCGCCAACGCCGACCTGCAGCTGCTGGTGGAGCTGAACATGCCCATCAAGGAACTCCAGAAGACGCTGTGAGCGCGGAACTGTATTGCGGGCACTGCGGCGGGGCGCTCGACGGCGGGACTCCGGGAGACGGGCCGGCCGCTGCCGGTGGGGGCCCGACGTCGGACGCCCGCCCGGGAGCCTCGGCGCACCACAGCTGCCGGGCACTGCTGGCCCTGGAACCGCCGCGCTACTGCGCACAGTGCCGCCGCCGGATGAAGGTCCAGGTCACGCCGCTGGGCTGGCGCGCCGAATGCTCCCGGCACGGGAGCCTGGCGGGATGAGCCTGACCGAAGGCCTGCCCCAGCGGGCCAGTCTGATCCAGCAGGACAGCCTGACCCAGAGCTTCACAGGGAGCAGCAGCCTGATCCAGCGCGACAGGGCGAGCCTGTGGCATCCGTATGCTCCGGCGTCGGGCACGCTTCCGCTGTGGGAGGTGGAAGGCGCCGAGGGCGTGCGGCTGCGGCTGCGCGACGAGCACGGCGAGCGCTTCGAGGTCCTCGATGCCATGTCCTCGTGGTGGTCGGTGATCCACGGCTACCGGAACCCCCTGCTGGACGCTGCGGCCAAGCGGCAACTGGCGGATTTCAGCCACGTCATGTTCGGCGGACTCACGCACGGTCCCGCCGTCGAGCTGGCCGAACGGCTCCTGGCGATGGCTCCGTCCACGGCCGACCGGCCCGCCTTGGAGCGGGTGTTCCTGGCCGATTCGGGCTCGGTCTCCGTGGAGGTGGCGCTGAAGCTGGCCGTGCAGTTCCAGACTGCGGCGGGGCGGCCGAAGCGGCAGCGTTTCCTCAGCCTGCGCGGCGGCTACCACGGCGACACCTTCGCCGCGATGGGGGTCTGCGATCCGGTGGACGGGATGCATACGGCGTTTCCGGGGCTGCTGGCGGCGAACGTCTTCGCGCCCCGTCCACCGGCCGCGGCGACCGCCATCGGTCCGGATATCCAACAGTGGCGGGCGGACGTGGAATCCCTGACCGCGCGGCATTCCGATGAGCTGGCCGCCATCATTGCCGAGCCAGTCCTGCAGGGCGCGGGCGGCATGTTCGCCTACCCGCCGGAATGCGTGCGGATCCTCCGGGAGATCGCCGACCAGCACGGCCTGCTGCTCATCCTGGACGAGATCGCCACCGGCTTCGGCCGCACCGGTGAACTCTTCGCTGCCAACCATGCCGGGGTGGTGCCGGACATCCTCTGCGTGGGCAAGGCCCTCACCGGCGGGTACCTCAGCCTGGCGGCCATGCTCTGCACCGGTGAGGTGGCGCGGCTTGTTTCAGGCGGGGCGGCCGGGGCGCTCCTGCACGGGCCCACGTTCATGGGCAATCCCCTGGCCTGCGCCGTGGCGAACGCGAGCCTGGGCATCATCGCCGCCGGTGCCTGGCGGGGCGACGTGGCCCGGGTGGGTGCGGCCCTAGCGTCCGGGCTCGCCCCTGCCCGGGAGCTCGACGGCGTCGCGGACGTCCGCACCATCGGTGCGGTCGGCGTCATCGAACTGGAGGAGGCAGTGGACGTCCCGGCCGTGACACGGGCGGCCATTCGCAACGGGGTGTGGGTACGGCCGTTCCGGAACCTGGTCTACGCCATGCCGCCGTACATCAGCTCGGGCGCGGAGGCCGAAGCGATGGCCGCCGGAATGGTGGCCGCGGTCGCTGCCGGAAGAGTGGGCGCTCCGTGAGCGTCTCGATGACCCGGTGGCTGGAACAGCAGGCCGCGGTCCGTGAACGCCGCGGGCTGCGCCGTTCACCAGAAACCCGTTCACCAGAAACCCGTTCCCCAGAAACCCGTTCCCCGGAGAACCGTTCGCCGGAAAGCCGCGCGGCAGGTGGAGCCGTGGTGGACCTGGCCAGCAACGATTACCTGGGCCTGGCCTCGGATCCGCGCCTGGCCGAGGCGGCGTGCGAGGCCATCCGCCGCTGGGGCACCGGAGCCACGTCCTCGCGGCTCGTGGCCGGCACCACCGGGCTGCACCTTGAGCTCGAGGAGGAGCTGGCACGGTTCACCGGCATGGAGGCGGGCCTGGTGTTCTCCTCCGGGTACCTGGCCAACCTGGGTGTGGTGACGGCGTTGGGCGGTCCAGGCACGCTGATCGTTGCCGACGAGCACTGCCACGCCTCGCTGATCGACGGCTTCCGCTTGGCCCGTTCGCGGGTGGCAACCTTCGCCCACAACAACGTCGACGACGCCGCGCGGCTCCTTTCGGGGCGCGGCCTCGCCGGGAACGGCGAGCCGCGGGCGCTGATCGCCGTGGAGTCCATCTACAGCGTGTGGGGCGACGCCGCTCCCCTCGCGTCCCTGCTGGAACTGGCCGTCGAGCACGACGCCATGCTGTTGATCGACGAAGCCCACAGCCTGGGCGTCTCCGGCGCGGCCGGTCAGGACGGACACGGGCGGTTTGACGGACACGCGCAGTTTGAAGGACACGGCGCCGTAGCCGGGACCGCCCTGGCCGGCCACCCGAACGTGGTGCTCACGGCCACCTTGTCCAAGGCCCTGGGCAGCCAAGGCGGGGCGGTGCTGGGTTCGGCGCTCCTACGGGAGCACCTGCTGAACCGGGCACGGAGCTTTATCTTCGACACCGCGCTAGCCCCGGCATCCGCGGCTGCTGCCCTGGCGGCGCTCCGGGTCATCGCCGCCGAGCCGTGGCGTCCGGCGGCTGTCCGCGGGAACGCCGCAAAACTGGCAGCCGGTCTGCGGACCGCAGCAAACGGATCGTTCGAAGCAGCTGGTGCCGTCCAGTCCGTTCCACTGCCCGATGCCGAAACCGCGTTGCGGGCAAGCCGGGCAGCGCGCGACGCCGGGATCCGGGTGGGCTGCTTCCGCCCGCCGTCGGTCCCGGACGGCGTATCCCGGCTGCGCCTTACCGCCCGGGCCACCCTCACCCCCGACGAGATCGACTACGCCTGCGCAACGCTGCGCGGCATCCTGGAGGAAACCCCATGAAGCCAGACCACCAGAGCCTTCCACCTATCATCCTGGTCACCGGCACGGACACCGGTGTCGGCAAGACCGTCGCCACCGCCGCGCTGGCCGCTGCCCTGCATTCCCGGGGCCGCTCGGTGGCCGCCTACAAACCGTGCCAGAGCGGCAACAAGGACGGCGACTCCGACTGCTCCGAAATCACCAGGCTGGCCGCGCCCCTGACGGCGGAGGCCGGCGTCGTCCTCGAAGAACCGCTGGCCCCGGTACAGGCAGCCGCCGTGGACGGCGTGGGGCTGCCGCCCCTGGCGGCGCACGCCGAACGTATCCGGCAGCTCGCCGCCGGGCATGACCACGTGCTGGTGGAGGGTGCGGGCGGGCTGCTGGTGGAGCTGGATCCCGACGGCGGAACGCTGGCCGATCTCGGGGTTCTCCTGGGGGACGGGGCCGGCTTTGCGGTGGTCGCCCGGCCGTCCCTGGGGACCTTGAACCACACCGGGCTGACCCTGGAAGCCTTGGAACGCAGGGGCCTCGCGGTGTCAGGGCTGATCCTGGGCAGCTGGCCGGAGCTTCCCGGGCTCGCAGAGCTCGGCAACCGGGCGGCGTTCTCCGCCGGGGCCGTCACGCTGCTCGGCACGCTTCCGGAGGCGGCGGCGGCATTGCCCGTGCAGGCGTTCCGGGAGCAGGCGCCGCTGTGGTTGGACGGCGTGGCCTCATGAGCACCGCCCAATGCCCGTACCGTGTTGTCCGCGAACCCGCCGAAGTCCGCGAGGTCCTGCACCGCCCGGAGGACTTCGGCCCGGCCAACGCCCTACTCGCCGTGACCCCGTTGTCCGGGCAGGCCCTGCGCATCCTGCAGGGCGCCCGCTTCGCGCTTCCGCCCGTGCTGGCCAGCAACGACACCCCGTCCCACTCCGGAATCCGCAAAGTCGTGGCCGGCTTCTTTACCCCTGCCACCGTGGAGGCGATGGAGCCCCGGATCCGCCAACTGGCCAAGGAAGCCGCCTACGACGCCGCCAACGGACTCGCCGAGGCGGGCCGCGTGGAGCTGGTCCAGGCTGTGGCCGCCCTTCCCCCTGCCGTGGTGATGCTCGAGATGCTGGGCCTGCCGGTGCGGGAGCTGCCGGAGCTGAAGGCCTGGAGCCTGGACTCCCTGGAATTGTTCTGGGGCTGGCCCGGCCCGGAACGGCAACTGGAGCTCGCCCGCAGCGCCGCGGACTTCTACCGCTGGCTCCGGGACCTGGTGCTGGAAGCCGTGGCCTCCCCCGGCCGGAACCTGTTCAAGTCCCTGGCCGGGCACGGGCTCAGCACCCCGGAAATCTGCTCCCTGGGGTACTTCCTGCTGATCGCCGGCCAGGAAACCACCACCCAGCTCATCAGCACGGCCCTGTTCCGCCTGGCCGAGGGGTCCACCGGCATCGCGTGGGACGAAGCTTCGGCGAAAGACCGGGCGACGGAGCTCGTGCGGAGTGTCCTTGCCAGCGAGTCCTCCGTGCCGACCTGGCGCCGCATTGCCAGCCGCGACACCGAGCTCAATGGCCAGCCGATCCCGGCCGGCGAAGAAATCCTGCTGGAACTGACCGGAAACCACGGCCGCCCGGGGGCCGAACCGGGCCCCAGCGGTCCAGGCGCCAGGGGCCCAGGCGCCAAGGGTCCAGGCGCCAGGGGTCCAGGCGCCAGGGGTCCGCTGCCCTACGGCCTCGCGTTCGGCTCCGGCATCCACCGTTGCCTCGGCGCGAAACTCGCCGAACTGGAGGCCGCCGTCGTCGTCCAGGAAACGGCAGCGGCGCTGCCGGGCGTCGGCCTGCACGGGCCGGAACCGGAGTGGATCAGGCTGCTGTCCTTCCAGGCGCCGCGCACGGTAACCGTGGCTAGACTCGGATCATGGGCGAAAGCCGGGACCTCCTGAGCCGTGATCTGCTCACACCAGAGCAGCGCAGCCGGAACATGTCCAGGATCCGCGGCAAGAACACCAAACCCGAGCTCCTGGTCCGCCGGCTCCTGCATGCGAAGGGCTACCGCTACCGCCTGCACGGCATGGCCGCGGGCGGGAAACTGCCCGGGAGCCCGGACCTGGTGTTCGCGGGCAGGCACAAGGTGATCTTCGTGAACGGCTGCTTCTGGCATTTCCACGATTGCCCGGCCGGGATGCACGCACCTACGGCCAACGCCGAGTTCTGGGACGCCAAGCGGCGCCGCACCCGCGAGCGCGACGCCCTCCAGCGCGAACGGCTTGCCTCCGCCGGTTGGGAGGTGCTCACCGTGTGGGAATGCGGTCTGAAGGACCGCAGCGCCCTGGAGGCCCAGCTCACGGACTTCCTCGACGGCGGGCCGCGCCCCTAGGCAGCGCCACCACGAGGCATTCCTCAAGGAGCCATGCGGTGCCCGCTCAAGATTTACTCAAGCTTTCACGGACCCCCTGCTGCACGGCTTCCGGGCACCTTACTGTTGAGTCCTGGCATCACTGCGTGGAGGCGGGAGGGAACCGTGAATGCTTGTGGAGGGCGCTCCGGCGTCCTGGTGGATCCCGCTGTCCTGAACGAACTCCGGGTGGAGTTGGGCGGGGATCACGGCGCTGTCGGGGAGTTGGTCCGGAACTACGTCAAGTTGCTGCCCGCACGGATTGACCGCCTGCAGCGGGCCGTGGACGCGCTCGACAAGGAGGAGGGCCTGGACGCGGTCCTTAGCCTGAAGACCTCGAGCGCAATGGTGGGTGCACGGTGCCTGAGCCTGTTGGCCGCCGAGCTCGAAGTCCGTATCAGGCTCTTCCCGGTTTGCGACGACGCCGCCGAGCTGAGTGCCAGCCTCGAGGAATTGGGCCGCTGTGCCCGCGGAACGGTCACCGGTCTGGTGGCGGCATGCGGGCTCGCTCCCGGGACAACCGCAGGCCTGGAGGCGAGCTAGCGCGACGGAACAGCAGGCGCCAGCCGGTAGCCGATGCCCCGCACGGTTTCCAGCCATCGGGGGGATTGCTTGCTGTCCCCCAGCTTCTTGCGCAGATTCCCCATGTGGACCTCAACGGCCCGCTCGTCGGCGTCGCTGACGTAACTGCCGGCGTCGTACGGTTCGTTGCGGAGGCGCCGCGCCAGGTCGGTCTTGGACCGCACGATCCGGCCGGTTTCCAGCAGCGCGAGCAGGAGCTCGAATTCGGAGCGGGTCAGCCGCAGCTCAACGCCCTCCAGGACGGCGGAGCGGGCTGCCGCGGAAACCACCAGCCCGTTGTGGCGCAGCTCCGCGCCACCGCGCTGCTCCCCGTGCCCCGCGTTCGACATCCCCGCGTTCGACATCCCCGCGTCCGACGTCCCGGCGTTCGACGTCCTGGCGTTCGACGCCGAACGGGGCCGCCGCATCATGGCCTCCACCCGGGCGCGCAGCTCACGCGGCCGGAAGGGCTTGGTCAGGTAGTCGTCGCCGCCGGCTTCCAGGCCCAGGAGGGTGTCGATCTCCTCGGTGCGGGCGGTCAGCATGATGATGTAGGCGTCCGAAGATTTCCGGATCCGGCGGGCCACCTCGAATCCGTCGATATCCGGCAGTCCGAGGTCCAGGGTAATGACATCGGGATCCAGGTCCAGTGCCGCGTCCACCCCTGCAAATCCGGTGGAGGCTACATGGACCTCAAAGCCGGCCTGGGACAACACTGCCCTGATAAGGTCGCGGATGTCGTGGTCGTCTTCGATCACCAGCCCAATACGTGCTTCACCCATCGCAGCCCCCAGCCAACTCGATTTCCCGAGAAGTATAGCCGCCGCTGGATAGGCTTGCCCCATGAGCCGACACCCACGCCGTTCCCTGGGGGCCAGGTGAAACGCCGGAACATTGAAGGCGAGGAGAAGCCGCCGTTCTTCAAGCGTGCCTTCCATGAGCACACCTTGCGGATGCGGGTGGTCCTCACCCAGTTGCCCCTGTCCGTCCCGGTCTGCATCGCGGCCATCCTGGTGGCGCTGTTCTTCCCTGGGACGCTGGGCAACCCGCTATTTCAGATCTTCCTGCTCAGCCAGGCCCTGCTCCTGGCCGCCTGCTTCGCGGTTCCCTGGCACCGGCTGCCCTTCCCCAGTTTCCTGGTGATACCCCTGCTGGACATGGTTTCCATTACCTTCGGCCGCGAGGGCGGGCAGGAGGCGCTCACCGGCCTGAGCGTGCTGGTGGTCCTTCCCGTGATCTGGCTTTGTGCTTCCGGCCTCTATCCCCGGATCGCGGTCACGCTCTGCTTCTTCGGTCCCCTCGGCGTGGTCTGGGGGCCATTGTTCATCCGCGGTTCCGTCACGCCGCAGGACCTCAGCCGCCCCTTGCTCTACCCGATCCTGATGCTCGGCATCGGGATCTCCGTCAGCGTAGTCACCATGAGCATGGTCCGCCAGCAAAAGTCCCTCGAGGACAAGGACGAGGCACTCAACGCCGCCTTCGAAGCCAGCAGCCACCATGAACGGCTCTTGAACACCGTCATGGAGGCGCTGCCGTTGGGCGTGGTGGCCGTCGACGGCGGTGGGAACGACATCCTCATGAACCACCGCCAGCGCAGCACCCACCGCCTGGCCACGCCGCAGGGAATCACCAACCCCAACGAGTCCCAGCTCCTGGTGTTCGAGGAAGACCGGACGACCTCAGTACCCCGCGAACGGCGCCCCGTGCGGCGGGCCGTCCTCGGCGAGCAGTTCACCGATCAGCTCATCTGGATCGGCACCGGGCCGGCGCAGCGTGCGTTCACCACCAGCGCCCGGCCGATGCTCGACGACGAACGGAACTTCGTGGGCTCGGTGGTGGTCTTCAGCGACGTCACGGACCTCGTGAACGCCCTGGCCGCCAAAGACGATTTCGTGGCCAGTGTCTCGCATGAGTTCCGGACGCCGCTTACCTCCATCCTTGGTTACCTGGACCTCGTGCTCGACGACACTGCAAAGCTCGACCCCGCGGCACGTGGCCAGCTTAAGGTGGTGCGGCGCAATGCCGAGCGGCTGCTGACCTTGGTGTCGGACCTGTTGGCCGTCCGCTCGGGCCACGTGATCATCCAGCCCCATGCGGTGGACTTCGCCGAACTGGTACGCGGAAGGGTTGGTTCCGCCGCTCCCCGCGCGGCGCAGGCCGGCGTCCGCTTCTCCCTGGACATCCCCGAAACCCTCCAGGCCCACGTTGATTCCTCGCGGATTTCCCAGGTGCTGGACAACCTGATCTCCAATGCCATCAAGTATTCCCCGGACGGCGGGGACGTCGAAGTGGCCGCCTGGCAGGAAGATGGTGAGGTGGTTTGCCGGGTGAGCGACACCGGCATGGGCATGACGGAAGAAGAACAAGACCAGGTCTTCGCAAAGTTCTTCCGGGCAGGCAGCGTACACAACAGCACCATCCCCGGCGCCGGCCTGGGTTTGCCCATCAGCAAAGCCATTGTCGAAGCCCACGGGGGCACCATCACATTGCGAAGCGCGCCCGGCCAAGGCACTGCGTTCACCGTGCGGGTGCCCGCCTAGCGGGGAGGGTGCTCAAGCCGAATGGGCAGGCGTGCTCCGCCGCCGTCCGAACACGAAGTACCCCACCGGGCCAAAGAAGTTGATGAAGCATGCCGCCCGCCACAAGGCCTTGCTTCCGCGGATCTGCGCCGCCGGCGTCTTGGAGATGCTGCGCTGTGCCGCCAGCATCAACCCGAACTCCAGCGCACCCGCCACGATGGTGACGCGGCGCTGCCCGGGCGTCATGTCTTTCCAGGACTTTTTCTTCTTCATGCCGCCCATGGTTGCCTCCGTCTGCCGCGGTGTGTTCTCAGGCTAGCCCTGTTGGCTGCCACGCGGAACAGTCCGTCATCCGCGGCAGTCCGTCATCCGAGGGCCTGGCGGACCACTTCGCCCCAGGACTGCTGGGCCAGGTCCGCCACCGAGGCAAGGATCTCCGCGGGCGGCCTGGACAGGTCCAGCGGGTACTCCACCACGTCGATGTCGGTGTTGAGGATGCGCCGCAGCTTCATCTCCCCCGTCCCTGCGTAGACCAGCCAGGCGGTGGGGACCCGCAGGGCCGTGCAGTAGGCGAGCATCCGGTAGTGGTCGGCGTTCAGGGAGGCACCGGTGTCCGGCCCGGCCGTGTAGTTGGCCCCGTAGACCACCACCGGCCGGCCGCCCAGGAAATGCACGGCATCCGGGCGGACCGTGATCCGGTCGGAGTCCCGGACGGCCTCATTGAGCAGCGTGCCGTACCGCATCCGGGTTTCACCGGGGTGGGCGCGCATGGCTTCGCGGAGCGCGACTCCCACGAACTCCTTGAACACAGCGGACATGTCCACCACGAAGGCGGCGCTGCTCTGCTTGCCGTCGCCCGCTTCTGCCGAGCAGTTCCGCAGGATCACCTCCGCCAAGCGCAGGGCCGCATGGAAGCGCAGGTTCATCCGGCTGGCCTGCCAGTGCGGAAGGGGCGCACCTGGCACCAGGGACGTGGCGCCGTCGAGCTTTCCGCCCAGGCGGCGGAGGCGGCTCAGAACCTCGGGACGGACGCCCGGAACCTGGCCCATCCGGGCCAGCGCGGCCCGCAGGATGCGGTTTTCGGCGATGTCTTCGCTGAACTCGTCATAGGACACCTCCAAGGGCACCATCAGGCCAGGCCGCCGGGAGATCTGTTCGGAGATCCGGATACGTCCCTTGACGGTGCGCAGGGATTCCTCCACGGTCACGTAGCCCTGCAGCGGGCCGCGCGTGAGGGCGCGTTCGGCAAGTTGGGCGAGCGATTCGGCCAGGGCGCTCCAGAGGTCCTGGTGCTCGACGGCGGCCACCGAGTCCTCGCGGAAGCCCTGCTCGCCTGCGTAGCTGAGCAGGAACAAGAGCCTCCGCAGCCCGAGCCGGTCCTTGGGCCGCACCTCGAACTGCACGGCCGGGGTCCGCACCGAGCCCACCTTGCCGACGGGTTCGATCCGGTACAGGCCCATGCCCATCGGCGCAGCCTTCGCGAGCCCGCTCGAGTTGAGGAAGGCCGCCGTCGCGGGGTCGAGCCGCTCAACCACGCCCCTGGACTGTTCGTCCAGCACGATGTGCCGCACGCCGGGGGCGTGCCGCGGCCGGGGCGGGATCGCCACCGGAAGCTGGGAGCCTTGACCCCTGGAGCCGGCGCCTGCGTCAGCGCGGCGCAAGGCGTCCCAGCAGCTGTTCCAGCCCGAAGCGCTCCTCCACCTGCGCCCGGTTCAGCTGCCCGTGGTAGTGCTCTTCGAGCAGCGGCATGAGCTCGTACTTCCAGATCCGGCGCAGGCCGGCAGGAGTCTGCGCGGCACTCTTCATGAAGTAGGACGGGCCGATCATGAGGTCCCGGTCCCAGTCGTCGATTGCTTCATTGAGTGCATCGAGCAGATCGGCGTTGAGGGTATCCAGGCCGTTGGCCTCAAGGAAGCGTCGCAGGGTGCCCCGGATCGGTTCGACCTTGGGGTGCAGTTCCACGAAGGCGAAGCGGCGGCGGATCGCCGCGTCCATCATGGCGATGGAACGGTCCGCGGTGTTCATGGTGCCGATGATGTACAGGTTGTCCGGCAGGCTGAAGGGTTCGTTGGGGCTGTACTGCAGGGAGATCCGGTCGTCCCGGTACTCGAGCAGGAAGTACAGCTCGCCGAACACCTTGGCCAGGTTGGCCCGGTTCATTTCGTCGATGATCAGGAAGTACGGTTTGCTGGCGTTTTCGGGTTTGGCGGCTTCTTCAGCCAGGCGCCGCAGCGGCCCGGCCACGAGCTTGAAGGACACCTGGCCGTCGTCGGTCTTGTCCGGGCGATAGCCCTCGAAGAAGTCCTCGTAGGCGTAGGAGGGGTGGAACTGCACCAGCTTCACCCGCTCATCGGTGCCGTCCCCGGCGAGTTCGGCGGCCAGGTGCTTGGCCAGGTAGGTCTTGCCGGTGCCGGGCGGGCCGTAGAGCACCAGTTGCCGGTTCTCCTCCAGGAGCCCGGCGATTTCCTGCAGCGGTTCCAGCTCCATGTGCAGGGAAGCGGCGAATTCCTCGCTGAGCGGGCGGAAGCCTTCCGGGACGGGCTCGACGGCGGACTCGGGGGCGGCGGCGAGCTCGCCGTCGGACTCCGCTTCCGCGGGCAGCAGCGCCTGCAGCAGGCTCATCACCCTGGTGACGTCCACGACGATCCCGGGCGTGGAGAGCTGGCGCTGGACGTGCCGGGGCGCCTCGGCGAGGGCATGGCTTTCTTCGAACCAACGCACCTTGCGGCGGAGCTGGCCCTTCCCGCCGTCGTGTTCTGCCTCCCCCAGCACCACGCCGATCCGCACCGACCCCGAGTGCTGGAACAGGGCCAGATCGCCCGGCTTCATCACGGTCAGGAAGGCAAAGACGGCGGTCTTGGTGTCCTCGCGCTCCACATAGCCCAAGTGCTTGCAGTCCTCGTCCACGACGCGCTGCACCAGCCCGGCGCTCACGCCCGGGGGCAGCTCACGCAGATGTTCGACGTCGAGGGTCGCCTTTTCCCCGTCCTGCCAGGAGGCGAGGAGCTCGGCGGAGTCGTGGTGGGTGCGCAGCAGCCAGGCCCGGCGGCCGGGATCGCCCACCTTGCGCCACTGGCCCACGAGCTGGCGGGAATACCAGTCGATGCGCTGCCCGGCCTGTTCGTCCAGGTGCAGTCGGATGCGGTGGATGTCCGCGGTGACGTCCTCTTCGCTGTCCCCTTTGGCTCCGCCCACCAAGGAGGCGAAGGCGTCCCGGATCTCGCGGCGCTCCACATCGGCCACGACAGGCTCGAAATAGCCCGGCCATGCCAAATACTCGATGCTGCGGCGGATGGCGGGCTGGTCTTCCGGGGTCCCGGCAGCAAGCTCGTGGAACTTCAAGGGGTCCTTGAGCGCCTTGGCGATCTCCGCCGTCGGCTGCTTGTCCACCTGGACCACGAAGCGGCACAGCCAGCCGAGCTGGTCCCAGATGGTCCAGTTGAACTCAGCGGTGCGGTCCCGGATGACGCCGTGGTCGGTCATGTCCCGGTAGAGCTCGTCCGGCAGCTGCAGCGGCGGTTCCAGCCAGGACGCGGCCTCGGCCACGCGGGCGCGCTTGACCTTCAGGGACTTGACCTCGTGGGCCAGTGGCAGGGACTGCAGGAACAGCAGTTCGACGGCGAGGAGCCTGGCCTCGCGGCTGGCCCCCTCCAGGTTGCGGCGCAGGTTTGTCATCATGGGCGCCTTGCTGTCTTCGACGCCGCGTTCCAGGCGCTCGAGCAGTTCCGTTGCGGCCTCGGTGGTCCACGTGTGGGTGCGCCCGTCGAGGGCGGAACGCTTGCCCTGCAGGGCAGGTCCCAGCACGAACCACGCGGCGTCCTCGATTTCCTTGGAGATTCCGGGCGCACGGGAAACAGTCTTGCTGGCGGGAGTCACCTAGCAAACTTACATGGTTTGGCCGGGCATTTCATGGGCGTCCCAACTCTCCCCCTCCGGCCTGCGTGAGCGTACACTTGGGGCCCCGTTGTCGCTGTTTTCGGGGCCCCAAGTGTACGTTCGCGCTGTGTGAACGCCGGTCCTAGTGCATGCTGAAGCGGTATTTCCGGGGAACTTCCTCCCCCGGGCACAGCTGCTGCCAGAGCTCGGAAATCGCGTTGTCTCCTTCGAGCAGGTCCGGGATTTCCACCCCTTCCCTGAGGATCGCGGCGGCTTCTTCCGTCCTGCCGCTGCCGGCCATGGCCCGGGCGGCCAGGAACCGGTTGCGCCCCGCGGCGGTGGCCTCCTTTGGCGCCTGTTCCGCCAGTAGGAGGGCGGCTCGGGGCTCGCCGTGGGTCAGGTGCAGGGTCATGGCTTCGGCCAACAGCTTCCCGCCCGCCGGGTCCGCGGCGCAGGCTGCACGGAGCTCGGCAAGGCCGGCGTCGACGCGGCCCGTGGCCAGCAGGAGCAGGCCCAGGCCGCGGTGGGCCAGCGCGTGCCCGGGATCCAGGACCAGGGCCTGGACATACAGCTTTTCCGCCGGCCCGAGATTCTGCCGGGCGTGCTTCATGGTGGCCCTGTGGAAGTGGGCTTCGGTTCCTGTTGCCCCTTGGAGCATCCGTTCCCATGCCGGACCTGCCACGAAGCTGCCGGAACCGGGAAACGCCCGGGGCGTGCCGGCGTCGGGAAGTCCGTGCCGGAGCAGCTCCAGCCAGGGCAGCTGTTCGGCTGTGATGGTGCCCGCTGCGAACGGCGTGCCGCCACCGTCCAGTGGCGGGGCACCTGCGGCGCGGCGCAGCTCCTCTTCGAGGGCGCCCCAGCCGGTACCAGCCAGCAGCATGGTCTCCGGGGCCGTGTCCGCCAAGGAGCCGGCGAAGGCGAGCGCCGTGTCCAGGGCCTGCTGGTCCGCGAGCCCGGCGAGCCTGGACTGGGCATGCTCCACCGCGGCATCCCAGTCGCCGTGGGCGGCAGCGGTGTCGAGGCCCGCGTTTCCGTAGGCTTCCACCCAGCTCCATTCGGCGCCGCCGGGCATGGGCAAGTGCTCGAACTGGGTCTGCGCCAGCCCGGCCTGGATTTCCGCGTAGCCTGCTCCGGGGTTCCCTGCTCCAGAACCGGGGCTGAGCCATTCCTGCCAGTTGTGCCCGCCGTCCCCCTGCCCCCAGACGAACAGCTTCTTGCCGCGCAGCCGGGATGTGGACAGCATGGCCAGCCCGTCGCCGTCAGCATCCACTGCGGCGATCCAGTGGCGATGGCCTTCGGGAATGTCGAAGAAGTAGTCCGCGGCGTGGGCGTTCCGGACGGGCCACGTAGCGTCCGCGCCTTCGTGGTCCGTGGGCGTGACGCGCCGGATGTCGGTCTCGTAGTCGCTGCCGAACGCCGTCCGGGCGGGCGCGATCACACGGGTGTCCGGGGTCTCCGGCACGGCGGCGTTGCTCCACCAGTACATGGGCACCTCGTGCGGGTCCGGGTTGCGGAGCCTTACGGCGGAGAACAGCACGCGGGAGTCAGCGGGGAGCCAGAGGTCCACCTGGACCACCACGCCGCGGAGCCTCTCGAACTCCCACATCCGCAGGACCTGCTGGCCGTCCGGTGCCGTCAGCAGGGCGGAGTGCCAAGGAATGCAGGAAGTGGGAGTGTGGCCGCGGGTGCCGATGTTCCATTCCAGCCCGCCCGCGAACCAGGCGTTGCGCAGACCGAAGTTGGCGAACTGGATGGTGCGGGGACTGTGCAGCAGCTGCTTGCCGCTGGCCTTGTCCAGCAGTTCCCAGATCCTGCCGCCCAGGCCAGGCAGGACGGTCGCCTTGAGGTGCTGGTTTTCCAGCACGACGGCGGGCAGCTCGCGTGCCTTCCGCTCCCGCGAGTAGCCGTCCTGGATGGTGTAGGGGTAGATGTTGGGCGGGTAGCCGTAGGCCGCCCTGGCCTTCAGCTCGTCCGGGACTCCGATGCCCACACGGTACGGTGTGTGGATTCCGGCCGCGACCGGGGGCAGCGGACTCTCCTGGCCGAAGTCCGCCACGTCGAGGGTGATGGTGCCGGCAGTGATGGTGCCGGCGGGTGCCGGGTCAGTCATGTGCGTATCCGATCGTGAGCAGGAGCCCGCGCCGGGGGGCGATGCGGATGGTTTGGCCGGTCGCGTACTCGGCGGCCGGCTGGAAGCCCGCGATCGCTGGGGCTTTCAATGGGGCGCAGGTGCCATCGAACTCCAGGGTCACGTCCACAGTCTCCTCGGCCCAGGACGCGAGCGCCACCACCATCCCGGCGTCGCCGGACCAACTGGTGGCCAGGACCGCGGGGTCGCTGGTGCGGACCGGTGCGCCCGGATCCCAGAACCCGGTCATGCGCGCGCGTTCCAGGCCATGGTCCTTCCAGAACTGCCACAGGGGATGGTTGTCGACGTCGGGCGCCCGGCCGGTCATGCCAAACACCATGCCGCGCCAGGGGTTGCCGCCGCCTTCGAGCATTTCGCCCATGAGCCCGAACGGGATGCCGGAGAGCTCCACGAGCCAGTACTCCGGCGACGTGTTGTCGTAGTCGAAGTACTCGCCGAACCAGAGCCGGTCCACATAGGGCAGCTGTTCCAGGTAGAGGTTCGCGGAGGAGGCGAAACCGTCCTTGGCCGTGAACTGGTTGGCGGAGTGCAGGTCGATTTCCGGGCCGTCGCCTGCCGGGCCGGTGACCGGGCCGGCGGCCGGGCGGCTGCGTTCGAGGACCTTGCGCACCCGCAGCATGGTGTGCCGGTCGAAGGCGATGTCGTCCAGGTAGATGCCGTCCACGGCGGTTGCCTTCGCCAGTTCAGCCAGGCTCCGGACGTAGAAGTTCTCCCAGCGGGACTCCCCTGTGGTCACTACGGCGATGTCCTCGACGTCGGGGGCGAACCAGGCTGACACGTAGCCGCTGCCGGCATGCTCCTGGAGCCAGGGGTGGCCCTGTCCCGGGCCGTCGCTGAAGACTTCGTGCCCCAGGGACAGCAGCGGCAGGAGCTCCGGGCTGTGGAAGGTCAGTTCCCGCACCGTGTTGTAGACCTTGGCCCGCAGTCCTTGGGCGTGGGCTTCCCTGACGTAGCCGGCCAGGGTGCCGGCGCTCAGCAGGGGATCGTTGATGTACGGGGCCGGGGCGGTGGCGTGGTGGATGTTGACTACGGTGGCCCCGGATTCCGCGATGTCCCGGGGGTCCGCCGGAGCGTGGAAGTACCTGCGGGAAAAGTGCTTTCCGGGGTCGATCGCCTTGAACGGGGTGAGGAGCACCCGGAAGTCGAAATCAAGGCTCTCCCCCGGCGCCATGGTGCGGGCACCGCTGAACGCGCTCAGTTGCACCGTGCCGGCGTCGGGACCCGGGCCCAGGCTGACGCCGCCGCGGACCTGGCCGTCCGTCCGGTTGGCCCAGGAAACAGGTTCCCGCAGGGGCTTCTCCCGGTAGAAGTTGGTGTTGAGGGGCCGTTCGTACTCGGCGTCGCGCAAGGACAACTGGACGCCGGCGTTCACCCCGCCGAGCCACAGCGAATCCTGGTTCTTCTCGGCTACGTCCCAGCTCCAATTGAGAGTGTCCGGGCGCCGGCCGCCGGGCACGCCGAGACCCATGGCGAGCGGCACCGCTGCCTCGACGAACCCGGCCGCCAGCCCGACGTCGTCGAGCATCAGCGGCACGCCGTCCCCGTTCCGCAGCCGCAGCGCATAGCTGCACGCGCCGTCGGCTTCGAGCTCACCGTGGAGCTCCAGGACCAGTCCGGTTCCGATGCTGACCCAGCGGTTGTTCCAGGACACCTTGCCCGGACCGTGCCCCGGAAATTCGTGCACGGTGAAATCCAGCGGTGTGCAGTCCCATCCGCTGTGCTGCCCGACGGCGACGGCCAGTTCCATGGCCGTGGCGAGCAGTTCGACGGCGGGTCCGTCGGTCCCGGTCATGGCCGGCGTGAACGTGGAGCTCAGTTGCTCCGGCAGCCCGGACGGCGCGAGCCGCAGGGTCCGGCCGAGGATCCCGAGGGTGCGGTTCCCGGCGTCGAGGGTGATCGCGATGAAGGGCGCCACGGGCCCGTGGTCCTGGGCAAGGGTCGAGTCCAGCCAGGCGAGCCGGCGCAGATATCGCGGATCGCCGAAGCCGCCGGCCAGGACGTCCGGATCGGCGGCTTCCAGCGGCAGCACGTCCAGGGTGACGGTGACTAGCTTGGGGTCGGCACCCTCCGCGGCAACCGTGATGGCTGCCGTGATTGTGCTGCCCGCCGCCGCGCGGGGAACGGGCAGCACCACGTAAAGCGCCTGGACGGACCCGGCCGCCACGGACAGTTGCTTCGCCAGGGGCCGGCCCAAGCGGTCGGTGCCTTCGGTGTTCAGGCAGCGGCCGCCGTCGGGCCCTTCCACCCGGACCGTCACGCCGGCCAAGCCCGTCACGGCGTGCAGTCCCAACTGCACCACGTAGTCTTCGCCGGGCTGGGCGGTAGCGCGGACGGAGTCGGCGGGCCCGTTGATGGCCCAATGGGCGGGAAGCCGCTCCCGCATGGACACCGGGTTCAGCCTGTCCTCGGGAAACAGCAGGAACGCCTCGCCGCCGTGCCTGGCGTATAGTTCCTGGAGCTCGTGCTCCGTGGCCGTGAAGTTCATCGGGGCGAAGGAATCGCGTTCGCTCGCCGCCTCGTAGCGCAGGACCGTCGCCTCCGGCAGTACTGCGGCGTCCGGCAGTCCCGCGGCGTCGCCGCTCCTGGCCGGCTCCCCGACCGGCTTCCCTGGCTTCCCGACGGCGGCCGCCCACCCGGGTGCCGCCGTCGGCCGCCGCGGTAGGTACCGTGCCTGCGGATAATGGGCCGCGCCGAGCATGGCGTACGGAAGGTAGTAGACGAAGTAATGCCCGGGGCCGTCCACCGCCTCGAAGACGAGCTCGACGGATTCCCGGGTGGAGCTTCGGACCAGCAGATTGCGCACCCGCCGGCCGCTGCTGCGGGAGACCACGATGACGTCCACCCCCGCGGGATCCGGGTCCTGCCGCCGCCAAGGCAGGACCACCCGGACCCCGGGTGCTCCCGGCGGAGCCGCCGGGACGTCCACCACGAAGCGATGGTTGCCGTAGAGCAGCTTGTCCCACGCTCCGACGCCGCAGGGAAGTTCCGGATGGCCGGAGTACTGCCCGGTTGACTGGGGTTCTGCTGACTGGTGTTCTGCTGATTGGGGTTCTGCTGATTGGTGTTCTGCTGATTGGTGCACTGCTGACTGGCGCTCTGTTGATTGGCGCAAGGGCGTCACTGGGGCTCCTGGGAGGCTGTCCGGGTGGGCGTCACCGTCCGTGGTGAATCCTTCAATCATTGACGGCGCGAATAGCCCTGTAAAGGAGCATTGCGAACCGTACTCACTGGGATTTCCCCCGCCCGCGCCTTGACAGCCACCGGCGTAACAAGCCGGACATCAGCGCCGGGTAGATTGTGCGCCATGATCGACATCGACTTCGACGATCCCGCACGCGATGATGTCTCACTGCTGTTGGACGAACACCTCGCGGACATGTACGCCACCTCCCCCGCCGACAGCGTGCATGCCCTGGACCACTCCGCCCTGTCCCAGCCGGACATCACCTTCTGGACCGCGCGCGAGAACGGGGCATTGTTGGCCTGCGGCGCGTTGAAGGAACTTCCCGCTGGGCCGGACGGCGCCAAGGAGGGCGAACTCAAGTCGATGCGCACCGCGGCCGCGGCAAGGGGCCGCGGAGTGGCGGGCCTGCTGCTGGCCGCCATCGTGGGCGAAGCTCGCCGCCGCGGACTGTCGCGGCTGTCCCTCGAAACCGGCGCCGAGGACTACTTCGCCGCCGCGCGCCGGCTCTACGTGCGCCACGGGTTCACCGAGTGCCCGCCGTTCGCCGACTACGTCCCGGACCCCAACAGCGTGTTCATGAGCCTGGAGCTTCCTCCCGTCCGCTTCCCGTAACGGACTACCCGGCGGCGTCGACGGCAGCCTTCGCGGCGGCGACGATCTCCCGGTCGGTGACCATGTACGAGGACGGTCCGCCGCCCGCGCTGCCGGCGCCCGACGCAGACACGATCCTCTTGGCGGAAAGGTGGACGGCGTCAAGGCCGGCCCGCCGCATCGCCGCTATGTCCGCGATGGCCAGACCGCCGCCGGCCATCACCTGCAGCCGCCCTTCCGCGCTTTGCACCATCCGGGACAGCACCGGCAAGCCCTCACCCGCGGTCGCTGCGCCCCCGGAGCTGAGGACGCGGGTGAAGCCGAGTTCCACGAGCTGCCCGACGGCGGCGGCCGGGTCGGGTGTCTCGTCCACTGCGCGGTGGAAGACCAGTTCGGCGTCCGGATTCACGTCCCGGGCCGCGTCGGCGAGGCGGCGGACGGCGTCCACGTCCAGCTGGTTCCTGGAGTCAAGCGCGCCAAGAACCGCGCCGTTGGCGCCCTGGTCCAGCAGCGCACGGATCTCCTTGACCATCGTGGCCAGCTCATCCTCGGAATAGCGGAAGTCTCCGGGCCGGCAGCGGATCAACGGATGGATTTCCAAGCCGCTGTCAGCGGCGCCCGCGGCTTCGAGGCAGGATTCCATAAGGCCATGGCTGGGAGTCAGACCGCCAAGCTCCAAGGCACTGCACAGCTCGATCCGGTCCGCTCCTTCTTCGGCAGCGACAACAGCGCCCTGCACGCCCACCACGGCAATCTCAAGCTTCATGCTGAAACTCTACGGCCATGCGGGCGCCCAGGGCGCTGCTGGTATCGGACGGGATGGCTACGCCCGGTACGGCTCCAGGCGTTCCTTCTGCTCCGGGGTGAGCCGCCGGACCCGGCCCGTTGCTTCGTCGACGAACGCCAGGTGGGTGCTGGCCTTCACGCACTCCTCCCCCGTCACGGGGTCCTTGACGAGGTAGTGGAGGTCGAAGCTTGCCCCCTTGACGGCCCCCACCCAGATCTCGACTTCCGCCGGGATGTTGCGGTAGTCGAGGGTGCGGACGTAGCGGACCTTGTGTTCCACGACGAGGGTCATGACGCCGTCCTCGACGTCGTTGAAGATCGCCACCGGCGGTTCGGCCCCGGGGAGTCCGGCGCCCCGCGGCGGACCGAAGGCGGCGATGCGGGCCTCTTCGAGCATCCGGACAATCTGGACGTTGTTGATGTGGCCGTAGGCGTCCATGTCGCCCCAGCGCATCGGCACGGTGACCGTGATGCGCCGGGGCTCAGTGGAGGCTGCCGGCTGGGTGGCCGGGGCGTTCAGCTGTGCACCGCCGTCGTGTCATCCACCGCGGCTTCCCCGGCATCTTCACCGGCGAACTGGGACATGTACAGGCGGTAGTACGCACCCTGCATGGCCAGCAGCTCGCTGTGCCGGCC
>Ga0105246_10000327_pt1 | contig 25244 bp, 20 predicted proteins | sample KBSM64metaG_FD_99694 | JGI IMG/M metagenome (GOLD analysis project Ga0105246, IMG submission 99694) | Miscanthus rhizosphere microbial communities from Kellogg Biological Station, Michigan, USA - KBS M6-4 metaG | ecosystem: Host-associated > Plants > Roots > Rhizosphere > Soil | place... | reverse complement strand
GTACACGCTCCAAAATCTTTGCATCACCGATCACAAGCGGGTTGCACTGATCATACACCTCTTGATGTCCCAGTGCTTTCATAATAATCTCGGGTCCAATGCCTGCGGCATCGCCCATCGTAATACCTACTGTGGGTTTCATACGAGAATGCCCCCTTTTAATTTTTGAATCGCTCGGATAAAGACGTCCGGTTTGCCGAATCCGCCTGCTTTGGTAATCACATATAAATCTTCAATACCCATAAATCTGGAGATCGGCACGCCGATTTCAAGCTCGTCCAACAGTTCGAAGCCGCTGATATTCCATTTCAGACAAATCTGTTTGGCGGTATCGCCGCCTGTCATGGATACCCCTTTGAAGAGGCCTTCTTCGAGCAGTCTGGCACAAATTTCGCCTATCGCACGTACGATTTCGTTGCTGACTTGGGTGTGATTCAATCCGCGATTCTCACCTGTAGCCCGCGCCAGCTCAATATCGATGGATTCAGCAGTGGAGTAGAGCACAACATCTTCCCCCTCCAGAGCTTTGGTTCTGACCTCATCGTAGACTCGTTCCATCTCCGCTGTACGGTCTGCCTCTGCTGATACGGCTTTGAACGAATGAAACGATACGGATGCAATCCGAGACTGACGTAGCAAACGATACAACTGCTCACGAGAGTTTTTGTTCACGCTGCCGACGACGGTCAGAATTGGACCAGTACTCTCGGGGATCGTTAGTACAGCAGATTTGGATTGCAGTTCATAGTGAGCCGGGAGATAGTTAGCAATCCCTGCTGAACCCGTCCAGGCAAATGTATAGGGCATGTTCCGTGTCATCTGCAAAATCTGCTCCAAATGCGCTTCCTCCGTGGAATCCACCAGTACATACGGGATGTTGTTTTGTTTGAACTGCTCCAGTTTGGCGTGTACTTGTTGTTGTCCGGCTTCCAGATCACCAACGGTAATCTCACCCACGCTATATTTCGTCTGCTGCTTGAGCAGATCGGGCAGGTAGGAGACCGTCACGGGTGTCTTCGGATCAAGAGCAATCTCCGTCTCTGCGAGAGGCACGCCGCCCAGGTAATGAATGCCCTCCAGAATAGTGCGGTTGTTTTTCGGATAACCCGGAGCGATCATCATGAAATCGGGTTTCACCACATCGTATACGGCATCAATCTCGATGCCAATATTGCCGCGCATGGTGGAGTCCATCTTTTTGAAAAGGGTATCGAACCCGTTCTCAGTCAGCAGCTTGGCTGCACGATATACGCGATCATAAGCTTCCTCCGCCGCAACAGAGCGGCTGTCTGTATCAAAAACAACGGTATCATAAGAGGCCAGTGATGCCTCATCCATATTAAATAGAACACTTGTCTTCAAGCCATGCCGGGCTAGCTGCACCCCGCTGTCATTGGCTCCGGTCAGATCATCTGCAATAATGGCCAGTTTCATGCAGTCATCCCTCCTTTATAATTCTTTTGTTACATTAACCATATAAATTGAACCAAAGGTGTTTACACAGGCCACTCCGATGACAGAATAACCTTCCAATCGCTGTTATCCCCAGATTTTTTTAGAGTCCCTTTTCCAAAGGGGAAAATCCGGTGATAAAGGCGAAGCTTATGCTTCCGATGTAGCTTTCTTTCAGAAAGCTTTTGGCTTCGCTTTTCCAGGTTTTTTCTGTCCTATCCGTTAATGTGTAAATAAATAGTTCAACTTGTATGGTAAAAAATCTAAAAATGAAATTATTCAGTATTAATGCCTATTAATTATGTGGTCGGTCGTTCATTATATTTGGCGATGCCGCCTGATTTCTCCAGTCGTTTGGAGAGGAAGCCGATAAAGATCGGCAGTAGAATCGCCGTGGTCACAACACTTGCCGCAATCTGCACTGTAGCGATCTCCGCAATGGGGCCAAATGACGCGTTGGCAGCTACGATGGCAGCTGGTGTACCTACCGCATTACCCGCTGTGGAACCTTCGGATGCTCCGACAATGGGATTCCAGCCGATGGCTTTGAAGAGCAAGTATCCAACCCCGCCTGTAAGAAGCACGGTCAGCACGCCGAGTAGAATTCCGCCGAGTCCACCTTGGATAATGGAGGAGAAGTTGATTCCCATACCGAGCGCAAAGGCAAAAAACGGAACGAGCTTGTCACTGCCTTTGTGCAGCCATTCAGCCATATTACGATCCAGATTACCAATAATGACACCAACAATCAGTGGAAGCAATACCGCAACAAAGGACATTGGGGAGAACATGCCGTTCGCAAAGCCCATCGCACCAAAGATCGAGAGCGCTACCATCGTTAGAAACGGTCCGTCACTAAGTGCGAGGAACGGGTAGGCTGCTTTGTCGTCTTCTTTACCATATTGACCCGCAAGTGCAATGTAGAGGCCACCGTTGGAATTGGTCATCGCTGCGATAATAGCCAGTGGGGCTAGTCCTAGAAATAAGCCGTTGGAGTCAGCGAGTAGAATAGCGATGAAACCAAGAGCAGCACCGATTACCCACTTGAACGTAAGCAGGGTCAAACCTTTGCCGACAGAGGAACCAGCTGTTTTGAACGTAATCTGTGTACCTGCAATTAACAGGAATAATGCAATGAGTGTACTCGCACTGTTCACAAAAAGAGCTTCTGTAAATCCGCCGATGCGCAGGGCATTCGGGAAAAATGTATTGATTGTTGCACCCAGCAAGAGAGGAACAACCATCATGCCGCCAGGGATGCGATCGAGCGTAGCTTTAATGTTCATAGTCATAGCTCCTTATGAAGTAATCGTTTTCTTGAAGCGCTTGCAGGGATTATGTTATCTCATATCGTTTAATTTAGCAACATAAAATTATTTTAATTTTAAATAAGCATATAAATGTTTAAAAATGCAACACATCATCTATCGGATCAGTAGATCATCCACTGAGCGATTACAAGGAATCTCTATTTTGCTCATAATGAACTAAAAGAGTTGAAAATGAGCAGGTAAAATGAATTAGTAACATTGAGAAACGAATACATAGCAAATAAAAAAACGCTCAAAAACTCCATAAAGTAGCTCATAAAAACTCATAAAAAAGACCACAAAAAAAAGACGTAAACTTAAAGTTAATCTTTAAGTTTACGCCATAATGTGGCTCGGTTAATCCCCAGACGCTCAGCGGCTTTGGATTGATTGTTGTTTTCTTCCTGAAGCACCAATTGGATAACTTCTTTCTCTATTTCCTTCAATGTGCCGTTTAGCTTCATTGCACTTGTATTTGCCGCAGATTGCTGATGTAGTAAGCGAGTTAAAGTTCCACTCGTAATGACATAATCCGGTTCGTTCAGCGCAGCTTGTTTGATGAGATGTTTCAGTTGATTGACGTTCATATATGCAGCTTGATCCCGGATTAGCTGTAGGGCATCCTCTTTAATTCGTACAGCTGTCGTGCCGTATTTGTGATAATAACCCGTCAGGAAGTGCTGCATCAACGGTTCAAGATCCTCCGTACGGTCGGCAAGGCTTGGCATGATGAGTGTGTTCAGCTTCAGCTTGAGTGTCCAATTCGGATCGGGCACATGCTCGCTTAGAATAAACAGGCCAATGCTGTTCTGGAGACAAGTCTCGATGAAAGTCAGCAGCTCGGGGTCTTGCAGACGTGATTCAATTTGATTGAGCTCCACTGTCTTTACCTTGTTTAGCGGAATTTTGTGCAAATGACCAGAAGGAACCTGAGAGAGGTCGATCTGTAGCAGAAATCCGCCGCCAGCATGCATCTGATGCATATGTTTGACCAAGAAGGATTTCCCTGAATCGGCTTCGCCCAACAAGTATATGGGTTCATGATGAGCATACAATGCTCGGATATTTTTTAATACTGCCTGCATGGAAGGTGATTCGGCAACGATGGGTTCCATCGAGGAATCGGTAAACGTGGTGATGCCTAATTGTGCAAAGGCATAAGGCTCTCCTTTTTCAAGCATATACACCTTGTAGCTCTTATTATCCAGCTTGGTTTCGTAAGCATGCACTGTCAATTGATATTCATCGACCATGAAGACGTTCTGAATTTTGGATTGATGGAACTCCAGGCTTGTGTTCATTAGATATAGATGATTTTCGGTGAGTGGATTATGGTTAAAGTCGGCCCAGTTTTCAAACACCACTTCATCCTGCTCTCCCAAAATCAGCAGATTCGGATGCTCTTGGGTCACGAGATCATGGAGTAAGACGGACACGGTCTGATTTTTGCTTAAATACCGATAGACTAGCTGTGCATCCACCATAGCTCTGAGAATGGACTCCGTACCCGATTGGATCAACAAACCGTCCAGACCGTAGGCCTTAGCGGTGCTCACTGTGATCACGTCACCTACAATTTGCTGGTAGCCAGACGCTTTCAACTCCAGCAGTAGCCTAGCTACATCTTCTGAGCTATGTATCGTATACACTTTGAGCGGCAGATCCATGAGGTCGATAATGGACTGCGCGCCAGACGTGATGTTGGAGAAACCAACGATGGCCGTATGTCCGTTGAACTGGCTTGCCAGTGTGAGGGAACGAATCATATCGTAGCCAGATAGCTGCACATCAATGACCGGCACGGTCACCGCTTGTTTAATGAGTTGCGCGGTTCCGCCGCGGCTAATGATAATTTCTGCACCGTTTTTTTCGGCCTGAATCGCCAGCTCGGCACCTTTTGCCAAGTCACCTACATCGGTCTGGATGGATAGCTCAGGGTAGCGCGGGATGCATTCTTCTATAATAGGAACCATCGATTCATAAGGAGCGATGAAATGAACTCGTGTACGCATAATTTTCCTGCCTTTTATAAAATCATTGATCCCTTTATTATAGCTAATTTGAAGAAGAAAGGCATCCTTGAAGGGGGAGTGAAGCGAGGTGTGAAGAACGATGTGACGAACTGCACTGAATCGAATGATCATCTATTTCAAAATTAAAGCATTATGGAAGCAAAGCGTTTAAACGATTAAGATAGAATAAGTCCGTCATGATCAAGTAATGGAGGAAAGGAAGTGCAGACATATGCCCAACATACATAAAGCCGCCGACCCAGACCACATTATCCAGTGTGTGATAGAGCGATTTCCCTGCAGAGTATTGTGGAGTGAGGGGCGTCCTTGCCTGGAGTATCAGAAGGAAGAGGATGTCGCGATGATAACGGAATACGTGAGAAATGCATACGGTGTAGAACTGCTGGATGTCTTTTTTACGGCGGTGGAGAGCTTGCCAGAGGAGATTATATGAAAACAGCGTTAAAGAGAATAGGATATACAGCATCTGCCATAGTTGGAGTCTTGTTACTATTTATAGTCATCAGCTTTGTTAACCATCTTATCCGATTGAAGAAAGAATCCGCGTTATTGGCCACACCGGGTGTCTTAGTTAATGTACATAACCATAAAATGCACGTCTACACCGAGGGCTCTGGTCCACAGACACTGGTCTTTCTTTCGGGTGGGGGCACATCCGCACCAGTACTGGATTTCAAAGCACTTTATTCGAAATTAGCCATACAACACCGAATTGCTGTAGTAGAGAAAGCGGGTTATGGTTTTAGCGAAACAGCTGACATTCCAAGGGATATCGACACGATATTAGAAGAGACCCGTACAGCACTAACTAAAGCTGGTCAGAACCCGCCGTACATATTATTTCCACATTCCATGTCGGGTATTGAGGCATTATATTGGGCGCAGAAGTATCCTGATGAAGTAAAAGCTATCATTGGACTAGATTCTACGGTTCCAGAAGTGTATGAGAAGTACCCGCTTCCCTCGAAACTGATGATGAATGTCACAACTTTGGCTGCAAGAGCAGGAGTTACTCGTTTTTTTCCGGGAATTGCAGAATCTTCTGCAGCCATTCAAGAGAATCGGTTATCTACCCATGATGTGAAGCTGTACCGGGCATTATTCTATAAAAACACCCAAACGGTTAACATGAATGAGGAAATAAAGATGATTAAGGCGAACGCCGAAAAAGTCGATAAACAAGGAACCCCGGACGTGCCAATGTACTTTTTTATATCGAGTGGTGACGAATTGCCCGTAGATCATTGGCAGGCTGATCTTATAAAGTATAGCGAGAAACTGCATAATGGCAGATACCTGATCATTGACGGCGGACATTATCTACATAATACGAATACCGAGCAAATAGCGGAGGAAAGTGCGAAGTATATTGCAGAGTTATAAAGAGTTCATTATGAAAACTGAAACGCATGTGGTGTTATTCATGTATTATATTCATATGAACATACCCGAAGGAGGAACAAATGATGGGAATCTTATCGAGGTTTAGAGACGTGATGAAGGCCAATGTCAATCATATGTTGAACCGGGCAGGCGACCCGGAGAAAACGGTGAATGAGTATATGCGCAGCTTGAGTAGTGACTTGGGTCAGGTAAAGGCCGAGACAGCTGCGGTGCTGGCGGATGAAAATCGGGCTAAGCGGGCACTGGATGAGTGCCAGGCTGAGGTGAACAAGCTGCATCGTTATGCTGAGAAATCGGCGGAGTCAGGTGATGTGGATAAGGCACGCAGCTTTTTGGAGAAAAAAGTGAAACTGACGGGTAAACGCAATGAATTGCAAGCGGCATATGACCGGGCTTCCGCCAAAGCACAGATGATGAAACATATGAACGATAAACTTGTTGCAGATTTGGGGAAATTGGAAGCAAGACACGCAGAACTGAAAGGCCGAATGGCTGATGCGAAGGCAAAGCAGCAGTTGAATGAACAAAATTCTTCTGCAAGCCGCGCGGAATCCGCGTTTAAAGCAATGGAAGATCAAGCGAATCAGGCACTGAACGAAGCGGAAGCACTTGCAGAACTTCGCGCAGGCGCACAGGAAGATGATCTGGATGAACTTATTGCACAGCTGGAGCGGGATATGAACGCAGATGCGGGTAATAGGGATAGAAAGAATCAGGCTCCAAGTGCGGACGAGGAACTGGCTGCGATTCAGGAGAAACTAGGGAAGTAAGACATCCGATTTAGCACGGAGGTGAACAGATGCCGGTATTAGAGTATAAATGTCCGAACTGCGGCAGCGGCATGATTTTTGATAGTGTGTCCGGTGCATTATCCTGTCCGAGCTGCGGACGTCAGGACAACATTGAACAGCTTCCTGATCCTTTGAAGAAGCAGGTATTCACCGAGGGGGAAGTGAAGGAATATCACTGTAACAGCTGCGGAGCAGATATCGTAACCGAGCCGGAGACAAGTGCAACGACATGCAGTTTCTGCGGTGCGGCGGTAGTGCTGAGTGATCGGCTGACGGGCAATTTGGCCCCGGCGATGGTGATTCCTTTTTCCATCAATAAAGAGCAAGCGAAACAGGCATTCAAAAAATGGTGCAGAAACGGTCTGCTCACGCCTGGTGGCTTCATGACCGCTGATCGCATCCAGAGTGTTACCGGCATATACGTGCCGTTCTGGCTGTATGATCTACATAACCGAATTGAGGTCCATGCCCAAGGTACCAAGGTACGATCCTATACACAAGGTGACTACCATTATACGGAGACGCAGCATTTTGATATTTATCGCAAAATTCGGTTGGAATATGTGAATCTGCCCATCGACGCATCGGAAAAAATGAATGACGAGCTGATGGATAAGCTGGAGCCTTTTCCCTACAATGAGCTAAAATTGTTCAAAACCCCGTATCTGGCGGGATATATTGCGGAAAAATATAGTTATACCGAAGATGAGCTTTTTCCACGGGCCAAGGATAAAACGAAATCCTACATTGATTCGTACATCGCCTCTACCGTATCGGGATATACCAGCGTGAGCTACACCAATAAAGAGATCGATACCAAGCTCAAAAATGCAGACTATGTGCTGTTACCTGTATGGATGGTCAACTATGATTACAACCGCAAACAATATACCTTTGCCATGAATGGACAGACGGGAAAAGTGGTCGGCAAACCGCCAATCAGTAAAGCTAAAGTGGCCGGATGGTTCACGGGTGTCGCCGCCGTTTCACTGTTGTCGCTGAAGCTGGTGTCGTGGATGATGGGAGGCGGATTCCTGTGAGCAAAAAGAGACCCTTAGTTGCGATAGCAGCGCTAATCGTACTTCTAGTGACCATGCTCGCTCCGATCTTCCCAGTATCATCGGTATCCGCAGCAGAGAACAAAAACCTCATCTACGATGAGGCTAACCTGTTAAGTGAACAGGATCGGACTGAATTGAACGCACTGGCGAATCAGTATTCGGCCGAGCGGCAGACGGACTTGATTATCTACACCTCTAACAATGAGGAACAGAAGAGTGACGAACTGCTTGCCGAAGAGTTCTATGATAACCGGGCACCGGGATACGATAAGCCGCATGGGAATGCTGTTATCCTGACCATGGATATGTATCATCGTAAAGTATACGCAGCTGGATACTACAAAGGTGAAGAATACGTTGATAACAGCAGGGTAGATAAAATTACAGAAAAAATTGCTCCAGATCTGTCGGATGGAAATTATCGGATGGCTTTTGAAAAGTTTTTGAATCTGTCTTACGAATATTTGGACCTTAAGCCTGGGGTGAACCCGGATAATATTTTATTCAAAACATGGTTTCAACTTGCTGCATCCGTAGCTATTGGTGGTATTGTTGTTGGTGTCATGATGTATCGTTCGGGTGGGCGTGTCACGGTAAATCGTGCAACCTATGAGGATTCGGAGAACTCGCATGTGATTGATCGTCAGGATCGATATATTCGTACAACGGTCACGAAGACCAAAATTGAGAAGAATAACAACAATAATGGCGGAGGCGGCGGTGGAGGTACGACCGCAGGTGGACATTCACACAGCGGTAGCAGTCGGTCGTTCTAACTTTAATCACCAGATACATCGTCAACATGTATTGAAAGAAGGCACAACGTAGATAAAGCCTGACAGGTTTATTATAGAAGGGACGGGATTAAAAATGGGATTTTTTAAAAATCAGTTCTCTAACGTGGTGGAATGGGAAGAATTCAGAGATGATATGATCTTCTGGAAGTGGAGTAATCGTGAGATCAAGAAAGGCAGTAAGCTGATTATCCGCTCAGGGCAGGATGCCATTTTCCTGAATAACGGCAAGGTGGAAGGTATTTTTGAGGACGAAGGTTCGTTTAATATCGACTCGGAGATTATTCCGTTTCTGTCCACGTTAAAGGGGTTCAAGTTCGGATTCAACAGCGGTATGCGGGTTGAGGTTTTGTTTGTAAATACAAAGGAGTTCACTGTCCGCTGGGGTACGCAAAGTCCGGTACTGATTCCGACACCGCAGCTTCCCGGCGGCATGCCGATTCGGGCGAATGGAACGTTTAACTTTAAAGTGAGTGACTATGTGACTCTAATTGATAAAATCGCAGGCATCAAACAGAGCTATCTGGTCGATGATGTCAAAATCCGCATCACATCTGTGCTGGATCAGTTGCTGATGAAGTGGATCAGCCGTGAAGGCAAGGACATGTTCAATCTACAAGCGAATGCCTCTGATATTGCACGCGGTATTCAGGAGGATCTGGATATGCAGATGATGGATATCGGGATTGGTATTACCGGCTTCCAGGTGATGAGTTTCAACTATCCGCAGGAGATTCAGGATATGATCACCAAAACGGCTTCTCACGAGATGATTGGCAATCTGCAAAAGTACCAGCAGGTGAGTATGACGGATGGTATCTCCTCTGGTAAGGTGCAGGGCGGCGGTGCTGCCTCGGATATGGCAGGTATGATGATGGGCATGAACATGGCGAACGAGATGATGAAAAACATGAATCAGAACAACCAGAACTCCAATCATCAAAGTTCAAATAGTCAAGGTCAACAGCAGAATAGTAATGGGAGTGCATCTCAGTCTTCTGGTGGCGATGGCAAAAAGCCTAACTTCTGCCCGAACTGTGGTGCCAAAAACGAAGGAGCTAATTTCTGTCCAAACTGCGGACAAAAGCTGGCATAAATAGCTTAGATATATGAAGGGTCCGCTCTGTAGGAAGTGAATTACTACGGAACGGGCCCTTCATATATTATATCATTTTCAATTATTATTTATAGATACGGGGTAAGTTTTTATCACTTAACTTTTTCACGGCATCTCCAACATAAAGGAGGAAGAACGTTCCTGACTTTTCGTTAAGACTGTACATATCTTCTGAGAAGTAACTTAATGTTTCCGAGATGTTTGCGTTATCCGTAAAGGTGGAGTCTGAGAATCGCTGTATTATACCGTAATCATTATCTTCTTTGATGTTTTTAATATAAGAGTCAATTGGCGTATCCGTTGTTGTGCTTACAGATTCAATTAAAGTTATGGATTCCCTAAGAATCTCATTGGCTTCGCTCATCTTAGCTGGACTTATGTAGTTTGAATCTTGAAGGTAGTAACGGACAATCCTTTCTAAGTTCTCATGAAATTTCTTTGCCGAAGATACATGTTCTCTTTCAGTATTGATCTCAGCCAAGATTTTCCTCACGTCAGCATCTTCGTATGTATTTAGAACTTTGTTGAGTAGAGCAATAGCTTCTTCAAGACTTCCTTCAGATCTGTATTGCTTAACAATATCGAGTTGTTTATTCAAGTTCGCTGCGTTAGCTTCCTTAATCTTCTGTCTTACATCCGGCAACTCCTTGATATCCAGAATTTTATTATAAGTCAAAACAGCATTTTCGTAGTCTTCATTATTTATGTAACCTTCTGCAATACCCATAAATTCATCAATCTTCTTATTGTCACCACAGCCCACCAAAAAAGCGAGAATCCCTAATAGTAATAATATCTTTTTCATGTTTCCTCCTAATTATATACAAGTATAGTTAATTTATCGGAGATTTATTTATTTCATTTTATATACGTGGGAAAACTAATTATTTTGAAATGGAGAAAAGAACTAAAACAAAGTGTTGACAATCAATCTAAAATAAATTATCTTTATATTAAGATATTTAATTTGAATGAAATTGACAGCAAGACTAACACAAGAATATACTCAAATAAATATCTTCAAATGATTGAACAGGAGGAGAGATCCAGATGATGATTCCAACATTGACGCGAATTAATGAACTCGCGAGAAAAGCTAAAGCGGGTGGATTGACGGAGATGGAGCAGGCAGAACAGACTCGCCTTCGCCAGGAATATTTGCAGACTTTCCGTGGTTCGGTCAACGACATTTTGCTGAATGCCACCATCTACGATCCAAACGGCGATGACGTGACTCCAGATAAATTGAAACAAGAGCAGGCTTCCAGACAGAATTCATAGGTTATGTTGCAGAAGCAGAAGGGGCATCAAACTTCCCCTGATCGGGAGTTAACACGATACACTGTGCTACTAGTGCGGACGTAAGTCTCAATCCGGCACTAGTAACACAGAACATATATCTTAATTTAAAGATAATTAAAATCCATTATAAATAAATACACAATCCAAGGAGGAAATAATCATGAACATTCAAACGACAGGCATCCACCACATTACTGCTTTTGCTGGAGATCCACAGGCTAACGTTGACTTTTACGCCGGAGTTCTCGGACTTCGTCTGGTGAAAAAAACAGTAAACTTCGACGCACCGGATGTATACCATCTGTACTTCGGAGATGAGCACGGCAGTCCGGGAACCATCATCACCTTTTTCCCGGCGGCAGGTTCACCACGAGGCCAGATTGGCGGCGGTCAAGTCGGCATCACCTCATATGTAATTCCACCGGGCTCTATAAACTTCTGGCAGAACCGTCTGGAAGGGTTTAATATCGAAGTGACCAGAACCCGCCGCTTCGATGAAGAATTGCTACAATTCGAAGATAGCGAAGGCTTGCGTCTGGAGCTTGTTGAGCGGGAAGAGGGCGCTGCGAACACTTGGGTGCAGGAAGGCATTCCGACTGAACATGCAATTAAAGGTTTTGGTGGGGCAGTGCTGTTCAGTGTGAACCCACAGCGTACGATGGATGCACTTGAGCGTATTCTCGGATTTGTGAAAGTGGACGAAAATGAAGAATATGCCCGCTTCCGTTCGATCGGTGATATCGGCAACATCGTGGATGTGCCTGTTACCCGTGTACCGCTGGGTATGGGTGGTGCAGGAACAGTGCACCATATTGCATGGCGCGCAGTAGATGATGCACAACATGCACAGTGGAGCGAAGCTGTACGTGAATACGGGTATCAGCCGACGCCAGTCCGAGATCGCCAATATTTCAACGCGATTTACTTCAGAGAAGCTGGCGGCATTTTGTTCGAAATTGCGACTGATCCTCCAGGCTTTGCCAAAGACGAACCAGCCGAAGCACTTGGGCAGAAACTGATGCTGCCAGAGTGGTTTGAACAGTACCGCACTCAGATCGAAAATAATCTGCAACCGATTCAGGTAAGAACACTTACTGCTGCAGCAACTGTGATGGAGTGAGGTAGAGATATACAAAGGATATGAGAAGGTTATTCTGTCCTCGAAGTGTATGTGTAAACACATTTGTTTCAACTAATATGAGACTAAACCAGAGGAGCATTGAGGGATGATGGAGAAAAAGGTCACCTGGCTGGAGCTGTTCTATGATTTACTTTTCGTCGCGGCAGTCTCCAAAGCAGGCCATGTCTTGTTACATGCCGAGCATGGTGTCGTTACGTTCGAATATCTATTGAAATTCGTGTTAATCTTCATCCCGGTATGGTGGGCATGGGTCGGTCAGACCTTATTTATCAACCGTTACGGTCAGGATATTCTGAGCCATCGGATTTTTCTCATCCTTCAACTGCTGTCCGTTCTCATCATGACGGCGAGTCTTTCTACTCATTTTGATGAACACTATCTGTCCTTCTTCATAGGTTACATCGGTTCCAGAGCGTTTACCGCAATTCAGTACCTGACGATCCACAAGTCGAAAAGCAAGCATCAACAGCAGGCTGCCCGTTTCCTGGGTTACTCATTTATCCTTGGCATCGTAATCTCATCGGGTTCCCTGTTCTTTGATTCTTGGGTGCGTTATGTGATTCTGTATGCCGGGATCGCCATCGATATTATTTTGCCACTACTAGGTCGTAAAAATCTGGTGAAAGTGCCTGTGCAGACCCATCATCTGCTGGAACGTTTTGCTCTCTTTACACTCATCCTACTCGGTGAATCTGTTGTCAGCATCATCGCGGTGTTGTCAGCCGATCACTGGGATCTGGAATCAATCCTGTTTGCTGTCTTCACATCCTTGTTTGTGATCGCTATGTGGTGGCAGTACTTCGATAACGTGGAGAAAAAAGTGAGCAAAGAGATGCAGACCGCCGGGCAGGCTATTATCTACGGGCATCTATTTATCTACATCTCCCTAAGTATGATCGCCGCTTCGATCCAACTGCTATACCAAAATTTGCTGAGCTATGAGTTTATGCTCGCGTTTGTATTTGGCTCGGTGTTGCTGTACTTCCTGTCGACAACACTTGTGTTTCATCGCTACAGACATCCGCATCTTCGCCTCGGGCCGCTCCATCTGATAATTATGGTAGGGTTGTTAGTTGCTTTTGTAGTGGTGGATCTGATCTACCATGTTCCCGGATATGTGATTATGGGTGAGAATATGCTGTTCTTTCTGGTGTATGCGAAGCTGACGACCTGACCTGTGTTTTTTTATATAAAAAGAGAGCCACGAACAGCCCTTGTTCGTGGCTTTAATATTTGTTATCTGAACATGAATATTTCTCATATATTTTCATGTCTGCAATCTGTTAAGATGGGAATAGGTACAAGTAAATCTGCCATATCCATGAAGTTAGTTCTATTTTTAAATGAGCTTAGCCGGGAAAAAAGCGATATTAAGGTTATTTTGCCATCGTAGTAAATTGGGGTACGATCTAATCTTGTTTTATAAATAGCCGGTTCAAAGATATGGAGATGACATTTCAGGAGGGAAATCACTTGAGTACAAATCTAATTGGTGTTCCATTGGAAGGGTTTGCAGAGTTTAGCCGTACAGTGGCTGCCGAAGGAGCAGTTTTACTTAAAAATGAAGGACAGGTGCTTCCACTTGGTCATTCCGAAAACGTTTCAGTTTTTGGCCGAATTCAAGTGGATTATTATCGCAGTGGTACAGGTTCAGGCGGGAGTGTTCATGTCGCGTACACAACCAATCTGCTGGATGGACTGCGTAGCAAAAAGAACATCAACGTTAACGAAGACCTGGCAGCCGTTTATGAGAAATGGATCGAGGAAAATCCGTTTGACGATGGTGGGAAAGTCTGGGCAGCCGAGCCATGGAACCAGAGGGAAATGCCGCTTACAGACGAACTGGTTGCACAGGCTAGAAGTAAATCCAGCAAAGCCATTGTGGTCATTGGACGTACTGCAGGGGAAGATCAGGATAATGCAGATGCACCCGGAAGTTATCGTCTCACAGACGATGAAAAGGCAATGCTGAAGCATGTCACGAACCATTTTGAACATACGATTGTGGTACTTAACGTCTCTAATATTATGGATATGAGCTGGTTGAACGAAACGGTTCTACATCCGATTCAAGGTGTGATCTACTCCTGGCACGGGGGCATGGAAGGCGGTAATGCGATTGCAGACGTACTGGCTGGAGACGTGACACCAAGCGGTAAACTGACGGATACGATTGCTTATTCGATTGAAGATTACCCTTCTACAAGCAACTACGGAAATGAGTTTAAGAACCTGTATCAGGAAGATATTTATGTGGGTTATCGTTTTTTCGAAACGTTTCGACCTGAAAAGGTGCAATTTGAGTTCGGTTATGGTCTGTCTTATACGACATTTGCGATTCAAACCGAGGAAGCTCGCACGGTGAACGAGAACGGTGAGACATCGATCGAGGTTCGTGTGAACGTGACCAACTCCGGTACAACCTATGCAGGTAAAGAAGTGGTACAGGTGTATTATGAAGCACCGCAAGGGGAACTGGGACAACCCGTGAAGGCACTGGCCGCTTTTGGCAAAACAGGACTGCTACAGCCCTGCGATTCCGAGCTGTTAACGATCCGTTTCCCCGTAAATCGCATGGCTTCGTATGATGATGCGGGTGTAACTGGATATGCTTCTGCCTATGTGCTTGAAGCGGGAACGTACCGCCTGCATGTGGGTACAAGCGTGAAGCAGGTCGAACACGTTGGCATCGATGGCCAAGACGGCTATGTTGTGGACACGGTTCAACTGGTGGAGCAATTGCAGGAAGCGATGGCACCAACGGAAGATTTCACACGCATGAAACCGGGCATTCGCAAGGCAGATGGTTCGTATGAGCTGATTTACGTGGACGTGCCGAAACGTAAAGTGTCTATCGCGGATCGCATCACGCAGAACCTGCCACAGACGCTGGAGCAAACGGGCAATCAGGGTTACAAGCTGAGCGACGTGAAGGCGGGTAAAGTCAGTCTGGAAGCCTTTGTAGCTCAACTGAGCGATCAGGATCTGGCTGCAATTGTGCGTGGGGAAGGCATGAGCAGTCCCCTGGTCACTTCGGGAACCGCATCGGCGTTTGGCGGTGTGAGTGACAGCCTGTTTAACTATGGCATTCCTGTGGCCTGTACGGCAGACGGTCCGTCCGGTATCCGTATGGATAGTGGGGAAAAAGCAACACAAGTATCTATCGGAACGCTGCTGGCGGCAACGTGGAATGCAGACTTGGTAGAAGAACTGTATGTGATGGAAGGACAAGAGCTGCTTCGCAATCAGGTGGACACCTTGCTCGGACCTGGACTTAATATCCGCCGCAGTCCGCTGAATGGTCGTAACTTCGAGTACTTCTCGGAAGATCCGCTGATTTCTGGTGTATTTGCCGCAGCATGTACGAAAGGCATTATGAAGGGCGGCTCTAACGCCACTCTGAAACACTTTGCCTGCAACAATCAGGAGAAACACCGTAGCAAAGTCGATGCTGTTGTATCCGAACGTGCTCTTCGTGAAATTTATCTGAAAGGATTCGAGATTGCGGTGAAAGAGGGTGGAGCGAACTCCATCATGACCTCTTACAATCCGATTAACGGACACTGGGCCGCATCCAATTACGATCTGAACACAACGATTCTGCGCGGAGAGTGGAACTTCGACGGCATTGTGATGACCGACTGGTGGGCCATTATGAACGATGTGGTTGAAGGCGGAGAAGCTGATCGCAAGTTCACGAACTGGATGGTTCGCGCTCAGAACGACCTCTACATGGTTGTGCCAAACTATGGCGCAGAGATCAACGGCTGGGATGACAATACAATGGAATCGCTCGAAAATGGAACCTTGACCCGCGGTGAACTACAACGCTCCGCGATCAACATCTGCAAATTCATCATGAACGCGCCGGTATCCTCACGCAAACATGAGATTGTGGAGAGTGTGGCTTCATTCCAGGCGAATGCATCCTTGTCTGCGGCAGATGTTCAGGTGCTGGCTGAGAATGCGAAGGTGAAACCTGAAGTAGCCGAACCTGTATATATGAAAGTGGATGAAGCAGGCCAATACCGGATTATTGTGCAGATCATGTCACCTGAGCCTGAACTGGCACAAAGTGCATGTAATGTGTTGCTGAATGGTCAGCTCGCTACGACGATTCAAACGAATGGTACAGAGGGCAAATGGATCAGACAAAAGCTGGTGAAAGTGCAGCTGGAAGCTGGTCTGTATGAACTCAAGCTGGACTTTACCAAACCAGGATTGCAGATCGATTGGATCGAATTCAAGCAAGTATAGGTTGGTTAGGTCAGGTAGATTGGGTATAATTCTGTGAGCTTAATAGAGATATAGTTTTATGCGAATTGGCTGTTGTTTGGGCTGGGTTTTTGAAAGAAGAAGGGTAACCAAGCAGTAATAAAATCATTGTAGCAATATAACGAAGGACACTGCGAGCAGTGTCCTTTTGTTGTCACCAGAGGAACAGGCTGTTATGATCGAGTTACGGGATCGTGGTCAAACAGAATAATGGGGTCAGGGGTGTGGCAAACGATGAAAAGATACAATTATTTAAGTCCGATTCTGCTGATTGTCGTGGCATTAATCGTACGAGGACTAGTAACAAACGTGTGTATGCTTTTTGGATTGTCGCAAGAGGTGTCCAGCAATATTGCGATGCTTGCCATGATTATTGTGGCTTTGATTATGTTCAACCGCATGACAAAAGCCCGGCGTAACAAGTAGATAGGTACAACCTGCGATGAAGTTAAGTAGATATAAAATAGCAATTTTGAAAGCCCTCTATTTTATTTAAGGGTGAGGAACATGGAAGACTGGAACATGTCACCACGGTGCTAGGATATGATACAAAGACGATGCAGAGATTCTTTTGCCTCGTCTTTTTTGCGTCATGTGTTAGAATCTCTTTATACACAAAAAAAGAAACGGCACAGGATTTTTCCTATGTCGCTTCACGATTCAGATTTCATTTTTATGTTAGTTCTGCGTGTGAGCTAAACTTACGACATTGCTCTTGAAAACCATTTGTCTTGTGTGAATATATTAATTTCTTTTTTCATGATCTAATCGCCGACGAAATACCAAAGCCGAGACAGCAAATATAATAAAAGATAATGTTGAAGCAGCAGTAACCATCTTCAACACATTTCCTATTGGTGGATTAAACCATAGAGCAACAGAGAAGATTAAAACGGCACCAGTTAAACCCATTCCCAAAATGGAAAACGCTAAAATTCTGTTCATCAAATCACCTCATATATACAGACGCAAATAAGAGGGGGACAGTTTCCTTTTTATTTTGTTTAAAACTCCAAAATAATAGTATAACCACCTATATGTACGACACATATGTACAACACACTGTGACAAAAAATTCTACATACTAAGTACGAGAATCCAACATAAAAGTATATCTTGTCCTAAATCGCTTGGTCGATTGTCGTAGTTCCAGTCCTCAAGCATACGTCAAAAAGTAAATTACACTTGCATTGCGTTGATATGCTACAGAGATTGGGGAGATAATTTCAAAGAAGTCTTATTCACGAGTCTTGACGTTCAACACCTAACGTTTTAGACTAAACACATAATTGAATAACGAATACAATAACAAAAATAACAATAATGAAATAAGGGTCGAAATATTTATAAGGGTATAAGAAAGTAGAAGAATCAAAGCTATCATTGTAATAAATCACTTAAAACCAACAAAGCATGAAGTTCATGGAAGCCGTGGGAACCTAGACTCGTTTTAACTGCATTAAGATAGTTTCCCGTCTTTATTACTCCATTCTACAGGAGGCTCGCTCATGACGATTAAGGCTGAGAAACAGTATGTTTTTCGGGAAGGGCAGCATTTTCAGAGCAGTCATGCATCTACGGTTGCTGTTTTGCCAACTGGTTTAGTTATTGCGGCTTGGTTCGCAGGCTCGTATGAAAAATCCAGCGACACCGCTATCTGGATGGCTATTCAGGAGCAAGATGGCTCGTGGTCAACGCCGCGCAAAGTAGCGGATGAAGAAGGCATTGCCCATTGGAACCCGGTGCTGTATGCACATGGGGGTTCACTTGTTCTCTTTTACAAGGTGGGACACGAAATTACAGACTGGCATACTCGCATCATGCGCTCGGAGGATGGTGGACAGACGTGGACGGCTGCTCGTGAGTTAGTTCCTGGGGATGTGGGTGGTCGTGGCCCGGTGCGCAATAAACCTGTGCAGCTCGCAAACCGAACAATTCTGGCTCCGGCCTCCATTGAGCGATTGGATATGGAGAATCCGGGCAAACAGGTATGGGAAGCTTTTGTTGATATTTCAACCGATGAAGGCACGACATGGACGAAAAGTGAACCCGTGCCAATGAACCTGTCTGCTTATGTGGGGGCGGATCATTGGATTGCTAAAGGTCTGATTCAGCCTACTCTATGGACTTCAAGTGCGGATGATGTACATATGTTGCTTCGCAGTACGGAGGGGAGGGTTTTCCGCAGTGACTCGGTGGATGGTGGCAGGACATGGTGTGAAGCTTACCCGACAGAACTGCCAAACAACAATAGCGGAATTGATGTCACACGGCTGGAGAGTGGCTTGCTTGCACTCGTCTACAATCCCGTGAGCGGATATGCGACAGAGAGTCCCCGGACACCACTGGTGGTTACTTTTTCGAATGACAATGGTGCGAGCTGGGGAGATGAATGGGTGCTCGAAGATGAGCCGGGCGAGTATTCTTATCCTACCATCGTATCTCAGGGGCAGAACCTGTACATCTCGTATACGTGGAAAAGAGACCGGGTTGCGTTCTGGAAACTGAACGTTCACACATCAGAATAAAGCAAGGACCGCAGAAGCGCTGATCAGGCGTTTATTCGGTCCTTTATGTCGTGGTTACTTGTGAGGAGGTGTTCCTATGAATACGCGAGTCAACAATATAAAGCCAATATTGGAAGTCATAGCGGTGGACGCGGCAGATGCCCAAGCGGCTGAGCAGGGGGGAGCCGATCGGATTGAGCTGGTATCGGCTATGTCCGAAGGTGGTCTTACGCCAGGCTATGGGCAGATTGAACAAGTCGTATCCAAGGTATCGATTCCGGTGTATGTCATGATAAGGCCTCATAGTCGCTCGTTCTGCTATAGCGCTGATGATCTTCAAGTAATAATCCAAGACATACGTGTGGCGCGGGAGCTTGGTGCCGCAGGCATCGTGATTGGAGCTCTCACCGATCAGGGAGAAGTGGATCGCTCCTTTTTACAAACTTGTCTGTTAAGCGCTCAGGGGCTGGGAGTTACGTTTCATCGCGCCATCGATTCGAGTGCCAATGTAGTGAGAGCGCTGGAGAGCATTGGCTGCGTTCTGAGCGTAAACGAAGATAAGAACAAGGACAAGGACAAGATTGAGGGCACTGGAGAGCGTAAGGGCGAGACTAAGATTACGAGTAATAGTACGAGTAGGAGCGAGGGGAGTGTCGTTGAGCGCGTGCTTACATCGGGAGGGAAAGCTACAGCACCTCAGGGTTTGCTCGAACTGATGCGGCTGCAGGAGTTTGGTCAAATGTTGGGCATAAGCATTATGGCTGGCTCAGGTGTGACGATTGAGGGCATTTCAACCATTGTAAGACGAACAGGGATTACCGAGATTCATATGGGATCGGGTGTGCGACGTGAAGGCAGTTTCGATCATCCTGTAGATGCTCAGCTTGTCGCTCAGGCCAAAGCAGAGTTGATTCGTGCAGTACAAGAGCTGCGGTAATGGTAGCCATTGTGTGGGTGTATTCGAAGTATCCAACATAGCGGCGGCTATAGAAGCGGATGAATAGCTATATAAATTGAACTAAAGATTTTACACAGTCCACTCCGATGACAGAATAACCTTTCAATCGCTGTTATCCCCAGATTTTATGGATTTCCTTTTCCAAAGGGGAAAACCCGGTGATAAAGGCGAACGCTTCGCTTTTCCAGGTTTTTTCTGTCCTCTTCGTTAACGTGTAAAAGAATAGTTCAACTTATATAGAACAAAAAGTAATAAAAGCACTGAAAACAAAATGCACCTTTCATATAAGGGAGTGGGAAGCCATGAACTCAAAGCTTTCACCAGCACCAGCGGATTGGATTAAAAAGGCGGCACAAATCACTCCGTCCGAGCGCCAAATGAGATGGCAGGAGATGGAGTTTTATGCTTTTATTCATTTTACAGTGAACACATTTACGGATCGGGAGTGGGGGACGGGCGAGGAAGACCCGGCGATCTTTAACCCTATTGAACTACAGGCAGGACAATGGGTGAAGGCGTGTAAGGACGCAGGCATGAAAGGGCTGATTTTGACATGCAAACATCATGATGGATTCTGTCTGTGGCCCAGCCGTTATACAGATCATACAGTCGCAGCAAGTCCATGGCGAAATGGCTCTGGTGATCTGGTTCGAGAAGTTGCCGATGCTTGTCGTGACGCCGGGTTGAAATTTGGGGTGTATCTCTCACCCTGGGATCGTCATGAAGCATGTTATGGGGATTCGGAGCGGTATAACGCCTTTTTTCTTCATCAATTGCGCGAACTGCTGACGAACTACGGTGATATCTTCTGTGTCTGGTTTGATGGAGCATGTGGCGAAGGGCCCAATGGGAAAAGGCAGGTCTATGACTGGGACGCCTATTACGCGCTCATTCGTGAGCTCCAGCCAGAAGCGGTCATTTCGGTTTGTGGCCCAGACGTACGCTGGTGTGGCAATGAGGCAGGACATACGCGCGAATCGGAATGGAGCGTTGTACCGGCGCATATGCAGGATAATGAGAAGATTCAGGAGCAGTCACAACAGGTGGATGATGGAGCGTTTGCGAGGAAAATCAACACACAGGACCGTGATCTGGGGAGCCGTGACGTCATTCGTGATTATGCTGATCAGCTGGTGTGGTATCCTGCCGAGGTAAATACCTCGATTCGACCGGGCTGGTTCTATCATGCGAGTGAAGAAAATCAGGTCAAAACGCTGGAGGAACTGCTCTCCGTTTATTACGGTGCCGTGGGCGGCAATGCTTGTTTCTTGCTTAACCTGCCCCCAGACAAGCGTGGTCTGATTCATGAAAATGATGTCCAGCGACTGCGCGAGTTAGGTTCGGTGTTGCGTACAACGTTCAGTGAAGACTTGGCCCAAGGCGCACAGGCGAAGGCTTCGGAGACGATGGACGGAGCACATGCAGCTTCACAAGTGCTAAATCCGGATGGAGAGCGCAAACCAAAAGCTTATTGGTGCCCACGCGAAGGAACAGAGCACGCGTGGATTGAATTGCTTTTGCCGGAAGAAAAGACCTTCGACCATGTGATATTGATGGAGCATATCCAATCGGGGCAACGGATCGAACGATTCACGCTGGAAGTATGCGGTGAGGATGGTCGGTGGCAGGACATCTATGCTGGAACGGTGGTTGGATATAAGCGAATTTGCTGTTTTCCAAAAGTCACTGCAAGCCGGGTTCGGCTGACCATTCAGGAGTCCAGATGGTGTCCAACACTATCGAAATTTAGCTTATTTTATAGTGAACGGGAGGGCATGTGAGATGTCGGTACTGACGGTTCAGGGGTCACAATTCATACTGGATGGAGAACCGATTCAGATTCTATCAGGAGCCATTCATTATTTCCGAGTGGTGCCCGAGTATTGGGAAGATCGGTTGCTGAAGCTGAAGGCCTGCGGATTCAACACGGTGGAGACCTATGTGCCATGGAATATGCATGAGCCGCAGCCGGGAGAGTATTGTTTTGAAGGTATGGCGGACGTGGAGAAGTTTATACAGCTTGCGGGGAGCCTGGGGCTGCATGTGATCGTTCGTCCAAGTCCTTACATCTGTGCGGAGTGGGAGTTTGGCGGATTGCCGTCCTGGCTGCTTGCGGATGACCATCTGCGACTCCGTTGCAGTGATTCGGCGTTTCTGGCGCATGTGGATCGATATTACGATGTGCTTTTGCCCAAATTAAAACCCCTTCTGAGCACCTTAGGCGGACCCATTATTGCGTTGCAGGTTGAAAATGAATATGGCAGCTTCGGGAACGATGCAAGTTATCTGCAATATTTGCGAGATGGTATGGTGCAGCGGGGTATGGATGTGCTCCTGTTTACCTCGGATGGACCAACCGATCATATGCTGCAGGCTGGTTCCGTGCCAGGACACTTGGCAACAGTTAATTTTGGGTCGGGAACAGAGTGGGCGTTTGCCAAGCTGCGTGAATATCAAGCGGAGGAACCGCTTATGTGTATGGAGTTTTGGAATGGGTGGTTCGATCACTGGGGCGAGTCACATCATACCCGGGAAGCAGCAGATGTAGCCAAAGTACTGGAGGAAATGTTAGAGACGGGCGCATCGGTGAACTTCTACATGTTCCATGGCGGTACGAATTTTGCTTTTTATAATGGTGCGAATTGTCAGCAGAAGGATCAATATGAACCGACTATCACAAGTTATGACTATGACTCTCTGCTTAGCGAATCGGGTGAACCGACAGCGAAATTTTATGCGGTCAGAGAGGTTCTCTCACGTTATAGAAGTTTTGAAAAACAGGACGGTTACTGTGAAGAGAGAGATTTAGTTTTACCAGAGTCTATGGGGACAGCCGCTTACGGCAGAGTTGAGATGGCGCAGCACGCTAGTTTGCTTCAGCAACTGAATGCACTGGCTGTTCCAATGCACCGTACAAATCCGGAGCCGATGGAGAAGCTTGGGCAGGATTACGGATTTATCAGCTATCAGACCTCTATTTCCGGGCCAAGAGAGCGCCAGGAGTTGGTCGTTCAGGAGGTACGTGATCGGGCACTGGTGTTTGTAGATGGCCTTTTACAGGGAGTACTGGAACGTGGAAATCCCACGGCGACGATATCCTTTGAAGTACCCGCGGAAGGCGCAGAGTTGCTCATTCTTGTTGAGAATATGGGGCGGATCAATTATGGGCCGTATCTGAGAGATCCGAAGGGAATCACAGAAGGTGTGCGGCATGGCTTTCAGTTTTTGTATGATTGGACGATTCATTGCTTGCCGATGACCGATCTTTCGGGCTTATCCTTTGCTGTGCTGTCTGAGCTGGAGAGCAGCGCAAGAACAGTTAAAGAGGAGCCATTTTTTTATCGAGGAAGTCTTCATATTGAGGATGTGATGGATATAAAGGATACCTTTCTTCGTCTGGAAGGCTGGACAAAAGGGGTTGCATTTGTAAACGGATTCAATCTGGGTCGCTACTGGAATAAAGGCCCGCAACAGACGTTGTATGTCCCTGCGCCTCTTCTCCGTCAAGGGGAGAATGAGATCATTATATTTGAGCTTCATGGGACGGCAGATGCCGCTGTCATGTTCGTGGATCAGCCGGATTTGGGCTAGAAAAGGAAAATCGGTGAGCCATGCGATTATTGGCAATTGCTCTATGGACTGGAACAAGGTATACGTTGGGTATGGACACCCATCACAGGAGAGGGAGAGGATGAGGAAGATGAAAGTTGGACTCAGCACATACAGTTTGCAGCAAGCGTTGGATCGTAAGGAGCTAACTGTGCCGGATGCCGTTCGGTGGATTGCGGAGCAGGGCGGGCAGCATGTGGAGATTGTACCGATGGGCTTCAGTTTGATCGATAATCCAGCGTTAATTGAGGAAATTAAAGCTACGGCTCGGGAGGTTGGTATCGACATCTCCAATTATGCCATTGGAGCGAACTTTGCGGTTCAGGAGAATGCCGAGACTTTGGAGGAAGAAATTCAGAGTGTTATGCGCCACGTAGATGTTGCGGCTGCCCTGGGTGTGAAACGGATGCGCCACGATGTGGCTTTCCGGCCTGCACCGGAAGGGACTGTAGCACAGTTTGAAGCCGACCTGCCCGTGATCGTCAAAGCCTGTCAACGAATTGCCGACTATGCCGCAGGCTTCGGCATTACAACAAGTGTGGAGAACCACGGATATTATGTGCAATCGAGTGAGCGAATTCAGCGGCTTTTACATGAGACGGGGCGGGAAAATTTCAAAACGACACTGGACATCGGGAATTTCCTCTGTGTGGATGAAGATCCGGTGAGTGCGGTGAAAAATAATATTGCTCACGCGTCTATCGTTCATGCCAAAGACTTCTACTGGCGTCCTTCCACCCGGAATCCCGGCGAAGGATGGTTCCAGACCTCCCATGGCAATTATCTGCGCGGAGCTATCGTGGGTCATGGTGATATCGACATGCCTGAGGTGTTCCGTGTGTTGAAGCAATCCGGGTATGACGGATATATCTCGGTTGAATTTGAAGGCATGGAGGATTGCCGAACCGCCTCGTGTATTGCTATGGATAACGTGCGTCGTTTGTGGGATGAGGTGTGACATTGTGTCGTTATGTGCTTTGCTATGATCTGGCATCGCTATGCTATCCCGTGTCGATTGGTTTAGTGCTGTGAGATGCAGTGTAGTGAGTCTTTTATATAGAAGGTTTAGCAAGAAAGTAGGCCGTATGAAAGAAGACGCCGTTATCCGTTTTCTCTCAGATGAAATACATCGAAATGTGATCAGTATGAATGATTCAAGGTCGTGCTACTTTTTATAAAAAGCTGGCTCTGCCAAGCTGAACGGTATTCATTTTCATTTTTAACACTGGAGGGGTAGTAAAATGTCCAAATTAAAAGTCGCTGTCATCGGCGCTGGTTCGATATCCGATTGTCACTTGCAAGCCTATGCCAGCAACCCGGAAGTGGAGATTTATGCGATCTGTGATCTGAACGAGACTCGTGCCGCTGATGTGGCGAAGCAGTATGGAGCAACTCATGTGTTTACGGACTATAGAGACTTACTCGCTCTGCCGGAAATCGATTCGGTTAGCATCTGCACATGGAATGATTCGCACGCCGAGATCAGTATT
>Ga0105246_10000325_pt1 | contig 25253 bp, 20 predicted proteins | sample KBSM64metaG_FD_99694 | JGI IMG/M metagenome (GOLD analysis project Ga0105246, IMG submission 99694) | Miscanthus rhizosphere microbial communities from Kellogg Biological Station, Michigan, USA - KBS M6-4 metaG | ecosystem: Host-associated > Plants > Roots > Rhizosphere > Soil | place... | reverse complement strand
GGTTTTCAGCTCTACGCTGGTCTGCGAATCACAACCCGCAAGTACCAGGCTAACCAGGGCCACCGCCGCCGCCAACCGATGCTGTTTCATGCTATTTCCTTGTTCATGCGCCAAAAGGGCATTCGAGTAAAGTCGCGAGCTTATCAGGCGGCCACGACCAATGGCTACCGGCATGTGAGCAGGAAACGTCTGATAAGTTCACGTGTTTAAAAGCAATTTCATTCATGATGCAGGTCCGCGACGGATCGTGGGACCTGTCATTCCAGACTCATGGCCACTTGCCCCCCCCTTGGCGTAGTGGCATAACAACGCGAACAACCGACAAGGATAGTTAACTTGCGCATTTTCACCCGTGTCTTACTCCTGATCCTCCTGGTACTGGGCCTGATTCTGGCCGTGGTGCTCTATTACACGATCAACCCCAGGCTGCCGGACTACGTGCCCGTGGAGCAGGTGCACTATCAGGACCAATGGAGTGCCGCCGACCGCCAGACCTATTACTTCACGCCCCAGGGCACCCAGGTCAAAGGCCTGCACTACGACTGGTTCACCGCGCTGGAGCTGCCCTTTTCCGAGCGCCGTTTTGCCTCGCCGGAGTACCTGGCACGCTTCGGCTTTCTGGTGGACCCGCGGCAAGCGCCCAGCGCGCAAAACCCCGGCAACCTGCCGGTGGGTTTCGCCCGGCATAAGAATGCGGGCAGCAACGTTGAATACCTGGATATCACCTGCGCCGCTTGCCACACCGGCGAGCTGCACTTCAAGGGCCAGGCCCTGCGTATCGACGGCGGCTCCGCCCAGCATGTGCTGCCGTCGAGCGTGCCGACCCTGCGCGGCGGCAGCTTCGGCCAGGCGCTGGTCGCCAGCCTTGCGGCGACTTATTACAACCCGTGGAAATTCGAGCGCTTCGCCCGCCAGGTCCTGGGGGAGCGCTACGACGCCGAGCACAGCCAACTGCGCCAGGACTTCAAGCAGTCGCTGAACCGCTTCCTCAAGGTTGCCTGGAACGATACCCACCGTGGCCTCTACCCCACCGAAGAAGGGCCGGGCCGCACCGACGCCTTCGGCCGCATCGCCAATGCCAGCTTTGGCGATGCCATTTCCCCGCAAAACTATCGCATCGCCAACGCGCCGGTGGACTACCCGCAATTGTGGGATATATGGACCTTCGACTGGGTGCAATGGAACGGTTCGGCCCAGCAGCCCATGGCCCGCAACATCGGTGAAGCCCTCGGCGTCGGCGCGACCCTGGACTTCTTCGACAGCGCCGGCCAGCCCCTGCAGGGCGATGCGCGCTACCCTTCCAGCGTACGCGTGCGCGACCTGAACCTGATCGAAGAGACCTTGCAACGTCTCAAGCCACCCACCTGGCCCGAAGACCTGTTCGGCGCCATCGACAAGCCCCTTGCCGCCCAGGGCCGCGCATTGTTCGCCGAGAACTGCGCCGGCTGTCACGTGCCCACCGTCACGCAAGAAGGCGGCCGGCCGGTGCAGCAACTGAAGATGCTGCCGGTGGACTACATCGGCACCGACCCCGGCACCGCCAACAACATCGCCGACCAGCGCTACGACCTCAGTGCGCTGCAATGGGACCCGGCGGAGCTGGCCGGGCTCAACGTCCAACTGCACCCCACGCCCGACGAGCCACTGGACCTGAAAAAGATGTCCGTGGCCAAGGGCCTGGCCTACGTCACCGCGTTCGTCGAGGACCACGCTTACCGCGCCGCCGGCGTGACCCCGGCCGAACGCCCGCGCCTGGACGGGTACGGCCTGCCCATCGGTGTGCGCGAGTTGCGCGCCTACAAAGCGCGGCCACTGGCTGGCGTCTGGGCAACGCCGCCGTTCCTGCATAACGGTTCGGTGCCGACGATCTACCAGTTGCTCTCGCCCCAGGACGAGCGCAGCACCACCTTCTATAAAGGCACCTTCAACTATGATCCGCGCCATCTCGGCTTTGAGACCGACGCGTTCAAGAATGCCTTTGTGTTCGATACCAAAATCACCGGCAACCACAACAGCGGCCACGAATTCCGTGCCGGCCAGCGTGGTAACGGCGTCATCGGCCGTGGCTTGCTGCCGCAGGAACGCTGGGCGCTGCTGGAATACCTCAAAGTGCTGGGCAGCCCGCTGGAGCAACAACTGCCATGATGATTCGATCCCCCTATGACCGCCCCTCCCTGCTCGCCCGCCTCTGGCTGCGCATCGGCGGGTTTCTCGGCAAAACCCTGCTGTGGCTGGTGGGTCTCGGCCTGCTCGGTTGGCTCGGCGCCAGCGCGTGGTACGCCTGGCAGCACAGCGGCCCGGTGTCGCCGGATGAGCAGATTCCGCCCGGGGAAGCCGCCATGACCCAGGGCATCATCCAGACCGCCGTGCGCATCGTCGACCAGCACCGCGAGGGCACGCGCTACCTGCGCGATGCCCACGCCAAGGCCCATGGTTGTGTGAAGGCCGAAGTCAGCGTGCTCGCCGACCTCGATCCGGCGCTGCGCCAGGGCGTGTTCGCAACGCCGGGTAAAACCTGGCAGGCGATGATGCGGCTGTCCAACGGCAATGCCTACCCGCAATTCGACAGCATCCGCGATGCGCGCGGCATGGCCATCAAGCTGCTCGACGTCCCCGGCAAACAGCTGATGGCCGATCAGCAAACGCGCACCGAGCAGGACTTCGTGATGTTCAGCCACCCGAACTTCTTTGTCAGCGACGTGGCCGAATATGCGCAGAACATCGGTGCCCAGGCGGATGGCAAAAAAGTGCTGGCGTTCTTCCCCAAGGCCGACCCGCGCACCTGGCAGATACGCCACCTGTTCATCGCCCTGGCCACCCTCGCCCCTGCCCCGGCCAGCCCGACGCAGACCACCTACTTCTCGGTTTCGCCCTACAAGTTCGGTGCGGCCAACGCCAAGTTCCGCGTCGCCCCCGACCCGCAAAGCTGTCCTGAATACACATTGCCCAAACAGAACCAGGACCTGCCGAACTTCCTGCGCAGCGCGCTCAATCAACAACTGTCCACCGACCGCGTACCGGCATGCTTCGTGTTGCAGATCCAGCGACAGAACCCGCAGACATTCATGCCCATCGAAGACACCAGCATCGAATGGAAGGAAAGCGACGCGCCTTTTGAAACCGTGGCCAGGGTGCGGGTCCCGGCGCAGGACTTCGACACGCCCGCGCTGAATCTCGCCTGCGACAACCAGTCATTCAACCCCTGGTTCGGCGTGGCAGAACACCGCCCCATCGGCGGCATCAACCGCCTGCGCAAGGCGGTGTACGAAGCGGTCAGCGATTATCGCCACAGTCGCAACGCGCCGTAGGCGCAGTGCCTGCATACCAGCAGAGGAAACCGATGTGAGTCCCGCTTACCTGTATCGCCCGGCAACCGCCGCCGACCTGCCTGCCGCCCATGCACTCTCCGTGCACCTTGAATGGCCTCATCGCGAGGAGGACTGGGCGATGGTGCAGCGTATCTCCGAAGGCTTCGTCGCCGAACAGGACGGTGTCTTGGCAGGCATCGCATTCGCCTGTCATCAGGGGGCCTATTCGTCCATCGGCCTGGTGATCGTCAGTCATGAGCACCGGAGCAAAGGCATCGGACGGCGCTTGATGAATCTGTGCCTGGACGCCGTGGGCCCACGCACGCCGATCCTCAATGCCACCGAGTCAGGCGCGCCGCTGTACGCCAGCATGGGATTCGTTGAATTTGCACGGATTCAGCAACATCAGGGCGTGCCGCAGACGCCGGAGCCCCTGCCCGCGAGCCGCCACGGGCAATGTCGCGTAGTGAGCCGAGTCGACTACCCGAAGGTGATCGAACTGGCCAACGCCGGCAGCGGCCTGGACCGCACCGGCGTACTCAACGACCTGCTGCCGACGGCCGAGCATGTGGTGGGCATCGAGGTAGAGGGGCACCTGCAGGGGTGCGCCATGCTCCGCGAATTTGGTCGCGGCCACCTCATTGGCCCCGTCGTCGCCCACCACCCGGAGCAGGCCCGGCAATTGATCACTCACCTTCTTCAGTTGATCCCGGGCGCGTTCGTGCGCTTCGATATTCCCAGCGCATGCAGGTTGGCCGACTGGCTGGAGAACCTCGGGCTGCCGTGCGTGGATAACGCGCCACGCATGGTGCGGGGGATACCGCCCCAATCAAGCGCCGGGGTCACCGAATTTGCGCTGGTGACCCAGGCGATCGGCTAATGAATGCCCGCTCGCCGGCACGTGCAATCGTGCCCTCATCACAGACCAGAATGAACAAGTGCAAGGACAAGTGATCCAGGTGCTGCATGACGCCCCTCCCGCTGCAATGTGACGCGAACCGAACGCTGCCTTTACCTTCAATTGCCCTGATTGCTCTACTGCACACCGAGCGTAGTGCGGCGCCCATCCCGATTAACCCTTGCTCAATTTGGGTATGGCAATGCGACTACCGGTCTTGATTTCACGCAACGCCAGACTCGACTGAATAGACGCAATACCGACCTGGCGCCTCAGCACTTGCTCGATAAAGTCGCTATAGCTGTCGAGATCCTCTGCCAACACTTGAAGCACGTAATCGGCGTCTCCGGTGATTTTGTGGCAGGCCAATACTTGCGGCAATTGCGCAATCACTGCCTCGAAGGCGTCCGGCGCATGATCGGCATGGGTGGAAAAGCGGATGTGCACGAATGCCATGATATCCAGCCCGAGCATTCTTCGATCCAGCGTTGCCTGATAACCCTTGATCACGCCCGCCTCTTCCATTCTCTTGCGCCGTCGCCAGCAAGGCGTGAGGCTCAATGAAAGCCGCTCACTGAGTTCGGCATTGGAAATGCTCGCGTCCTCCTGCAACAACTCAAGAATGGCCAGATCGGTCTCGTCGAGGCTGATGCGCCTGGATATATTTTTCTTCATTACGCTGTTCCTGAGTTAAATCGCCCGATAAATATCCTTAAGCACGAAGACAAAGCAAAGAAATCGCGTCCCGACCAGAACAGAATATTTGCACTGGCTCACATTAACGGATGCGCAGAATGTTTACAGTTTTCAGTGATTCCCACCGTCTGCACCATGGCACCGAGTTGAAGGATGGCGTGCTCAAGCCGTCGTTTGAGCAGCCCAGTCGGGCCGACACCGTTTACAACCGTGTCAAGCAAACAGGCCTTGGCCGGATAGTCGAACCGCGCGTGTTTGACCGCTCGTGTTACGTCAACGCCCACAGCGAACGCTATGTGAGCTTCCTGGAAACTGCCTGGTCGCAGTGGTGCGCCACAGGACGCACCCATGACGCCCTGCCACTGGTATGGCCTGTACGTGACTTGGCCAACGATCAAGTGCCGACGTTCATTGACGGCAAACTCGGTTTCTTCGCAATGGATGCCGGCTCGCCAATCACCGCCACGACCTGGCAGGCCGTCAAGACCAGTGCCGATATCGCCCTGACGGGGCTGGCACTTATCGACGAAGGCCACGATAGCGCCTTTGCCCTGTGTCGTCCGCCGGGCCATCACGCGGCGCGTGAATATATGGGGGGCTACTGCTATCTCAACAATGCGGCCATTGCTGCACAGCAGGCAATCACTCAGGGCGCCAAACGTGTCGCGGTACTCGACGTCGATTTTCACCACGGCAACGGTACCCAGAACATTTTTTACCCGCGCAATGACGTGATGTTCATCTCGCTGCACGGCGAGCCGGCCGTGTCCTATCCCTACTATTCGGGGTTCAGCGATGAAATCGGCGCCGGCCACGGCGAAGGGTTCAACCTCAACTATCCATTGCCGAAAAACACCGCCTGGGAACGCTACCGCGACGCCCTGCTTCATGCCTGCGGAAAACTTCAACAGTTCGCGCCAGAAGTACTGGTGATCTCACTGGGCGTCGACACTTTCAAGGACGACCCGATCAGCCACTTCCTTTTGGAAAGCGAGGACTTCATCGGGATCGGCGAGCTGATAGCGAGTGTGGGTTGCCCCACCCTCTTTGTGATGGAAGGCGGCTACATGGTCGATGAAATCGGCATCAATGCGGTGAACGTACTGCATGGCTTCGAGAGCAAGCGCGCCTGATCCCCCTGACTCTACAACGCGTAACTGGATAGATTGGAGAATAAAAAATGACGCTCTTCCTGGATGTCGATGATGCCGCACGCCTGTTCGCCAAGATTGGTATCCGCCGGGCAATCCGTGAGATGGCCACCTACATCGAAGCAGACTATTTACGCTGGGCGCAGTTTGACAAGTCGCCGCGCACGGCCAATCACTCCGCAAATGGTGTGATCGAGCTGATGCCTACCGACGATGGCAAGCAGTACTCCTTCAAGTACGTGAATGGCCACCCGGACAATGGTCAGCAGAACCTGCTGACGGTGATGGCATTCGGTCTGCTGGCCGATGTCCACAGTGGCTATCCAACCCTGCTCAGCGAGCTGACACTGACCACTGCAGTGCGCACCGCGGCGACCTCGGCACTGGTCGCGCGTACGCTTGCCCGTCCAGGCGCAACCTCAATGGCGCTCATTGGCAATGGTGCTCAGAGCGAGTTTCAGGCGCTGGCCTTCCATGAAATGCTGGGCATCAATGAAATTCGCATCTTCGATATTGATCGCGACGCCTCACTCAAGCTGCTGCGCAACCTGGCGGCTTTCCCGACGATCAAAGTGATTCACGCCGACTCCATACAGGAGGCGGTCAAGGGCGCGCACATTGTCACCACCGTTACCGCCGACAAGGCCTACGCGACGATCCTGACGCCCGAGATGATTGAGCCCGGTATGCATATCAATGCCGTCGGCGGCGACTGCCCGGGCAAGACCGAACTGCACGCCGACATCCTGCGCAACGCGCGGGTCATCGTGGAGTTTGAACCTCAAACGCGGATTGAAGGTGATATTCAGCAACTGGAGGCCGACTCACCCGTCATCGAGTTTTTCCGGATTGCGCAAGGCGACGTCCAGGGCCGCGAGAACAATGAACAGGTGACGGTATTCGATTCAGTGGGCTTTGCCCTCGAGGATTTCTCATCGCTTCGCTACCTGCAGGTGATGGCGCAAGAACATCAAGTCGGCCGGCACATCCACCTGGTACCCACGCCTGAAAATATAAAAAACCTGTTCCAGATGCTTGATCAGCAACCCACCAAAGCCGCCACTCTGCGCACGGCCAGTTGACCTGCGAGTGACGCCCCAAGGCATCTGCAGCGGGCCGTCACTGCCCCAATAAAACAACACCGTCACCCGCCATTGCATCCTGACAGTGGCGCTGGATACCCATTTTTCTGCCAAAACTCAAAAACATAAGATCAAGAGGTTTTGAAATGAAATCGAATTCATCAGAGCGGGCTGAGCAGCCTGCGCTGCAGCGCACGCTCAGCAATCGTCATATCCAGTTAATGGCCATGGGCGGAGCCATTGGCACGGGTTTGTTCATGGGCTCCGGAAAGATCATCGCCCTCTCCGGCACCTCGATCATCCTCATCTACATGATCATCCTCATCTACATGATCATCGGCTTGTTCGTTTACTTCGTCATGCGCGCCATGGGCGAAATGCTGCTATCGAATTTGAATTTCAAGACCTTTGCGGATTTCGCCGGCGCCTACCTGGGGCCTCGCGCCGCATTTTTTCTCGGTTGGTCGTATTGGCTGAGTTGGAGCGTTGCAGTGATCGGCGATGCCGTTGTCGTGGGCGGCTTTTTCCAGTACTGGTTCCCCCAACTGCCTGCCTGGATACCGGCTATCGGGATGCTGGCGACCCTGTTTGCCTTGAACGTGCTGACGGTCAGGCTTTTCGGTGAGGTCGAATTCTGGTTCGCGATCATCAAGATCATCGCCGTCGTAACGCTTATTGGCGTCAGCCTCGTGATGATTGCCAGCTCGTTCGTATCCCCCAGTGGCGTTACCGCGTCCCTGGGTCACCTGGTGGATAAACAGGCGGCATTCCCTAATGGCTTGCTGGGTTTTTTCGCTGGTTTCCAGATGGCGATATTCTCCTTTGCCGGCACCGAACTGATCGGCACCGCAGCGGCAGAAACCCGATCTCCGGAGAAGACCCTACCCAAGGCAATCAACTCGATTCCGCTGCGAATCATCCTGTTCTACGTGTTGGCATTGGGCTGCATTATTGCCGTGACGTCCTGGCAGCAGGTTTCACCTGTGAAAAGTCCTTTTGTCGAACTGTTCCTCGTCGCAGGCTTTCCCGCAGCAGCCGGCATCGTTAACTTCGTGGTTCTGACATCCGCCGCTTCCTCGGCCAACAGTGGCGTATTCTCATCCAGCCGTATGCTGTTCGGGCTGGCCAATCAAGACAATGCTCCGGGTATTTTTCGGCGGCTATCGGGCAATAGCGTGCCTCTGCTGAGCCTGGCCTTCACGACATTATTGATGCTGGTGGGTGTACTTGTGCTGTTCATCGTTCCGGAGGTCATGACCGCATTCACCATCGTTTCCACGGTGTCAGCGATTCTGGTGATATTCACCTGGTCGACCATCCTCGCGTCCTACATTGCCTATCGCAAAAAGCGTCCTGAGCTTCACGCTAAATCTGCCTACAAGATGCCGGGCGGCGTCCCAATGGCAGTGCTCTCACTGGCGTTCATGGGCTTCGTTCTCTGCCTGCTGGCATTGAGACCTGACACCCGCGTTGCCTTGATGGTCATGCCCGGATGGTTCATATGGCTGGCCATTGCTTATCAGCTGACACGTGGCAGGAAGCCTGAAACGGCGGTGGAGTCGGCGAGTCAAATCGGTTGAGCTGCGTCACGCCAGAGCAGCATTCGCTGCTGCTCTGGCGGCGCAACTTGATTGTCTGACTAGAAACCGTGGCTGGAGATGCAATTGCAGCACAATGGTGCAGACGAAAAAAAGCCCGCTCAATGAGCGGGCTTCTTGTGGCGACCTGGCGTTCAGTGTTCCAGGTTGCCGAATATGGCGCAGCGGACGGGACTCGAACCCGCGACCCCCGGCGTGACAGGCCGGTATTCTAACCGACTGAACTACCGCTGCGCGTAACACGTGAAGCGAATGGTGGGTGATGACGGGATCGAACCGCCGACCCTCTGCTTGTAAGGCAGATGCTCTCCCAGCTGAGCTAATCACCCTTCGTTTCGGTGTGGGCGCATCATACACCAAAAAATCGTAATGTCTTGATTTAAATGCACTTTATTTAAAAAAAGTTTATCGCACGATTTTTTGCCATATTGCGGGCAATAAAAAGCCCGCTCAATGAGCGGGCTTTCCGTGGTGACCTGGCGTTCAGCATTCCAGGTTACCGAATATGGCGCAGCGGACGGGACTCGAACCCGCGACCCCCGGCGTGACAGGCCGGTATTCTAACCGACTGAACTACCGCTGCGCGTAACACATGAAGCGAATGGTGGGTGATGACGGGATCGAACCGCCGACCCTCTGCTTGTAAGGCAGATGCTCTCCCAGCTGAGCTAATCACCCTTCGTTTCGGTGTGGCGCGCATTCTACGGAGCGCTCCCAGGTCTGGCAAGCACTTTCTTAAATCTTTTTTTTCAGCCCTTCCAATGGCTTACGCAGGGTTGGCCTGCGGCGTGATCAAGAGAATAATGCCCCCCTTTGTATAGAGGAGAGACTCACCCCATGTGGTTCAAGAACCTGCTTATCTATCGCCTGACCCAAGATCTGCCTGTTGATGCCGAGGCGTTGGAAGCGGCCATGGCCACCAAACTGGCGCGCCCGTGTGCAAGCCAGGAACTGACCACTTACGGTTTCGTTGCACCCTTTGGTAAAGGTGAAGACGCTCCCCTGGTCCACGTCAGCGGGGATTTCCTGCTGATCGCCGCGCGCAAGGAAGAACGCATCCTGCCGGGCAGCGTGGTACGCGACGCGGTTAAAGAGAAGGTTGAGGAAATCGAGGCCGAGCAAATGCGCAAGGTCTATAAAAAGGAACGCGACCAGATCAAGGATGAAATCATCCAGGCTTTCCTGCCACGCGCCTTTATTCGTCGCTCGTCGACCTTCGCCGCCATCGCGCCGAAACAGGGTCTGATCCTGGTGAACTCGGCCAGCCCGAAACGCGCGGAAGACTTGCTCTCCACCCTGCGCGAAGTGATCGGCACCCTGCCGGTGCGCCCACTGACCGTAAAAACCGCACCGACAGCGATCATGACCGACTGGGTCACCACCCAGAAACCGGCGGCCGACTTCTTCGTGCTCGACGAATGCGAACTGCGCGACACCCACGAAGACGGCGGGATCGTGCGCTGCAAGCGCCAGGACCTGACCGGCGAAGAAATCCAGCTGCACCTGACCACCGGCAAAGTCGTGACCCAATTGTCCCTGGCCTGGCAGGACAAGCTGTCCTTCATGCTCGACGACAAGATGACCGTCAAGCGCCTGAAGTTCGAAGACTTGCTGCAGGACCAGGCCGAACAGGACGGCGGCGACGAAGCCCTGGGCCAACTGGACGCCAGCTTTACCCTGATGATGCTGACCTTCGGCGAATTCCTGCCGGCGTTGATCGAAGCACTCGGCGGTGAAGAGACCCCACAAGGCATCTGAGCCATGTGAAAGTCAAAATGTGGGAGGGGGCTTGCCCCCGATAGCGGTGTATCAGGCGAAAATCCATTAGCTGATAGACCGCCATCGGGGGCAAGCCCCCTCCCACATTTGATTGCATTGCCAATTCAAAAATCGAACAAGAAAGGACACCTCCCATGCGCGCACTCGCCGCCTTGAGCCGCTTCGTCGGCAATACCTTCGCCTACTGGGTGTTGATCTTTGCCGTCGTCGCATTTCTCCAACCCAGCTGGTTCCTCGGCCTTAAAAGCGCCATCGTCCCACTGCTGGGCCTGGTGATGTTCGGCATGGGCCTGACCTTGAAACTCGAAGACTTCGCCGAGGTGGCCCGCCATCCGTGGCGCGTCGCCCTGGGCGTGGTCGCGCATTTTGTGATCATGCCCGGCGTGGCGTGGTTGTTGTGCCAGTTCTTTCACCTGCCGCCGGAAATTGCCGTTGGCGTGATTCTGGTGGGCTGCTGCCCAAGCGGTACGTCATCCAACGTAATGACCTGGCTGGCCCGTGGCGACCTGGCACTGTCGGTGGCGATCGCCGCCGTCACCACCCTCCTCGCCCCGCTGCTCACCCCGGCGCTGATCTGGCTGCTGGCCTCGGCCTGGCTGCCGGTATCGTTCATGGAGCTGTTCTGGTCGATCCTGCAAGTGGTGCTGCTGCCAATCGTGCTCGGCGTAGTCGCGCAACGCTTGCTGGGTGATCGGGTTCGTCATGCGGTCGACGTACTGCCGCTGGTCTCGGTGGTCAGCATCGTGATCATCGTCGCCGCCGTGGTTGCCGCCAGTCAGGCGAAGATTGCCGAGTCGGGCCTGTTGATCATGGCCGTGGTGATGCTGCACAACAGCTTCGGCTACCTGCTCGGCTACTTCACCGGGCGCCTGTTCAAGTTGCCATTGGCGCAACGCAAGTCGTTGGCGCTGGAAGTGGGCATGCAGAACTCCGGGCTCGGCGCCGCATTGGCCAGTGCGCACTTCTCGCCACTGGCGGCGGTGCCCAGTGCGCTGTTCAGCGTCTGGCACAATATTTCCGGGGCGTTGCTCTCGACTTACTTTCGACGCATGAGCGAGAAGGAAGATCGCCGCGCGCTGGAGAATACCCCGCACACTTGATCGACCGGCCCATGTTCGGCACTCTTGGCACCTCGCGGGGACGACCCCGCGACGCCAATGCGCGTTGAATCCGGGGACGACCCCGCCTGAAGAAGCGAGGTCATCATGTCCTGGATCATTCTGTTTTTCGCCGGGTTGTTTGAAGTCGGCTGGGCCGTCGGCCTGAAGTACACCGACGGCTTCAGCAAGCCCCTGCCCACCGTACTCACTGTCGCCGCCATGGCCATCAGCCTTGGCCTACTGGGGCTGGCGGTGAAGGAACTGCCGCTGGGCACCGCCTACGCCGTATGGACCGGCGTGGGTGCGGTGGGCACGGTGATCGCCGGGATTATTCTGTTTGGGGAGTCCATGGCGTTGTTTCGGTTGGCCAGTGTGGCGTTGATCATTTGCGGGCTGATTGGGCTCAAGATCAGCGCGTAGGCCGCTACCGCCATCGGGGGCAAGCCCCCTCCCACCTTTTGCTTTGTGAACGCATTCAAAATGTGGGAGGGGGCTTGAACCCGATGAGGCCAGTCCCCCCAGCACAGAACTACCTGACACTCCCCCGCAGAACACCGACCACAACCTGCAACTGCGCAGGCGTCGCCTCCTCAATACGAACAGGCTCCCCCGCCACCAGCACCACCCGCGACCAGATCCGATGAAAGAACCCCTTGTTCGGATCGCGACTGAAAAAACTGCCCCACAGCCCCTGCAACGCCAGCGGAATCACCGGCACCGGCGTCTCTTCCAGAATGCGCGTCACGCCACCGCGAAACTCATTCATCTGGCCATCCCCGGTCAACTTGCCTTCCGGGAAGATGCACACCAGCTCGCCATCCCTCAGGTACTCGGCAATCCGCGCGAAGGCCTTTTCGTAGATCTGGATATCTTCGTGACGCCCGGCAATCGGAATCGCCCCGGCGGTGCGGAAGATAAAGTTGAGCACCGGCAAGCGGTAGATTTTGTAGTACATGACAAAACGAATCGGCCGACGCACTGCGCCACCAATCAGCAGCGCATCGACAAACGACACATGGTTGCAAACGAGCAAGGCCGCGCCTTCATCCGGAATCCGTTCCAGGTTGCGGTGCTCGACGCGGTACATGGAATGGCTGAGCAGCCAGATCATGAAGCGCATGGTGAACTCGGGCACGATCTTGAAGATGTAGGTATTGACCGCGATGTTGAGCAGCGACACCACCAGGAACAACTCGGGGATCGACAGCTTGGCCACGCTCAGCAGCAGGATCGAGACGATGGCCGACACCACCATGAACAGTGCATTGAGAATGTTGTTGGCCGCGATCACGCGCGCACGCTCGTTTTCGGCGGTGCGCGACTGGATCAGCGCGTACAGCGGCACGATGTAAAAGCCGCCGAACACGCCCAGGCCGAGGATATCGAACAACACCCACCAGGCCTGCCCGTAGCCGAGCACCGCCAGCCAGTCGTTGGCCTGGATATTCTGGGAGAAGCCGCCGGAGTGCCACCACAGCAGCAGGCCGAACACCGTCAGGCCGAACGAGCCGAACGGCACCAGGCCGATTTCCACCTTACGTCCCGAGAGCTTTTCGCAGAGCATCGAGCCCAGGGCGATCCCCACCGAGAACACGGTGAGGATCAGGGTCACGACGGTTTCATCGCCATACAGCCATTCCTTGGCGTAGGCCGGAATCTGCGTCAGGTAGATCGCGCCGACGAACCAGAACCATGAATTGCCGACAATGGACCGCGACACCGCCGGGGTCTGTCCCAGGCCCATGCGCAACGTGGCCCAGGATTGGGTGAAGATATTCCAGTCCAGGCGCAATTGCGGCGTGGAGGCCGCCGCCCGTGGAATGCTGCGGCTGGCCAGGTACCCCAGCACCGCCACGCCGACAATCGCCACGGCCACTACCGGGGCGTAATGGGTGGACGACATCATGATGCCCGCGCCGATGGTGCCGGCAAGAATCGCCAGGAACGTGCCCATTTCCACCAGGCCATTGCCGCCGACCAACTCATCGTCGTGCAGGGCCTGGGGCATGATCGAATATTTCACCGGGCCGAACAGCGCCGAGTGGGTGCCCATGGCGAACAGTGCCAACAGCATCAATTCCAGGTGATTGAAGAGAAAACCGGTGGCGCCCACGGCCATGATCACGATTTCACCGAGCTTGATCGCGCGGATCAACGCGTCCTTATTGAATTTCTCGCCAAACTGCCCGGCCAGCGCCGAGAACAGGAAGAACGGCAGGATGAACAGCAAGGCACACAGGTTGACCCAGATGGAACGGTCGCCTTCGATGCTGAGCTTGTAGAGAATCGCCAGAATCAGCGATTGCTTGAAGATGTTGTCGTTGAAAGCGCCCAAAAGCTGGGTGATGAAAAACGGCAGGAAACGCCGTGTGCGCAGCAAGGTGAATTGTGAGGGGTGGCTCATCGTCCGTGTTCCTGCGTGGCCTGTTATTAGTCAGGCCACGACTTTACCTAATCCCGCTTACTTATTCGCTAGCCCCGCAATGCATGGCGAAACAAAAAGCTCGCCTTTGTAGGCGCCCTGCACCGTGCGCGTGGCTACGATCAGCCACATCAGCGCCAGCGCCACCACCAGCACACTGCCCAATACGCTGAAGAACCCCAGGTGCAGCACGCTGGCAAGCTTGAGCGTGGCCAGCGCGTAAACCCCAAGCGGAAAGGTAAAGCCCCACCAGCCCAGGTTGAACGGAATACCGCCGCGCAGGTAACGCAGGGTGATCAACAACGCCATCAACATCCACCACAAGCCGAAGCCCCACAGGGTGATGCCGGCCACCAGGCCGAGCCCGTTGGCCATTTCGCCGACTCCCGGCAGGCCATTGGCGGCGAAGATCGCCGGCGCATCGCCGCCCAGCAGCAACATGCCCAGGGCACCGGTACCGATAGGGCCCAGCGCCAGCCAGCTCGATGCCGCCATATTGGCGTGGGGCAGTTTATGCAGGGCCATGCGCAGCATCAGGATGGTCAGGATGCTGAAGGCGACCGGCAGCGAGAACGCCCAGAGTACGTAGCTGGTCACCAGCATCACCAGTTGCCCATGGGCATCGGCCATGTGCGGCGCCAGCAGACCACCGCTGGCGGCGGCGACCTCGGCGGCCACCACCGGCAGCAGCCACACTGCGGTCATCTGGTCGATGCTGTGTTCCTGGCGGGTGAACATCATGAACGGAATCAACACACCGCAGGCCAACGCCATGGCCACGTCCAGCCACCACAGGGCTTCGGCCAGGGGAATCACAGCGCTGCCCCAACGCGGCAGGCCAAACAGCAGCAAACCATTCAGAATGGTGGCCAGGCCCATGGGGATGGTGCCGAAAAACATCGAGACCGTGGAGTGCCCGAAAATACGGCGTGCCTCGTGGAAAAACATCAGCCAACGTGCGCCATACAGCACGCTGAACAAGACGAACAGGCCGATGGTGAACATCCACAGGCCTTCGGCGACCGCACGCAAACCGGGCAGATTGACCGGCAGTTGCGCCAGGGCCAGCGCCAGCACGCCGGTCCCCATGGTCGCGGCAAACCAGTTCGGGGTGAACTGGCGAATCACTTCCCGGGGGCGGGTCAGGTGGCTGAAGGGTTTATAGCTGATGCTTGTCGAGCAGGTCATGATGGCAATCCTCTTCCTCGCATGAGGTTGCAGCCATCATAGAAGCGTATCGAATATCTATATAACGGGTAATATCTCTAACAGTTATCTGTTTTACAGATGTTCGGCACTGGCGTGCGCTGCCATGACAGTCCGGCCAAGGCACCCACGGCGAGCAGAATAATCAGCGCGCCGTACGCATCCGTGGTCGCGATCAGACCGAATTCGCGACTCAGGTTACCGGCCAACAGCGCCGGCAGGCAGAACGCCAGGTAACTCAGTACATAGAACGCCGACATCAAGCCCGCTCGCTCGTGAGGCAACGCCAACCCTACGATGCTGCGCACACTGCCCATGAACCCGCCGCCGAAACCCAGGCCGGCAACCACACTGGCCGCAAAGAACAGCCACAGGCTGGCACTTTGCACAGCCACCAGCAACAGCGCCACGCCGGTCGCCAGCAGTACCGCCGACAGCCGCATGACCTTGTCCGCAGGATGCTCGCGCAGGCTGTAGATCATCACCGCGCCACTGAGGGTGATCACCGCCACCAGGCCACCGCCGATCAGGTGCGACGTCGACCCCGTCGCGGCCCGCACCAACGAGGGCGCCAGGGATGAAAAGAACCCTCCCAGCGCCCATACCGCCACATTCAGCGGCATGGCCAAGGCCAGGGCACGGCGTGCCTGCTTCGGTACATGCAGAGTCGGCGCCAGGGACTTCAAGGCCCCCGGAATGCGGCTGACGGTTTCCGGCAAGCGCCAGACATACAACGCCTGAAGCACCATCAATCCGAGCAGGGCGAAGTAGATCAGTTGGGTCGGCCACGGTGCGTATTCCACCAGCAAACCGCTGCCCAGGCCGCCACTGGCCATCCCCAGCATCGGCGCGAGGCTGTTGAGCATCGGCCCGCGCAGGCGGTCGGTGTCAAGCAACGTCGCACCCAGGACTGCCGTCGCCGTCCCGGTGGCGAAACCTTGCAGCGCGCGCGCGGCAATCAAGCACGCGGTGCTGTCGGCGTTGATAAACAGCAGCATCGCCACGATATTCAGGACCAACGCGACGAAAATCACCGGCTTGCGCCCGACATAATCCGACAGCGAGCCCACCGCCAGCAGGCTCACGGCATACACGGCAAAGATCAGCGTCAGCATCGCCGCGGAAAAATGCAGGTTGTCCTGATACACCTGATACAACGGCGTCGGCGCGCTGGAGGCCGCCAGAAAGGTCAGTACGGTGATGACCAGGAATGTCAGGCTGGACCGTTGAGACAGGTTGCTGGGCATAGGCTTGCTGGGCGTAGGCTTGCTGGACGTAGGCTTGCTGGACATAGACACGCTCCGCTAAAGCTAATATTTTGCTTTTGTGAAGTGTGCTACCCGTCGACGCTTAAAGCAAATTCTTTGTGTTAAGGTTTTATCCATGGCGATCAAAGAAGGCCTTCGCCCGGGGGGCCGTAGTGCCCGGGTACAAGAATCGGTGCATTCGGCCGTCCGCGAACTGCTGCAGACCCATGAACGCGCCACCATCACCGTACCGATGATTGCGACACGCGCGGGCGTCACCCCCTCGACCATATACCGTCGCTGGGGCGACCTCTCCGCAGTGCTGGCCGATGTGGCCCTGGCACGCATGCGCCCGGACACCGAGCCGGCCACTACCGGCAGCCTGCGCGGCGACCTGCTGGCCTGGGCTGAGCAATACCTGGACGAAATGAGTTCGGAGCCCGGGCGCAACATGATGCGCGACGTGCAGTGCAGCCTGACGCCGGGGTATTGCGTGAGTATCTTGAGCGGGCAGTTGCAGGTCATTGTCGATCGTTACCCGGAGCAGGCAGCCCCCAGCGTGGACCGCCTGATCAACCTGCTCGCGGCGCCCACGGTGTTTCGTATTCTGTTTTCGACAGAGCCCCTGAGCGTCGAAGAGCTGCATGCCCTGATCGACCTTGCACTGCAAGTCTGAAGGCCTGACACAAAACCAAATGTGGGAGGGGGCTTGCCCCCGATAGTGGTGTGTCAGCTGCAGATAAGCTGGCTGACACACCACTATCGGGGGCAAGCCCCCTCCCACATTTTCAACCGCGTTTAACCAGTATTACGTCCGCATCCCACGCCCGCTCACGAGCAATCGCGCGCATCCGACGTACAAGACGATGGTGGCAACGATCATGAAGGTGATCGCCACGCTGATCTTGATATCCGACACTCCCAGGATGCCGTAGCGGAAGGCGTTGACCATGTGCAGCACCGGGTTGGCCAGGGACACGGTCTGCCAGAACGGCGGCAGCAACGTGATAGAGTAGAACACCCCGCCCAGGTAGGTCAGCGGCGTGAGCACGAACGTCGGGATGATCGAAATATCATCGAAGTTGCGCGCAAATACCGCGTTGATGAAGCCGAGCAGCGAGAAGATCGTTGCCGTCAGTACCACCACCAGAATGGTGACCCCCAGGTGATGCACTTGCAGGTGGGTAAAGAACAACGACAGCAAGGTCACGATCACGCCCACCATCAAGCCGCGCAGCACGCCGCCCAACGTGTAGCCGATCAGGATCGTGTGCGGCGACACCGGTGAAACCATCAGTTCTTCGATGGAGCGCTGGAATTTGCTGCCAAAGAAACTCGACACCACGTTGCCGTAGGAGTTGGTGATCACCGACATCATGATCAGGCCCGGCACGATGTACTCCATGTAAGTGAAGCCACCCATGTCACCGATCTGCCGACCAATCAGGTTACCGAAGATCACAAAGTACAGGACCATGGTGATCGCCGGTGGCAGCAGGGTCTGCGGCCAGATTCGGGTAAAGCGCTTCACCTCGCGGTAGACGATGGTCTGCAGCGCGACGAGGTTGGGTTGCAGTTCGGAACTCATACCGCCACCTTCGCCAGATTTTTCTCCACCAGGGACACGAACAACTCCTCAAGGCGATTGGTTTTGTTACGCAGGCTCGTTACCTCGATGTTCTGAGTCGCCAGTTGGCTGAACAGCGCAGTGATGCCCATGGCTTTGTCCACCTGGACTTCAAGCGTGTGGCTGTCCACCAGACGACTTGGGTAGCCCAACAGTTGCGGCGGCGCCGACAGATTGTTCTTCAGGTCGAGCAGGAAGGTTTCCACATGCAACTGGCCCAGCAGGTTACGCATGCTGGTGTTCTCGACAATGGTGCCGTGGTCGATGATGCCGATATTGCGGCACAGCTGTTCGGCTTCCTCGAGATAGTGCGTGGTGAGGATGATGGTGATGCCCTTCTCGTTCAGCTCGGTGAGAAAGGTCCACATCGAACGACGCAACTCGATGTCCACACCCGCGGTGGGTTCGTCGAGGATCAGCAGGCGCGGTTCATGCACCAGTGCGCGGGCGATCATCAGGCGGCGCTTCATGCCACCGGACAACGAGCGCGAAGGCACGTCACGCTTGTCCCACAGGCCCAATTGGGTCAGGTACTGTTCGGCGCGCTCCTTGGCGACTTTCATCGGGATGCCGTAGTAGCCGGCCTGGGTCACGACGATGTCGAAGGTCTTCTCAAACTGGTTGAAATTGAATTCCTGGGGCACCACGCCGATCGAGCGCTTGAGCGCCGCCGGGGACTTGTCCAGGTCATGGCCAAAGATATTCACCGTGCCGCTGGTCTTGTTGACGAGGGTCGAGAGGATACCGATGGTGGTGGATTTGCCGGCACCGTTGGGGCCGAGCAAGGCGAAGAAGTCACCTTCGGCAACGTCCAGATCGATACCACTCAGGGCCTGGAAACCGTTGCCGTAGGTTTTGGTTAGCTGCCGGATGGACAGAGCGGAACTCATATCTGATTACGCACCAAAGAAAAGAATAGAAACAATAGATGAGGGCACACCGCAGGTAGTTCAACCTGCGATGAGGTGCGAGCATGGTGCGTGCCCGCGCTGCACAAGTACAGTCACCCGTATTAATAGTGTGTATCAGGTCAACGCGGTCATCACCGCTTTGCGGTAGGCCGGACGTTGTTGCAGGCGCTGGTACCAGGCTTCCAGGTTGGGCATTGACGGGCGTTCGATGGGCATTTCGAACCAGGCGTAGATGAAGCAGCCCAGTGGGATATCGCCCATGCCGAACGCCTGGCCGCTAAGGTAGGGTTGCGCAGCGAGGGCTTGTTCGACGGTGTCGAGCGCTTCGATGCAGGCTTGGCGCCCGGCGTTGATACTGTCCCAGTTGCGCTTTTCGGGGGCGGTACGCAGGATGCCCCAGAACACCGCCTTGAATGGATCGGCGAGCGTCGACGTGGTCCAGTCCATCCACTTCTCGGCGCCGGCCCGGATTTGCAGGTCACTGGGGTAAAATTCCGACGCATGCTTGGCGCACAGGTAGCGCACGATGGTGTTGGATTCCCACAGTACAAAGTCGCCATCTTCAATCATCGGCACCCGGCCATTGGGGTTCAAGGCCCGGTATTGCGGGGTGTCGACCACACCAAACGCCCCGCCCGCATCAATTGCCTCATAGTCCAGGCCGAGCTCCTCGGCGCACCACAGTGCTTTCCTGACGTTTGATGAATTTTTACGACCCCAGATTTTCAGCATGACCGCGCCTTATCGTTGTTGAACATGGCTTGATGAACGCCGCAGCATACGCCGGTTCAGGCGCGGCTTGAATTACTCTGCATGGTGCCTGGCATTGAGTCAGCGCAACGCACAGTCTCACCGATGGCACGGCAGAGACTGCCCGGTCATATAAATCCCCATGGGTTCCGCGACGTTTCGGGGCGAACTCCACCACCAGAGGGCGGTCACTGATGAAGAGGCTGGCGATGAAGCGGTACTCATCTATATAGCGCACTGATGGCTGTCCCCAGTACAAACTTGTAACACCCTGATCACCCCGCTTGGCCGGACGCCGTCTAAGCTCCCTGGTGGTTTCGCCCTGGTTTCACGGAGGATTGAATATGCTGTTGTTGTGGATACTGGTTCTGGTGGTCGGCATTGCCTACCTGGCACACCGGCGCACTGCGCCCCTGCCTGCCCTGGGTGTGGTCGCCGTCTACCTGTTGGCGATGGGCGCCTGGAGCCATGCCCCGGGTTGGCTGCTGCTGATTTTCTGGGCGCTGATCGCCATCGTGGCCCTGCCGCTGTTGCTGCCCGACCTGCGCCGCCAATACTTCACCAAGCCGCTGTTCAGTTGGTTCCAGAAAGTCCTGCCGCCGATGTCCGAAACCGAGCGCGATGCGATCGACGCGGGCACCGTGTGGTGGGACGGCGAACTGTTCAGCGGGCGTCCTGATTGGGACAAATTGCTGGCCTACCCCAAGGTGCAATTGACTGAAGAAGAACAGGCGTTCATCGACGGCCCCACCGAAGAGCTCTGCGCCATGGTCAGCGACTGGGAAATCGGCCAGGCCATGGACCTGCCGCCTGCGGCCTGGGAGCACATCAAGACTCATGGTTTCTTCGCCCTGATCATCCCCAAGGAATATGGCGGCAAAGGCTTCTCTGCCTATGCCCACTCGCAAGTCGCGATGAAACTGGCCACCCGCAGCGGTGATCTGGCGTCCACCGTAATGGTGCCCAATTCCCTGGGCCCCGCCGAGCTGCTGTTGCATTACGGCACCGACGAGCAACGCAACCACTACCTGCCGCGCCTGGCGCGTGGCGACGATATTCCGTGTTTCGCCCTGACCGGCCCCCTGGCCGGCTCCGATGCGGGCGCCATGCCCGACACCGGCGTCATCTGCAAAGGTGAGTGGGAAGGCAAGGAAACCCTCGGCCTGCGCTTGAACTGGGAAAAGCGCTACATCACCCTCGGCCCGGTCGCGACCTTGCTCGGCCTGGCATTCAAGGCCCATGACCCGGACCATCTGCTGGGTGACGAAGAAGACCTGGGCATCAGCCTTGCGCTGATCCCTACCGACACCCCGGGTGTGGAAATCGGCCGCCGTCACCTGCCCCTGGGCGCCGCGTTCATGAACGGCCCCAATTCGGGCAAGGACGTCTTCATTCCCCTGGAATTCCTCATCGGTGGCCAGGAGATGCTCGGCAAGGGCTGGATGATGCTGATGAACTGCCTGTCCGTGGGTCGTTCAATCTCCCTGCCTGCGGTGGGCACCGGCGCCGCCAAGTTCACCAGCCTGGTAACCGGCCAATACGCCCAGGTCCGTGAACAGTTCAACGTGCCGCTGTCAGCCTTCGAAGGTATCCAGGAAGCCCTGGCACGCATCGGCGGCAACGCCTGGCTGATGGACAGCGCCCGCATGCTCACCGCCAATGCCGTGGACCTGGGCGAAAAACCCTCGGTGCTGTCAGCGATCCTCAAGTACCACCTCACCGAACGCGGCCGCGAGTGCATCAGCCACGCCATGGACGTGCATGGCGGCAAGGGCATCATCATGGGCCCGAACAACTACCTGGGCCGCAGCTGGCAAGGCGCGCCGATCTTCATCACCGTGGAAGGCGCGAATATCCTCTCGCGCAACTTGATGATCTTCGGCCAGGGTGCGATTCGTTGCCATCCGTTCGTACTCAAGGAAATGGCCCTGGCCGGTCGTGAAGACCATGACCAGGCGTTGAAGGAGTTCGATGGCCTGCTGATGCAACATATCGGTTTCGCCGTGAGCAATGCCGCCAGTACATTGGTGTTGAACCTGGGCATCGGTCACTTCGAAAAGGCCCCGGGCAACCGTCTGAGCCAGGGTTATTTCCGCGCGCTGAACCGCCAGGCCGCCGCGTTCGCCCTGCTCGCGGACCTGAGCATGATGCTGCTGGGCGGCGAGTTGAAACGCCGCGAACGCCTGTCGGCGCGCCTGGGTGATGTGCTGAGCCACATGTACCTGGCCTCGGCGGCGCTCAAGCGCTACCACGACCTGGATTCGCCGGACCACCTGGAACCGCTGTTCGCCTGGGCCATGGAGGAAAGCCTTGGCCAATCCGAGCGTGCGTTGGATGAACTGCTGAGCAACTTCCCGAATAAAATCCTGGGCTGCCTGTTGCGGGTGATCGTGTTCCCGTTCGGGCGTCGTCATACCGGGCCATCCGATGCGTTGGATGCCGAGGTTGCCGCCGTGATCGGCCGCGCCAAGGGCGACCCGACCCTGGAAGAGTTGCTGGCGGGCTGCTATCGCCCACAATCGGCGGAAGATCCGGTGGGCGCGCTGCAACACGCCTATGATCTGCTCGGCGCCAGCCATCCCCTGCAGAAAAAACTGCACACCGCGCTCAAGAGCGGACAGGTCAAACCGACTGCCGGTGAGTCCGCCATCGACGCCGCGCTGCACGCCGGCGTGCTGCAACCGGCCGAAGCGCAAACCCTGCGCGATGCCGAAGCGGCGCGTCGCAAGGTGATCGACGTGGATGATTTCAGCAAGGACGAGCTGATACAGGCTGAGGGTAAAGTCCGCTGATACCGGCGGTCATATAAAAACGGGCGCGAGAGGCATATACTCTCGCGCCCGTTTTTGCTTTAGAGGACTTATCTCGTGTCCAACGTCGTTGCCGATCATCTCGCCTTGCTCGACCACCTGCGTAGCATCCTGGTTGCCGTCGGCGAAGCCGAACAGGTACCCGAGGAAAGCCATTCGCTGTTTCTGGAACGTTTTGACGAACTGCGCGCCCTGTTGCCCGTCGATCCTATCGAAAGCCAGTACCTGGGCCAGGACCTGATGAGCCAGGTCATCCTGCGCTACCCGCAGATCGCCCACCTGGTGCCGCGCGATCTGCTGTGGTTCTTTGGCGGCGATTGCCTGCATTTCATGCCCGACGAAGAACTGGACCTGTACCAGGCCCTTGAAGAACGTCGCTATGAAGCCGAGCTGAACGACGAACCGTTCGACTGGAACCAGGAAAAGCAGCTGCTGGCCATGCCGGATGACCAGAGCAAGCACTGATTATCAGGGGCTTGTGTGGGAGGGGGCTTGCCCCCGATGAGGGAGTGTCAGTAGGCGCATTTTTGACTGAACCACCGCCATCGGGGGCAAGCCCCCTCCCACATGTTTAACCCATTTCTACCGACTGCGCAGTGTCGGCTCCTTCGCCATGCACTCCACCAGATAATCAATAAACACGCGCAGCTTGGGCGGCAAGTAGCGCGTAGGCGAATGCAACAACCACGCCTCGCCGTGGTACGACGCAATAAAATCCCACGCCGGTAATACCTGCACCAACCGCCCTTCTTCCAAGGCGTGCCGCGCCGTGAAATACGGCAAGCTGCCAATCCCTACATGCTGCAACACGGCATCCAGCCGCACGCCCGTGTGGTTCGCCGCATACCGCCCGCGCACGCCGACCGTCACCGCCTTGCCGTCCTGACGAAACTTCCAGCGTGAGTCACCGGGAGTTTCGCCCAGATAGATGCAACTGTGCTCCAGCAGATCATGGGGATGGCTCGGCGTGCCATGCTCGGCCAGGTACTGCGGCGTTGCGCAGAGCAAATGTTCGATCGGCAATAATTGCCGCCCGACCAGACCGGGCGGCGGGCTGTCGGTGATGCGGATACTCAGGTCGACATTGTCGTCAATCAGATCCACAGGCCGATCCTCAAGGATCAGTTGCACATCCACCTTGGGATAGCGCCGCAGGAACGCCGGCATATGCGGATGCACCACAAACCGCCCCACCGCCTTGGGCACGCTGACCCGCACCAGGCCCTCGGCTTCATGGGTAAATTGCCCGCTGATCTCCATTACCGAACGCGCCGCGCCGACCATCTCGCGGCACCGCTTGAACACCTCTTCGCCGCCCTCGCTAAGGCGCAGCTTGCGCGTGGTGCGTTGCAACAGACGGGTTGCCAGTGCCTGTTCCAGGCGCGAAATACTGCGGCTCACCGCCGAGGGTGAAACGCCCAGTTGCCGCGCCGCTTCGGAGAAACTGCCGGTTTCGACCACCTTGACGAAAATCGCCATTTCACCCAGCAGCGGCAAAGGAAGATTGATGCTCATGACGCACAGGTCCATTGATATTTGAATGGATTATCGCCCATCAGTGCACTATTTATACTGTCGTCATCACCTGGATGCGGATGTAGACGATGACCGAGCGCCTGTTTTTCACCCACGATCACCTGACAGCCGAGCTGGAAGTGCTGAGCTGCACGCCCCACGAAGGGCAATTTGCGGTGATCCTGCAATCGACGATTTTCCATCCCCAAGGCGGCGGCCAACCCTTCGACACCGGGTGGCTGGGCGACAGCCAGGTGCTGCGCGTCACGCAGGACGCAACGCATGTGGTGCATTACGTCAATCAACCCCTGGAACACGGCCCCATCACGGCGCGGGTCGATGCATCACGCCGCGCGCTGCACGCGCGCCTTCACTCAGCGGGGCACCTGATTGGCAATGCCGGCGAACGCCTGGGCTGGATGCCGATCAAGGCCCATCATTGGCCGGGTGAAGGCAAGATTACGTTTATCCGCGGCGAAGCCGCGCAAGAGATGGATGCGCAGGTCCTCCAACAACTGGTCAATCAATGGATCGCCGCAGATTATCCACGCCACATGACGCTGGAAGAAGGCACCCGAGAAGTCGGCTTCGGTGAATTGCCGGCATACGCGTGCGGTGGCACGCATGTTCAAGCACTGAGCGAACTGGGCCAGGTGACGATCCTGGCCCTCTCGGAAAAAAAGGGTGCACTGTCGGTACGCTACGAAATCAACTGACACACCGAGCCTCAAAATGTGGGAGGGGCGTGCCCCCGATGAGCATAGGTATCTACACAATTTTGGTGCGACACCGCACCTGTGGCGAGGGAGCTAAAGCGTATCTACCTGACGCTCCGAGGTCCAAATGTGGGAGGGGGCTTGCCCCCGATGGCGGCCTCTGGGCCGACCAGGATGCTGGATCAGACTGAGTACATATCCGTTTCTGCGGTAACGGCTGCTAGTGGTTCCGCTTTTACAGCGGCTCACTTTTGAAAAGCGCAAAAGTAAGCAAAACGCTCTTGCCCCACCACTCGGCACCTCGCCCAGGCTCAGTGTGCCCGAACGCAGGCTTGAATCCGTGGGCCGCCGCAATGGGCCATCCATGGCCCAGTGCGGCTAACCCGGCGTCCTGCCGGGTTACCCACGGATTCAAGCCTGCGTTCGGCCAGCGTGGT
>Ga0105246_10000322_pt1 | contig 25369 bp, 22 predicted proteins | sample KBSM64metaG_FD_99694 | JGI IMG/M metagenome (GOLD analysis project Ga0105246, IMG submission 99694) | Miscanthus rhizosphere microbial communities from Kellogg Biological Station, Michigan, USA - KBS M6-4 metaG | ecosystem: Host-associated > Plants > Roots > Rhizosphere > Soil | place... | reverse complement strand
CAGTATTGCTGGAGGGCGAGGATCAAGTCTTGGAAGGTACGCACGGCTGGCGTAGGCTGGCTCACGAAATTCACCTGTTACTTGGGCTGCGATTTAAAGAGCGGGAGTATACCCGATTCGGCCCCGCCACCACTCCCTGGAGCCTTATGCCACGCTGCTTTTGGTGTTCTGAAGATCCGCTGTACATGGCTTATCACGATCAAGAGTGGGGAACGCCGCTGCGCGATGCGCAGGGACTGTTCGAGTTGCTTTTGCTCGAAGGGTTCCAGGCGGGCTTGTCCTGGATCACCGTTTTACGCAAACGCGAGCATTATCGGAAGGTGCTGTTCGGCTTTGATGCGCAGCGTCTGGCCAGGCTGACCGACGCTGAAATCGAAGCGCTGATGCAGGACCCGGGCATCGTGCGCAATCGCCTGAAGCTCAACGCCACACGCCGCAACGCCGCGGCCTGGCTGGCGCTGGAAGACCCGGTGGGGTTGCTCTGGTCGTTTGTCGGCGGCAAGCCCAAGGTCAATCACTTCAAGGACCGCAGCGACGTCCCGGCGATTACACCCGAAGCCCAAGCTATGAGCAAAGCCTTGAAGAAAGCCGGCTTCACCTTTGTCGGGCCGACAATTTGCTACGCGTTCATGCAGGCCTCGGGCATGGTCATGGACCACACCCAGGACTGCGACCGTTACGCGGACCTGGTCAACGCCGGTTAGAATGCGCGCTTTGCGTACCACACACGATCAGGAGTGACCTGTGGAAAAGTTTAAAGGCGCCTTGCTGGTAGGCGCTCTTCGGTTGTTTGCCCTGCTGCCCTGGCGTGCCGTACAGGCCGTTGGTACGGGTATCGGCTGGATCATGTGGAAAACCCCCAACCGCTCCCGCGAGACAGTGCGGATCAACCTGTCCAAGTGTTTCCCGGACATGGACCCGGCCGAACGCGAGCGCCTGGTGGGCCGCAGCCTGATGGACATCGGCAAGTCCCTGACCGAAAGCGCCTGCGCCTGGATCTGGCCGGCCCAGCGTTCCATCGACCTGGTGCGCGAAGTCGAAGGCCTGCACGTGCTGCACGATGCCCTGGCCTCGGGTAAAGGCGTGGTGGGCATCACCAGCCACCTGGGCAACTGGGAAGTGCTGAATCATTTTTATTGCAGCCAGTGCAAACCGATCATTTTCTATCGCCCGCCCAAGCTCAAGGCTGTTGACGACTTGTTGCGCAAGCAACGCGTGCAACTGGGCAACCGCGTGGCCGCCTCCACCAAGGAAGGCATCCTGAGCGTGATCAAGGAAGTGCGCAAAGGCGGCCAGGTGGGTATCCCTGCCGACCCCGAGCCGGCTGAATCCGCCGGCATCTTCGTACCGTTCTTCGCAACCCAGGCGCTGACCAGCAAGTTCGTGCCGAACATGCTCGCCGGCCACAAGGCGGTGGGCGTGTTCCTGCATGCCCTGCGCCTGCCGGACGGCTCGGGCTACAAGGTGATCCTGGAAGCGGCCCCGGAAGACATGTACAGCACTGACACCGCCACGTCCTGCGCGGCCATGAGCAAGGTGGTGGAGCGGTATGTCGGCGCCTACCCGAGCCAGTACATGTGGAGCATGAAACGCTTCAAGAAACGCCCACCGGGTGAGGCGCGCTGGTACTGACTCAAGATCGCCACAGAAACAAATGTGGGAGGGGGCTTGCCCCCGATAGCGGTGGTTCAGTCACAGATGCATTGGCTGACACACTGCTATCGGGGGCAAGCCCCCTCCCACATTTGGGTTCTGCTCAGGCCAGGCGGTCGAGTTTCTTAAGGAACACCATCATCTCTTTTTCGGCCTGTTTGTCGCCATGGGCCTGGGCCGCTTCGATGCCCTTCTCCCACGCCTGGCGAGCAGCCACGCTATCCCCCAGCCCTTGCTGCGCCTTGCCCAACAACTTCCACGCCGCCGAATACTTGGGATCGAACTCGACGCAGCGCTGCAAATGCTCCGCCGCCTTGGCGTTGTCCTTCAGATCCAGATAACCCTTGCCCAAGCCAAACCGCAGCAGCGAATTATCCACACCCTTGGCGAGCATTTTCTCCAGGGATTCGAGCATGTCGTCCACTCCGTCAGATCAGAAAAAGCTCAAGCCCACGTGGAACAGCTTCTCCACATCGCGGATATGTTTCTTGTCCACCAGGAACAGGATCACATGGTCACCGGTGGCGATCACCGTATCGTCGTGGGCAATGATCACTTCTTCATCGCGAATGATTGCGCCAATGGTGGTGCCCGGCGGCAAGCCGATATCGCGGATGGCCCTGCCGATGACCTTGCTTGATTTGGAGTCGCCATGGGCAATCGCCTCGATAGCCTCCGCCGCGCCACGGCGCAGGGAGTGCACGCTGACGATGTCGCCACGGCGCACGTGAGCGAGCAGCGTGCCGATGGTGGCCAATTGCGGACTGATGGCGATGTCGATATCGCCGCCCTGGATCAGGTCGACATAGGCCGGGTTGTTGATGATGGTCATCACCTTCTTCGCCCCCAGCCGCTTGGCCAGCAGCGAGGACATGATATTGGCCTCGTCGTCGTTGGTCAGCGCCAGGAAGATATCGGCGTCGGCGATGTTTTCTTCCATCAGCAGGTCGCGGTCCGAGGCACTGCCCTGCAACACCACGGTGCTGTCGAGCGTGTCGGACAAATGCCGGCAGCGCGTGGGGCTCATCTCGATGATCTTCACCTGGTAGCGGCTTTCGATGGCCTCCGCCAAGCGCTCACCGATCTGCCCGCCGCCGGCGATGACGATGCGTTTATAGGTCTCGTCGAGCCGGCGCATTTCGCTCATCACCGCACGAATATTCGCCTTGGCCGCGATGAAAAACACTTCGTCATCGGCTTCGATCACGGTGTCGCCCTGGGGCAGGATCGGCCGGTCACGCCGAAAAATCGCGGCGACGCGGGTTTCCACATTCGGCATGTGTTCGCGCAATTGACGCAATTGCTGACCCACCAGCGGCCCGCCGTAGTAAGCCTTTACCGCAACCAACTGCGCCTTGCCCCCGGCGAAGTCGATCACCTGCAAGGCACCCGGAATTTCGATCAGGCGCTTGATGTAGTGCGTGACCACCTGTTCCGGACTGATCAGCACATCCACCGGAATGGCATCGTTGTCGAACAGGCCGGCGCGGGTCAGGTAGGCGGCTTCGCGCACACGGGCGATCTTGGTCGGGGTGTGGAACAGCGTGTGGGCGACCTGGCAGGCGACCATGTTGGTCTCGTCGCTGTTGGTGACCGCGACGAGCATGTCGGCATCGTCGGCGCCGGCTTGACGCAGCACGGTGGGGAACGACGCACGGCCCTGCACCGTGCGGATGTCCAGGCGGTCGCCCAGATTGCGCAGGCGCTCGGCGTCGGTGTCGACCACGGTGATGTCGTTGGCTTCGCTGGCCAAATGTTCAGCCAGCGTGCCGCCCACCTGCCCTGCCCCGAGGATGATGATTTTCATCCGGTCACTCCCTTAAAACCATTCAGCCGCGCGCGGCGGCGATCTTGATCAGTTTGGCGTAGTAGAAGCCATCATGCCCGCCTTCCTGCGCGAGCAATTGGCGACCGTGCGGTTGCTTGATGCCGGCCGTGGTCGCGAGGTCCAGTTCCCGTGCGCCGCTGGTGCGGGCGAGGAAGGCTTGAATGACCTCGGTATTCTCGGTGGGCAAGGTGGAACAGGTGGCGTAAAGCAGAATGCCGCCGACTTCCAGGGTGGGCCACAGTGCGTCGAGCAGTTCGCCCTGCAGCACGGCCAGGGCGGCGATGTCGTCGGGTTGGCGGGTCAGCTTGATATCCGGGTGGCGGCGGATCACGCCGGTGGCCGAACAGGGCGCATCCAGCAGGATGCGCTGGAACGGTTTGCCGTCCCACCAGGTGGCGGTGTCGCGGCCGTCGGCGGCGATCAGATCGGCGCTCAAACCCAGGCGTGCGAGGTTTTCCCGTACGCGCACCAGGCGTTTGGCTTCCAGGTCGACCGCTACCACACCGCCCAGGTCCTTTTCGACTTCCAGGATGTGACAGGTCTTACCGCCCGGCGCGCAGCAGGCGTCCAAGACGCGTTGGCCAGGTGCCAGGTCGAGCAGGTCGGCGGCCAGTTGTGCGGCTTCGTCCTGCACGCTGATCCAGCCCTCGGCAAAGCCCGGCAGGCTGCGCACGTCTGTGGCAGCCTGGAGCACGATACCGTCGATGCTGTACACGCACGGCGCGGCGTCGATGCCCGCCTCGCTGAGCAACTGCAGGTAGGCGTCGCGGCTGTGATGGCGACGGTTGACCCGCAGGATCATCGGCGGATGGGCATTGTTCGCCGCGCAAATGGCTTCCCATTGCTGCGGCCAGAACGCCTTCAGGGATTTTTGCAGCCAGCGCGGATGCGCGGTGCGCACCACCGGGTCATGTTCCAGCTCGGCCAGCAGCCCTTCGCTTTCGCGCTGGGCGCGGCGCAGCACGGCATTGAGCAAGGCCTTGGCCCAGGGTTTTTTCAGTTTGTCGGCGCAGCCCACCGTTTCACCAATGGCGGCGTGGGCCGGTACGCGGGTATAGAGCAGTTGATAGAGACCGACCAGCAGCAGCGCTTCAACATCGGCGTCGGCTGCCTTGAACGGTTTTTGCAGCAACTTGGCTGCCAGTGCCGACAAGCGTGGCTGCCAACGCGCCGTGCCAAAGGCCAGGTCCTGAGTGAAACCGCGATCACGGTCTTCGACCTTGTCCAACTGCACGGGCAGCGAACTGTTCAGCGAAGCCTTGCCGTTGAGCACGGCGGCGAGCGCCTTGGCGGCGGCCAGACGCGGGTTCATTGGGCGACCACGCCGAGAACGGTGCCCAGGGCAAACTTCTCACGACGGCTGTTGAACAAATCGCTGAAATTAAGCGCCTTGCCACCGGGCAATTGCAGACGGGTCAGGCACAGTGCCTGTTCGCCGCATGCCACCAACAGGCCGTCTTTGCTGGCGCCGATGATTTCACCCGGAGCGCCAGTGCCCTCGGCCAGGGTCGCGGCCAGCACTTTCAAGGCTTCGCCGTTGAGCGTGCTGTGGCAGACAGGCCATGGGTTGAACGCACGCACCAGGCGCTCAAGCTCCACGGCCGGGCGGCTCCAGTCAATGCGGGCTTCGTCTTTGTTCAGTTTGTGGGCGTAGGTGGCGAGGCTGTCGTCCTGCACCTCGCCTTCCAGGGTGCCGGCAGCAAGACCGGCGATGGCCTGGATGACGGCCGGCGGGCCCATTTCAGCCAGGCGATCGTGCAGGCTGCCGCCGGTGTCTTGGGCAGTGATCGGTGTGGTGACTTTGAGCAGCATCGGGCCGGTGTCCAGCCCTGCTTCCATGCGCATGACCGTCACGCCGCTTTCGCTGTCGCCGGCTTGCACCGCGCGCTGGATCGGCGCCGCTCCGCGCCAGCGTGGCAGCAACGAAGCGTGGCTGTTGATGCAGCCCAGGCGTGGTATATCGAGTACGGCCTGGGGCAGGATCAAGCCGTAGGCAACCACGACCAGCAGGTCTGGCTTGAGCGCGGCCAGTTCGGCCTGGGCGTCGGCATTGCGCAGGGTCGGTGGTTGCAGCACGGCGATGTTGTGCTCAAGCGCCAGCTGCTTGACCGGGCTGGGCATCAGTTTTTGCCCGCGCCCGGCCGGGCGATCCGGCTGGGTGTACACCGCGACGATTTCATAGGGGCTGGCAAGCAGCGCCTTGAGGTGTTCGGCGGCAAATTCGGGTGTACCGGCAAAAACAATGCGCAGTGGCTCGGTCATCGGAGTTCTCGTTAAAAGCAGTCACAAAAGAAAAAGGCTTGCCGCAGCAAGCCTTTGGAAGGAGGGCATCAAGCTTGCTGGCGATGCTTTTTTTCCAGCTTCTTCTTGATCCGGTCACGTTTGAGCGTGGACAGGTAATCGACAAACAGCTTGCCGTTGAGGTGGTCGCACTCGTGCTGGATGCACACCGCCAACAGGCCTTCGGCAAGCAGCTCGAACGGCTTGCCGTCGCGGTCCAGGGCCTTGATCTTCACGCGCAATGGGCGTTCGACGTTCTCGTAGAACTCCGGCACCGACAGGCAACCTTCCTGGTATCCGCCCATCTCGTCGGTCAGCGGTTCGAACTCGGGGTTGATGTACACCCGGGGTTCGCTGCGATCTTCGGACAGGTCCATGACCACGACGCGCAGATGCACGTTGACCTGGGTCGCGGCGAGGCCGATGCCCGGGGCTTCATACATTGTTTCAAACATGTCATCGACCAACTGACGAACCTTGTCGTCCACTACGGCCACCGGCTTGGCGATCGTGCGAAGGCGCGAGTCGGGAAATTCGAGGATGTTCAAAATAGCCATAAGCGTAATTGCTGCACATGTGAGGTAGAGGCAAATCGGCGGTGGGATGGACCCAGGCAGCCGGTGTGAAACGTTCGAAAGCCGCGAAGGCTATGGCGTTTCACGCGAACGCACATAATAAAGGAGATTGACCCCATGAGGAAATCGCTACTCGTCTTGCTGCTGTGGGCCCCGCTGGCCATGGCGCTGATTCCACAGCCCGGCCAGCGCCTGGACCCTGTCACGCAAAAGGCCATACAGGGCTTCCTGCTGCACAACCGCCTGCTCGATTCCCCCGAGGACCTGGATAACGCACCCTATATCGTCGCCGCCGAAGGTGGGCGCGTGCTGGGCGCCAACGGCGAGCGCGTCTACGCCAGGGGCAGTCTGGACCCGACCCAGCCCAACTACGGGATCTTCCGCCGAGGCAAGGTCTATACCGACCCCGACACCCGCGAACTGCTTGGAATCAATGCCGACGACATCGGCACCGCGCGCTTTGTGCTGACCGATGATCTCACCACCCTGGCCGTGCAACGGGTTACCCAGGAAGTGCGTCCAGGCGACCGTTTGCTGCGCGCCGAACCCGGCGTGGACCTGGCCAATCTGCAAACGCCTGCATCCGCCCCCTTTGTTGAAGGCCACATCATCGACATCCCCAAGGGCGTCACACAGATCGGCGTGCTGGATGCGGTGACCTTGAACAAGGGGCGCCGGGACGGTGTGGTCGAAGGCCAGTTGCTCACGGTGATCAGGGCCGGCGCCTCGGTGCGCGACGCGCTGACAGGGGGCCCGACGCGACTCCCGGATGTGCGTGCCGGCACCCTGCTGGTGTTTCGCACCTATGAAAAACTCAGCTATGCCCTGGTTCTCAGCGCGTCCCGCCCGCTGGCCGTGATGGATCGTTTCGAGACTGACGATCAATCGCAATAAATAGCCTGCTAAATAAGTTACCAACAGAGTTATCCACAGCTTGTTCCGATCAAGGATGATCAGATGTTTCCGATAAACAGCAATCAAATTTCCCCGGCAGAGCTGGAAGCCCGGCTGCGCTTGCACCGGTTGCCGGAACTGGGTCCCAGACGTTTTCATCGGTTGATCGAGGCGTTCGGCTCTGCTTCCAAAGCCATCAGTGCCCCTGCCAGCGCCTGGCGTGCGCTCGGGTTGCCGCCCGTCAGTGCCGATGCCCGGCGCAGTGCGGATATTCGCGATGGAGCCAGTGCGGCATTGGCCTGGCTGGCCCGCCCTGGCCAGCATTTACTGATGTGGGACCAGCCCGATTACCCTGCGCTGCTCGGCCAGACAGAGGGCGCTCCGCCGCTGTTATTCGTTGCCGGCGACCCATCGCTGCTGGAAAAACCGCAGTTGGCCGTGGTCGGCAGTCGTCGTGCTTCGCGCCCCGGCATGGACACCGCCGCCGCCTTTTCGCGCAGCCTGGCAAGCGCCGGTTTTGTCATCACCAGCGGCCTTGCGTTGGGTATCGATGGCGCGGCCCATCAGGCGGCATTGGACGTGGGCGGTCATACCATCGGTGTGCTCGGCACCGGTCTGGAAAAACTTTATCCACAGCGCCACAGGAAGCTGGCCGCGACCATGATTGACCAGGGCAGCGCCGTGGTTTCCGAGTTTCCACTGGACGCGCCACCCCAGGCCGGTAACTTTCCACGGCGCAATCGGATTATCAGCGGTTTGTCCCTGGGGGTCCTGGTGGTGGAAGCCAGCATCGCCAGCGGTTCGCTGATTACCGCACGGCTGGCGGCGGAACAAGGACGCGAGGTGTACGCCATTCCGGGTTCCATCCATCATCCGGCGGCCAAGGGCTGTCATCAGTTGATCCGCGATGGCGCGGTGCTGGTGGAAACCATCGAGCATATTCTTGAAGGCTTGCGCGGTTGGCAGGCGTTGTCACGCCCGGCCCCGATGCCGGTTGTGCATCCGCTGGTGGCGCTGTTGCACGCGGCCCCGCACACCAGCGAAGCCCTGGCGCTTGCCAGTGGACGGCCGCTGGCCCAGGTGCTGGCGAGCCTTACCGAGCTGGAACTCGAAGGCCGTGTGATCTGTGAAAGTGGGCGCTGGCTTGCGCGTGGCGAACGGTTGTAGCTGGGTTTTGCAACGAAGATCGGTAAACTGCCCAGAGCTTTAGTTCGGAGAGTAAACAATGGTCAACAGGTGGCGTGTGCTGGAAGCTGCACGAGAAATTCGCGCAGGTGCGGTGATTGCCTATCCGACCGAAGCGGTCTGGGGCCTGGGCTGCGACCCGTGGAATGAAGCAGCGGTGGACCGTTTGCTGGCGATCAAGAATCGCTCAGTGGATAAGGGCCTGATCCTGGTGGCCGATAATATCCGCCAGTTCGACTTCCTGTTCGAAGACTTTCCCGACACCTGGATCGAGCGCATGGCCAGCACCTGGCCTGGGCCGAATACCTGGCTGGTGCCCCACCAGGATTTGCTGCCGGAATGGGTCACGGGGGTGCATGACACCGTGGCACTGCGGGTCAGTGACCATCCGCTGGTACGGGATTTGTGCGCCCAGGTCGGGCCGTTGATTTCCACGTCGGCCAACCCCCAGGGCCGCCCGGCCGCGCGTACGCGGATTCGGGTGGAGCAGTATTTCCGCGGGCAGGTGGACCTTGTGCTGGGCGGCGCCCTGGGTGGGCGCAAGAACCCGAGCCTGATCCGTGACCTGGCGACGGGGGATGTGGTGCGACCGTCCTGAGACCGAGTCGCGCCTATCGGGGGCAAGCCCCCTCCCACATTTGATCGGTGTTCGTCGTGACACCTCGGTCAAGGGTGGGAGGGGGCTTGCCCCCGATGGCTTTCTTAAGGCAGCAGGATGGTTGAACCGGTCGTGCGCCGCCCGGACAACTCGGTCTGCGCCTTCGCCGCATCCGCCAGTGCATAGCGCTGGTTGATATCAATGCGCACCTTGCCGCTCTTGATCATCGAGAACAGGTCATCGGCCATCGCCTGCAAGTCCTTCGGGTTGCTCGCGTAGGTCGCCAGCGTCGGCCGCGTGACATACAGCGAGCCCTTCGCCGACAGAATCCCCAGGTTCACCCCGTCCACCGCGCCCGACGCATTCCCGAAACTCACCACCAAGCCTCGCGGTGCGACGCTGTCCAGCGACGTCAGCCAAGTGTCCTTGCCAACGCCGTCATACACCACGGGCACCTTTTTACCGTCAGTCAATTCCAACACGCGCTGTGCGACATTTTCCTTGCTGTAATCGATGGTTTCCCAGGCGCCGAGGGATTTGGCCACGGCGGCCTTCTCCGGTGAGCTCACCGTGCCGATCAACTTCACGCCCAGCGCCTTGGCCCATTGGCAAGCCAGGGAGCCCACACCGCCTGCGGCGGCGTGGAACAGAATGGTTTCGCCGCCCTTCAGCTCATAGGTCTGGCGCAGCAGGTACTGTACGGTCAGGCCCTTGAGCATGGCACCGGCGGCCTGTTCGAAGCTGATTTCGTCCGGCAGATGCACCAGGTTGGCCGCAGGCAATACATGCAACTGGCTGTAGGCGCCGAGCGGACCGCTGCCATAGGCCACGCGGTCGCCGACCTTGAATTGGCTGACTCCACTGCCCACGGCATCGACCACACCGGCGCCTTCGGCGCCCAGGCCCGAGGGCAAGGACGGTGGCGCGTAGAGGCCGCTGCGAAAATACGTGTCGATGAAGTTCAGGCCAATGGCTTCGTTGCGCACCCGAACCTGTTGTGGGCCAGGCTCCGCCGGCGTGTAGTCCACATACTCAAGCACATCGGGGCCACCATGGGCGCTGAACTGGATACGTTTGGCCATCTACCTTCTCCTCGGGTCGAATAAACGAAGGCCCCTATCGGACTCCTAAGCTTGATCTTCGTCAACTGCGACGACACGGGGTGCGGTGGTATCCTGTGCGCCCATTTGCCGCCGACGCCCAATGGCCTCGCGTAGCTTTGCCCGATTCAAGGTGATGCCATGACTACTCGCACCGAGGCTGTAAAAGCCTACCTGCTCGACCTGCAAGACCGTATTTGCAGTGCCCTGGAAACCTTCGAAACGGACACGCGCTTTATCGAAGACGCCTGGACCCGGCCTGCCGGTGGTGGCGGTCGCACCCGTGTGATTGAAAACGGGTCGGTCATCGAAAAAGGCGGCGTCAATTTTTCCCACGTGTTTGGCAGCGGCTTGCCCCCGTCCGCCAGTGCCCATCGCCCTGAACTGGCCGGTCGCGGCTTCGAGGCGCTGGGCGTGTCGCTGGTGATCCATCCCCATAACCCGCACATACCGACTTCCCACGCCAATGTGCGCTTTTTCATTGCTGAAAAGGAAGGCGAAGAGCCGGTGTGGTGGTTTGGCGGCGGCTTTGACCTGACGCCTTATTACGGCAACGACGAAGACTGCATCCACTGGCATCGCGTGGCCGAGCAGGCCTGTGCGCCATTCGGTGCGGACGTTTACCCGCGTTATAAAGCCTGGTGCGACAGCTATTTCCATATCAAGCACCGCAACGAGCCGCGTGGCATTGGCGGCCTGTTTTTCGATGACTTGAACGAATGGGGCTTCGATACCTGCTTCGCCTTCATTCGTGCCATCGGTGATGCCTACATCGACGCCTACCTGCCGATCATGCAGCGCCGCCAGGCAATGGCTTATACCGAACAGCAGCGTCAGTTCCAGGAGTTCCGCCGGGGCCGCTATGTTGAGTTCAACCTCGTCTATGACCGTGGCACCCTGTTCGGCCTGCAGTCGGGCGGGCGTACCGAGTCGATCCTGATGTCGCTGCCGCCGCAGGTGCGCTGGAGCTACGACTGGAAAGCCGAGGCCGGCAGCGAAGAAGCGCGCCTTACCGACTATTTCCTGCAGGACCGCGACTGGCTCGGCCTGACTGCGCCCAAGGCGGCAGTGTGATGGATCGCTATGTCGTCTTCGGCAACCCTATCGGCCACAGCAAGTCACCGTTGATTCACCGCCTGTTCGCCGAGCAGACCGGCGAGCAGATGGACTACAGCACACTGCTCGCGCCGCTGGAGGACTTCATCGGCTGTGCCCGTGAGTTCTTTCAACACGGCCGTGGGGCGAATGTCACCGTGCCGTTCAAGGAAGACGCTTTCCGGCTGGCCGACACCCTCAGCGAGCGCGCCCAACGCGCCGGCGCGGTGAACACCCTGAGCAAGCTGGCCGATGGCACGCTGCTCGGTGATAACACTGACGGCGCAGGCCTGGTGCGCGACCTCAAGGTCAACGCCGGGCTGGACCTGCAAGGCAAGCGCATCCTGCTGCTGGGCGCCGGTGGCGCGGTACGCGGCGCGTTGGAACCGTTGCTGGCCGAAAAACCCGCCTCGCTGATCATTGCCAACCGCACCGTGGAAAAAGCCGAAGGACTGGCCGAGCTGTTCAATGACCTGGGGCGGGTGTCCGCCAGTGGTTTCGACTGGCTGCGTGAGCCGGTGGACGTGATTATCAACGCCACGTCCGCCAGCTTGTCAGGCGACGTTCCGCCGATTGCGGGCAGTTTGATCGAACCGGGCAAGACGTTCTGCTACGACATGATGTACGCCAAGGCGCCGACCGCCTTCTGTCGCTGGGCCGATGAGCAGGGTGCAGCGGTAGCGATGGACGGATTGGGCATGCTGGTTGAACAGGCGGCGGAGGCTTTCTTCCTGTGGCGCGGCGTACGCCCGGAGTCGGCGCCGGTACTGGCCGAGCTGCGCCGCCAATTGGCCTGACATATATCCAAATGTGGGAGGGGGCTTGCCCCCGATGGCGGTCTGTCAGCTACCCATGTGTTGGCTGAAGCACCGCTATCGGGGGCAAGCCCCCTCCCACAGTTTTGACCGTGTTCAGTCTTCGAAATGGATGGGGCAGTTTTCGGCGCCTTCCAGTTTCTTCAATTCTTCAACCACCTGCGGCCGGGCCCCGCGCAAGGTCAGGCTACGCCCCAACCCCGCCAACCGCCGCGCTTCCTGGTGCAGCATCTCCACCCCGGAGTAGTCGATAAAATTGATCTGCTGCGCTTCGATCACCACCCGCTCGCCCTGCAAGCGTTGCAGGCGCACCTGCAGGTAGTGGCTGGCGCCAAAAAAGATCGAGCCACCCACGCGCAACACATCCTCGTCACCGTCGCGCCATTGCTGCACCCGGGGTTGCGAGGTGCGCTTGAGGTAGAAAAACAGCGACGCCAGCACCCCGGCATAAATGGCCGTTTGCAGCTCCAGCAGCAAGGTCGCCACACACGTCAGCGCCATCACCGCGAATTCGGCGCGGCTCACGCGGTACAACGCACGGATGCCGCGGTGGTCCACCAGCCCCCAGCAGATCAACAGGATACTTGCCGCCATGCTCGGAATCGGAATGTGCGCGATCAACCCTGCGCCAAACAGCGCAAACAGCGCCACCCAGAGCGCGGAAAACACGCCGGCCAATGGCGAGCGGGCACCCGCCTCATAACTGAGCCCGGAGCGGGTGAACGAACCTGCCGACAGATACCCGGAGAAAAATCCGCCGACGATATTGGATAAGCCTTGGGCGCGAACTTCTTGATTGGCGTCGAGCAGTTGCTGCGAACGGGCCGACAGTGAGCGCGCAATCGACAGGCTGGTCACCAGCCCCAGCATGCCCACCGCCACAGCGCTCGGCAGCAGGCGCAGGATCGTGTCCAGGTCCATGGGCAACGGGCGCAAGGGTGGCAGCTTGCCGATGAACGAACTGACCAATGCCACCTGCCCGAACAGCGCCGGCCACAGCCATGTGGCGAGGCTGCCCAGGGCCAGGGCGATCAACAGGCTCGGCCAACGTGGCACCAGGTATTTGAGCAGTGCGCCGACCAGCAAGGTGCCCAGGCCCAGGATGAGCGAGGCGCGGTCCCACTCGCCGGCATGCTCGAGCAGTGCCAGCAGGCTGTTGATCGCGGTGGCCTGGCTCGGCAGGTCCAGCCCCAGCAGGTTGGGCAACTGCCCCAGAGCGATGACCACCGCGGCACCGAGAGTGAAACCGAGCACCACGGAATGGGAGACGAAATTCACCAGCGCGCCGAAGCGCAGCAGGCCCAGCAACCATTGGAACACACCGGCGAGGACGGTCAGCAGCAGGATCAAGGTGATGTAATCCTGGGAACCCGGCACCGCCAGCGGGCTGATACTGGCGTAGAGCACAATGGAAATTGCCGCCGTAGGACCGCAGATCAGGTGCCAGGACGAGCCCCACAGGCACGCGATCAACACCGGAATGATGGCCGCGTACAGCCCGTATTCCGGTGGGAGCCCGGCAATCAGTGCGTAGGCAATCGACTGCGGCAGCGCGAGTACGGCGCCGCTGAGGCCGACGACGGCGTCCCGGCCAACGCTGGCGCGGGTTTGGCACGGCAGCCAACTGAGGAAAGGGAACAGTGTGTAGCGGTTGGGCCGGGGCATCGCAGGCTCGGGTAGAAAGGTTTGAGCCAGAGTATCAGGCTGCCAGTGATCGCTCCCACGCGGAGCGTGGGAACGATCACGAGTGTGATCTTTAGAGGTTGGCTTTTACCGCTGCCAACGCATCCTTGCCATCCAGGGTTTTCACGCCCTCCAGCCATTTATTCAGCACCGCCGGGTTGGCCTTGATCCACGCCTTGGCAGCTTCGGCATTGCTGACCTTGTTGTTGGCCACGTCAGCCATGATGCTGTTCTCCATGTCCTGGGTGAAACTCAGGTTGGTCAGCAGTTTGCCCACATTCGGACAAGCCTGCGCATAGCCCTTGCGGGTCAAGGTGTAGACGCTGCCGGTGCTGCCAAAATACTGCTCGCCGCCTGTGAGATAGTGCATTTTCAGTTGCACGTTCATGGGGTGCGGTGTCCAGCCAAGGAAGGTGACGAAGCGCTGTTTCTTCACCGCTCGCGAAACTTCGGCGAGCATCGCCTGTTCACTCGACTCCACCAGCTTCCATTGGCCGAGGTCAAAGTCATTCTTCTTGATGATCTCCTGCAGCGAGATATTCGCCGGCGCGCCGGAGCCGATGCCGTAGATCTTCTTGCCGAACCGGTCGGCGAATTTATTCAGGTCGGCAAAATCATGCACGCCCGCGTCCCACACGTAGTCCGGCACGGCGAGGGTGAACTCGGTGCCGTCGAGGTTCTTCGCCAGCTGTACGACATCGCCATTGGCCACGAACTTGTCATAAAAGCCTTGCTGCGCCGGCATCCAGTTGCCCATGAATACGTCAACCTGGCCATCCTTGAGCCCGCCAAAGGTAATCGGCACGGCCAGGGTGTCGACCTTGGCCGTGTAGCCCATGCCGGTCAGCAGAAAACCGGTGATGGCGTTGGTCGCCGCAATGTCGCTCCAGCCGGGATCGGCCATTTTCACCGTTTCGCAACTCGAGTCCGCAAATGCATTGGCGCTGCTCAACGCCAGGATGCCCAGCACTACCGTTAACTTTTGCATGGCCTTCCCTCTGTATTTTTTAGTGTTGGCAGGGTTGTGGATAACGTGCCTTGCGCTCCAGGTCGTCGAGGTCGATATGGTTGCGCATGTACTGCTGACTGGCGTCCACCAGTGGCTGGTGATCCCAGCTCTTGAGCTTGCCCTGGGTCAGTGCTTGGAACACCAGGCGACGGCGGCGTTGGCTGGCGATCACCTGTTGGTGGATCGCCGGGATGTCCCACTTGGCCCGCGCCTCGTTTAAAAACGCCTCGAACAGTGGCCGGTGCTCCGGTGACTGGCTGAGGTTCTCCCGCTCGTGCGGGTCGTTGTGTACATCGAACAGTAGACAAGGGTCGTCTTCGCTGTAGATGAATTTGTAGGCGCCCCGGCGAATCATCATCAGCGGGCTGATGGTGCCTTCGGCCATGTATTCGCCAAACACTTCGTCGTGCCCGCCCTCGCCTTGCAAGTGTGGCAGCAGCGAACGGCCATCCAGGGGCAGACGCGGGTCCAGCTCGCCGCCGGCCAACTCTACCAGGGTGGGCAACAGGTCGGCGGTCGAGACGGCCTGGGTCACACGGCGCGCCGCAAATTGCCCCGGCGCACTGATCAACAACGGCACGCGGGCGGCCATTTCGAACCAATGCATTTTGTACCAGAGGCCGCGCTCGCCCAGCATGTCGCCGTGGTCGCCGGAGAAGATGATGATGGTGTCATCGGCCAGGCCGGTGTCTTCCAGGGTTTGCAGCAGCTTGCCGACATTGCTGTCGATGTAGCTGCACGCGCCGAAATAGGCACGCCGTGCATCGCGGATCTTATCCACAGGCAGCGGCTTGTCCCACAGGTCGTAGACCCTGAGCAAACGCTGGGAGTGCGGGTCGAGATCGCCCTGGGGCGGTGTTGCAGGCAAGGGAATGTCGCTGTCGTCGTACAGGTCCCAGAACGGTTTGGGAATGGTGTACGGGTCATGGGGATGGGTCATCGACACGGTCAGGCAGAACGGCTGCTCGCCGTCCTCGCGGATATGATCGAACAGATATTGCCGGGCCTTGAACACCACTTCTTCGTCGAAATCCAGCTGGTTGGTGCGCACACAGGGCCCGGCTTGCAGCACCGAGGCCATGTTGTGATACCAGCTGGGGCGTACATCCGCCTCATCCCAGTTCACCGCCCAACCATAGTCCGCCGGGTAGATGTCGCTGGTCAGGCGCTCCTCATAGCCGTGCAACTGGTCGGGACCGCAGAAATGCATCTTGCCCGACAGCGCCGTGCGGTAGCCGAGGCGACGCAGGTAGTGGGCATAGGTCGGCACATCGGCGGGGAAATCCGCCGCGTTGTCGTAGGCGCCTATCTTGCTCGGCAACTGGCCGCTGACCAGCGTGAAGCGCGAAGGCGCACACAGCGGGCTGTTGCAGTAGGCGGCGTCGAAGACCACGCCCTGTTCGGCGAGGCGGCTCAGGTTAGGCAGCTTGATCGGGGAAGGTCCGTAGAACGGCAGCAGCGGCGCGGCCATTTGATCGGCCATGATGAAAAGAATGTTCTTGCGCTTCATGGTTTCTCGGCATTCCATAGGCGGTGTTTATGCCAATGAGCATGCGGCCCATGAAAAACGTGGTAAAGCCCATGAAGAACAATACCTAGGATAAGCACAGCTTATGTATGAAGCGCTGGGTGACCTCTCCCTCGACCTGCTGCGCGCGTTCGAAGCGGCTGCGCGGCAGCGCAGTTTTACCGCCGCCGCGATGGAGTTGGGCACCACCCAACCGGCCATCAGCCAGCAGATCAAACGGCTTGAAGAGCAGTTGGCGATCCGCTTGTTCGATCGCATCTACCGTGGCATCGAATTGACCGACGCCGGCGCCCTGCTGTTCGAACACGTGCAGGCCGGCCTGCAAACCATCAACCTGGGCCTGGGTACCGTCACCCGGCAGGACCAGCACGAAGTGCTGCAAGTGGCCACCGACTTCGCCTTTGCCGCCTACTGGCTGATGCCGCGCCTGCATCGGTTCCACGAGGCCAACCCGCAGGTTGACGTGAGCCTGGTGACCAGCGAGCGCAACCACGCCAGCCTGCGCAGCGACATCGACGTGGCCGTGCTGTTTGGCGATGGACGCTTCAAGCAAGGCGACAGCCTTTGGTTGTTCAACGAGGAAGTGTTCCCGGTGTGCAGCCCCCAGTGGCTCAAGAACCAGGCCACTGCGCTGACGGTGCAGACCCTGCCGGACTACCCCCTGCTGCACTTGCGTCAGGAAAACAATCGCCATTGGTTCGATTGGGCCGGTGTGTTTCGCGAGTTGGGTATCAGCGCCGCGCCCACCCCTGGCCAGTTGCGTTTCGACAATTACACGCTGCTGATTCAGGCGGCTATTGCCGGCCAGGGCGTCGCGATCGGCTGGCGCCACCTGGTGGATAACCTGCTGGAGCAGAACTGGCTGTGCAGACCGATCAGCGAGACGGTGGTCTCGCGCTTCGGCTATTACGTGGTGCAGCCCCAGCGCAAGCGTCGCGGGCAGTTGGTCGAACGGTTTGTCGATTGGCTGCTGGCGGAGCAGGCCGGCAGTGCGCAGTCATTGACCGGGCTGGCCCTGCCATCGATTGCGGTCTAGGACCGGCGCTTTCCAAGCTAATGCAATGCTCATTTTCCCAGGAAGATGTATGATTTTTCGCGTTATTCTCCCAATATATGGGACTGATATTTATATATTGAGATATTACAAAGCTTAGGTTTATATTCCCCCATCTGCTTTTTTCAGCACCCACTCATTTCAGGTGAAGCGATGCAGGCGCAATTGATAGCGCTCGATTGGGGAACCAGCTCCCTTCGTGCTTACAAACTAGGCCCCGCCGGCGTGGTGCTGGAACAACGCTCACTGGCGTCGGGCATCATGTATTTGCCCAGCGAACCGCGTGACATTGCAGGCGTGCGCTGCAGCAATGGTTTCGAGCTGGCCTTCGACACCGCCTGTGGGGACTGGCTCGACGCCCAGCCCGACCTGCCGGTGATTGCCTGCGGCATGGTCGGCAGCGCACAGGGCTGGAGCGAAGCGGCTTACCGCAATACGCCGGTGGATGTGGCGAGCCTGGGGCAGGCGCTGCATAAGGTGCGCAGCGTGCGTGGCGTCGATATGCATATCGTGCCGGGCGTGATCGAACAGGTCGGCCTGCCCAATGTGATGCGCGGCGAAGAAACCCAGGTGCTCGGTGTGCTGCACGGGCTTGCGAGCGACGTACTGATTGGCCTGCCGGGCAGCCATTCCAAATGGGTCGAGGTGGTCGAGGGGTGTATCACTCACTTCGACACCTTCATGACCGGTGAGCTGTTCGCCGTATTGAGCCAGCACAGCATCCTGGGGCGTACCCAGCAATCATCCGAACATTTCCAGACCGAGGCGTTTGACCGCGGCGTGCATGTGGCGCTTTCGGCAGATGGCCGGCGCGGCGTGCTCTCGACGCTGTTCAGTGCCCGCACCCTCGGCCTGACTGCCCAACTGACGCCCGAGCAGCAGCCCGACTACCTGTCCGGCCTGCTGATCGGTCATGAACTGGCCGGTTTACCGGACAGCGCAAAACCCAAGCCGATCGTCCTGGTCGGTGCCGCCCCCCTCTGCGCCCGCTATCAACGTGCCCTCGCGCTGTGCGGCTTCACCGACGTCAGCCTGGCGCAGGCCGCCAGCGAGCGCGGTTTGTGGCAACTGGCCGTGGCGGCCGGGCTCACTCAACCTGTAACGGAGGCCTGACATGCTTAAAACAGCACTCGCACAAAACGGTCTGATCGCGATCCTGCGCGGTGTGCGCCCGGACGAAGCCGAAGCCGTCGGCCAGGCGCTGTACCAGGCCGGTTTTCGCGTCATCGAAGTGCCGCTTAACTCGCCGGACCCCTACACCAGCATCCGCACCCTGCGCGACAGCCTGCCCGCCGATTGCCTGATTGGTGCCGGTACGGTGCTGACGCCCGAGCAGGTCGAGCAGGTCAAGGCTGCCGGCGGCCAGGTGATCGTGATGCCCCACAGCGATGCCAAGGTATTGCGGGCGGCGAAAGCGGCGGGCCTGTATCTGTCGCCGGGCGTCGCCACGCCGACCGAAGCCTTTGCCGCACTGGCCGAAGGCGCCGACGTATTGAAGCTGTTCCCTGCCGAGCAAATGGCCCCGGCGGTGATCAAGGCCTGGCTTGCGGTATTGCCGGCGGGCACGTTGCTGCTGCCGGTGGGCGGTATCACGCCGGACAACATGCAAGTGTTCACCGACGCCGGCGCCAAGGGCTTCGGGCTGGGCTCCGGCTTGTTCAAACCGGGTATGAGCGTAGAGCAGGTTGCGAGCCGTGCCCAGGCTTATGTCGCGGCCTGGAAAGCCCTGAGCTGATTTCAAGTTCCGCGCCTGCTGGCGCTGCATCTATAAGAGAGACAACAGATGAAAATCACCAAACTGACGACCTTCATCGTCCCGCCGCGCTGGTGCTTCCTCAAGGTCGAAACCGACCAGGGCGTCACCGGCTGGGGTGAGCCCGTGGTTGAGGGTCGCGCCCACACCGTGGCCGCTGCCGTCGAAGAATTGTCCGACTACCTGATCGGCAAAGACCCACGCAATATCGAAGACATCTGGACCGTGCTCTATCGCGGCGGTTTCTACCGCGGTGGTGCTGTGCACATGAGCGCCCTCGCCGGTATCGACCAGGCGTTGTGGGACATCAAGGGCAAGGCCCTGGGCGTGTCCGTCAGCGACCTGCTGGGCGGCCAGGTGCGTGACAAGATCCGTGTGTATTCGTGGATTGGTGGCGACCGCCCGGCCGACACGGCCCGCGCGGCCAAAGAGGCTGTGGCCCGTGGTTTCACTGCGGTGAAAATGAACGGAACCGAAGAGCTGCAGTTCGTCGACAGCTTCGAAAAAGTCGACCTGGCCCTGGCCAACGTCGCTGCCGTGCGCGATGCGGTCGGCCCTAACGTCGGCATTGGCGTCGATTTTCATGGTCGCGTGCACAAGCCCATGGCCAAGGTGCTGATGAAGGAACTGGACCCGTACAAGCTGATGTTCATCGAAGAACCGGTGCTCAGCGAAAACTACGAGGCCCTCAAGGAACTGGCCCCCCTGACCAGCACCCCGATTGCCCTGGGCGAGCGCCTGTTCTCGCGCTGGGATTTCAAGCGCGTGCTCAGTGAAGGCTATGTCGACATCATCCAGCCGGATGCGTCCCACGCCGGCGGCATCACCGAAACCCGCAAGATCGCCAACATGGCCGAAGCCTATGACGTGGCCCTGGCCCTGCACTGCCCGCTGGGCCCGATTGCCCTGGCGGCCTGCCTGCAATTGGATGCGGTGTGCTACAACGCGTTTATCCAGGAACAAAGCCTGGGCATCCACTACAACGAGAGCAACGACCTGCTCGATTATGTGCGCGACCCGGGCGTATTCGACTATGACCAGGGCTTTGTGAAGATCCCCAACGGGCCGGGCCTGGGCATCGAGATCAACGAGGAATACGTGGTCGAGCGCGCGGCCATCGGCCATCGCTGGCGCAACCCGATCTGGCGCCATGCCGACGGCAGTTTCGCCGAGTGGTGATGTCGCCCTGAAGAAACGCGGTAAAAATGTGGGAGGGGGCTTGCCCCCGATTGCGGTGTGTCATCCACCGATGTATTGGCTGTTCCACCGCCATCGGGGGCAAGCCCCCTCCCACATTTGATTCGGTTTCGTCAGCCGGTCTCATTTCTGTCCTCAATAAACACAAGAAGAGGCACTTCCCCATGCACCCTGAATCCCTCACCGGACAGGCTTCTGTAGTCACGCCTAGCCGAAAGCGCTTCTTTATCATGGTGCTGCTGTTCATCACCGTGGTGATCAACTACCTCGACCGCAGCAACCTGTCGATTGCCGCTCCCGCGCTGACCAGCGAGTTGGGCATTGACCCGGTCCATGTCGGGCTGATTTTCTCGGCGTTCGGCTGGACCTACGCCGCGATGCAGATCCCTGGCGGCTGGTTGGTCGACCGTGTGCCCCCGCGCATTCTCTACACCGCCGCCCTGCTGCTGTGGTCCATCGCCACCGTCATGCTCGGCTTTGCCGCCAGCTTCATTGCGTTGTTCGTGTTGCGCATGGCCGTCGGTGCCCTGGAGGCCCCGGCCTACCCGATCAACAGCCGGGTGGTGACCACCTGGTTTCCGGAGCGCGAGCGCGCCACGGCGATTGGCGTCTACACCTCCGGGCAGTTCGTCGGGCTGGCGTTTCTCACCCCCGTGCTGGCCTGGCTGCAACATGCATTCGGCTGGCACATGGTGTTCGTCGCCACCGGTGGCGTCGGCATTTTATGGGCGCTGATCTGGTACGCGGTGTACCGCGAGCCCAAGGATTTCAAGGGCGCCAACGCGGCGGAAATCCAGCTGATCCGTGACGGCGGTGGCCTGGTGGATATGCAGGAAAAAGCCAGCAAGGCGCCGTTCAGCTGGGTTGACCTGGGCATTGTGCTGAGCAAGCGCAAGCTGTGGGGCATCTACCTTGGGCAGTTCTGCCTGAATTCCACCCTGTGGTTTTTCCTCACCTGGTTCCCGACCTACCTGGTGAAGTATCGCGGCATGGACTTCATCAAGTCCGGTCTGCTCGCCTCACTGCCGTTTCTGGCGGCGTTCGTCGGGGTGCTGTGCTCCGGGATTTTTTCCGACTGGCTGATTCGCCGGGGCGCGTCGGTAGGCTTTGCGCGCAAGTTGCCGATCATCGGCGGGCTGCTGATTTCCACGGCGATCATCGGCGCCAACTACGTGGACTCCACTGCCTGGGTGATCGCATTCCTGGCACTGGCGTTCTTCGGCAACGGCCTGGCGTCAATCACCTGGTCGCTGGTGTCCACGCTGGCACCTGCCCGTTTGTTGGGGCTGACCGGTGGCGTGTTCAACTTCATCGGCAACCTGTCGGCGATTGCCACGCCGATCGTGATTGGATTTCTTGCCAGCGGTGATTCGTTTGCGCCGGCCATTACCTATATCGCGGTGCTGGCGTTGCTGGGCGCGCTTTCCTACGTGTTGCTGGTGGGCAAGGTCGAGCGGATTGAGCTGTGAAACAAGACGACCCTGAGGTCGCCTTCCTTACCTGTTCACGGCACGGACATCTCGTTACGGAACACGTTGTGCGGGTCCCAATGCCGCTTGGTGCGGCGCAGGCGGCTTTCGATCATGAGGTCGGGGACGAAAATCTTGTACCAGTAGGGGTTTTTCGGCCTGGCCGGGTTGCCGTCCTCATGAGTCATGTCCAGGTCCGGATAGTTGATGTAGCAGCCCTCGAACTGGTCATTGAGGGGCACCCCCTGGTCGTTGGCGAAGGCGTTGAAAAACAGTCCCTGAATCCATCGGGCGTGGGCCTGGTCCGCCGCCTCGCCGGCATCCTGCCAATAGCACTGCGGTTGCCACTTCAGGTAGGACGAGCGCTGTGAGGCCGACGACTCCTTGCGAACCGCCGGTGTGGCCTCGTTGATGCGCCCGCCAAACGACTGGATCTGTATCAGGCTCTGGGTCAGGTGTTCATCAGGGTCGTCCCAGTGCAGCGTGTCCCAGATCGCCTGGAGCACCTGAGGGGTGAATTCGCCCTTCTGGTAGGCCGACTTGTAGCGCCCGCGCAGATTGTCCCCTGAACCATTCAAGGTTTGCTGGCACACCAGCCAATCCAGGCGTCGCGTGGCCGCCAATGCGTCGGGCAATGCTTTGATGGCGCGTCCGCTGGCGCCGCCGCTTGGCATATGCACAACGTAAAACGGCACCAGGCATTCCGTCGCGGGCAGGCCAATGGCATCGAGCATTTTGGCGACGAAATCTTCAAAGGGCGCCTGGTCTTTCACCCCTGCGTCCCGATCGACGTAGTGAATGCCCAGGGTCACATTACCGGTGTGCGGATGGCGCATCTCCAGTTTGGTCGCCAACCCCCAGGTGTCGGGATTGTTTTGGTTGAGGGCGAACCAGTTCTGATAGGCGATAAGCAGGTTGTCGAGCCTGGACTTATCGGTCAGCAGGGACCAATCCCATTGCAGTACCAGCCAGAGCACTTCCTTCGGCGCCTCGGGCAATGCCTTGAAATAGTAGCTGGTGATGATGCCGAACTGACCGCCACCGGCGCCGCAGCAGGCCGCGAAGAGGTCGAGCTCGTCAGGGTCTGTGCTGTCTCGCGAGACATGCACGGGGGTCAGGCCGGTGCCCTGTGCATTGGGCACCAACATATCCACACCGTGCAGCCAATCGCACACCAGGCCATGCTTGCGTGACAGCAACCCATAGCCGCCCCCGCAGATATGCCCGCCCAGGCCGACCGAATAGCATGAGCCGCCCGGCAGTGTCTTATTGGCCAGCTTGTACAACCTGACGTAGGCGTCCCAATTCTGCGCACCGGCCTCCAGGCGAAAGCTGTAGCGCTCGGGCCGCGCGGGGACCAGGTCGGAAGCCAGTTGCCCATCGGCGGCGTAGACCACCTGATTCAGCGGGCTGATATCCAGGATCGATAACACCTCGTCGCTGTTGCCGGGCATTTTGTTGGCGACAAAACCTTCGTAGCAGTGACCACCGCTTCGAACCGTTATACGTCCGTGGGTGATCGCCAGCGCTTCGGCGGCGGCGTCGACGATGTCCTGGGTACTGTGGCAGAGGTAGATGCGGCTGGCGCCATTGGGCGACGATTCGCCCTGCACATTGCCCAACGGCCAGCGCAGGTTGAAGCCTTTCTGCAAAGTGGAATGACGGTGGTCCAAACACGTGATGAGATCAAATGCCATGATGTACTCCTTAAGAGCCAGGGATGACTTCTGATGCAGCTAACTTAACAACCGGGAGGCAAGAACTGCGGGGGGCTTGCAGAGGCGGTTAGACGACAAGAGGCATGAAGTGCTTGTGGGGGGTGACGGCATGTCACCCCCCCACAAGCCTAGCGCAAGAATCCGGACCGGTAGTTACCGACGTGCGTTGCGCACGCCTTCTGACAGCGCCGCGCAATGGCTCAATACGCCATCGATCGCTTGCTGGTGGCTGTCGGCGTTGGCGATGTGATCGATCAGTGCAGACCCCACCACCACCCCGTCCGCCAGGCGCGCGATGGCCGCCGCTTGCTGAGGTGTACGGATGCCGAAGCCGATACTGATCGGCAGGTCGGTATGGCGACGCAAGCGGCTCACGGCTTCTTCGACGTGCTCCAGGGTGGCCGCGCCGGCACCGGTTACGCCCGCTACCGACACGTAGTACACAAAGCCGGAGCTGCCGTTGAGCACCGTCGGCAGGCGTGCGTCGTCAGTGGTCGGCGTGGTCAGGCGGATAAAGTCGATACCCGCCGCCTGGGCCGGATCGCACAGTTCGCCGTTATGTTCAGGCGGCATGTCCACCACGATCAGCCCGTCTACGCCCGCTTCCTTGGCGTCGGTGATGAATTGCGGGACACCGTACTTGTGGATCGGGTTGAAGTAGCCCATCAACACCAGGGGCGTGTCGTTGTTGTCTTTGCGGAACTCGCGGACCATCTGCAGGGTTTTCGCCAGGTTCTGCCTGGCCTCCAGCGCGCGGATATTGGCCAATTGGATGGCCGGGCCATCGGCCATCGGGTCGGTGAAGGGCATGCCCAACTCGATCACGTCGGCTCCGGCAGCGGGCAGGCCTTTGAGGATGGCCAGCGAGGCGTCATAGCCCGGGTCGCCGGCGGTGACGAAGGTCACCAGGGCGGCGCGGTTCTGCTCTTTGAGTTGCGCGAAGCGCGTCTGCAGGCGGCTCATCAGTGTTTCTCCTGCTGGGACTGTTCCATATGGTGCATGACGGTCTGCATGTCTTTGTCGCCTCGGCCGGACAGGTTGATCACCATCAGGTGCTCCTTGGGCAGGGTCGGTGCGCGTTTGAATACTTCGGCCAGGGCGTGCGCGCTTTCCAGCGCCGGAATGATCCCTTCGAGGCGGCAGCATTTGTGGAAAGCATCGAGGGCTTCATCGTCGGTCACCGAGGTGTACTGGACACGGCCGATGTCGTGCAACCAGGCGTGCTCAGGGCCGATGCCGGGGTAATCCAGGCCTGCGGAAATCGAGTGCGCGTCGATGATCTGGCCGTCATCGTCCTGCAGCAGGAAGGTGCGGTTGCCGTGCAGTACGCCGGGCACCCCGCCATTGAGGCTGGCGGCGTGCTTGCCGGTTTCGATGCCATGACCGGCCGCTTCAACGCCGATGATCTCGACGCTGGTGTCATCCAGGAACGGGTGGAACAAGCCCATGGCATTGGAGCCGCCACCGATGCACGCCACCAGGCTGTCCGGCAGGCGGCCTTCCTGGGCTTGCAATTGGTCGCGGGTTTCCTTGCCGATCACGGCCTGGAAATCACGCACCATGGCCGGGTACGGGTGCGGGCCGGCCACGGTGCCGATCAGGTAGAAGGTGCTGTCGACATTGGTGACCCAGTCACGCAGGGCCTCGTTCATCGCGTCCTTCAGGGTGCCGGTGCCGGCGACCACCGGGATCACCTCGGCGCCCAGCAGCTTCATGCGAAACACGTTGGCCTGTTGGCGCTCGATGTCGGTGGTGCCCATGTAGATCACGCATTGCAGGCCAAAGCGCGCGGCGACGGTGGCAGTGGCCACGCCGTGCATGCCGGCGCCGGTCTCGGCGATGATGCGTTTCTTGCCCATGCGCCGCGCCAGCAGGATCTGGCCGATGCAGTTGTTGATCTTGTGCGCGCCGGTGTGGTTCAGCTCTTCGCGCTTG